>Ga0302349_1000764_pt1 | contig 32995 bp, 33 predicted proteins | sample PhyAR1_FD_202176 | JGI IMG/M metagenome (GOLD analysis project Ga0302349, IMG submission 202176) | Leaf surface microbial communities from alfalfa plants in UC Gill Tract Community Farm, Albany, California, United States - DLSL A.R1... | ecosystem: Host-associated > Plants > Phyllosphere >...
GTTAACGCGTCATAGATCGACTGGTTGACCGGCATGAAACCGGTGATACCGACAATACCGCACATGTTGTCATTTCCTCATTAAGCCGCACTCCCGGTCGCATCACCGGGGTAAAAAACTCGACGTGCTTTTCAGGTAATCGAAAAACCACCTGATTATATAACTGAACTCGGGAATGAGTTGAGACTGTTGCCAGTCCGGACTTTTTGAAAAGCCGGTGAAAGTATCGAGGAAGAACAGCAAAGCGGCTACTATCAGCACACCACGCAACGCCCCGAAACAGACGCCCAACACCCGGTCGGTTCCCGACAGGCCGGTTTTTTCCACCAGCGAGCCGATCACGTAATTCACAATCGCACCGACAATCAGGGTGGCGACAAACAACACCCCAATGGCGATACCGTTACGAACCAGTTCGTCGTCAAACCCTGTAAACCAGACTGCAAGGTAGGCGTAGTAATGACTGGCGACAAAAAACGCGCATCCCCAGGTAACAAGAGATAAGGCTTCCCGGACAAACCCACGGATCAGGCTGACCAGAGCCGAAAAACCAACTACCGCAATAATGACGTAATCAATCCAGATCATGAACTCTTCCAGCGCCAGTGCCATTGCACCCCTGCATCCAGTTCGGGGCGCATTCTAACAGAAAAAGAAAACGTTTGCGTAGCGGTTTTCCTGTTCTGCATCCATAAAAAAGGCGATGAAAAAAACCTTCGTCGCCTGGTTGATTCCCTGACGGTCAGCCCGTTGAAAATCATCATTTTTTTACCCGTTTCGCCACGTTAGCCGCCTGTGCTATGGCGCTAAAGGCGCTGCCTGTTACTGTTATCGGCAGCGCCAATCGCCAGGGTTAGCGCGCGCTGTATGGCTTCACCACACCGCCCAGTCCGGAGATACCTTTCAGCTCGCCGACTGCACTCTGCATTTTAGCTTTTGAGGCGTCCGGTCCGACGTAAATGCGGGTGATCTGTCCCTGTACCGGCGTTGACGGCACGGTAAAGGCGCGATAACCCGACAGCCGGAGCTGCGCGACAATCTCATTCACTTTGCTGGCATTTTTCAGTGCGCCCAGCTGAACCACATAGGCCTGACCCGCAGGCGCGACGGGTTCCGCGGCTTTCGGCTGCTCAGTCTGCTTCGGCTGCTCTACCGGTTTGGGTTGCTCAACCGGTTTCGGTTTTGGCTGTTCGACCGGTTTTGGCTTCGGCTGCTCAACCGGCTTCGGTTTTGGCTGTTCGACCGGTTTGGGTTTCACCTGCACTGGCGTTGACTGATGGACCGGCGGTGGCGTGACCACGGCGGGCTCGCTCTCTTCTGCCGGTCTGGTCCGTCCCTGATCAGCCGGTGCGCTGGTTTTGCCATTGCTGCTGCTGACCGCATTACCGGCACCTTCCGGCGGCTGCGCGGGCAGCGTCTGGGTCACCGGCGGCACCATCTCGCTGTCCTGCTGATCGTCCGGTTTCGGTACCAGCGGAATGGCAGCGAACTCCTCTTTATAGTGCTTCTTCTGCCCGTCCAGCAGCCCCGGCAATACAATCACGCCGACGGCGACCAGAATAACGGTGCCGACTAAACGGTTCTGAAACTTACTTGCCACGCCCTTTCTCCGTTTCAATCGATTCCATGACCTGTGCCACGGTGTGGAACGAACCACACACCAGCACAATGTCCTGCGGCTGCGCCTGCTGGCGCGCCTGCTGCCAGGCCTGTTCTACCGTGCTGAATGCCTCACCCTGCGGCAGCCATTCCAGCAGCTGCGCCGCGGTGGCCCCGCGAGGCCCGTCGAGCGGCGCGCAGTACCAGCGATCCACCGCCGGTGACAGCGCCGCCAGCGTGCCGGCAATATCTTTGTCATGCAGCATACCCACCACCGCATGAACCTTGCCGGTTTTTGGCAGCGTCGCCAGGCGTGACGCCAGATAGGTCGCCGCGTGCGGATTATGCGCCACGTCCAGAATCACCCGTGGCGATTCACTCAGGGTCTGAAAGCGACCCGGCAGCATGGCTAACGGCAGGCTGGCGCGGATCTGCGCTTCACTGACCTGCAGCCCGGACGCGCGCAGCGCCACCAGCGCCGTCGCTGCATTCGGCAGCGGTACCTGCGGCAGCGGCAGATCGTTCAGCTCGCCGTGCGCGTCACGCAGCGACCAGCTTTCCGGCTGCTCACGGTAAGACCAGTCACGGTTGCGTTGCAGCAGCGCCGCGCCCTTTTCACTGGCCACCGCCGCAATACTGCGCGGCATATCAGGTTCACCCACTACCGCCGGTTTACCGGCCCGGAAAACGCCCGCTTTCTCACGACCAATACTTTCCCGATCCGGGCCAAGCCAGTCGATATGATCGAGCGCGATGCTGGTGACCACCGCGACATCCGCATCCACAATATTGGTGGCATCGAGCCGTCCGCCGAGACCCACTTCCAGGATCACCACGTCCAGCTGCGCCTGTTGAAACAGCTTCAGCGCTGACAGGGTGCCAAATTCGAAATAGGTCAGAGAGATGTCACCGCGTCCGGCTTCGATGTCGGCGAAACTGGCGCAGTGCTGTGCTTCGCTCAGCTCCTGGCCCTGAACCCGTACCCGTTCGGTATAGCGCACCAGATGCGGCGAACTGTAGACACCAACGCGATAGCCAGCCGCCATCAGCAGCGTTTCCAGCGTGCGACAGGTGGTGCCTTTGCCGTTGGTACCGGCGACGGTGAAGACGAAGGGAGCCGGTTTCAGCAGGTCGAGACGTTGCGCCACCTGGCGAATACGATCCAGGCCCAGTTCGATGGCCTGAGTATGCAGGTGCTCAAGATAATAAAGCCACGTGGCCAAAGGCGACGTGGCTTGAGGGAGGTGAAGATTGTCCATATGTCCCGTTTTGCTTATTTATACCCGGCAGACGGAGGCTGAGGTATACGGTGCATTGGTAAAAGGCGCGACGGGCGCGCCTCTCTATCTCCTGTCAGGCCTCGTTGCTCTCCGGTTGAGTCGTCGCCGGGGCAGACTCTTCACCATCGTGCAGCGGTGCTGGCAGGTTCATCATTTTCGCCAGCAGGCTTGCCAGTTTGTACCGCATTTCCGGACGGCGAATGATCATATCAATCGCGCCCTTTTCAATCAGGAACTCACTGCGCTGGAAGCCCGGCGGCAGTTTTTCACGCACGGTCTGTTCGATTACGCGAGGACCGGCAAAGCCGATCAGCGCTTTCGGTTCCGCCACGTTGAGATCGCCCAGCATGGCGAAACTGGCTGACACGCCGCCCATGGTCGGGTCGGTCAGTACCGAAATATAAGGCAGACCGCGCTCCTGCATTTTAGCCAGCGCGGCGCTGGTTTTCGCCATCTGCATCAGCGACATTAGCGCTTCCTGCATACGCGCCCCGCCACTGGCGGAGAAACAGATCAGCGGGCAATTATCTTCCAGTGCCTGCTCAACCGCACGCACAAAGCGAGCGCCCACTACTGAACCCATTGAACCGCCCATAAAGGCAAATTCAAAGGCGGCCGCCACAACCGGCATACTATGCAGCTGGCCCTTCATCACGATCAGCGCATCTTTCTCGTCAGTCGCTTTTTGCGCAGCAATCAGACGATCTTTGTACTTTTTCGAGTCGCGGAACTTCAGCAGATCTTTGGGTTCCAGTTCACTGCCGAGCTCAACCAGGGTGCCCTGATCGAGGAAGCTGCCGAGGCGCTCACGGGCGTGCATACGCATGTGATGGTCACACTTCGGACAGACTTCAAGATTACGCTCCAGCTCGGCACGGTAGAGAACCTGGCCACAGCTGTCGCACTTGGTCCAGACCCCTTCCGGGATACTGGCGCGGCGCGCAGGCGTAACGTTGCTTTTATTAAGAATGCGTTCAATCCAGCTCATTGATGACCTTTCTGTTTAAAACTGACCTGGTCCAGTCGTCTTGATACTGCTGAAAACCGCTTCAGCAGACGGTAAATGTCGCTCATTAAACCACAACCCGTTCAGACTGTGGATAAAAATCTGGTCTTACCCCTGAGCGAAGCTGCCGTTCAGGGCTGCTTCTGCTGCTTTGCCTGGCGGCGATGACGCCAGACTTCAATCACGCCCGGCAATACCGAGACCAGAATAATGCCGACGATCAGCAGCTTCAGGTTTTCCTGTACCACCGGCAGATCGCCAAACAGGTAACCGGCATAGGAGAACAGCAGGACCCAGGCCAGCGCGCCGGTGACGTTGAACAGCGCAAAGTGACGATAGGACATGTGGCCCATACCGGCAACAAACGGCGCAAAGGTACGAACAATCGGCACAAAGCGCGCCAGAATAATGGTTTTACCGCCGTGACGGGCATAAAACGCATGGGTTTTATCCAGATAGCTGCGACGGAAAATTTTTGAGTTCGGGTTGCTGAACAACCGCTCGCCGAACAGACGGCCGATAGTATAGTTGACCGCATCACCCAGGATCGCCGCCACCACTAACAGCGCCACCATCAGATGCACATTGAGATCGTTGCCAGGCAGCGCCGCCAGTGCGCCCGCGACAAACAACAGCGAATCACCGGGCAGGAAGGGCGTCACCACTAAACCGGTTTCGCAGAACAAAATCAGGAACAAAATAGCGTAAATCCAGATACCGTACTGCGCAACCAGTTCGGCAAGATGCACATCAATGTGCAAAATAAAATCAACCAGAAAATGGATAAACTCCATAACGCGCCCTTTTAAGCCCTAAAGTGAATTAATCCGCGAGGAACAACGGTCCCATCGACGGCTGTGGTAACGCAAAGTGGGATGGGTAATCCACCGCCACCAGGTACAACCCTTCTGCCCGGGCTGTGGCTGCGGCTAATGTCCGATCCTTCGCCGCCAGCAGCGTTGCCATCCATGACTCCGGCTGATTGCCGCAGCCTATCTCCATCAGGCTACCAACGATATTGCGCACCATGTGATGCACAAAGGCGTTGGCTTTAATATCAACAATCACGTACGGCCCCTGACGCGTCACATTCAGGTGAATCACGTTGCGCCACGGGGTACGCGACTGACACTGCACGGCGCGAAACGAGGTGAAATCATTCTCCCCCAACAGGCACTGCCCGGCGCGATGCATCTTTTCAGCATCCAGCGGATGATAAAAATGGGTCACGCCCTGCGCCAGTACCGCCGGACGCAGCCGCTGATTGTAGATCAGATAGCGATAGCGTCGGGCGGTGGCGCTGAAACGGGCATGAAATTCATCCGGCACCGCTTTCACCCAGCGTACCGCGATATCTGCCGGCAGATTGGCGTTCACGCCGAGTGTCCAGGCCCCATCCGCCCGCTGCGAAGTGGTTTCAAAATGCACCACCTGTCCGGTGCCGTGGACGCCCGCATCGGTGCGTCCGGCACAAAACACGCTGACCGGATGATCGGCCACTTTTGACAGCGCGTGCTCCAGCTTCTCCTGCACGCTGCGCACTTCCTGCTGACGCTGCCAGCCGTAATAGCGGCTGCCGTCATACTCGATGCCGAGCGCCAGTTTTTGCGTCTGACCGTCGGACATGGTTACAGGTACTCCTGAACCAGTTTCTCAGCCGTTTTCACCGCCATCAACGCGCCGCCAAAGCGGATATTGTCGGCCACTGACCAGAACTGCAGCAGCTCCGGGATGCCGTAATCGTTTCGCACGCCGCCGATGCTCAGCGCGCCGTTGCCGGAGGCATCGGTGACCGGTGTCGGGACTGAATCCTCTTCGCTCAGCGAGATGTCTGACACCAGCGCCAGTTCCGCACGCGCTTCTTCAGCCGCGAGCGGACGCAGGTTTTCAATGTGCACAATCTGCGCATTGCCGTAAAAAACCGGGGCCTGCACGCTGCTGACCGCAATCGGTAAACCTTCATCCTGCAGGACTTTACGCACCTGATCGACCAGGCGACGCTCGCTTTCTACGCTGCCTTCCGCATCAGCCTGCTGTGGCATCAGGTTAAACGCCAGCTGGCGACCAAAGTGGTGTTCATCCGCCGGGATGCCGTTCAGCAGCCGGGCACTCTCACCGGCCAGCGCATCCACCGCCACTTTGCCGTAGCTGGAGACGGAGATCAGATTGGTGACCTGTAACCGGCCTAAGCCAGCCGCATCCATCAGCGGTTTGATGGCGGTCAGCAACTGGCTAACCAGGTTATCCGCCACGCTGATGATGTTACGGTTGCGGTAGTCGGCCAGCACCTGCGGATTCACATCGGGCACCACCAGCGGCACGTCAGGTTCCAGTGCAAACAGCTCGCTGCTGTCGATCACTAAGCAACCGGCGTTCGCCGCGTCATCAGCAAAACGGGCCGAGGCATCGCGACCGGCTACGAAAAAGGCCAGCTGCGCCTGCGACCAGTCAAATTCCGCCGCGTTTTCGACCCGCACCGAGCGGCCTTCAAAACGTTTAATCTCACCGGCGCTGTTTTCGCTGGCCAGCAGATACAATTCACCAACCGGGAACTGGCGTTCCGCCAGCAATTCCAGTACAGCGTTCCCTACTGCGCCTGTCGCGCCCAGTAGCGCAATATTCCAGCCGTCAGACATGTTGGTTTACTCCAGACAATGACATAAAAACAGAAGGCGGTGATCTCACCGCCCAGGGATTCGGATTTTTCCCTGCCCGCAGGCCGTCGTGCCAGGGCACGAACTATCGGGAAGAGAGCGTTGCGTTAAAACCCAGATGGGTCAGCATCTCAGCGGTTGCGGCGTCATCGCAGCAGACCTGCAGCGAGGACCATTCGCGGCGCTCCTGATACTGCTTACGCAGGCGATCAAATTCGCCAGGCTGAGCCGCCACTTTTCGCAGGGGCGCATCATCGCGGCGCACATCATACACCAGATGCACCAGCCGTTTCAGCGTTGCCTGATCCAGCGGGCCATTCAGAGTGATGTCGCTGAATTCCGGCACCGGCAGCAGGCTGCTGAGCGGCACCTGCTGGGGCTGACCAATGAAGTCACACCAGGCTTCAAATACCTGGGTGGTGCCGCGCGCTTTGCCTTCGAGGGTATAGCCTGCAATGTGCGCCGTAGCGATATCCACCTTATCGAGCAGCGCCAGCGACAGATCCGGCTCCGGCTCCCAGACGTCCAGCACCACGCTGAGGTCGGTACGCATCTTCAGCACTTCCAGCAGCGCGGCGTTATCAACCACCGGGCCGCGACAGGCGTTGATCAGAATGGTGTTGGGCTTCAGCGCCATCAGTAACGCCGCATCCGCCAGATGCCAGCTTTTGTACGGCCCCGATTTGAACAGCGGCGTATGGAAGGTCAGAATATCCGCCTGCTCAACCAGCGTCTCCAGCGAGTGAAATTCGCCTTCGTCGCCGCGGTCGGCACGCGGCGGATCGCACAGCAGGGTTTTAACGCCCCACGCCGCCAGCCGTTTTTGCAGCCGTCCGCCGACGTTGCCGACACCGACGATGCCGACGGTGCGGTCACGCAGCTGGAAACCGTCACGTTCCGCCAGCAGCAGCAACGAGGAGAAGACATACTCCACCACCGCGATGGCGTTGCAGCCCGGCGCGGCTGAAAAGGCAATGCCCGCCTGCTGCAGCCAGTTTTCGTCGACGTGGTCGGTGCCGGCGGTGGCAGTGCCGACAAACTTCACCGGCTTACCGGCCAGCAGCGCTTCATTCACCTGGGTCACCGACCGCACCATCAGACCCTCGGCATCGGCCAGCTCCGCCGCCGGCAATGGACGACCCGGTACCGCCACTACTGTTCCGGTACGGCTGAACAACTCACGGGCATACGGCATATTTTCATCGACGAGAATCTTCACCACGGCTTTCCTGTCTGTTGCAATAAAGGCCATTATTCTGGCACAAAGCGACGCGTTAGCCTAACCGCGCGCGGTAACGATCCGGCGTGGTGCCGGCCTGCTGCTGGAACATCACAATCAGCGCCGATGCGGAGCTGTAGCCGAGATCATGGGCGATGCTCTGCACGCTGGCGCCCTGCTCCAGCAGCACAATGGCGCGCAGAAAACGCAGCCGCTGTCGCCATTCGCCAAAGGTCATATGCAGCTGCTGCTGACAGCGCCGCGCCAGCGTCCGCTCGGTGGTAAAAACCCGCGCGGCCCAGCCTGCCAGCGTGGTGTTATCGCCCGGATTAGCCTCCAGCGCGTGCAGCACCGGCGCCAGGAATTTATCGGTTGAGGTCGGCAGATAGCTCTCCTGCACCTGCGCCAGCGGCAGGCGATCGCGCAGCACCTCACACAACCGCCACTGCGCTTCGGTGACCGGCTGCTCAATCTGCTGGCCGGCAAACTCATCCATGATGGCGTGAACAATTGGATCGACCATTAACAGACAGGCGCGCTGCGGCAGGCCGCTGCATAACGTGGCGGCGAGATTAAAGGTGCGGAACTGCGCCTGACGATGGTTATAGCTGCTGTGCCGGTGACCCGGCGGGATCCACACCGGGATATCGGCCGGCGTCAGCAACCGCTCGCCCTCCACCCGCATCTCCAGCACATGACTTTTTACGAAGATCAGCTGACCCCAGTCATGAGTATGCGGCAGATATTCGGTATGAGCGTTGGCCTGTTCGAAACGCATGAAGTAGTGCAGCTGCGGTGCGTCCAGCGGCGGCTGGTAGGTAATCTGTAAGGTCATTATGTCCGGAGAGCGATTAATTTTGTCTGATATTAACTATCTGGATAAATCCGGACAAGCGTACACTGCGCCTCATCTTAGCCTGTGGAGAGTGAGCATGTTTTTCCTGTATCCGCTGTTCGCGGTGTTGATCTGGTCGATCAACTCGATTGTCAGCAAGCTGTCGGCAACGGCAATCGATCCGGCAGCGATCTCCTTTTATCGCTGGCTGCTGGCGCTGCTGGTGCTGACGCCGTTTGTGTTGCCCGGTATCTGGCGGACGCGTCAGGCGATCCGGCCGCATCTCTGGCGGCTGCTGATCCTTGGCCTGCTGGGCATGGTGCTCTATCAGAGCCTCGCCTACTATGCGGCCCAGAGCGTCAGCGCGCTGTTTATGGGGATTATTGGCGCATTGATCCCGCTGCTCACGGTGCTGCTTAGCGTGGTGATCCTGCGGATCGCTCCGACGCTCGGCATCCTGCTCGGCAGCATTATCTCGTTCATTGGCCTGGTGTGGCTGGTGAGTGAAGGTAATGTGATGCAGTTGCTGCATCAGGGCCTGGGCAAAGGCGAATTGCTGATGCTGGCCGCCTCCGCCGCCTATGCGCTGTATGGCGTGCTGACCCGGCGCTGGGCGCTGCCGCTGCCGATCTGGCACAGCCTCTATGTGCAGATTTTATTCGGTGTCGTACTGCTGTTGCCTGGCTTTCTGCTGGCACCTGAGGTGGCGCTGAACCGGCACAATCTGCCGCTGGTCGCCTTTGCCGGTCTGTTTGCCTCAATCATCGCGCCGTTTTTGTGGATCCACGGCGTACAGCGTCTGGGAGCCAGCACCACCAGTATCTTTATGAATCTGATCCCGGTGTTTACCGCGCTGATCGCGGTGATGTTTCTGCATGAGCAGTTGCACAGCTATCACTGGATTGGCGGCGGTCTGACGCTGTTCGGGGTGATGCTGGCCCAGTGGCTGCGCACCCCGCTGACCCGGCCTAAGCCCGTCAGCCTGCGTCGGTTGTAAACCGCACCGTCACGCGCAGCCCGCCCAGTTGCGGGCTGCGATCCAGCTGCATACTGGCACCATGCCAGGCACAGATATCCTGTACCAGCGCCAGCCCGATTCCGGCACCGGGCTGCATTCCGACATTATCCAGCCGCTGAAAGGGCTGAAGCGCTTTCAACTGCTCTGCTCCGTCAATGCCCGGTCCGCTGTCCTCAATCTCCAGTTTTCCCGCTACCACCCGCGCGGTAACGATACCCTGATGCGGAGTATATTTAATCGCGTTGTCCAGCAGGTTGGCGCACAGCTCGCCGAGCAGCACACCATCCCCGATCACCTGACTGCTCTCCTCGCCCTCATAGCCGAGATCGATTTGCCGGGTGCGCGCCGCCGTGTAGCGACTGAGGCAGGCTTCACGCACGATGACCGCCAGATCGACCCGCATCATCGGCTTATCTTCACCGTGACGCGCCTTGATACGCGCCAGCTGCAGCAGCCGATCGGTGAGTAAGATGGTCTCATCCAGCGTATGACGCATACCCAGCAGACTCTCCTGCCACTGCTCGGGCCGTTCACTGCTGAGCGCTACGCTCACCTGGGTTTTGAGGATGGTGAGCGGCGTGCGCAACTGATGGGCGGCATCTGCGCTGAAGCGATCCTGACGTGCCAGCAGGCCGCGCAGACGCTCCAGATAGCGGTTAAAGGCGATGATCAGCGGTTGCAGTTCTGACCACGGCAGCGAGGGCAACGGGGTTAATTCTCCGCCGTCGCGCTGCAAGACAATCCGTGACAGCCGCCGCAGCGGGCGTAACACCCGGCGCAGCATCAGGCTGGCCAGCAGCAGCGTCATCAGCACCAGCCCGCTCTGGCTGATCAGCGCGGTACGCATCAGCCCGCGGGCAAACTCCTGCCGGGAGTTGACGGTTTCCGCCACCAGCACCAGCGCCATGCCGTCAACGCCCGCCTCGCTCACCGGCTGCCACAGCGCCGCGACCCGAATACGGTGCTGGTGATAGCGTCCATCATAAAAGTGCACCAGCGCCGGATAAGCGGTCGACATTTTACTGGCGGGCGGGATCGGCGGCAGATCGTCATAACCGGACAGCGTCTTTCCCTGCGGGGAGATCACCTGATAAAACAGCTGATCATTCATGTTACGTTCGAAACTGTCGAGCACCACCCAGGGGACATCCACCTCCAGATGATGCTGGCGCACCACCAGCCGTTCTGCCACGGTGCGCGCCGAGGCCAGTAGCGAGCGATCGTAAGCCTGATTGGCGGCCGCCAGCCCGCTCTGATAATGGGTGTAAACTGACAGCGCCCACAGCAGCAGCAGCGGCAGACCCAGCCAGGCGAGCAGTTCGCCGCGTAGCGAATGGATCAGCCGCACGGCAGCGTTTCCAGGCTGTAGCCGAGTCCGCGTAGCGTCACGATGGCGACATCGCTGCCCGCCAGTTTTTTCCGCACCCGATGGACATAGAGCTCAATGCTCTCCGGGCTGGCCTCATCCGCCAGGCTAAAAGTCTGTTCATACAGATGCTGACGGGAAACCGGCCGGCCGTGGCGCTGCATCAGCGTCGTCAGAATGCTCGATTCACGCGGCGTCAGCGCCAGCGGCCGGTCACACAGCAGGAAATAGCCTTCGCCATCCAGCACCAGCTGGCCCAGCGACTGCGTTTGCGCGGCCTGGCTCTGGCTGCGCCGCAGCAGCGCACGCAGTCGCGCTTCCAGTTCATCCAGTTCGAAAGGCTTGGTCAGGTAGTCATCCGCCCCGAGGTTCAGGCCGCGCACCCTATCGTCCAGCGCACTGCGCGCCGTCAGCAGCAAAACGGGCACGCTCTGTCCGCGCCGCCGCAACCGCGTCAGCACTTCCAGCCCATCGATGCGCGGCAGCGAGACATCCAGCACCACCAGCGCATAGGCTTCACATTGCAGGGCGTGATCGGCGGCAACGCCATCAGCTACCCAGTCAACGGCAAAGCCTTTTTGCGTCAGCGCTTTCTGCAGCCAGCGCGCCAGGTCAGCCGTATCTTCCACCAGTAAGAGACGCATATCACATCCTGTCATTAAATCCGGGCAGTGAAAGGTAAATGAAAGGTAATTGTTTTAACAATTCGGTAACGCCAATAGTTCGGCAGCAATCACACTCTGGAAGAATGAATGGAGCCTCCGATGAAAAAAATAATCCATACCGCCCTGACCACCGCCTTGCTGGCGCTGATGGTGCCTGCTGCAATCGCCGCCGAGGGTCCAGGCCGCACTGAATGTATTGCACCGGCCAAACCGGGTGGCGGTTTTGACCTCACCTGTAAGCTGTTGCAGGTTTCGCTACAGGAAACCAAACAGATTGAGACGCCGATGCGCGTCACCTACATGCCCGGCGGCGTCGGCGCGGTTGCCTACAACGCGATTATTGCCCAGCGCCCGGCTGAAGCTGGCACGGTAGTCGCCTTCTCGGGCGGCTCGCTGCTGAACCTGTCGCAGGGCAAATTTGGCCGCTACTCGGTGGACGATGTGAAGTGGCTGGCAGCAGTAGGAACCGACTACGGCATGGTGGCGGTGCGTGACGATGCGCCGTGGAAAACCCTGGGTGAACTGATGGCGGCAATGAAAGAGGACCCGACCAAAGTAGTCGTTGGTGCCGGCGCGTCTATCGGCAGCCAGGACTGGATGAAAACCGCCCTGCTGGCGCGCGAAGCGGGTATCGATCCACGCAAGATGCGCTATGTCGCCTTTGAAGGCGGCGGTGAGCCGGTGACTGCACTGCTCGGCAATCATATTCAGGTGGTCTCCGGCGACATGAGTGAAATGGTGCCACATCTGCAGAGCGGCAAAATGCGGGTGCTGGCAGTGATGTCCGAGCAGCGTCTGCCGGGCCAGCTGGCGCAGGTGCCTACCGCCAAAGAGCAAGGTTTCAACATCGTCTGGCCGGTCATCCGCGGTTACTACCTCGGCCCGAAAGTCAGCGACGCCGATTACCAGTGGTGGGAGCAGGCGTTCAAAAAAATGGTGGATACCCCGGAATTCAAAAAGCAGCGTGATATGCGCGGCCTGTTCGAATTCAATATGTTTGGCCAGGAGCTCGACAGCTACGTGAAAAAGCAGGTGTCGGATTACCGTGAGCAGGCGAAATCATTTGGCCTGGCCAAATAACAGGAGCATGCGATGAGCGATCGTATTTTTGCAGGCCTGTGGCTGGCGCTGTGCCTCGGCGGCATGGTGGTAGCCTGGCAAATCCAGAGCGAATACAGCTATGAACCGGTGGGGCCACGGCCCTTCCCGATGGCGATCCTCGGCCTGATGGCGATCTGTGCCCTGCTGATGCTGTTTCGCAAACCCGACACCATTCACTGGCCGCCCGCCAGTACGCTGAAACGGCTGGTGGCGCTGGCGCTGATGATGATGCTCTATGGCTGGCTGTTTGAAACGCTGGGCTTTGCTGTCTGTACCACGCTGCTGACTTTCGGCATCGGTCTGCTGTTTGGCGCGCGCTGGTGGGCAGCGGCGCTGGCCGGGATAGTGATGGGCAGTGCGCTGTTTTATGCCTTTGATCGCCTGCTGGAAGTGACCCTTCCGGTCGGCAGCTGGCTGAGTTAAGGAGAGCATCATGGATACCTGGTCCTTTTTAATGCAGGGCTTTGCCGTCGCCATGACGCCAGAGAACCTGCTGATCGCCCTGATTGGCTGCTTTATCGGTACCATTGTCGGCCTGCTGCCGGGTCTTGGCCCGATTAACGGCGTGGCGATTCTGATGCCGCTGGCTTTTGCGCTGCACTTACCGGCGGAATCGGCGTTGATTCTGCTGGCCACGGTCTATATCGGTTGTGAATATGGCGGACGTATCTCGTCTATTCTGCTTAACGTACCGGGGGATGCCGGTGCGATCATGACCGCGCTGGATGGCTATCCGATGGCGCAACAGGGCAAGGCGGGCGTTGCCCTGTCGATTTCGGCGGTCAGCTCCTTTATCGGTTCCACCATCGCCATTATCGGCATTATTCTGTTCGCTCCGCTGCTGGCAAGCTGGTCGCTGGCGTTTGGTCCGGCGGAATATTTTGCCCTGATGGTATTCGCCATCGCCTGTCTTGGCAGCATGATGAGCCATAACCCGCTGAAATCGTTCCTCGCCGCGCTGATTGGGCTGGGAATGGCCACGGTGGGCGTCGATGCCAATACCGGCGTCTACCGCTTTACCTTTGACAGCGTTCATCTCTCCGACGGTATTCAGTTTGTGGTGGTGGTGATTGGCCTGTTCTCGGTCAGCGAAATTCTGCTGATGCTGGAGTCGACCAGCGGCGGACAGAAAGCGGTACGGGCCAGCGGACGCATGATGTTCAATATGAAAGAAGCGGCAATGGTCACCGGCGCCACGCTGCGTTCCTCTTTCATCGGTTTCTTCGTCGGGGTGCTGCCGGGTGCCGGTGCAACCATTGCCAGCGCCATCGCCTATATGACCGAGAAGAAGATCAGCGGCAGCGATCAGTTTGGTAAAGGCGATATTCGCGGTGTGGCCGCGCCGGAAGCAGCAAACAACGCCTCCGCCTGTGGCTCATTTATCCCGATGCTGACGCTGGGGATCCCCGGCTCGGGCACGACCGCGGTGATGGTCGGCGCGTTAACGCTGTATAACATCACGCCGGGACCGGCGATGTTTGTTGAACAGCCTGATATCGTCTGGGGTCTCATTGCCGCGCTGTTAATCGGCAACGTGATGCTGCTGGTCATGAACATCCCGATGATCAACGTTTTCGCCCGTATGCTGACCATTCCGCTGTGGTTCCTGGTGCCGGCCATCGCCGCCATCTCAGCGGTTGGCGTTTACGCGGTACACAGCACCACCTTCGATCTGCTGCTGATGGTCGGGCTGGGGATCTTCGGTTATATCCTGCGTAAGATGGATTTTCCGATGTCGCCGTTAATTCTGGGCTTTGTGCTGGGTGAAATGCTGGAGCAGAACCTGCGTCGTGCGCTGTCGATCAGCAACGGAAATATGGTCATCCTGTGGGAAAGCCTGATTTGCAAAGTGCTGCTGGTGCTGGCGATTGCCGTGCTGGTTGTGCCGCCAATCTGGAAACGCTGGCGTCGTCATCGTCTGAAGCTGGCAGAAGAGTAAATCTCCCGCCGAAACGCGTGCGCCCCCGTGGGATTTCCCGGGGGCTTTTGCTATCATGGCGCATTCATTTTCCGGCGCACCCCACGCTGTTCTGTTTTCCCCAAGGAATCCGCCATGCAACCTCTCAGCGGCCCCGGTGTGCCGGTCGGCGATCGTTCATCTGTCAATCCGCAAACCGGCGCGACGCGTCCCGGTTCGGTGGCGGGTGAGCAGCCACTCTCCCCTGCCCAGCGCACCACGTTAGAACGTCTGATCGTGCGTATTCTTTCGCTCAGTAATCTGAAAGCGCCTGAGCTGTGGGCTGGCGTGCGTCATGAAGTGGGCGTTAAGAGTGAAGCAGAGCTGCAGTCGCGCCATTTTCCGGCGGCAGAGCAGTACCTGAATGCCCGCCTGACCCAGGCGCAGACCGGTCATGCAACCCGTCAGCTGATGACGCAGCTCACCGATCTGTTGCCGAAAGGCAATAATCGCCAGGCAGTCAGCGATTTCATTCGTCAGCAATTTGGTCAGACGGTACTGAGCGCGCTCAGCCAGGATCAGCTGCGTCAGGTCCTGACCATGCTGCAGAACGGTCAGATGGCGATTCCACAGCCGCAGCAGACCCGCGTCAGCGATCGCAGCCTGTTACCCGCCGAGCATCAGACCCTGAATCAGCAGGTGGTGCGCCTCGCCGCCGCCACTGGCGAATCGACCGGTAAACTCTGGACCGCAGCGCTGAAGCTGGTGAACCTGACCAGCGGCGATCCGATCCCGTCACGTCATTTCCCGCTGCTGACGCAGTATCTGCAGGTGCGCCAGACCCTGAGTCAGCACAGCGCGCCGACGCTGCAACTGCTGGAAGCGTCGCTGAAGCAGCCGCTCGATCAGCATGAGCAGCGCCTGCTGGAGGATTACAGCCAGCAGCGTTTCCAGGCGACACCGCAAACGGTACTGACCGTGACTCAGACCCAGGATCTGCTGAACTTCCTGTTCAGCCGTCGCGCCGAAAAGATCCACGAACAGCCGCTGGCCGCCAGCGAGATCAAGCCGCAGCCAATCTGGTCGCCGTTTGTTACCTCACTGCCGCAGCCGCTGCAGCCGCTGGCAAAACGCCCGATGCTGGGGATAGCCGTGGTACTGCTGGTGCTGTTTATCTTCTGGCTGGTACTGTGAGTTAACAGCCGCAGGCGGCGTCGGGCGCGGCCACTGGCCACTCGCCCGGCGCATCTCCCCAGCTCAGCGGATGGCCGTCGCGCTTCCAGAAATCCAGCCCGCCAATCAGTTCTTTTACCTGAAAGCCCAGCGCAGCCAGTTTCCACGCCGCTTTAGTCGAACCATTACAGCCAATCCCGTCACAGTAGGTAACATAGACTTTGCTGCGATCAAGCTGCGCGGTGCTGACCGCATCCATTTCACGATGGGGAAAACTGATCGCCCCGCAGATATGACCCGTGCGGTAGACCGCGGTGGCGCGCGCATCAATCACCACTATCTCAGGCTGGCGCTGCGCCAGATCTTCCGCCAGATCCCAGGCATCGGTGTAATAAGCGAGTTTTACCTGTAAATAATCGAGGCTCTGCTGCGGCGTGGCGGCGGGAATACGTAATACCGATGACATTATGATTCTCCTGTTGTGGTGTGCCCGCAGTTTACGGCAAAGTGGACTGCTCTCTGAGACCGATTTTGCTTACCGGATAAGACCCTTATGCGCTCACCGCTGTTGCAACTTTTTCAGCATCAGGCCACCGGCGGCCTGCGCGAACGGCTGTGTACCACCCTGCGGCTGGCGATTAGCCGTCATCATCTGCACGCTGGCCAGCAGTTGCCCTCAACCCGCCAGCTGGCCCGCGATCTCAACCTGTCGCGCGTTACGGTAGAGGCGGCTTACGGTCAGCTGGAGAGTGAAGGCTATCTGCGGCGTGAAACCGGGCGCGGCAGCTTCGTGGCGATTACTATGCCCGCGCCGTCAGCGCCGTCTGCGATTCATCAGCCGGCTCATTTTTCGGCTCGCGGTCAGCAGGTGCTGGCAACCGGTGGCTGCCAGGACCCGCCGTTTCCGCACGCGTTTGCTGCCGGCTCACCGGAGTTACGCGCTTTTCCTCATGAGACCTGGCGACGCCTGAGCAGTAACGTGCAGCGTTCACTGGGCAGCGCCGCGATGGGATATGGCGATCCCTGTGGCTATCTGCCGTTACGCAGCGCTATCGCAGATTACCTGGCGCTCTCCCGAGGCCTGACATGCCAGCCGGAACAGGTGATCATTCTGACCAGTTCACAACAGGCGCTGCAGTTACTTGCCATGATGTTGGTCGATCCTGGTGATGAGGTGTGGATGGAGGAGCCGGGCTATCCCGGTGCGCGCAATGCCTTTCTGGCTGCAGGCGCCCAGCTGCGCGGGATTGCGGTCGATGCCGAAGGAGCCCTACCCACCAGCGGCAGTGCAAAGCTCATGTATCTGACGCCATCGCATCATTATCCTACCGGCATCACGCTGAGCCTTCCGCGACGTCTGGCATGGCTGGACTGGGCACAGCGCAACCAGAGCTGGCTGATCGAAGACGATTACGACAGCGAATTTCACTACGACGAACGTCCGATTCCTGCGCTGCAGGGACTGGATCGCCATCAGCGGGTGATCACGCTGGGCACCTTCTCCAAATCACTGTTTCCCTCGCTGCGGCTGGCGTGGATGGTGGTACCGCCGGCGCTGGTGGCACCGCTGGGCCAGGCACGCAGCGTGCTGGATGGTCACAGCGCCCTGCTGCCACAGGCCGTTACTGCGGCTTTTCTGCAACAGGGCCATTTCGCCAGCCATTTGCGGCTGATGCGCCAGCTTTATCGCAGCCGGCGTGAGCAGTTGATCGAGCAGATTAACCAGCGGCTGACGCCGTGGATCACCCCGATCGACAGCGGCGGCGGATTACAGCTAACGGTGAAGTTAGCGCAGAATGAGGCACAGTTAACCGCCCGGGCCGCGCAGATCGGCCTGTTGCTGCCGCGTCTTAGCCCGCTTTATGCCGGACCGGCGCGTCAGCAAGGCTGGATACTGGGCTATGCGGCGCTGACGCCGGATGAGATCGTGGCGGGATGCGCGAAGCTGGCGAGGTTATTCAGGGATAATTAAGCGCGCATTTCACCGGAGTGACGCGCGCCGTTTTGGTCAGTCTGAATGGAATATAGCGAAGAACCAACCTGCGGCTCTATTCAGGTCTGTGCCTCGTTTATTTTTTTACGCTATTCGTTCCGCCTCCCATTCTTCTCCTGCGAAATGAGATGCTGTATTATCCCGTTTTAATTCAACGGAGATGAATATCTTGAAGCCCTGTTTTATTCCGGCAATTTTACTTTGCGCAGCAACATTATCCGCCTGCACCGCTTTTGATACGTTTGATAAGTATGCCAATGGCCGTTTTTATGAAATGTATACCGTTGGCAATCTTTCCGCCTGCAACTACAAACCCAAATTCACCGACTGCGCGGAAAAGATGGATTTCGACATTAAGATATCGGATGACAATAATAAAATTGCACTGTCAAAACATATCAATCACAACGACGACGTAAGTTACCTCGGTTTCACCCGCGATAACTATGCGGCACAAACCAAACCTATACGTGACTTTTTAGCGTGGGCAAACAACAACGCCTCTGATAATAAACATATCGTGATGAAACGCCCGGCAGGCAATATTGTTGGCTATTTATTTGAAAACAACGAGGTGGATTACCACTTTGATTTTTTGCATACGCGAGCTGAAGTACCGATGCTGGTGATCAATGTTTCGAAAAGCACGCGCTATTACGGCTTTACCGCCCAGGAAGCGGCAAAAATGCTGGAAACCCTGGATGCATGGTATGACAAGCGTTTCATCGGCAAGCAGATTACCTGAAGCCGGTTGCCTGCGAGCCTCGCTGCTGACAGCGAGGCTCGCCTGCCCCATCAAAAATGCTGTAACCGGAAAGAGCCGTCTTCACAGTTCTTCAGTTTGAGATCCTCTACCGGCTTGCGATCGTAATATCCTTTATCCGTTTTATAGACCTCAACCACCGAGAGGCTGCGCGGCGTATACTGACTCGTGAAAAGCCCGGTCACGTAATAAAACGAACCGACTTTAGGCCGAAATGAGACGGTATCATACGCGCCATTGGGTTGGATCATGCGAATGGCTATATTATCTTTTGCGCTTACCCAAAACTCACGACGGAGTTCTGGCGTCTCCGGAATTTCAGGAAAGCCCATCAGCTTATTATTTAATTGCGTCTGAAAACCAATGGCATTGTTGGTGTACCCGTTGTCTTTGGCATCCAGATTGATACAGGTTTTGGTTTCAGGATAAACGCGAATGTAATCCAGATTTCGGTTATCGAAGGTGATTCCAACGCGGTCGCCAGTTTCCACATCCTGAAGTTTATGACTATAGGTCGCAACAGAACACCCGGTTAAATTTATAACTAACCCCGCGGCAAGCATCCATTTTTTAAGCATATCAGCTCCTTTGATTAAGATTATCGCTTTTATTTTCTGGCCAGAACGGCCTTTGAAATTATCAGACGGCGTTTTATAAATAAAAACCCATCACTTTTCAACAACGGAGCGTAGTTAAGAAATAATACGCAAAAAAAAAGGCCGCAATGCGGCCTTATGTCAAATTGCTCAGCAATTATGCCTGATATTTACGCATGGTCAGGGTGGCGTTGGTGCCACCGAAGCCGAAGCTGTTGGACATCACGGTAGTCAGCGCTTTTTCCATTGGCTGAGTCACGATATTCATGCCTTCAGCCGCCGCATCCAGTGAGCTGATGTTGATGCTTGGGGCAATAAAGCCGTGTTCCAGCATCAGCAGCGAGTAGATCGCTTCCTGAACGCCTGCCGCACCCAGTGAGTGACCGGTCATGGCTTTGGTGGCAGAGATGTACGGGGTGTTGTCGCCAAAGACTTCACGAATCGCACCCAGCTCTTTCACATCACCCACTGGCGTTGAGGTGCCGTGGCTGTTGAGGTAGTCGATAGGGGTATCAACGCCGTTCATCGCCATCTTCATGCAGCGAACCGCGCCTTCACCTGACGGAGCTACCATGTCTGCGCCGTCTGAAGTCGCGCCGTAACCAACGATTTCAGCATAGATATGCGCACCGCGGGCCAGCGCATGTTCCAGCTCTTCAACCACTACCATGCCACCGCCACCGGCGATAACAAAGCCGTCGCGCTCATTGTCATAGGTGCGTGACGCTTTTTCTGGCGTGTCGTTGTAACGGGTAGAGAGCGCGCCCATAGCGTCGAACTCACAGGCCATTTCCCAGCACAGCTCTTCGCCGCCGCCAGCAAACACGATGTCCTGTTTGCCCAGCTGGATCTGCTCAACCGCATTACCGATACAGTGTGCTGAAGTGGCACAGGCTGAACTGATGGAGTAGTTTACGCCGTGAATTTTAAACGGCGTGGCGAGGCAGGCTGAAACGCCAGAAGCCATCGCTTTGGTGACCACATACGGGCCAACCGCTTTCAGGCCGCGTGGGCTGCGCATTGCATCAGCACCAAACACCTGGAACCGCGGTGAACCGCCGCCTGAACCGGCAATCAGACCCACACGTGGGTTGTTCTGATACGCTTCCACGCTCAGGCCAGAATCTTTAATTGCTTCTTCCATGGAAAGATAGGCATAGATGGACGCATCACTCATGAAACGCACGACTTTGCGATCGATGAGGCCGGTGGTATCTAATTTTACGTTACCCCAGACGTGACTACGCATGCCGGAATCTTTCATCTCTTCAGAAAAGGTGATGCCAGAGCGGCCTTCACGCAGAGATGCCAGCACCTCTTGCTGGTTATTACCAATACTGGAAACGATCCCTAAGCCAGTAATCACAGCACGTTTCATTCAATAATCCTCATCCACTTCTTCTTAATTGACGAGCACTCTAGCGTACACTTGTACGCCGAACAAGTCCGATCAGCCATTTCCTTTTGTAAATTTGCGTCATGTCACGTCGGTCGTTAAAATCGCGCCACTGCCTGAAAAATGAGCCTTTAGCGTGAAATTAACCCCGGTCGAACATGCACAGCTGAACTGGAATGAACAGGGTACACCTGTTTCCCGAGCGTTTGGCGACGTCTATTTCTCCAATGATAACGGTCTGGAAGAGACCCGCTACGTCTTTCTTGGGGGGAATCAGTTACCGCAGCGCTTCGCTCAGCATCCGCGTGAGTTACTGATTGTGGCGGAAAGCGGTTTCGGCACCGGCCTCAATTTTCTGACGCTGTGGCAGGCATTTGATGCCTTTCAGCGTCAGCAGCCGGATGCGATTTTAAAACGTCTGCATTTCATCAGCTTTGAGAAGTTTCCGTTAACGCGCGCCGATTTAACCGCCGCGCATCAGCACTGGCCCGAACTGGCGCCGTGGGCCAGCGAATTGCAGGCGCAGTGGCCAGTCGCCCTGCCCGGCTGTCAGCGTTTACTGTTCGATGGCGGGCGCATCACGCTCGATCTGTGGCTGGGTGATATTAATCAGCTGATAAGTACGCTGGATGACAGCCTGCATCGTCAGGTGGACGCCTGGTTTCTTGATGGCTTCGCGCCGTCGAAAAATCCCGATATGTGGACGCCTGAGCTGTTTAGCATGATGGCAGCGCTGGCGCGGCCGCAGGCCACCTTTGCGACCTTTACCGCCGCTGGCTTCGTGCGGCGCGGACTGCAGCAGGCTGGCTTCAGCGTTACCCGGCGCAAAGGTTTCGGACCCAAACGCGAGATGCTGTGTGGCAGCCTGCAGGATGCCCCGCCGCGGCCCGCAGCCCAGCCGTGGTATGCCCGTCCCGCCAGCTCGTCGCGCGAAGCGGCGCTGATTGGCGGCGGTGTGGCCAGCGCCAGTCTCGCGCTGGCGCTGCTGCGGCGCGGCTGGCGGGTGACGCTCTATTGTGCTGATGAAGCGCCGGCACTGGGCGCCTCCGGCAATCGTCAGGGCGCACTCTATCCGCTGCTTAATCAGCACGATCCGGCTATCGCTACCTTCTTTCCGGCGGCATTCAGCTTTGCCCGTCGTCTCTACGATCGGCTGCCGCTGCCGTATGAACATCGCTGGAGCGGCGTGTTACAACTCGGCTGGGACGAGAAGAGCCGCAAAAAAATTGAACAGATGCTGGCGATGGGATTACCTGACGATGTGGCTTATGGGGTTGATACCGCACAGGCGGAAGCGCTGGCGGGCGTGACGCTCGGCTGCGGCGGGATTTTCTATCCGCAGGGCGGCTGGCTGTCACCGGCCGAACTGACCACGGCGATGCTGGCGCACGGCGAAACCCAGGGATTGCGGATTCACTGGCTGCATCGGGTGACCGGGCTGGCGCATGACGGTGAACAGTGGACGCTGTCGTTCAGCGATCGCCCGGCGGTGCGCCATCCGACGGTGGTGCTGGCGAACGGTCACGCCATCAGCGAGTTTACCCAGAGTGCGCCGCTGCCGATCTATCCGGTGGCGGGCCAGGTAAGTCACGTTCCCTCGACGCCGGAACTGGCTGCACTGCAGACCGTGCTCTGCTACGAAGGGTATCTGACGCCGGTCAGCCCGCAGTTCGGCACCCACTGCATCGGTGCCAGCTATCATCGTGGCGATACCGATACAGCTTATCGGGAGGACGATCAGCAGCAGAACCGCAGTCGTCTGCAGCAGTGCCTGCCCGATAACCCCTGGACCGACAGGGTAGACATCAGCGCGGGCGAAGCGCGTAACGGCGTGCGCTGCGCCACCCGCGACCACCTTCCGATGATCGGCAGCGTGCCCGATTATGCCGCCACGCTGGCAGACTACGCCGATTTACCGGCCCGGCAGGCAGCAGGCGACACGATTGCGGATGCGCCTGGCTTTAACGGGCTCTATCTGTTTGGCGCGCTCGGTTCACGCGGCTTATGCAGCGCACCGCTGGCGGCTGAGGTGCTGGCAGCACAGTTGACGGGCGAGCCGCAACCCGCCGATGCCGCCACGCTGGCCGCGCTGAATCCGAATCGTTACTGGGTAAGAAAACTACTGAAGGGAAAACCGGTCTGACAGGGCGTTGCGGGCGGCGAACCGCCCGGCACCGTTACGCGGAGAGCTGACGTGCCTGGACAAAAAGGTTGTCCCACATACCGACCACTAATGCCTGATCGCGCGGCGACAGTTCACCGGCAGCAATCGCATTTTGCAAACTGCGGGAAACCTGGATCTGTAACGCTTCCGGCGTATGCTCGCCCAGTTGTTCGACTTCAGCCACCGCCAGCGTGAGGTGTCCACGCAGATAACCGCTGGCAAACAGCTCATCGTCACTGGCATGCTCAACCATGTCGTCAATCAGGGCCAGAATACGCGCTTCAAATTCTGCGATCATCTCAATTCCTCTTTTGATAATGCCTTGCTGCATCACAGATCGTCCGGCCAGGGAAACTGCGATGCGCTTAATGAAGGCCTGCCATAAAATTCCGCCAGGGCGGCAATAAAACGCGCGGGACGAGCGGGAATACCGGACGTCAGATAGCTCATGACCTGAGCATGCACTTTACGCTGGAACGCAATGCGATCCGGCTCACAATCTCCGTTGAGATTGTCACAACTGACGTTGAAGGGAAAGCCTGCGGCAACACAAAACATCCATTCAAGCGCCTGTGGCTTCACTTCAACCGCTTCAAACTGGCTCTGGGTCAGCGCATCGCGGCCGTCCGGGCAGTACCAGTAGCCAAAATCGACCAGTTTGCGACGGGCTTCACCCGCAATGCACCAGTGAGAAATTTCATGCAGCGCACTGGCATAAAAACCGTGGGCAAATACCACACGGTTCCACGGCGACTCTGCATCTGCCGGAAGATAGATCGGTTCGTCGTCGCCTTTAATTAGACGGGTCTGAAATTCATCGCTAAAGCAGCGATCAAACAGCGTAATCAGCTGTGTGTAATCGTGTGTTGTGCTCATTGTTATCTTGTCTGTGTTAAAGGTGCAGCGTGGCTAACCACGCCAGAACGGCGCTGCCGTGGCTGTCCCACAGCAATTTAATGCTCATGACGGCGGAGACGATCACCACCATCGGCCGGATCAACCGCTGCCCGCGGGTCAGCACCAGCCGTGCGCCCAGCCGCGCCCCGCAAAACGCGCCCAGCATCATGATCAGGCCGGTTCCCCACACCACTTTGCCGCCGAACATAAAGAACAGCAGGCTACCGAAGTTGGAGGTGAAGTTAAGAATCTTGGCGTGTGCGGTCGCTTTGGCGAGGTTGTAGCCACACAGGGTGACAAACGCCAGCGCATAAAAAGAGCCGGCGCCCGGTCCGAAAAAGCCATCGTAGAAGCCGATACAGCCGCCGCCCACCAGCGCATAAGCGATGCCGTGCAGGCGACGGGCGCAATCCTCTTCGCCAATGCGCGGCATCAGCAGAAACCACAAACCGATCGCAATCAGAAACAGCGGTAACATCTGGCGCAAAAAATCAGCCTGCAGGCGCTGAATCAGCACCGCGCCCAGCACCGAGCCGAGAAACGTCATGCCGATATTCAGCCACTGCTCATTCAGCTTCACCGCACCGCGCCGGATAAAGTAGAGGCTGGCGGAAAACGAACCGCCTACCGACTGCAGCTTGTTGGTCGCCAGCGCCTGCGCCGGTGACAGCCCGGCTGCCAGCAGCGACGGCACGGTCAGCAGGCCGCCGCCGCCCGCGATGGAGTCAATAAAACCGGCCAGCATCGCAACAAAGAACAGCAGCCCAACCAGCAACGGGCTGATCACGAACCAATCCATGTGATCCCTTACAGTAAATGCTTATCCAGCAGGGCCTGACAGGCAGGCGGTAACGGTGGCGGCTCGCGTTTCACTGGCGCACCGGTGCCCGGTTTTTTCGGCAGGAACCAGCTCTGCAGCTCTGCGCCACAGCCATCACCTGGCGGTGGCGCAGGCTGATCTTCACAGCCGATACTGCCAGCCGGACAGCGCAAACGCACATGCATATGGGCGCGGTGGGCAAACCACGGACGCACTTTACGCAGCCAGTCGCGATCCGCACCGGCATCGGCACAGAGCTGTTTTTTAATCGCCGGATTGACGAAGATACGCGTGACCTCATCGTCTTTCGCCGCCAGCTTAATCAGGCTGTCGATCTGCGGTTGCCAGTGACGGGCAATGACGTTTTTATCGCCGGGCCCGACCAGATCGAGCGGCTGCGGCTTCAGTAACTGTTGCGCGCTCCAGCGGGTTTTCGGCAACTGTAGCCAGATATCCACATCAAGACCGGTCTGGTGGCTGGCGTGGCCGCTGCTGAAGCGCCCGCCCGCGGCCATGCCCATGTCGCCAATCAGTACATTACCCAGCTGCAGGTTATGCACCTGGGTGCTGAGCCGCTGAATGAACTGGATCAGGTCAGGATGGCCAAAGTAGCGCCGCTGATCCTGACGCATCACCTGATAATACGGCGAATTGAGCGGCAGCGCCTGAGCCCCCACAATACAGCCGTTGGCAAAGCCGCCGATCGACTGCGGCGCGCCGCTGATCGGCTGCTGAATTTGTTGCCACGGCGTCGCCGCCAGGCTGGAGGCGCTGAACAGCAGCGCGCTAAGCGTGAGCAGAACTGTTTTCATCGAATCACCAGCGCGGCACGGTGCTGTTAACGTCACCGTTCTGCGCGCGCTGACGCAGCAGATGATCCATCAGGACGATCGCCATCATCGCTTCAGCGATCGGCACGGCGCGGATCCCGACACAGGGATCGTGACGCCCTTTGGTGATCATCTCCACCTCTTCGCCGTCGCGGGTGATGGTTTTGCCCGGCACGGTGATGCTGGAGGTCGGTTTCATTGCGATATTGGCGCTGATGGTCTGACCGCTGCTGATACCGCCGAGAATGCCGCCGGCGTGGTTACTCTGGAAACCGGTGCGGCGAATTTCATCACGATGCTGGCTGCCGCGCTGATTGACCACCGCAAAGCCATCGCCAATCTCGACGCCCTTCACCGCGTTGATGCTCATCAGCGCATGGGCCAGATCGGCATCCAGCCGGTCAAACACCGGCTCGCCGAGGCCTGGCGGCACGTTTTCCGCCATCACCGTGACTTTGGCGCCAATCGAGTCGCCCTCTTTTTTCAGGCCGCGCATCAGTTCGTCCAGCGCATCCAGCTTGTCAGCATCCGGGCAGAAGAATGGGTTCTGTTCAACGATCTCCCACTGTTTCAGCTCGCAGGCGATATCCCCGATCTGCGCCAGATAGCCGCGCACCACCACGCCATGCTTCATCTGCAGGTACTTTTTAGCAATCGCCCCGGCCGCCACGCGCATCGCGGTTTCGCGCGCCGATGAACGGCCGCCGCCACGGTAGTCACGCTGACCATATTTTTGTTCGTAGGTGTAGTCGGCATGGCCCGGACGGAACAGATCTTTAATCGCGCCGTAATCCTGCGAACGCTGATCGGTATTCTCAATCAGCAGTCCAATGGAGGTCCCGGTGGTGACCCCGTCAAACACACCGGACAAAATTTTCACCTGATCCGGCTCGCGGCGCTGCGTGGTATAGCGCGAGGTGCCCGGACGACGACGATCGAGATCGTGCTGAATATCGGCTTCCGTCAGCGGTATACCTGGCGGCACACCATCAACGATGCAGCCCAGCGCAACACCGTGAGACTCGCCAAAGGTGGTTACTCGAAAAAATTGTCCGATGCTGTTTCCGGCCATTGTGGTTCCTTGTTACGGTTTGGCGGGCGAGGCTTCGCCCCACGTTTAGTCTTTGTAAAAAGAGAAATGATGTTGTGCGTCGACAATCTGCTGGCGCGTCAGCATAAAGACGCCGTCGCCGCCGTTGTCGAACTCCAGCCAGGTAAACGGCACATCGGGATACTGTTCCATCATGTGCACCATGCTGTTACCGACTTCACAGATCAGCACGCCCTGCTCGCTGAGATACTGCGGCGCGCAGGCCAGAATGCGGCGCACCAGCTTCAGGCCATCGCTGCCGGCTGCCAGCCCCAGTTCCGGCTCGTGGTGATATTCGCCCGGCAGATCGTCCATATCTTCCGCATCGACATAAGGCGGATTGGTGACGATCAGATCATATTTCAGCGGCGGCAGCTCACGGAACAGATCGGCGCGAATCGGCGTCACCTGCTGCATCAGCCCATGCTCTTCAATATTTTGCTCAGCCACGGCCAGCGCATCGGTGGAGATATCGACCGCGTCAACTTCCGCCTCCGGGAAGGCATAGGCGCAGGCGATGGCGATACAGCCGCTGCCGGTACACATATCCAGAATGTGACGCGGTTTCTCGCCGATCAGACCGGCAAAGCGATTCTCGATCAGTTCACCAATCGGTGAACGCGGCACCAGTACCCGCTCATCAACATAAAATTCGTGGCCGCAGAACCAGGCTTTGTGGGTCAGATAGGCGACCGGAATGCGCTCATTGACGCGGCGAATCACCCGCTCGACGATCAGATGACGCTCGCTGGCGGTCAGGCGCGCATTGCGCATCTCTTCCGGAATATCCAGCGGCAGCCAGAGGGATGGCAGGACCAGTTGAACGGCTTCGTCCCAGGGATTATCTGTGCCGTGCCCGTACCAGATTCCGGCAGCGGAAAAGCGGCTGACCGCCCAGCGCAGCATGTCCTGAATGGTGTGCAGCTCATTCACTGCCTCATCGACGAAAATTTTGTCCACGTAGCCCTCCGCAGGCCATTTGCTAAATCGGCCGATAGTGTGCCATGAAGCCGGGGAGAATTCAGCGCAGCAAGGTGAAAAAGCTGACATTTAATGACACTTAACGGTAAGGTATCGCCATCTGCTGTCTGACAGCCTTTTCTGATATGACCGGCCCGCCATGAGTAAAAAAACGCCCTTGAGCCAGGATGATAAAGCGCTGTTTCGTCAGCTAATGACCGGAACGCGTCAGCTAAAACAGGATACCTTTGTGCACAAACCGCGGGTGAAAACCCGTGAAGTGCCGGTAAAGCGTCTGCTCTCGGAGCAGGCGGACAACAGTCACTATTTTTCGGATGAGTTTCAGCCGTTGCTCTCAACCGAAGGCGCAACGCGCTATGTGCGCGCGGATGTCAGCCATTTTGAACTGAAGAAACTGCGGCGCGGCGACTATACGCCAGAGATATTCCTCGACCTGCATGGCTTAACCCAGCAGCAGGCAAAGCAGGAACTGGGCGCGCTGATCGCCGCCTGTCGCCGTGAGCATCTGTTTTGCGCCAGCGTGATGACCGGCCACGGGAAACATATTCTGAAGCAGCAAACGCCACTGTGGCTGGCGCAACATCCGTGGGTGATGGCTTTTCATCAGGCACCCAAAATGTTTGGCGGAGACGCCGCACTACTGGTGCTGATTGAGATTGAGGAGTGGCAACCGCCTGAATTGCCCTGAGAGGAAGGGCCGAAGTTTCGGCCCACAGACGTTAAATCGCTTTTGCCAGTTTGCGCGGACTGACCTGCCACAGCAGTTTGCCTTCGCTCCGGGCGGGATCAAACTCCACACAGGCGATAGCCGAAGTAGCGAACATCGGCGGCGCTTCCTGCGGGCAGAGTTCTGACACTAAATACCCGACCAGGGGTAAATGTGAAATCACCAGCGCCGATTTCACGCCTTCGTTTGCCAGGGTTTGCAGATAGCAGCCCACCAGCCCCGGATCGCCGCCCGGCGTTAATTCAGGTAAGACTTCCTGGCCTTCCGGCAGAGGGAATGCCTCACGTACCGTCGCGAGCGTTTGTTGCGCACGCAGATAGGGACTGACCAGCACACATTCTATGTCTGGCGTCTGACTGTTAAGCCAGTTAGCCATCTGGCGTGATTCATCACAGCCACATAAGGTTAAAGGCCTGACCGAATCACTTGCTGCTTCCAGAGCTGCATCGCCGTGACGCATGATAAAAACTTGCATAAAGCACCGCTGTTGTTTGTCGACATCGCCCGACGCATCGCGCCTGACTCTTCACTCTGCGAGTGAACGCTGTGTTGTACCCTAATGGCTTCAGTATAGTCAACCGGTTGTTTATTAAATAAGCACTTCTCAGATTCCTGCTGCGGCGCACACTCTGGCGACGCTTTTCTAACCCGCTGAATCGGAGTGGATATTCCGATTCAGTCAGAAATGTAAAATTTCGTCTATTCTGCGGCGGCCTTGATCAGCGCCTCACAGGGGGCGAAACGTTCGCCATGCTGCTGCATTAGCCGGGTTAATCTGTTGACCCGCTCCGCCGCGCCCAGTTGTTCCATATAATGAAAGGGACCGCCGAGAAAGGGCGGAAAGCCGATGCCAAAAACTGCGCCGATATCACCATCGCGCGCGCAGCGAATCACCTGCTCATCCAGACAGCGCGCCGCTTCGTTCAGCATCATCATCACGCAGCGTTCGGCTATCTGTGCCTCGCTCTGCCGAGCCTGTGGGGTAATGTTCAGCAAGGCGTAAAGCGACGCATCCGGTTTTTTACGCTGCCAGCGTGGCTGATCGTAGCGGTAGAAGCCCTTGCGGTTTTTACGCCCCTTGCGCCCATCCTTCAGTACCGCCTCAAACGCAGTGGGCGCGGCAAAACGCTCGCCGTAGGCCTGCTGCAGAATCGGAGAAATTTTGCTGCCGACATCAATCCCGACCTCATCCAGCAACTGCAGCGGGCCAACCGGGAAACCAAATTTCACCAGCGCACGATCGATATGTTCAATCGGTTCGCCTTCCAGCAGGCAACGCATTGCCTCATTGATATAGGGCGCCAGAATCCGGTTAACGTAAAAACCGGGCTGATCCGCCACCACAATCGGCGTTTTGCCCTGGCTGCGCGCCAGCGCCACAGTGGTGACCAGCGTTTCGCCAGAGGTATTCAGATGGGGAATCACCTCCACCAGCGGCATCTTCTCCACCGGACTGAAATAGTGCAGCCCGATGACATTTTCCGGCCGCTGCGCCCCGGCAGCGATCTCCTCAATCGGCAAGGAAGAGGTATTAGAGGCAAAAATGGTCTGCGGCTGACAGTGCGATTCAATCTCGCGCACCATCTGCTGCTTGAGCGCCAGATCTTCAAATACCGCTTCAATCACCACATCACGGTGGGCGAAGCCCTGATAATCGATGCCGCCGGTAATGCGGGCCATCTGCTGCTGACGCTGAGCCGGCGTGATCTGACGGCGTTTCACCTTTTTGCTCAGCAAATCCCAGCTGGTTTTCAGCGCATGGTTGACGCCCGCCAGGCTGATATCTTTTATCCGCACCGGCAACCCGGCGTTGATCGCGCTGACGCTGGCGATACCGCCGCCCATCAGACCGCCACCGAGAATGCCGATGCTGCGCACCGGACGCGGCGTGGCGTCACCGCCCGGCTCTTTTTTCATCGCGGTGGTTGCGAAGAACAGACCGCGTAACGCAACCGATTCTGGCGTCATTGCCAGTTCACCAAAGGCGCGTGCTTCAGCCTCATGCCCCGCGCGGCTGCCCTGCTCCAGCCCGACTCGCACCACCTCAATGATGCGTTTCGCCGCCGGGTAGTTACCCTGGGTTTTAGCGGCGGTCTGGCGGGTTGCCAGCGCAAACAGCGCCTGACGCGCCACCGGTCCATGCAGCAGCCGATCGCGCAGCGGCAGCGTGCGGCCGCTGACCTTGCCCTTTTTCACTCTGGCAATCGCCGTTTCCAGCAAGATCGCCTGCGGCACTGCATCATCAACGATGCCCAGTTTACGTGCCTGCTTCGCCCGCAGGCTTTTGCCGGTCAGGATCAGCGGCAACGCCTGCTGCACGCCAATCAAACGGGGCAATCGCTGCGTGCCTCCTGAACCGGGCAATAAGCCAAGCTGGACTTCCGGCAGGCCGAGGCGGGTTTTATCATCCAGAGAACAGATGCGTGCATCGCAGGCCAGCGCCAGCTCAAGCCCACCGCCGAGGCAGGCACCGTGAATCGCCGCCACCACCGGGAAAGGCAAGGCGGCCAGCGCCGCCATCACTTCCTGGCCCTGCTTCGCCAGCGCTTCAGCCTCTGCGGCACTCTGGCAGCGATCGATCATGCTGATGTCTGCACCCGCTATAAAGTTGTCAGCTTTGCCCGAAATCAGCACCAGCCCCGCCAGTTGCGGGTCGCGCCGCGCCTCGGCAATGATGGCGGTGATCTGTCCGGCAAATTCCGCTTTGAGGGTGTTCATCTTCTCGCCCGGCACGTCGATGGTGATGACGCCAACGTGATCCAGCCGCATCTGTAAATGAAAAGCACTCTGTTCCATTATTCGGCCTCCAGAACCATTGCCGCACCCAGACCACCCGCCGCACACGCGGTGACCAGCCCTAACCCGCCGCCGCGCCGCCGCAGTTCGTTCAGCGTCTGGGTGATCATCCGCGCACCGGTAGCGGCAAAAGGATGACCGTAGGCGATCGATCCGCCCAGTACGTTAAAACGCTCTTCATTCACTTCGCCCAGCGCGTGTGGCCGATTAAGCACCTCGCGGGCAAAGCGCTCGTCACGGAATAGCTGCAGGTTACTCAGGGTCTGGGCGGCGAAGGCTTCATGCATATCAATCAGGGTCAGATCGGCCAGGGTGACGCCGGCACGATCCAGCGCCAGCGGTGAGGCGTACGCCGGACCCAGCAACATATCCTGCTGTACGCCGATGGCGGTAAAAGCATAGCTGCGCAGATAGCCCAGCGGTTGCAGGCCCAGCTCACGCGCGCGTCCTTCGCGCATCAGAATGACCGCGGCGGCGCCATCGGTCAGCGGCGTGCTGTTGGCCGCGGTGACGCTGCCATGCTGGCGATCGAATGCCGGACGCAGCCGGGCATAGTCTTCCGCCTTTGCATCCATACGCACGTTATTATCCTGGTCGATCGGTTTTTTCCACGGTGGCACCAGCGCCGCCATCACTTCCTGTTGCAGCACGCCCGATTGCCAGGCTTTAGCGGCATGCTGATGAGATCGCAGCGCCAGCGCATCCTGCGCCTCGCGGCTGATGCCGTGGCTTTTAGCCATCTGCTCGGCGGTATCGCCCATTCGCAGTCCGGTTGAATACTCGGCTACCGCAGGCGGTACCGGCAGCAGATCGCGCGGACGCAGGCGGCGCAGAATCTGCAGTTTTTGCTGCAGGCTGCGGGCTTTATTGAGATCGACCAGCGCCCGCGCCAGGCTTTTGCTGACGCCAATCGGCAGCACTGATGACGAATCCGCGCCACCGGCGATGCCGGCAGAGATAGTTCCCGCCATCAGGCTTTCGCAAACGTTAGCCACCGCCTGAAAACTGGTGGCGCAGGCGCGGCTGACGCTGTAGGCGTCGGTATGAACGCTCAGGCCGCTACTCAGGACAATTTCGCGCGCAATGTTTGGCGCTTCCGGCATCTGCACCACCTGACCAAACACCAGTTGATCAATCACTTCCACCGGCAGTTCACTGCGCGCCATCAATTCGCTGACCACCATCCGGCCCAGTTCCACCGCCGGAATGCCGTGGAAGCCGGTCGCCTGGCGCAGAAAAGGGGTGCGTAACCCGTGGGTAATCGCGATGCGTTCGCCATCGCGCGTCAGCAGCGGCTGCGCTTTGCTCATTGTTCTCACCTGTGACTCGGGACCGTGGCGTCATTGCCTGAAGAGGTCTGACCTGATCCCAGTGTTAACCACAAGCGGGTGAGTCGCCAATATCGAAAGGGAAAAAGTGCGAAGGGAAACACGAAAATGAAAAACGCCGCGCTGAACGCGGCGTCGGGCGGGTTAGCGTAAACCGAGCTGGAAAATCAGGGTTTCTGCCTGGCAGCAGAAGGTGAAATCGATATCAAGCTGGACGCCCTGATCCACCTCGCTGAAGCGCGCCTCAATCAGACAGGGATCGGACTCTACCTGGCGGGCACGTTCGGTCAGACTGGCCAGTTTGGCTTCCGCCTCAGTGCGCTGGGCAAACCACTCCGACCAGCTGGCGGTGCAATCGGTATTATCCATTACCGTGCCAACATCAACACAACAGCAGGCAGCGGTTTCTGTCGCACTGCATTTTTTAATGGCATCAGTCATTATTTTCTCCTGACGATAGGTCTGGTGGGATAAGCAATTTTATACGCCAGATTTTACCTCTTCGGCTAAAGATGCGCCACGAAGCGGTAGCTAAGTGACGAATATCACAATAAAATTTGATCCAGAACAAACTGGACTGGTTATGCTGTGCTGCGCCAGCTCAGTTTTGTTACGCAGATCGAATTTTAAGCGATCAATCCTGAAATATTTTAAAAACAATATTGCAACATGCACACAGGTCGGACCTATACTCTCCGCACTGGTCTGATATGTACGATTTACATCAGTCCCTACAATCCGCCGTCCCTTGTTACGCGACGTAATAACGTTAAATAATAATTCACATGAGGTTGTGGTCAT
>Ga0302349_1000766_pt1 | contig 32856 bp, 26 predicted proteins | sample PhyAR1_FD_202176 | JGI IMG/M metagenome (GOLD analysis project Ga0302349, IMG submission 202176) | Leaf surface microbial communities from alfalfa plants in UC Gill Tract Community Farm, Albany, California, United States - DLSL A.R1... | ecosystem: Host-associated > Plants > Phyllosphere >...
ATATTATGGCTATTGATATGTTTCTGAAGGTCGAGGGTGTTACGGGCGAATCTAAAGATTCTAACCACACCGGCTGGACTGATATTACCTCCTTCTCCTGGGGCGCTTCCCAGCCAGGTAATATGAGCGTTGGCGGTGGCGGCGGTGCCGGTAAAGTTAACTTTAACGACCTGCACGTTAACGCGCTGATCGACAAATCCACCACCGCTATCCTGAAACACTGCGCCAGCGGTAAACACCTGACCAAAGTTGAGCTGTCCGTCTGTAAAGCCGGCGGCCAGCAGGTGGAATACTCCCGCATCACGCTGGAAGATGTGCTGGTCACCTCTGTTCAGTACACCGGTGCAGACAACGGCGATACCGTTGGTGTGACCTATGCATTCCAGGCTGCGAAAGTGAAACAGCAGTACTGGGAGCAGACCACGTCTGGTGGTAAAGGTGCTGAAAGCAGCGCTGGCTGGAACATCAAAGAAAACAAAGAAGCGTAATTGCGTATGTGGCCGGGGAGTTTTCCCCGGTCATTATCAACCGGGAAGGAAGATAGCATGGCAAGTTTGCAGGAAGGAGGCGCCCGTCCTCTCACCATTGGCGAAATAGCACTGGCGCGCTCGGTTTTTGGTGACGCAATAAAGTACTCAGAAGTGAAAGTCCATAATAAAAGCTATTTGCCATTTAATATGCAGTCGACAGATGTCGCGATGACCCCCAACGGTGAGCTCTATTTTCGAGAGCCGCATTATCGGGATGACTTCTCAATAGAGGTTCCGCGATATAAACACTGGTTTATTCACGAAATGGTGCATGTATTGCAGCATCAGATTGGAATGAATGTTCGAACCCGAGGCGCATTCAGTTGGGCAGCAAGTTATAATTATTCTCTGCCCCCCGATAAAAAACTATCGGACTTTGGTATGGAGCAGCAGGCTTCTATCATTTCAGATTTTTATTATCTGATAAATTACGGTCTGGGTGATTTCCGAAACATCGCAGGTTTTGAGGGAATTATCGGACCCGACCTGAAGGATAAATATCTGCAGGTATTATCGTTGTTTATTCAAAATCCTAAAGACCGGCGGGTATGGTTATGAAACAGTTACTCAGTGTTGTAGCAATCGCATTAACGGTGAGTGCCTGTGTCTCTCATCCTGCACAATATCAGTCGCTTACGGTTACGCTAAAGAACAACGAACCCTGCTTTGCTATTCCCGCTAACTCCGGGTTAGACGCGCCTGTCACCAGCCATTCGCCCACCATAATGAAACGCGCGGGAAATGAATGGAAAGCGATATCGCCGCCGTCAACGTTTAGCCCTGAGGTGACGTTAACGACCCAACAGTGTCACCAGTGGCAGGGGATTGCGTGGCAAGCGGGAGAATATGATGTTGCTCTGAAAGTGTCAGGGAAAAACGATTCTATTCGCTATGCTGCCCGTTTCACCTTACAAGAGGGTTCTTCAGGCCAGTTTAAGCTTACGCAGACTGAATAGAATGTGTTAACCCCCAAACGCCGCCGTTCTCGTCCCGAGAGCGGCAGCGTTTGAGCGCTAATCATACCAGCAGGAATACGCCATGCGATTCACGATTATTTCTACGAAACCCGGTCATCAGCCGCCGCAAAGCAGCTGTGATTTTTACGCCCCGGGCGGCACCATTGGGCGCGGTACGGATAACAATCTGGTATTGCCGGATAATGACCGCACCATCTCTCGTCTGCAGGCCATTGTTCACGTGGACGCCCAGGGCGAATGCCGCGTGACCAACCGTGGCAGCGTCACCCGCGTGGTATTAAATGACATTCCGCTGGAGCGAGGGCGTCAGGTTGAACTGCAGGATGGCGACATTCTCGGTATTGATGACTACCGTATCGAAGTCACCGAACTGATCCACGATACCCAGCCCGTGAGCCGAATGGCGGCCAGCATGCATCAGCAGGCGCGTCCGACAGCCGCACCCGCGCCCGCTCCACAACCGAAGCCGGCGAGCGCCGCACCGCGCGGGAAAGCCGAACCGACCGCCGTGCCAACGGAAATCTGGGATAGCCTGATGCAGGAGTTCTCCATCTCCGACAGCATCTCCAGCAACCGTACAAAACCGCAGCCTGCTGCATCGCACGATCCGTTCTCCCAGCCTGCGGCTCCGGAGCGTAACGCTGAAGATCCGCTGGCGATGTTCAACGACAGCGATCCAAAACTTGAGCGTAAGAATGTTGACCCGGACACGCTGTTCAGCGACGAAGCGTTGTTCAAAAAAGAGAGTATTTTTGACGACGTCACCCCGTCAACGCTGGTGCCGCCGGGCGAGACGACCCCCGCTAAGCCAGAAGACGAGGCGACGGACGAACTCGATCCGCTGGCCCTGTTTGGCGGTAAGGCCAGCGCGCCAGCCGCGCGTAATGACGACCCGCTCGGGCTGATGGGCGGCGCACCGTTAACCCATCCGGATGACATTCTTGCCGAAAAGCCTGCGCCAGTGCCGGAACCCGAGCAGGAAGAGGACGTGCTGGCCGATTCTCCGCTGTTCGCCCCTGAGCCGCAGGAAGAACCGCGTGCTGAAGAAGAGCCCGCGCGACCGGATTACGCAGGCTTCACCATGCCTACGCCACAGGCCGTTGCGCGCAGCAGCGCTCAGGCCCCGAAGGGCCGACTGCGCATCGACCCGGTCAATAACGCCTCCGCCCCAACCGCCACGGCGAACAGCGGTGAGAAGGGCGAAGTGCTGCAGGGCGAGCTGCTGGAGGCGCTGCTGGAAGGCATGGGGCTGAGCGAAATGCAGCCCGTCCCGCAGTTTGACCGTGAAAACATGCGTCAGCTGGGGCAGATCCTCGGCATGTTCTCTCAGGGAACCGTGGCGCTGCTCTCCTCGCGCTCCATCCTCAAGCGTGGCGTGAAGGCCGATATGACCATGGTGCTGGACGATGCCAACAACCCGTTCAAGCTGTTGCCGACCGGCAAAACCGTGCTGATCCAGATGTTCGGCACCCCAATGCCGGGCTTTATGCCGCCGACCAAATCCGTGCGCGACGCGCTGATCGATCTGCAGGCGCACCAGCTGGGCATGATCTCCGGTATCCGCGCCATCATTGCCGCGATGCTGCAGTCCTTTAACCCTGAGCAGCTGGAAGAGCAGGCGAAGCAGAACGGGATGACCTCTCGTCTGGCGCTGCCGGGTAGCCGCAAAGCCGCCCTGTGGGACTATTTTGTTCGCAGCTATGGCGAGACGGCTGGCGAGATTGAGGATGACTTCCACACCCTGTTCGGCGAAGCCTTCCTTCATGCGTACGACATGGAGGTGAATCAGTACAAAGACTCACAGAGCGGATCGGAAGACAAATGAATATCGCAACGGCTTCTCTCTCCCGCCAGGGGACGCGCGCCAGCAACCAGGATCAGACGGGAGAAACCATAGGGGAACGTTCAGCCTGCTTTGTCGTCTGCGACGGCATCGCGGGCCTGCCGGGCGGTGAGGTGGCTGCAGAGCTGGCCCGCAACAGCATTATCTCCCGCTTCGATGGCGACAAACATCTTAATGCGCAGCATATCCGCGACTACGTGCAGACGGCGAACCGCACCATCCTCAGCGAACAGCAGGCTGTTCAGGACTATCGCCGGATGGGCACGACGCTGGTCAGCCTGTTCATTGACCGCGATTACGGGCTGGCCTACTGGGCGCACGCCGGGGACAGCCGCCTGTACCTGTTTCGCCGGGGATGGCTGTGGCACGTGACCACCGACCACAGCCTGGTGCAGCAGATGAAAGACGCCGGGCATCAGACCGACGATCTCAACAGCAACCTGCTGTACCTCGCGCTGGGGATTGAAAACGGCGGGCCGGAAGCGAGCTACAGCGACGTGGTGCAGGTGGAAGACGGCGATGCATTCTTACTCTGCACCGACGGGTTCTGGCACGGCGTTAGCGAAGAGCAAATGAAGCAGTCGCTGCATATGGTCAATACGCCGCAGGAGTGGCTGACCTTAATGAACCAAATCATTCAAAAGAATGGCGAACAGGAGGGGAATGCTCAGGATAACTATACTGCCCTGGCGGTATGGATGGGCAACCCTCAGGACACCACTTTGCTGCACACCCTCTCTGACGCAGCACAATTTCTTCCCTGCGGAACTGATTAGACACACAAGGAACGATATGAAACTTTGGCTATCGGGTTTGGCACTTCTGGCGGTCACCTCCACCGCGCAGGCTGAGAATTTCCGCATCGTGCAGTCTCCTGCGCAGAAGCTGGATATCTGGATCGACAACATCAAAGACAACACGCCGCAGAGCTGGTGTAAACCTGAGGTGGCGCTGCGCATTGTGGCGAACGGCAAGAAAGACGTCTCCGTGCTGGAGAGCTTTGTGCCGCGTCTTGGCTCCCTGCTGGAACACCAGTGCAGCAAAGTGAATAAGCTTAGCTGGACGCTCAACGACCCGGCGGGTACCACGCTGGCGCAGGGTACGGCTGGCAAAGCGCAGGACTGGGCGCTGGTGGTGAAACAGGAGCAGGCCGCGCCTGCTGCGACCGTCACCGCAACTCCAGCCAGCGGCGCGTTGTTGCCGCCGGACCAGAACGTGGCTTCCCGCACGGTTGCCGCTGACCGCACGCCGTGGCAGGAATTTACCCTGCAGGACGGCTGCCACCTGCGCACTTTCTGGGAAGGTGGCGCTTCCGCTCCGGCGCTCTTTATTCCGGATTCTGACACCACCCGCTGCGGTAACGGCAGCTGGCTGAGCGGACATACCGTGGTTTCGCAGTCCCGCAACGGCGGACAGAAAGAGATGGCGGTGACGTACATCCATGGCTTCCCGGTGACGGGTCTGAATCAAAGCGCCGATCCTGAAAACGCGCTGATCACCTCCGTCAACAAAGAGCGCATGGTGTTCAGCACCCCAGACAGCGACCAGAGCTGGATGATCCTGCCTTACGATAACGCCCTGAACAGCTGGAAAAGCAACGGCACCGTAGCGGTGGAGATCTCCCGTGAAATCGCCAGCGATGATGCAAAACTGCAGGCGCGTATTGCGGCGGTGAAAAAAACCTGGAGCGCCTGGGTCGCACCCGGCACGCCGCTGAATATCGTGCTGATTGATACCCTGCGTCCTCAGCTGCGCGATCCGGCCGTCGGCGCATGGCGCGCGGCGAATTAAGGAGTGGCTATGAATACGCTCTATCAACACCTGGCGGGCGAGCCGCTCAGCGATGCGCTGGCGCGCCTTGAAGCTGAAATCAAAGCCCGTCCGGCGGATGCCGACCTTCGCGCCGCGTTCGTGCAGTTTTTAACCCTCAGCGGCAACTGGACGCGCGCGCTGACCCAGCTGAAAAGCTGGCTGGCGCTGAAGCCTCAGGCGAAGCCCACCGTCACGCTGCTGGAGCAATCCATTCAGGGCGAGCTGCAGCGCGCGCAGGTGATGGCGGGAGAGGCGCGTCCGGCCATGCCTGAAGCCCAGTGGCCGTGGCTGACTTCCCTTGCAGCGGCGCTGAGCGAGGAGGGCGAGCGCGCCCGGGCGCTGCGTCTGGACGCCCTCGATCGGGCTGAGGCCACTGCCGGCCAGATTATCCTCGAAAACGAGGAGACGCAGGCTTTCGAGTGGCTGATGGACGGCGATGCCCGTCTCGGCCCGGTCTGCGAAACCATCGTGAACGGCCGTTATCTCTGGCTGCCGTTCAGCGCCATTGCGGAGATCCGTTTCCAGGCGCCCGCCAGTGTGACCGATCTGGTCTGGCGTCACGCGCTGGTGCGCCTGACCGACGGTACGGAGCAGGTGTGTCAGATCCCGGCGCGTTACCCGTTTGCTGCCGATGCCACTGATGCGGTCAAGCTGGGCCGCACCACCGATTGGCTGCAGCTCGACGAAGACGGCACCCTTTACGAAGGCAGGGGCCAGAAGGCCTGGCTGAGCGAGCAAAGCGAATACCCGCTGCTGTCCTTAAGCCTCGTGACGTTTGCGACGGATGGAGCCGATGAGTAATCCCGCTGGCGAAGGCGATCTGCTGCGCAGCGGCTGGCAAGCCCGCAGCAGGCAGGAGAAGGTGGGGGCGCGCGACAAAATGCAGCCCTCGCTGCTGGATCGCCTCACCGATAACGACCCGGAAAAAAAACGCGAGTCGGCCAACAGCAATCTGATCACCCACGCCGCCCTGCGTCGCAACGTCCTGCGCGATCTGCAGTGGTTGTTTAACACCATCAACCACGATGCCTCCGGCGATTTGAGCGCCTTGCCGCACGTGAAGCGCTCGGTGGTCAACTTCGGCGTCGCACCGCTGGCCGGGAAAAGGATGTCGGATATTGAATGGCACGACATTCAGCGCAAGCTCACCGAGGCCATCATCAATTTTGAGCCGCGCATTTTGCCGCAGGGGCTGCAGGTCCGCTGCGTGTCGGATACCTCCTCGCTGGATCTGCACAACGTGCTCTCCATCGAGATCAAAGGGCGTTTGTGGTGTGTGCCGTACCCGCTGGAGTTTCTGTTTCGTACCGATGTCGATCTGGAAAACGGCCATTTTGAACTGAAAGATGCGGGGTAATCATGGAAAGTAAACTGCTCGAATATTACAACCGCGAGCTGGCCTACCTGCGAGAAATGGGGGCCGAGTTTGCCGAACGCTACCCAAAAGTCGCCGGACGGCTGGGCATGCGCGGCATCGAAGTGGCGGACCCGTATACCGAACGTCTGATGGAGGGCTTCGCCTTCCTGACCTCCCGCGTGCAGATGAAAATGGACGCGGAGTTTCCGCGTTTCTCCCAGCGTCTGCTGGAGATGATTGCGCCTAACTATCTTGCGCCCACGCCGTCGATGGCGATCGCGGAGATTGAGCCGGACAGCAGCCGGGGCGACCTGAGCAAGGGCTTCATTGTGCCGCGCGGTACCATGATGGACAGCCTGGCGCTGAAAAAAACCGGCGTGACCTGCAGCTATACCACGGCGCACGAGGTCAACCTGCTGCCGCTGAAAATCGACAAGGTCGAGCTGGGCGGCGTGCCCGCCGATCTGCCGCTGGCGCAGCTGGGGCTGAGCCAGCGGGGGATCGGCAGCGCCTTGCGGATCCGCATCGCCTGCGACGGCCCGCAAAACCTCGGGCACCTGGATTTCGACCGTCTGGAATTTTTCCTCGGTGGTCCGGACATTGAAGCGCTGAAGCTGCTGGAGCTGGTGATGGAGCACCACGCCGGGATCGTCTGTCAGACGGTCAGCCCGCAGCCGCAGCGACAGCTGCTGGCGTCTGACGCGCTGCGCCAGGAGGGCTTTGAGCCTGACCAGGCGCTGCTTCCGGACGATCTGCGCAACTTTGACGGCTATCGCCTGCTGCAGGAGTATTTCGCGTTTCCGGCCCGCTTCCGCTTCATCAGCCTGAGCGGCCTGAGCACGCTTATCGAACGCTGTGAAGGCGAAAAAGCCTTCGATATCTTCATTCTGCTGGATAATTCGGATGAACAGCTGGAGCGCGTGGTCGATGCCAGCCATCTGGCACTGCACTGTACGCCGGTCATCAACCTTTTCCCAAAGGTCGCGGCGCGTCAGAAGCTGAATGAAGGCCAGCATGAATACCATCTGGTGGTCGATAACATTCGTCCGCTGGATTATGAAATTTACGCGGTCAAAAAAATCTATGGCAGCGCGGACGGCCAGCGCGATGATCAGACGTTTCGTCCATTCTGGAGCACCTGGAGCGGTGATGCGGGCAACTACGGGGCCTATTTTTCCCTGCGCCGCGAACAGCGCGTGCTGTCCGAGCACGCCCTGCGCTACGGCACCCGTACCGGCTATATCGGCTCGGAGGTGTTTGTTTCGCTGGTGGATGAACAGCACGCCCCGTGGCAGGAAAACCTGCGCTATATCTCTGCCGAGGTGCTCTGCACCAGCCGCGACCTGCCGCTGATGCTGCAGCAGGAGCTCGGGCAGTTCATTATGGCCGACTCCATGCCGGTGAAATCCCTCACCCTGCGTAAAGGCCCGACGCCGCCGCGCCCGGCGCTGGCGGAAGGGTTCAGCACCTGGCGGCTCATCAGCCAGCTGCAGATGAACTACCTCAGCCTGATGGACAGCGAAAACGAAGACGGCGCGGCCGCGCTGCGCCAGCTGTTAGGGCTGTACGCCAACCTGGCAGAAACGCCCGTTGCGCGCCAGGTAGAGGGGGTACGCCACTGCGTGCTGGAGCCGGTTCACCGCCGCGTGCCTGAACCCGGCCCGGTCGTTTTCGCCCGCGGGATCGGCATCACCCTGACTGTCGATGAGCGAGCCTTTTCCGGCGCCAGCCCGTGGCTCTTTGGCAGCGTGATGGAGCGTCTCTTTGCCCGTCTGGTTTCCATCAACAGCTTTACGGAATTCACCCTGAAGAGTCAGCAGCGCGGCGAGATTGGCTACTGGGCGCCGCGCATGGGTAAAAGGGCGCTGATATGAGTGACGCTGCCACTGCACCGCTGCGCGTGCATCGCCTGACCCGGCTGCCGGACGCGTTCTGGCACGGGGTCCGCGAGACGCCCTGGCGCTACGATCTGTTTCAGCTGTTAAGGCGCATCGATGCCCAGGGCGGCGAGCGCTACCCGCTGGGACGCGCGCCGCTGCCGAAATTTGAGCCGCTGCGCATCGGCCAGCAGCCGTCGATGAGTTTTGCACCGTCGACGCTGGCTCAGGTACGCCAGCGGGAGGAAAGCGGGCTGCACGAGGTGTCTATCCTCAGCTTCGGCCTGTTTGGCCCGAACGGCCCGCTGCCTGTCCACATGACCGAATACGCCCGCGAGCGTATTTATCATCATCAGGACACCAGCCTCAGCGCGTTTGCCGACCTGTTTCATCACCGCCTTGCGCTGCTGTTTTACCGCGCCTGGGCGGATGCGCAGCCGGCCGTCTCTCTGGACCGCGCCGACAACAGGCGCTTTGAGGGGTACCTGGCGTCGCTGATTGGCATGGGCCAGCCGGGGCAGATGAACAAAGGCAGCCTGAGCTCGCATGCTCGCTTTACCCACGCCGGACACCTGACCCGTCACGGGCGGGATCCGGAGGGGCTGGAGAAGATCCTGCGCAACTATTTTAAAGCGCCGGTTAAGCTGGTGAGCAACGTGCCGCAGTGGATGCCGCTTTCCACGCGCGAGCAGGCGCAGCTTGGCGCAGGACGCCGCATGCCGCGCATGGGGGAATCCGCTTTTCTCGGCGTCGCCGTCCGCGACGTGCAGCACAAGTTTCGCATCGAAATTGGCCCGCTGAGCGCGGAGGCGTACAACCGTTTTCTGCCGGGAGAAGCGTGGGTCACCGAGCTGCGCGACTGGGTGCGTCAGTACGCCGGGGTGGAGTTTGAATGGGAAACGCGGGTGATCCTGCGTGAAGACGCGGTGCAGGGCACCACGCTCGGCAGCAATGGGCGATTAGGCTATAACACCTGGCTGGGCCTTCAGCCGCAGCCTGTCCCGCGTGGCGATCTGGTGTATTGCGCAGAGCGATAATTTTTCTAACGCATTGTTATCAATGGAACCGAACATGTCAGAAATTAGCCGTGCCGTGCTTTTCGGCAAACTGGATACGCTGTTATTTACCTCTCTGGAAAGCGCCACTGCGTTCTGCAAGCTGCGCGGCAATCCGTACGTTGAGCTGGTGCACTGGCTGCATCAGCTGATGCAGCAGCAGGATGGCGATCTGCAGCAGGTCATCCGCCATTTTGCCCTTGATGAACAGCAACTGACGCGCGATATCGTGGCCGCGCTGGATGTCCTTCCGCGCGGGGCGAGTTCCGTTTCCGATCTTTCTGAACACATCGACAGCGCCGTGGAGCGTGCCTGGGTCTTCGGCTCGCTGAAGTTTGGCGTTAGCCGTATTCGCGGCGGCCATTTGCTGATCGGCATGCTTAAAACCTGGAACCTGGCCAACGTGCTGAAAAGCATTTCGTCGCAGTTCACCCGCCTTAACGTCGAGGTGCTGATTGAGCAGTTCGACGCCATCTGCGCCAACAGCAAAGAGACGCAGCAGGCCGCTGCCGCCGTCGACGCACCGGCGGGTGCGGTACCGGCTGCGCAGGGGACGCTGGCCCAGTACGGTCAGGACCTGACCGCCCGCGCCCGCGACGGGAAGATTGACCCGGTTGTCGGGCGCGACGAGGAGATCCGCCAGATGGTGGATATCCTGATGCGTCGCCGCCAGAACAACCCGCTGCTGACCGGAGAAGCCGGGGTCGGGAAAACGGCGGTGGTGGAAGGGCTGGCGCTGCGTATCGCCGACGGCGACGTTCCGGAGCCGCTGCAAAATATTCAGCTGTGGCTGCTGGATATCGGCATGCTGCAGGCTGGGGCAGGCATGAAAGGCGAGTTCGAGGCCCGGCTGCAGGCGCTCATTAATGAAGTCCAGTCCAGCGCCACGCCAATCATTCTGTTTATCGATGAGATCCACACCCTGATTGGCGCAGGCGGCCAGCAGGGGACCGGCGATGCGGCGAACCTGCTGAAGCCCGCGCTGGCGCGCGGACAGCTGCGCACCATCGGCGCTACCACCTGGGCGGAATACAAAAAGTACATCGAGAAAGACCCGGCGCTGACCCGTCGTTTCCAGACGGTGCAGGTTCACGAGCCGGACGAAGCGAAAGCCATTCTGATGCTGCGCAGCACCGTGTCGCCGCTGGAGACCCATCACCAGGTCCTGCTGCTCGACGAAGCGGTCAGCGCGGCGGTGAAGCTGTCGCATCGCTACATCCCGGCGCGTCAGCTGCCGGATAAAGCTGTTGCGCTGCTCGACACCGCCTGCGCCCGCGTCGCGGTCAGCCAGAGCGCGCCGCCTGCGCAGCTGGAAGACTGCCTGCGCCACCTTGCCGCGCTGGACGTGGAAATTGAGATCGCTGAGCGCGAAGCGCGCGTGGGAGCCGGTGACGCCGAGCGCGTAACCGCTTTACGCGCCGAACGCGACGCGTATGAGACAAAACGCGAAGCCCTGTCCCGGCGCTGGGAAGAAGAGCGCAGCCTGGTGCAGGAGATTATCCGCCTGCGCGCGGCGCTGTTCGCGGCGGGCGATGAAGATACCGCCGAGCTGCGCGGCCAGCTGGCGGAACAGCAGCAGGCGCTGAACGCCCTGCAGGGTGACGAGCCGCTGCTGTTTGCGGCGGTGGATGAAAACGTGGTTGCCGCGGTGGTCTCTGACTGGACCGGGATCCCGCTGGGCCGGATGGTGAAAAACGAGATCGACGCGGTGCTCAACCTCGCCGACACGCTGAACCAGCGCGTTATCGGCCAGCGTCACGGTCTGGATCTCATTGCCCGCCGCGTGAAAACCTCGCGGGCGAAGCTCGACGATCCCAACAAACCGGTGGGCGTCTTTATGCTGTGCGGCCCGTCCGGGGTCGGTAAAACCGAAACCGCGCTGGCGCTCGCGGAATCCCTGTACGGGGGCGAGCAGAACGTTATCACCATCAACATGAGTGAGTTCCAGGAAGCGCACACCGTTTCCACCTTAAAAGGTGCGCCTCCGGGGTACGTAGGGTATGGTGAAGGCGGCGTGTTGACCGAGGCCGTGCGCCGCCGCCCGTACAGCGTGGTGCTGCTGGACGAAATTGAAAAAGCGCACCCGGACGTTCACGAGATCTTCTTCCAGGTCTTTGATAAAGGCTGGATGGAAGACGGCGAGGGGCGCCACATTGATTTCCGTAACACCATCATTATTCTGACCTCCAACGTCGGCACCGACCTCATTAGCGCCATGTGCGCCGATCCGGAGCTGATGCCGGAGCCTGATGCGTTAAGCGGCGCCCTGCGCCAGCCGCTGCTGGAGGTATTCCCACCGGCGCTGCTGGGCCGCCTGCTGGTGGTGCCGTACTACCCGCTCAGCGACGAGATGCTGGGGCAGATTGTTCGCCTGCAGCTCAAGCGCATTCAGCGTCGTCTGGAAGAGAATCACAGCATTATTTCTGAGTTTGACGACAGCGTGGTGGAACAGATTGTTCAGCGCTGTACCGAGGTGGAGTCCGGGGGCCGCATGGTGGACGCTATTCTGACCAACACCTTGCTGCCTCAGATGAGCCAGATCTTACTTACCGCCAGCCGCAGCGACGAGCAGTACCGACGTCTGCACGTCACCTGCGAGCAGGGCGAGTTTCACTGTCAGTTTGCCGCGTAATAATCATCAAGAGAACTGTAAAAGATGACGGATAATGATAACAATCGGACTGTCCCAAACGCGCTCCCGGTCGGGTACCGCTTCAACGAGTTTGAAATCAAAGAGGTGATCGGCGGCGGCGGTTTTGGCATCGTCTATCGCGCGTGGGATCACCAGCTCGAACGCACTATCGCTATCAAAGAATTTATGCCTTCCTCGCTCGCCGTGCGCGGCGACGACATGACCCTGGTGCTGCGCAGCGAGCGCTTTGGCAAAGCGTTTTCCGCAGGCCTGAACAGCTTCATCCAGGAAGCCCGTCTGCTGGCGCGCTTTAACCACCCGAACCTGCTGCACGTCCTGCGCTTCTGGGTGCAAAACGACACGGCCTACATGGGGACGCTGTTTTACAGCGGGACCACGCTTTCGCGCCTGCGCGAAGAAAAGCCGGAGCTGATCAACGAGGCCTGGATCCGCCGCACGCTGCCGATGCTGTTCGGTGCGATCAAGACCATTCACGACGAAGGCTATCTGCACCGCGACATCTCTCTGGATAACATTCAGATCCAGGATAACGGCCTGCCGGTGCTGCTCGATTTCGGCTCCGCGCGCCGCACCATCGGTAACCTCTCCGACGAAACGGAAACCATGCTGCGCCCGGGCTTTGCGCCGATTGAGCAGTATACCGACGACAACGAAAGCGAGCAGGGCCCGTGGACGGATATTTACGCCCTCGGCGCGGTGCTGCGTACCCTGATTGTGGGTTCTCCGCCGCCGGTCAGCGTGGTGCGCTCAATTCAGGATACCTGCAAACCGCTGGTGGAAATCATGCCGCAGGGCTATTCCATTCCGCTTCTGCAGGCCATCGACCGCGCGCTGGCGCTGCACATGGAGGATCGTCCGCAGTCAATCGACGAGTTCGCCGCGCTGATAGAGATGCCGGTCGCCGGTATCAACGATGTGCTGACGGCGAAAAAGCCCGGCACGATGCTGGTACCGGTGGAGGAGGAACAACCGGCTTCGCTACTCGACTGGCGCCGCTACAAGATCCCGGGCTTGGTTGCCGCAGGCGTGCTGGTGGGCGTTGTCGCCGGGGCGATGCTGTTCAGCAGCGGTAATGATGCTCCCGAGCAGGCTGCACAGCCACCGGCAGAGACGCGTCCGACTGAAACCACCGCTAACACGCCGGACGTGAAGCCAGAAACGGCGAAGGTAAACGAGCAGGCGACGGCCCAGCAGACGCCACCGCCTGTCGAGAGCCCTGTTGCGCTGGTCTATATCCGCATCCTCGACGGCGAAACGCTGAAAGTGAACGGCGAGCCAAAAGCGCTGCGTCCGGCGACCAACGGCTATGCATCGCTCAAGCTGCCGGCCGGCGAGGTGAAGATTGAACTGCAGGGCAACGGGAGAACGCGTGGCCAGACGCTGGATATCACTAAGCCGGGTACCTGGCTGGTGAACCCTTAGAATTACGCTCAGTCACAGATGCGAACCTCTTTTCTGAATCGCATAAGCTAGATGGAATAAAGATTATGCTCAACCGAATTACCGTTCAGCTCCCGGTGGAGGGGCTTCTGTTCTGGAAACTGACGGGCCGCGAGGCGATGTCCGAGTCGTTTGCGCTGACGCTGACCGTGCTCGGCACGGACGCGCGCATCGACCGCAGCAAGCTGCTGGGCCAGCCGGTCACGGTGACCATCCCGACGCAGAATCTGCTGACGTCCCGCTATGTTAACGGCAAGATTACCCGCGTGGCGGTCAGCGCCGTTGAGCTGACGGGCACCCGCTACGCGGTGTACCAACTGACGGTGGAGCCGGACCTGTGGCCGATGAAGCGCGACCGTAACCTGCGAATCTTCCAGGGCCAGACGGTACCGCAGATTGTGAAAACCCTGCTGGGTGAGCATCAGGTTAACGTTGAGGATAAACTCACCGGCAGCTACCGGGTGTGGGACTACTGCGTGCAGTATCAGGAGTCGAGCCTGGACTTCATCAGCCGCCTGATGGAGCTGGAGGGGATTGCCTATCACTTCAGCCACGAGGCCGACAAGCACACCCTGGTACTCACCGACGCCGCCACCCAGCATCAGCCGTTTAGCGGCTATGAGGTCATTCCTTACCACCAGACGCCGTCCGGCGGCAGTACGGACGAAGAGGGCATCAGCCAGTGGGCGCTGGAGGACAGCGTGACGCCGGGGATTTACAGCCTCGACGACTACGACTTCCGCAAGCCGAACGCGTGGCTGTTCCAGGCCCAGCAGAACCCGGCGTCGCCGAAGCCGGGCAGCATCGATGTGTACGACTGGCCGGGGCGCTTTGTGGACAAAGGGCACGGGGAGTTTTACGCCCGTATCCGTCAGGAGCGCTGGCAGGTGGAGCATCAGCAGATTCAGGCCACCGCCACGGCGGCGGGGATTGCGCCGGGCCACACCTTCACGTTAACAAACGCGCCGTTCTTCAGCGACAACGGCGAGTATCTGGTCACGGCGGCGGGTTACCACTTCGAAGAGAACCGCTACGCCAGCGGCGAGGGGGAAACCATTCACCGCACCGATTTCACGGTCATTCCGTCGGCGGTGGTCTACCGTCCGGCGCAGACCACGGCGTGGCCGCGCACCTACGGCCCGCAGACCGCGAAGGTGGTGGGGCCGAACGGCGAGAGTATCTGGACGGACAAATACGGTCGCGTGAAGGTGAAGTTCCACTGGGACCGGCTGGCGAAGGGCGATGACACCAGCTCCTGCTGGGTGCGCGTGTCGAGCGCGTGGGCGGGCCAGGGCTACGGCGGGGTGCAAATCCCGCGGGTCGGCGATGAGGTGGTGGTGGACTTTATCAACGGCGATCCGGACCGTCCTATTATTACCGGTCGCGTGTACAACGATGCGAGCATGCCGCCGTGGGCGCTGCCGGCTGCGGCGACGCAGATGGGCTTTATGAGCCGCTCTAAGGGGGGCTCCGTGGACAACGCCAACGCCCTGCGCTTTGAGGACAAGGCGGGCGCAGAGCAGGTGTGGATCCAGGCCGAACGCAACATGGACACCAGCGTTAAAAACGATGAAACGCACAGCGTCGGCGGGGCGCGCAGCCATTACGTGAAGAAAAATGAACTACACCGCGTGGAAGCGAACCAGACTCAGGCCGTGAAAGGTGGAACCGAGATCCTGACGGGGAAAGGCAAGCTGGATGCGGCGGTGGAGCAGTACGTTATTGCTTCCGGGACGAAGCTGCGGCTGGTCTCCGGTGAGAGCGCCATTGAGCTGAACGCTAACGGCAAGATTAACCTGATCGGCAAAGAGTTTAACTTCTTCGTGGAAGGGGATGGGTATATCACCACGGGCGGTAAGCTGCATCTGAATACCTCGGGAACCAAGCCGGGCACAACGGCACCGGGTTCGGGGCATAAAGGGGATATTGATGCGGCGGTGCAGGCGTATTTCTCTCCGGATCAGGCTAAAAAATCTGCCGGTGCGGGAGTTGCCGGAGGATCGGGTAAAGCGGCGCCTGCGCAAAACAATTCTGCTGCTACAACGGGCACAGACAAAACCAGTGAATATAATTATTCGTTGCAGGACATGGTGGATAAGCAAAAGAATTTAAAGGCCAAACCTCAAAAGTGGACGCGACGCGGTTTTGTCAACGCCTCTGAAGATGATATTAAGAAGTATGCAAACCCGGATAACTACAATACTGGAACTGATAAATATCAGTTCCTTGATCTCTCATCTTCATCAGGTGTTTCTGAAACTGATATGGCTTCCTTCCTGAAAGGTAAAGGCGTACTTGAAGGTCAAGAAAAAACATATCTTGATGCAGCAAAGAAATACAATGTCAGTGAAGTTTACCTGGCCTCACATTCTGCTCTCGAAACAGGTAACGGAGCGAGTGAACTGGCGAAAGGTGTCGAGGTCAATGGTGTAAAAGTTTATAATATGTACGGTATTGGCGCTTTAGATGGCAATGCTGTTAAAACAGGATCCAATTACGCATATAAAATGGGATGGACTTCGCCAGAGAAAGCGATAGATGGTGGTGCGAAATGGATTTCCGAAAAATACATCAATAATGCGGATTATGCCCAAAACAATCTTTATAAGATGCGATGGAACCCAGCTTCGCCAGGAACACATCAGTATGCAACTGATGTTAACTGGGCTGTAGCCCAAACATCAAACATGAAGAAAATGTTTGATAATTTCCCTGGGGCAAACCTATCATATGATATTCCAAAGTTTAAGTAATGGATCAACTTATGAGTAAGAAAATTCTGAGTGTTTTATGTTCGGTTCTGGTGCTCTGCAGCTTGAACAGTAATGCCACGACTGCTCAAATCAATAAAAAAGTTGAAAATTCATCCCATAATCTTTTAGCAAATCCCGACTTTTATGTACAAATAAACAAACAGTCTGTCGCATTGGGCGACAGGTGGACTAATGACGTTGCACGTAAATTTGAGTTGCCGATTGACGGCCATTTTGTCGGGGAAGTTCCTTTTGACGGAATAAATTATAAATTCTTCCAGCATCAAAAGTCTGGGTTAGAAATATTCACTTCCAATCTTTGGTGGGATAAAGCCGAGAGAAGTGTTGATGATTATATTGTGTCGCAGATTACGCTAACTGCTGTGGATGGCAAAACAGCCCGAGGGATCCATATTGGTTCAACAATAAATGAACTGAATAACGCTTATGGTAGTGGCCAGGTTGAAAATGATTCCGGGGAACAGTGGATTTCCTATGAATTGGGTAAGAAATTGCTCTCTTTTGAGGTTAAAGACAGTAAGGTTGTGAAAATTACAATGAATTACGAAAATGGTTCTTCAGAATAATTTATGACCAAAAAGTATCTGGCAGCCGTATTGTTCACTGCTTTATTGACAGGCGTTGTTGAAGCGTCATCGGCGCTTGAATTATCGCAATACAATAAGCTCGAAACGGTTAGCCGCATCGTTAACGATAGCGAAGTGACAGACAATCTCAGGGCGTTGCTGGGAAATCATTACCAGATCTTTATTGATAACTTTGATGTCTTCGGTGAACCGCATACCACCGCAGGTGGCGGATTGTTTGTTGAAGGCTGGCTAAAAGATCTCTATCTGGAGAACGCGTCAGCGCTGGTCATCAATCCTGACGGCAAAATCTTTGCGGCCTGGGTGGTTCCGGAGTCGGACGTTATTCATTACCAGTCTTCAGATAATAGCCCGGTTATTAATGCCGATATTCAGCAGTGGGCCGCCAGATTCAATGCGATGCATTTTGCAAGGAACAGCCAGTCAGGTCTCGCGTTTGACGGGGACTGGGCTGGCGAATTCGGGAACGACTCGACGTTAACCCTGCGGTTAGCTGAATCAGGCAACCGCATCACCGGGTCTTATTGCTATATCTCCCAAAAAGGAAACCGCATAGATTGCCCGGAAGATGATGAGCGTAATCTTAGCGGTACTATCGCTGGCAATCGCGCCAGCGTTGAGTTCAACTCATCGTTTGGCGGCGTAGGCGGACGGGCTGTTCTGGAAATAAAGGGGAGTGAAATGGAATGGCGCTTAGTTACTCCTCCTCAAAAAGGAAATTATTATGCTCCGCTGCGTTATACGTTACGTAAGGCTGCATCGATTCATAGCGCTGAAACCAGAAAACTGGATACCGAAAAGTTCGTTATTTCGCTGATAAACAGGTGTGGCCATTTTGATAGCGAATGTGACCAGATGGTTTATCTCGGCGTGCGCAAAAGCGATAACAGTACGATCTCCTTAAGGGGAAAAACGCTGCACGACTCCGCAGGTAAAATAATCGGCTCAACGTACAAGAATGGCGAGATCGTTTATACCGTGACGTATGCACCTGCGAAATTGGTTGTCAGTAAAGGCAGCCAGGTTTTAGTCGAACAGTCAGGTCAATGGCGTAAATAATAAAACAGCCAGCCAAAGGGCCAGCATGGATTGGCCTTTTTGTTTCTCACAATATTAATCATCCCGAGTTCACTTATGAAATACACCCTCCAGGAAGGTTCGTTTTCCCTTTTTCCTGCTGCCTGGCAGGATAACAGCATGAACATTATTCGCGATGACGAAAGCGGGCTGTCCGTGGTGGTCAGCCGCGGCGTTATCCCCGATGGCAGCGACTATGAACAAGAGTTCCACCGCCAGTGGGATGTGCTGCGTCCTCAGATGGGTGAAATTGCCCAGAGCGAATTCCGGAACGTAAAAGCCGGGCCTGACGGAAAAATTAACGGGCTGGAAGTTGAGACGACGTTTGACCGTAACGGGCAGCGCCTGTGGCAAAAACAGCTGGCCGTGCAGACGCCGGGCAAACCGGTATTGATGATTTTTACCCTCTCGGCACTCAGGGCATTCACCGAAGAGGACGAGGTGCGCTGGAGCGCGCTTAAGCAGAGTCTGACGCTAAACGACAACCGGAATGTGTAAGGCATGAGCGATAACAACGCGGCCCGTAAGGGCGACGAGATTATTCACTCCAGCATTTTTGCTGACATCACCAGCATTGTGGCGGAAGGTGCCGCCTATGCGGTGATCGGCGCGGCGGTAGGCGCAGCAGCAACCGTAGCGGCGCCATTGCTGGGGGCGGGGGCAGCAGCAGCTGGCGTGGCGGCAATTGGATCCAGCTGTCTGTTAAGCGGGATTATCGGTGGCGTGCTGGCGAACGTGGCGGGTATTACCGACGATATCAGTAACGCCGCGGAAGGATTAGGCAATGCGCTTTTCCCGCCGTCGCCTGCGGGTAAAATCACCACCGGTTCCAGTAACGTGCTGACCAACGCAATCCCCGCCGCGCGGGCGGCAGGAACGCTGACGCCCGCCGATACGCCGTCTCCTGAGCCGCAGTCGCCGGGCAGCTTTGCCGATTACGCGGGCATGCTGCTTTCCGCCGCCGGACAGTTTGGCAGCGAAATGTGGCAGCCGAGCGTGGCCTCTGCCGCCGCGGGAACCTCGCCGCTGGAAGAAGACAAGGTGGCGTGCGAAAAGCACTCCGGGCCGCAGTATCTGGCGGAAGGCTCTAAAAGCGTCTTCATAAACGGACAGCCCGCGGTGCGCGCGAAAGATCGCACCACCTGCGAAGGCACCGTTTCCGACGACGTCTCCCCGAACGTGATCATCGGCGGGGACACGCTCACGGTTCGCGATATCAAAAGCGGTAAAACGCCGGGGCTGGCGCTGGGGATGATTGCGCTCTCCCTGCTGCGCGGGCGACCGGGCAAGATCCTGAAAAACATGCCCTGCGCGCTGGCGGCGGCCGGCGGCGGGATGCTGGCCGATATGGCACTGAATGCCGTGTTTGGCTCCTCGCACCCGGTTCACGCCGCCACCGGCGTGAAGGTGCTGAATGACGACGACGAGCTCGACTTCTCGCTGCCGGGGCGCTTCCCGCTTCGCTGGCAGCGCAGCTACAACAGCCTGACCACCCGCGAGGGGCTGTTTGGTCTGGGCTGGGCAACCACCTTTGACAGCTATCTGGTGCTGGAAGATAACAACGCTACCTGGTTCGACGAAACCGGGCGCGAGCTGAGCTTCGAGCTGCCGCCTGTCGACCGCGCGTTTTACAGCATCAGCGAAGGCATTATCATCCGCCGCAATGAGAACGGCGACGTGGCGATTGCCGACGATGACGGTGCGGTATGGCGTCTGTATAAACAGACCCGGGCGAATCCATCTATCCTGCGTCTGGCCTCCCTCAGCGATGAATACGGCAACGCGCTGCTGACGGAGTGGGACGAGCACGGCAGGCTGGTAGGCCTTCACGACGAGCCGCGGGCGATAGACGTCACCCTGCGCTATGAAGATGAACGTTTCCCGCAGCGCGTTACCGCTGCCAGCCATTTCGACGGTAGCCAAACCTGGCCGCTGATGCAGTGGGGCTACGACGCGCGCGGCCAGTTGGCGAACGCGACGGATGCCTCCGGCGTGGTGACGCGTGAATACCGCTATAACGAGCACGGGCTGATGGTCTGGCACCGGATGCCGGGCGGTCTGGAGAGCGAATACCGCTGGAAAAAATTCGACCACTGGCGCGTGGTGGAAAACCGCACCAGCACCGGCGACGGGTGCCGCTTTAGCTACGATTTAGCCGCCGGGCTGACGACCGTCGAGCACTACGACGGCCAGACGCGCCGCCACTACTGGAACGCGCAGAATCTGATCGTCCGCTACGTTGACGAGCGCGGTGAAAACTGGCGCTACGAGTGGGATGAGAACGAGCTTCTGACGCGCCGCATCGATCCGCTCGGCAATGCCGTTACCTTCGTCTACGACGAGATGGGCAACCGGGTTCAGGAGATCGACGCCGACGGCAATACGCGCACTACCACCTGGCTGGAGCACCGCGCGCTTCCTGCGGCCATTATCGAAGCCGACGGCAGCGCCACCCGGTTCTGGTACGACGAACATCACGGGCTGAAGCGCGTGGTGGACCCGATGGGGCAGACCACGCAGCTGCGCCGGGACGAGTTCGGCCAGGTCGTTGAAGAGGTCGATGCCGCAGGAAACAGCCGCTACCAGGAGTACAACGAGGCCGGGCAGATAGTTCGTTCGACGGACTGTTCCGGGCGTATTACCCGCTACCGCTATCACCCGCTGGGCTGGCTGGTGGCCGAGACTAGCGCCGACGGGGAAGAGACCCGTTATCGCTACGACGCCGCAGGGCGTCCGGTGCAGCTCGATCGCCCGGAAGGCTGGACGGAATCGCTCAAATGGAACGAACGTGGTCTGCCGGTGAAGCATGCGGGCGCCGACGGGAAAGAAAGTGAGTTCAGATACGATGAGGCAGGGCGCTTAACCGCGACGCGCAATACCCAGGGCGAAGAGGTGCGTCGCCGCTGGGACAGCCGCGGGCGTCTGATTGCCCTGGAAAACGAAAACGGCGAAGCGTATCAGTTCCGCTGGGGCGCGGACTCGCTGCTGCTGGAAGAGGTGGGGCTTGATGGCGTAGCCTCGCAGTATCGATACGACGCCTGCGGGCGCACGATAGCGCGCACGTTTGCCGCAGGTCATCCGGAGGCCATCACCCACGCCTTCGCCTGGAGCGCGAGCGGCCAGCTGGTCGCCCGCACCACGTCGGAAGGGCAGACCCGCTACCACTACACTCCGGCCGGACTGTTAAGCCGGATTGGGCTACATCCTGCGCTTGCAGCCGACGCGTGGACCACCGAGGCAGAGCAGGAGCTCGCCTTTGAGTATGACGCGCTCGGTTGCGTGACGCGCGAGGCGGGCGAGCACGGCGAGCTGGCGTGGGAGTATGACGCGCTGGGTAATCGCACCTCCGTCACGCTGCCCGACGGCCGCGAGCTGAAGCAGTTTTACTACGGCAGCGGGCATCTGTTGAGCATTGCTCTCGATAAGCTGTCGGTCTCCGACTTTACCCGCGACGAACTCCACCGGGAGACCAGCCGCACTCAGGGGCTGCTGACCACCCGCAGCGAATACGATCGTCTTGGGCGACTGCATCGCCGGGATGTCTTTACCGGCAACGCCCAGCGTCCGTCGCCGCGCCGCTGGTCCCGCCGCTGGGATTACGACTATCGCAATAACCTGGTGCGGGAAGAGCGGGACGATAACCCGTTCAGCTGGTACCGCTGGCAGTACGACAGCGCCGGGCGTCTGCTGGTTCAGGACGGTACGCTGCCCGGCCAGGAGCAGTGGCGCTGGGACGCTGCCGGTAACCCGCTGGAAGGGGCTGCTGAGAAAGTCACGCACAACCGCCTGACGCAGCTTAACGGCATTCGCTGGCGCTATGACATCCACGGCCGCACCGTGGAGAAAGATAACGGTCAGACCCGCTGGCACTACCGCTACGACGGTGAGCATCGCCTGACGGAAGTCATCAGCCAGCCGCGGGACCGCAACAAACCGCAGACGCAGGTCAGCTTCCGCTACGATCCGCTCGGGCGACGCATCAGCAAAACGCGACGCCAGATGCTGGGCGGACAGCCAACCGGCAAGCCGGTCACAACCCGGTTTGTCTGGGAAGGGTTCCGCCTGCTGCAGGAGGTGCACGGGGATGTGCCGCTCACCTACGTCTACAGCGATCAGGACAGTTACGATCCGCTGGCGCGTATCGATGGCGTTGATTCCCCGGAGATTTTCTGGTTCCACTGCCAGCCCAACGGCACGCCGGAGCGGATGACGGATATCGAAGGGCAGGTGCGCTGGGAAGGGGTGAACAGCGCCTGGGGCAAGCTGCTGCGGGAAAGCGAGACGCAGGTATCAGGATATTCTCAGAACCTGCGCATGCAGGGGCAATACCTGGACCGTGAGACAGGGCTGCACTACAATCTGTTCCGGTATTACGACCCGGACTGCGGGCGGTTTACGCAGCAGGACCCGATAGGGCTGGCAGGGGGGATAAACCTTTACCAGTATGCGCCGAATGCGCTGGGGTGGGTGGATCCGTGGGGGTTGAAATGCAAGTCTACTGAAGATGGTCCGATTTTAGGACCTCATGGTAGTCTAAAAAATGACTTACGCCCTGGCCAATCACATCACTTAAATCAGGATGCTGCATTCCGTGACATTATTCCTACTAATAGTGGAGCAGCGATCAAATTAGAAGGTAATGCGTTTACTCAACCAGGTACTCCGCACTATGAAGCCCATAAATCTTTAGAACAGTTCTGGAATCAATTTAGGAAAGGTGGAGCTTCATACCGAGAAATGCCTTCTAATCTTCAATATACTCAGGCATTGAAGCATTCACTGGAGGCTGCAGGATTACCAGCAAATCAGGTTAAAGAAGCTGTCAGGTATAGTATTCAAAATAGAATACAGCATGGCGCGCTTGGTGGCATGAACGTACCTAGAATCCCAGGAAGAATAAATCAGGTTAAAACATGAAAATATCCCAGTTAGCAATAGACAGGTTAAATAAAATTAATTGGTTTGTTAATCTTGGTGTGGCGACAACACTGCCCGGGGTTATCCAGGCTCAGTCCTTTAGCTTATGTATAAAAGGCTTGAATAGCGATGAATGGGAAAATACTACCTTGGAGGCTGGTAATGAAATAACGGGTTATCTCGCAAAAAAACACACTAACAAATATCAATACTGGAACTCCTTGGTCAAAGAAGCTAAGAATGTTGTGGAGAATGATATTATCCCAAAAATAACCTTCCCGGAGTCTGAGGATGGCTCAATGACTGAGAACTTAAAATGGGACCTTGTGAATTACTTGCTTGAAGATGCGTATAGTAATTTTCTTCAAGAGCCATTCTTTTTTGACGGATTAATTAATGTTTATGAAGCTGGGCATATGCCCTGTGGATGGTCAGGTACTTGGCCAGCGGGTAAACTCGTTATCTATTGATAGATCACGCGCAAAAAAATCCACGTCAAAGCGTGGATTTTTTTCATTCAAAACAAATCAAACGTTAAACAGGAAGTTCATCACATCGCCATCTTTAACGATGTAATCTTTCCCTTCCGCACGCATCTTGCCTGCTTCTTTCGCGCCTTGCTCACCCTTGTAGGTGATAAAGTCTTCAAACGCGATAGTCTGCGCACGAATAAAGCCTTTCTCGAAGTCGGTGTGGATCTTACCGGCCGCCTGAGGCGCGGTCGCACCAACAGGAATCGTCCACGCACGCACTTCTTTCACGCCAGCGGTGAAGTAGGTCTGCAGGTTCAGCAGCTCATAGCCTGCGCGAATTACGCGGTTCAGGCCAGGCTCTTCCAGACCCAGCTCGGCCATGAACTCTTCACGGTCGGCGTCGTCCAGCTCGGCAATATCGGATTCAACGGCAGCGCAAACAGCCACAACCACAGAACCTTCAGCCGCTGCGATTTCACGCACTTTGTCCAGGTACGGGTTGTTTTCAAAACCGTCTTCGTTAACGTTGGCGATGTACATGGTTGGCTTCAGGGTCAGGAAGCTCAGGTATTTGATCGCCGCCTTGTCTTCTTCAGTCAGGTTTTTCAGCGCGCGCAGCATGCCCGCATTTTCCAGCTGTGGCAGGCATTTTTCCAGCGCAGCCAGTTCCGCTTTCGCGTCCTTGTCGCCGCCTTTGGCTTTCTTCTGCACGCGGTGAATAGCGCGTTCGCAGGTGTCTAGGTCAGAGAGCGCCAGCTCGGTGTTGATGACCTCGATGTCGTCAGCCGGATCCACTTTGTTGTTTACGTGGATGATGTTGTCGTTCTCGAAGCAGCGCACAACGTGGCCGATCGCTTCGGTTTCACGAATGTTGGTCAGGAACTGGTTACCCAGGCCTTCACCTTTGGATGCGCCTTTTACCAGGCCCGCGATGTCCACGAATTCCATGGTGGTTGGCAGAATGCGCTGCGGCTTCACGATTTCCGCGAGCTGGTCCAGACGCGGGTCCGGCATTGGCACAACGCCGGTGTTAGGTTCGATGGTACAGAACGGGAAGTTCGCCGCTTCGATACCCGCTTTGGTAAGCGCGTTAAACAGGGTGGATTTGCCCACGTTTGGCAGACCGACGATACCGCATTTGAATCCCATTTCTAAATCACCTTAATATCTTGATAATCAATCCGTTAACGATAACCGACTGATGAAAAGTAAATAACTACGCCTATTATACACGTAACCCGCATGACGCGCGGTAAAAAAGCCGAATCGGGCGGATTATTGCGCTTTGAAAGCGTGCAAGCGGTTTGTCGCTTTGGTTAACCCATCTTTCAGCCAGATTTCGGTGCAGCGCGCCGCTTCGTCTACCGCCTCGTCAATCAGTTTCTGCTCAGAAACCGGGGGCTTACCGAGTACGAAACCGACAACTTTGTTTTTATCGCCCGGATGGCCGATTCCTACGCGCAAACGGTGGAAATTCGGGTTATTGCCCAGCTTGCTAATGATGTCTTTAAGGCCGTTGTGGCCGCCGTGCCCGCCGCCCAGTTTGAATTTTGCCACGCCGGGCGGGAGATCCAGCTCATCGTGAGCCACCAGAATTTCATCCGGATTGATGCGATAAAACGTTGCCATTGCCGCCACCGCTTTACCGCTCAGGTTCATAAAGGTGGTGGGCACCAGCAAGCGTACATCCGCGCCAGCAAGGTTGATACGCGAGGTATACCCGAAGAATTTAGGTTCTTCACGCAGGGGAGCACGTAACCGCTCGGCCAGCAGATCGACGTACCAAGCCCCGGCGTTGTGGCGGGTGGCCGCGTATTCTGCGCCCGGGTTGGCGAGGCCGACAATCAGTTTAATCGTCACGATTTAATTCCTAATGGGTTCCAGATCTGGCGCGTAGTTTACTGTCTGGCGCGCCGCTTGACAAAATTCTGCGATTTTCTCAGCGAAATACGAATAATTTCTGATTTGAACAATTAGAATTTCAAGCTGTTCAAAGCCTTATTTGTAAACATTTGTTTGGGAGTTATCTGTAATTGTGATCATTCACGCAACTCATAAAAGGGGCGTTGTCTATACTTTACACACAAGGATTAGGGGCTTTTCCCCTGACAACCCAAAGTTCCGGAGGTGACACATGAAACGCAAAAACGCTTCGTTACTCGGTAACGTACTGATGGGATTGGGGCTGTTCGTGATGGTTGGCGGCGTGGGTTATTCCATTTTAAACCAGTTACCTCAGATTAACCTCCCGCAATACTTCGCGCACGGCGCGATATTGAGCATCTTCGTTGGTGCGGTATTGTGGCTCGCCGGGGCGCGCGTGAGCGGCCATGAGGAAGTCTGCGATAAATACTGGTGGGTGCGCCACTACGATAAACGATGTCGTCGCGATCAGCATAAGCACAGTTAGTGCCTGATAAAGAACGCCGAAACGGCTCCCGAGGGAGTCGTTTTTTTTTGCATCAAGGGTTGACCCTCACGTAACGTAAGGCTCCAGAGTGGCGCCACTGGCAAAGAAAAAGGAGCAGGTATGTTGATTCAGGTGGGTGAGCTGGCGAAACGCGCCGGGATCACCGTGCGGACATTGCACCACTATGAGCAAACAGGGTTGTTGCTGCCTTCTGCCAGAAGCGCGGCAGGTTACCGGCTTTACAACCTGGCGGATGTTCAGCGTCTGCACATGATCCAGGCGCTGGCAAAAGCGGGGCTGGAACTTGCTGAAATCAGGGATTTCCTGGAACAGGAGTCGCTGTCGTTAACCGAGTTACTCGATGCGCAAATCACGCTGCTGGATAAACAGCTGCGCAGCATACATACGCTGCGCGACCGGCTGGTGGAGCTGCGAACCGGGCTTATCGACGATGCGACGCCGGATCTGGAATCCTGGCTACAGACTCTGGAGTTAATGAATATGTACGATCGCTGGTTTAGCAAAGAAGAGTTACAGCAGCTGCCGTTTGCGGTGCAGAAGGATGCGCTGGCGGCTATCTGGTCGGGGCTGGTTGCAGAGGCCAACACGCTACTGGAGCACCATATACCCGCTACGGACGCCCGGGCGATGGATCTGGCGACGCGCTGGATGGAGCGCCTTGAGCAGGACACGGCGGGCAAGCCGGAGTTTCTCACCCGGCTGAACGAGATGCACAGCGTTGAACCGCAGATGCAGGTGCAGACCGGTATCACGCCAGAGATGACGGATTACATCACGCGCGCGTTTGCTGAGTCTAAGCTCAGCATATGGGAGAAGTATCTCACTGCCGAAGAGATGGCCTTTACCCGGGCACACTACTTTGACCGCATGATGGAGTGGCCGCCGCTGGTGGCGAAACTACATCAGGCGCAGCGGGATAATATCGATCCCGCTTCGGAGGAGGCGCAAAAGCTGGCTGAAAACTGGCTGGCATTGTTCCAGTCTTACGCGGGCACCAACCCGGAAACTCAGCAAAAGTTTCGCGCTGCAATGCAGCAGGAGGCGCACCTGATGAAAGGAACATGGATGACGCCTGCCGTGATTGCATGGCTCCAGCAGGCGATCGGGGTGATGATGCAGAGACGTTTCTCTGCATCAGGTCACTCACAGATCCGCTAACGCGGCTTCACGGTTAGGGTAGAAGGAGAGACGGCCAGGGATAGGCTGCACGCCGGCGCGCGCCATGGTGCGCAGCGGCTGAAACTCCAGGTTACTCACCCGCAGCTCGCAGCCTTCCGGCAGACGTGCCACAAAGCGCTGGAAGGCATCCAGGCCGCCTGCATCCAGCACCGGTACGGCATCCCATTTCAGCACCACAACCCGTTTGCCAGCGATGCGGGACTCCAGATCGCTGAACAAACCTTCCGCCGCGGCGAAGAACAGCGGGCCAATCACGCGCAGCACCAGCACATCGTCAGGAACCTCGACGTTAACCGGGGAAAGGCGCGTCATCTGCGCGATGCTGCGCATAAACAGCAGGGAAGCCAGCACGATCCCGACGCTGATGGCGATAACCATATCGAACAGCACGGTCAGCGACATGCAGATCAGCATCACGATGATGTCGTCTTTCGGCGCGCGACGAAGCAGGTTCACCACCTTGTGCGCCTCGCTCATGTTCCAGGCCACCATCAGCAGCAGGGCGGCCATGGCGGAAAGCGGCAGCCATGATAGCAGCGGGGCGAGGATCAGCAGGGCGAGGATCACCAGCACGGAGTGGATGACCGCCGAAACGGGTGAAGTTGCCCCTGCGCGCACGTTGGCAGCAGAGCGGGCGATGGCTGCCGTTGCGGTAATACCGCCGAAGAACGGCGCGACGAGGTTGCCTAATCCCTGACCAACCAGCTCGCTGTTGGCTTTGTGTTTGGTGCCGGTCATGCCGTCCAGAACGACGGCGCAGAGCAGGGATTCAATTGCCCCCAGCATTGCCATAGAGAACGCGGCGGGAAGCAGGGCTCGCAGGGAATCCCAGCTTAGGGTGAAGCTGGAGCCGGGCATGTCCCACGGCAGCACCAGCTGCGGTAGCAGTTGCGGAATGCCGCTACCCTGTGAACCGTCCGCCAGAACATAGTGGAACTGCGAGCCGATAGTTGCGACGTGACCACCGAACATATTGACGAGGGCCATCACCGCGCAGCCCAGCATCAGCGCGGGAAGGTGGCCCGGCAGACGAATACCGAGGCGAGGCCAGACGATCAGCGTGCCCAGCGTCACAATCCCGATGGCGGCGTCGCCCAGATTGGCCGTCGGCAGCGCCATAAACAGCGCCCCCACTTTTTGCAGATAGTGCTCTGGTACGTGGGGCATCTGCAGGCCGAGGAAATCTTTGATCTGCATGGTTCCGATGGTAATACCAATCCCCGAGGTGAACCCCAGCGTCACGGAAAGGGGAATATATTCAATCAGGCGACCAAAGCGTGCCACACCAAACAAAATCAAAAAGACGCCGGACATCAGGGTGGCGACCAGCAGGCCTGCCAGACCAAACTGCTGCGAAACCGGGTAGAGGATCACCACGAAGGCGGCGGTCGGGCCGGAGACGCTGAAGCGCGAGCCGCCCGTCAGGGCGATGACGATCCCGGCAACGGCCGAGGTGTACAGACCGTACTGCGGCGCTACGCCGCTGCCAATTGCCAGCGCCATCGCCAGCGGGATGGCGATAATGCCGACGGTGATCCCGGCAATGAGGTCACGGACAAAGCGTGACGAGGTGTACTTCTCTTTCCAGCAGGCGTCGATGAGGGCGCGAAAGGGCAGAACATGTGAGGAGGCTACGTTTTTCACAATTATCTATCATCCGTATGCGCATCATCTGTCATGTGAATGGCAGGTGAAGGAGGCATTAATCATACAAATAAAACCCGGAGACAAAAAAACCCGCCGCAGCGGGTTTTTCGGCCGTGTTCGATTAGTGTTCGAACATTGCTGAGATGGATTCTTCGTTGCTGATACGACGAATCGCTTCGGCCAGCATCCCGGACAGGGTCAACGTACGCACGTTTGGCAGTGCTTTGATCTCGTCGCTGAGTGGGATGGTATCGCACACCACCACTTCGTCAATGACGGAGTTGCGCAGGTTGTTTACGGCGTTACCGGAGAAGATTGGGTGAGTTGCGTAAGCGAAAACGCGTTTGGCACCACGTTCTTTCAGCGCTTCAGCCGCTTTGCACAGCGTACCGCCGGTGTCGATCATGTCGTCAACCAGCACGCAGTCACGGCCCGCAACGTCACCGATGATGTGCATCACCTGAGAGACGTTAGCGCGCGGACGACGTTTGTCGATGATCGCCATGTCGGTATCGTTCAGCAGCTTCGCGATAGCACGGGCACGTACCACGCCGCCGATGTCCGGAGAAACCACAATCGGGTTGTCCAGGTTCAGCTGAAGCATGTCTTCCAGCAGGATTGGGCTGCCGAATACGTTATCAACCGGAACGTCGAAGAAGCCCTGGATCTGCTCTGCGTGCAGGTCAACGGTCAGTACGCGGTCAACGCCAACGCTGGACAGGAAGTCAGCGACAACTTTGGCAGTAATTGGCACACGCGCGGAACGGACGCGACGGTCCTGGCGGGCATAGCCAAAGTAAGGGATTACAGCAGTGATACGACCTGCGGAAGCACGGCGCAGGGCGTCGACCATAACAACCAATTCCATCAGGTTGTCGTTCGTTGGAGCACAGGTGGACTGGATGATGAAAATATCACCACCGCGTACATTTTCGTTAATTTGTACGCTGACTTCGCCGTCGCTAAAGCGACCTACAGCGGCGTCGCCGAGGGAAGTGTACAGGCGGTTGGCAATACGTTGTGCTAGTTCCGGGGTGGCGTTACCAGCAAAAAGCTTCATATCAGGCACGAGAAGAACCTCAGGCATGCGTCCAGTGGTGGATAGCGCTCGCCGCAAACTGTGCGGGCCAGGCGAATGCTATCCAGGCGGTGTATTAAAGAGCGCGATGCAACGTCTGGAACAGGGTGACGTTGTCACCGAAACTCAGTCTGCGCCAGAATGGTCTGCTGTAGGGGGGAGGTGTTCATCCCGCGTGCTACAAAACCATGCAGCCAAACCGGCGCTTGCTCAAGCACCTGACGAGCGGCGGATTCGGTGTCAAATTCAGCAAAGACACAGGCCCCTGTACCAGTCAGGCGCGACGGCGCGTATTCTAACAGCCAGGAAAGCACCGCATCAACCTCGCGAAAACGTTTTCTTGCGATATCCTCGCAATCGTTGCTGAATTCACAATTTAATAACGTTTCTATTGACCGAACCGGGGTATTCCTTTTCAGGTCAGGATCTTTAAAGATGACCGGCGTCGGAATACTCACGCCAGGGTGGGCAACCAGATACCATTTCTCCGGCGGTTCAGCCGGGGAGAGGATCTCACCCACGCCTTCAGCAAAGGCCGCATGACCGCGCACAAACACCGGGACATCAGCCCCCAGCGTCAGGCCCAGGGCTGCCAGTTTGTCCTTTGACAGCCCGCAGCCCCAGAGGTGGTTCAGCGCAACCAGCACGGTGGCGGCGTTGGATGAGCCGCCGCCCAGACCGCCGCCCATCGGCAGGCGTTTCTCGATACGGATATCCGCACCGCTTCCCGCGGGCAGACGGCCCGATTCCGCCGCGGCTTTCATCAGCAGACGCGCGGCGCGCACGATCAGGTTGTCCTCATGCGCCACGCCTTCGACGGGCGTTAGCAGGCAAATCTGCCCGTCCTGGCGCAGTTCAATGGAGATCGTGTCGCCATAGTCAATAAACTGAAACAGCGTCTGCAGGGTGTGATAACCGTCAGCACGCTGGCCGGTGATGTATAAAAACAGGTTCAGCTTTGCCGGAGAGGGCCAGTGGGTCATCATTTAACGATCCAGTTGTCCATTTTCAGCTTGATACGCTGGCTGCCCTGGGTCAGTTCCATGTTTGATGGCAGCGACGGTTTACTCTTGCTGTCATAGGCGCTGTACACCACTTTCCAGGTTTTGCCGTTCTGCGTGTAGTTCACCTGGCTCAGACGGTACTGATCGTCAAGGGTGTAGTCAGTTGCCTCGCCCGGCAGGCCAAGGATCCACTGGCGCAGGCTGTTGAGCGGGATTGGCATCCCGGTCAGCTTGCCAATCATCTCTTCGGCATCGGTCGCGGTATAGTGCTGGCCTTTGTTATCGGTGATCTGCGCTTCACCCGGTTTGGCGATAAGCTCCAGTTCGGTGCTGCCCAGCGGGTTCAGCAGCAGCAGGCGGTAGTTGTCCTGCCCCGTCTGCTGCCAGAAGAAGCGGGCATAAACCTTTTGTTCGTCAGAGAGATAAGCGAAAGCGCCGCGGGTCTGGTACTGGTTCAAATTACGGACGTCCTGCTGGTGCTGACGCCACTGCGGTGAATCAGGGCTTTTGCCCGGGCCTTTTGGTTGAGTGACGGTACAGGCGGTCAGAACCAGTGCTGCCAGCGGCAGCAGGCGAATCAGTCGGGTCATAATGAGGACAAATCCTTGAGATACGTTGCAGTTATAACTGTTAATGCTAGCGTCGAAGGGGGCTACCGTCTACGTTCAAATTATCTCAAAGGGTTGTGTAACCTATTACTCCGAAAGGGGGCAGTCCCTTTTATTGATCTCGCGCATCCTGTATGATGCGTTCTGCTAACCTTATTAACGCTGGTACTACTCCCGCTCAACATGACCCTATTAGCACTCGGCATCAACCACAAAACGGCCCCGGTTTCGCTGCGAGAACGCGTGACGTTTTCGCCGGATACGCTTGACCTGGCGCTGGACAGCCTGCTTGCACAGCCGATGGTGCAGGGTGGCGTGGTGCTCTCGACGTGCAACCGTACCGAGCTGTATTTAAGCGTGGAAGAGCAGGACAACCTGCACGAAGCGCTGATCCGCTGGCTATGTGACTACCACAACCTCAATGAAGACGAGCTGCGCAACAGCCTGTACTGGCATCAGGACAACGATGCGGTCAGCCATCTGATGCGCGTCGCCAGCGGGCTGGATTCGCTGGTGCTGGGCGAGCCGCAAATTCTGGGTCAGGTGAAAAAAGCGTTTGCGGATTCGCAAAAAGGGCATCTGAAGGCCAGCGAGCTGGAGCGCATGTTCCAGAAGTCGTTCTCCGTGGCGAAGCGTGTGCGAACCGAAACCGACATTGGTGCCAGTGCGGTTTCCGTTGCTTTCGCGGCCTGCACCCTGGCACGCCAAATCTTTGAATCCCTGTCTACCGTCACCGTGATGCTGGTGGGAGCGGGCGAAACCATCGAACTTGTTGCGCGCCATCTGCGCGAGCATAAAGTGAAAAAGATGATTATCGCTAACCGCACCCGCGAACGCGCGCAGGTGCTGGCGGATGAAGTGGGTGCAGAGGTGGTTGCCCTCAGCGACATCGATGAACGCCTGAAAGAGGCGGACATTATCATCAGTTCTACCGCCAGCCCGCTGCCGATTATCGGAAAAGGGATGGTGGAGCGTGCGCTGAAGTCCCGCCGTAATCAGCCGATGCTGCTGGTGGATATCGCCGTCCCGCGCGATGTGGAGCCGGAAGTGGGCAAGCTGCCTAACGCCTATCTCTACAGCGTGGATGACCTGCAAAGCATCATTTCGCACAACCTTGCCCAGCGTAAAGCGGCGGCGGTTCAGGCGGAAACCATCGTCGAGCAGGAAACCAGTGAGTTTATGGCCTGGCTGCGCGCGCAGAGCGTCAGCGAGACCATCCGCGAGTACCGCGGGCAGGCGGAGCAGGTGCGTGATGACCTGACTGCCAAAGCGTTAGCGGCCCTTGAACAGGGCGGCGACGCAAATGCGATTATGCAGGACCTGGCGTGGAAACTGACCAACCGCCTGATCCATGCACCAACCAAATCTCTTCAGCAGGCTGCCCGTGACGGGGATGATGAACGCCTGACTATTCTGCGCAACAGCCTCGGGCTGGAATAGCGCCCTATACCCATTTTCTAAGACAAGGTGCACTTACGCCTATGAAGCCTTCTATCGTCGCTAAACTGGAAGCTCTGCACGAGCGCCATGAAGAAGT
>Ga0302349_1000773_pt1 | contig 32404 bp, 28 predicted proteins | sample PhyAR1_FD_202176 | JGI IMG/M metagenome (GOLD analysis project Ga0302349, IMG submission 202176) | Leaf surface microbial communities from alfalfa plants in UC Gill Tract Community Farm, Albany, California, United States - DLSL A.R1... | ecosystem: Host-associated > Plants > Phyllosphere >...
CTGCATAAGTTTGGCGGCAGTAGTTTAGCCGATGTGAAATGTTATCTGCGTGTCGCCGGGATTATGGCGGAGTACAGCTTCCCTGGCGATATGATGGTTGTTTCCGCAGCGGGTAGTACCACCAACCAGCTGATTAGCTGGTTGAGGCTAAGCCAGACTGACCGGATCTCTGCGCATCAGGTTCAGCAGGCGTTACGTCGCTATCAGAGCGAACTCATTACGGGTTTGTTGCCCGCTGAACTTGCCGAGCCTTTGGTTGCGCTCTTTACTCAGGATTTAGAGCGCCTAGCCGCTTTGCTCGACGAGCCGATGTGCGATGCGACCTATGCGGAAGTGGTGGGTCACGGTGAAATTTGGTCTGCGCGTTTGATGTCGGCGCTGCTCAACGTGAAAGGTATGGAGTCAGAGTGGCTGGATGCGCGTAGTTTCCTGCGCGCCGAACGTTCTGCCCAGCCACAGGTTGATGAAGGTCGATCTTATCCTCTATTACAGCAACTTCTGGCGCAGCACCCTAACAAACGCCTCGTCGCCACGGGTTTTATCTGCCGTAACGATGCGGGTGAAACCGTGCTGTTAGGGCGTAACGGTTCTGACTATTCAGCCACGCAGATCGGCTCATTAGCGGGCGTTTCTCGCGTGACGATTTGGAGTGACGTGGCCGGTGTGTACAGCGCTGACCCACGCAAGGTTAAAGATGCCTGCCTGCTGCCATTGCTGCGTTTAGACGAAGCCAGTGAACTGGCACGCTTAGCCGCGCCGGTTCTGCATGCGCGTACGTTGCAGCCAGTTTCCGCCAGCGATATTGATTTACAGCTGCGCTGTAGTTATCAGCCAGAGCAGGGATCAACGCGTATTGAGCGTGTTTTGGCATCTGGCACCGGTGCAAAAATTGTTACCAGCCACGATGAAGTTTGCCTGATTGAGCTTAACGTTCCGCAAAGCCATGATTTTGAACATGTGCGTCAGGAAATTGACCGTGTGCTCAAGCGCTCTCAGCTGCGTCCATTAGCGACCGGCGTGCATCGCGATCGCCATATGATCCAGCTGTGCTATACCGCAGAAGTGGTGGAAAGCGCGATGAAGCTGTTGGAAGAGTCGGGCGTTCCGGGTTTGCTCCAACTGCGTGAAGGACTGGCGCTGGTGGCGTTAGTCGGCGCAGGCGTATGCAAGAATCCACTGCACAGCCACCGTTTCTATCAGCAGTTAAAAGATCAGCCAATTGAGTTCTTCTGCCAGTCAGAAGACAGCATCAGCTTGGTGGCGGTATTGCGCCGTGGCCCAACTGAAGCCCTGATTCAAGGCTTGCACACCACGCTGTTCCGCGCTGAAAAACGCGTTGGGCTGGTATTGATGGGCAAGGGCAACATCGGTTCGCGCTGGTTAGAACTGTTTGCGCGTGAGCAGGAGAATATTTCTGCCCGTAGCGGTTTTGAATTTGTACTGGCTGGGGTGGTGGATAGTAGCCGCAGCTTGCTGAATTATGAAGGCTTAGACGCGAGCCGCGCATTGGCATTCTTTGATGATGAAGCACAGGAGATGGACGAAGAAAGCCTGTTCCTGTGGATGCGTGCTCATCCTTATGACGATTTAGTGGTGCTGGATGTTACGGCGAGCGAGTCGTTGGCACAGCAATATCGTGATTTTGCTAGCTATGGTTTCCACGTCATTAGCGCGAACAAATTGGCCGGTGCATCGTGCAGCGATGATTATCGTCAAATCCGTGATGCCTTTGAGAAAACCGGCCGTCACTGGTTGTATAACGCTACCGTAGGCGCTGGTTTACCGGTGAACTATACGGTTCGCGATCTGCGTGACAGCGGCGACTCCATCTTGTCGATCAGCGGGATTTTCTCCGGTACGTTATCTTGGCTGTTCCTGCAATTTGACGGAACGGTTCCGTTTACCGAATTGGTCGATCAAGCATGGCAGCAAGGGCTGACCGAGCCCGATCCGCGCGTTGACCTCTCTGGTCAAGACGTTATGCGTAAGCTAGTGATATTGGCGCGTGAGGCAGGTTATGACATTGAACCGAATCAGGTGCGTGTGGAATCATTGGTGCCGGCGGGCTGCGAAGGGGGATCTATCGATCACTTCTTCGAAAACGGTGAAGACCTGAACGAACAAATGATCCAACGTTTAGAAGCCGCCAACGAAATGGGTCTGGTGCTGCGCTATGTCGCGCGATTTGATGCCAACGGTAAAGCGCGCGTTGGCGTGGAAGCCGTTCGTCCAGAACATCCGCTGGCGGCGCTGTTGCCATGTGATAACGTGTTTGCCATTGAAAGCCGCTGGTATCGTGATAATCCTTTGGTTATCCGTGGCCCAGGCGCTGGACGCGATGTGACGGCTGGGGCTATTCAGTCGGATTTGAATCGGTTGGCGGCGTTATTGTGAGTTGGCGTACACCAACGGCTTTTTTTCTATGATAGAGCTGTGAAGGGTTTCGTACTAATTGCCTATGCCGAATATTTTAGGTCTTATGCATATTACGTCCGCCTAAAAGACCTAGTTTCACATTGAGACTGTGCAGGCGTCCGTATTGGCAGCGGTTTTCTATCTCTATGATAGAGCTGTGAAGGGTTTCGTCCGCCAGTCAGCAAATTTGTTTCCATGAAACCGCCGGTGTAGGCGTCCGAGAAGAGGTTGCCAGCGCGCAACCTCTTCACTCTCGCGCTTTTTACCGCGTTGCTTGGCCGACCGGTCTCGGAGCGCACATCCCTGTGCGCCCTCAACCTGCCACCAGCATCCCTGCTGGCGGCTCTAAAATGCATTTTTTCAACAGGAAAAGACAAAAGGCCTTTTTGTCTTCTCATCTTTTAATGGTTTAAGTTTTGGTAGTGCGAGCCACCGGTACAGGGATGTACCGGTGGAGTTTGGGGCGCCCGGGATGGGCGATACCAAACCGGAGCGGAGATGGCGTCTCGGATAAAAGCGCGAGGATTGAAGGGGCGCGCGCTGGCGCCCCTCATCGGTCGCCTACCTCGGATGTTGCATGGAAACACGACTGCGAGCAGGCGAACGAAACCTTACACCTATTTAATAAATTTTGGCGGTCGAAACCTTACACCGTAATGACCTAACCAATCAGAGACAAAGTTTCATTCCGCACTATTCCTCCCCCCTAATTCAAGATAACCTTACCCTGCTAACTTTTTATTAACAGGAGTCACACATGTCTTCTCATGATGAGTATCTACAGCGTGCATTAGCGCTGGCGGCGGATAGCGTTGAGCAGGGTGGGCGTCCATTTGGTGCGGTGATTGTGCGCAACGATGAGATTGTTGCCGAGGCGGTAAACACTATCCATCTCAATGGCGATCCAACGGCGCATGCCGAGCTGAACGGTATTCGTGAGGTTTCTGCTCATTTGGGGAGCGCCGCGCTGCGTGACTGTACGGTGTATGCGAGCGGTCAGCCTTGTCCGATGTGCCTCAGCGCCATGTATTTGACCGGTGTAAAAGCGGTGTATTTCGCCAACGGTAATCAGGATGGAGAAGAGTATAAATTATCGACTGCGGCGATTTATCAGCAACTACAGCTGCCGTTAGAACAACAATCTTTACCGATTCACCATTTACCACAGCTAAACGGTCGCAAGCTGTATGAACGTTGGGCGCAAAAGCAGTCATGAGCCAGACACAAAAACAAAGTTTGATGTTGTTAGTTTTGGTGTTAATCGGCCTGAATATGCGGCCACTTCTTGCCTCTATCGGACCATTATTGCCGCAGCTGCGTGAAGCGAGCGGCATGAGCTTTACCGCCGTTTCATTGTTAACCGCCTTGCCGGTGGTGGCGATGGGCGTATTAGCGCTGGCGGGAGGCTGGGTCGATCGCCATATCAGTGAACGTAATAGCGTGGCGCTGAGTTTGTTGGCGATTGCCGTTGGCGCGCTGCTGCGTGAGCTTGCTCCACAAAGCCTCGTGTTGCTAAGCAGTGCATTGCTGGGTGGGATTGGTATCGGGATTATTCAGGCCGTTATGCCTGCGGTGATCAAACGTTCATTCCAGCGGCGTATGCCGTTGGTGATGGGGTTGTGGTCGGCGGCGCTGATGGGCGGCGGTGGTTTAGGTGCCGCGCTAACGCCGTGGCTGGCGCAGCACAGCGATGTTTGGCACCGATCTTTGGCATGGTGGGCATTACCTGCTGTGATTGCGTTGATCGGCTGGTGGCCGCAGAGCAAAACGCTGGCGCAGCCAATAAAACACGCGGTATCAGCCCAGCCGCTGCGCTTACATATCAGCCCACGCGCATGGACGCTGGGTCTTTATTTCGGGCTGATCAATGGCGGTTACACCAGCCTGATCGCATGGCTGCCGCCCTACTACATGCAGCTGGGTTCCAGCGCGCAGTTTAGCGGGAGTTTGCTGGCGTTGATGACGGTTGGACAGGCGGCAGGGGCATTAATATTGCCAATGTTTGCACGTCGTCAGGATCGACGCATGCTGCTGCTGGCGGCGCTAATGCTACAGCTGATTGGGTTCTGTGGTTTTATCTGGATGCCTTTGCAGATGTCCGTTCTATGGGCGGTGGTGTGCGGATTTGGACTCGGCGGCGCGTTCCCTTTGTGCTTGGTGTTGGCGCTCGATCACTCGCCTCAGCCCGCGATTGCTGGGCGTTTGGTGGCCTTCATGCAGGGGATCGGTTTCATCGTGGCAGGTCTGTCGCCATACCTTTCTGGATTGCTGCGTAGTCTCAGCGGTAACTTCCTGATGGATTGGATATTCCACGCGTTATTGGTCGTTGGTTTAATGCTCCTAACGCTGCGCTTTGTTCCATCGCGCTATCCGCAAGAATGGGCTGCGCCCGCCGCCGAGCTCCGTTAGAAAAACCGCCAGCGTTTAAGGCGCTGGCGGCAGTCTGTTTTTAGCAAAGAGAATTTATTTGAGCGTGATCGTCAGGCTATTAACCCCATCAGCTGGCGTGATGATAACGCCCATCTCCCCCGTATGCACCGCGCTGCTTTCCTGCGCTATCGCACGATGAATATTACGTAGGCATAGGCTCCAGCGTTGAGCGTTTCCGGTGCTCGAAACATGCAACTGATTGCCTTTACGCAGCACGCAAAGCGTAAATTGAGTTTCACCATCGGCAGCAGGAATAACGGCCTGCGTTTGGGTATTTTCCTCTAAGGCAAACAGATGGAAGCAGGTGCCATCGGCGTAGTCATAATCAGGTTTTTGGCTATTATTACCGATAGCGATCAGCCTGTTAGATCGTACGTACAGCGGCAAACTGTTGAAGTCGTGCCGTTCTCGGTGCCAGCCACCGGTGGCTTCTTGGTTGGTATAGAGATGTGTCCAGCGGCCCGTTGGCAAATAGACGCTGACGTCACCGTTTTCGCTAAATACCGGCGCGACCAGCAGCGAATCTCCCAACATGTATTGGCGATCCAGATAATCGCAGCCCGGATCCTCTGGGAATTCCAGCATCATCGCGCGCATCACCGGCGTACCTGTTTTGGCAGCCTGAGCAGAGGTGGCGTAGAGGTACGGCATCAGGCGGCATTTCCACTCGGTGAAGAAACGTACCACGTCGCAGGCTTCATCGTCATACGCCCACGGTACGCGGTAGGATTTACTGCCGTGTAGGCGACTATGGCTGGAGAGCAGGCCAAAGGCGCACCAACGTTTGTAGACGTGTGCCGGTGCCGTATTTTCAAATCCACCGATGTCGTGACTCCAGAAACCAAAGCCAGATAATCCGAGAGACAGTCCGCCGCGTAGGCTTTCCGCCATTGATTCATAGGTGGCGTAGCAGTCTCCGCCCCAGTGAACCGGAAACTGCTGCGCGCCGACAGACGCCGAGCGGGCAAACAGCACCGCTTCGTCTTTACCTAACTCCTGCTGCAAAACTTCATACACCAACTTGTTGTAAATAAATGCGTAATGGTTATGCATTTTTTGTGGACATGAGCCGTCGTGCCATACCACGTCGGTTGGAATTCGCTCGCCAAAATCGGTTTTAAAGCAGTCAACGCCCATATTGATTAAGCGTTTGAGATGGCCTGCATACCAGTCGCAGGCCGCAGGATTGGTGAAATCAACGATGCCCTGCCCCGGTTGCCATTTATCCCATTGCCATACGTCGCCGTTTGGGCGTTTGAGCAGATATCCTTTCTCCATTCCCTGTTTAAACAGCGGCGATTTTTGCCCGATGTAAGGGTTAATCCACACGCATATTTTTAGCCCGCGCGCTTTCAAGCGTTGGAGCATACCTTCCGGATCGGGGAAGGTTTCAGGGTCCCATTCGAAATCGCACCACTGAAATGCCTTCATCCAGAAGCAGTCAAAATGGAACACGTGTAGCGGCAAATTGCGCTCGGCCATGCCGTCGATAAAGCGGTTAACGGTTTTTTCGTCGTAGTTGGTGGTAAATGAGGTGGTAAGCCAAAGTCCAAATGACCAGGCTGGCGGCAGCGCTGGGCGGCCAGTGAGGCGAGTATAACGGTCTAGAACCTGTTTGGGCGTTGGACCGTCAAAGACCAAATATTCCAGATACTCGCCCTCAACGCTGAATTGCACCTTGGAGACTTTTTCCGAACCCACTTCAAACGAGACACATTCGGGGTGATTTACTAACACGCCATAGCCGCGATTGGTCAGGTAGAACGGAATATTTTTATAGGCTTGTTCGGTGCTGGTGCCGCCGTCGCGGTTCCACGTTTCTACGTTTTGCCCATTTTTGACGAAAGCAGTAAAGCGCTCGCCGAGGCCATAGACGGTTTCCCCCACGCCGAGATCGAGACGTTCATACAGATAGGTTTTGCCATCTTTGGCATTTTGAATATAGCCGTTCGATTTAGCCACGCTGCCGGTGATGCGTTCACCGTGACGTAGGAAATCCAGTGCCCAGTTTTCCCCTTTGGTTACCCGAACGCTTAAATCGCCACTGTGCAGTGCGGCGTAATCTTCGGTATTTTCCATCCGCAGGGGGTGTTCGGTAGCGTGATGTAAAGGATAGTGCGGCCCACGCTCTATTCGTCCGGTAAAGTGCGCAATGCGTACACCAATGATGCCCTCCTGCGGAGAGAAAAAACGTAGTGTAAACAGCGGGATATCCAGCTGCGCGGATCGAGCGCTGGCCTCACGCGGCGCGGCGTAAATAACCATTTCACGGGCGTGCTGCTCGACGTCAAACACGTATAACGGGTGGATGAGGTTGAGTCCTTCATGGATGAGCCAATTGCCGTCACTGATTTTCATGACTTAAATCCTCTGCTGTCTTCATATCTTGATTGAATGCGTGTTCGTTGCGGCGCACGCCATCGGCCAGCTCTTTTAAAATGCGGTTGATGAACGGCGTACGCAGGGTATATAGGCGAGCGGCGATAAGCGCACTCAGGAAATAGCAAGCGGCGGGAACCAGCGTGAACAGGGCGATAATGCACATGATGGTGGCGCTGTTTTGCGTGGCAGCGCCCGATTGATATCCCGCTCCTGCCAGCATCCAGCCAATCAGCGCGCCGCCGAGGGCGAGCCCGAGTTTTAAGACGAACAGCGTGCCAGCAAAGCTAATCCCCGTGAGGCGTTTGCCGCCTTTCCATTCGCCATAATCAACGGTGTCGGACATCATCACCCACTGGATTGGGGTGACGAGCTGATGTAAAACGCCGATGATAAAGATGAAGATAAACATAGTGATATTGGCGCCAATGGGCACAAAGAACATCGCTATGCTGAGTACGGCGAGAAGGGCGTTGGTCCACCAGAATACGCTGACTTTGCATTTCCAGTCGGTCAGCGGTTTGGCTGCTGCGCTGCCTAACAAATTGCCTACGCAATAGGTAGTGAGGAACCAGGTAAACACCAGCGGGTTGCCGAGAATATAGGTGACGTAGTACATCATGGCGCCGCCGCGGACCGAGACAGCCAAGATATTCAAAATAGTGAGCAGGCCAACGATGCGCCATTGATCGTTGCGAATGATATCGCGCAGATCTTCACGCATGCTGCCCTGCGTTGTACCTTCATCGCTGATGCGCTCTTTGGTGGTGGCGAAACAGATAGCCAGCATGATGACGGCCACTAAGGCGAGCACCGCAATACCGCCTTGAAAACCGAAGGCCTGATCGCCTTTACCAATAAGACTGACCAGCGGCATCATGAGCACGGTGCTTAACATTCCGCCCGCGGTGGCTAACACAAAACGGTAGGACTGAAGAGAGATTCGTTGCGTCGGATCGGCAGTAATCACGCCGCCTAGCGCACAGTACGGAATGTTGACGACGGTATACATCAGCGTCAGCAAGGTGTAAGTGATGGCGGCATAAATCATTTTGCCGGTTAGGCTGAGCTCGGGCGTGCTATAGGTAAATACGCAGACGATGCCAAAGGGAATAGCGGCAAAAAGTACATAAGGCCGGAACTTACCCCAGCGGGTGCGGGTACGGTCAGCGACTAACCCCATGATAGGATCGGAAATCGCATCGAGCGCACGCGCTAGCAGGAACATAGTGCCGACGAAGCCTGCCGGGATGCCAAAAATATCCGTATAAAAAAACATCATGTAGAACATGACGTTGTCAAAAATGATATGGCTTGCGGCATCGCCGAGGCCATAGCCGATTTTTTCTCGCTTTGACAGAATGTGGCTGCTCATATATCCCTCTGAAGGCGTTCGTATCGTGGATTCGATACGCCATTCTTAGTGCAAGGATAAGCCGCTAACCATTGTGTTTTTTCATTCTGAAATTATGTTTTGTGTTTTATGTGACCGCGATAACTTGTTTTTATATTCAATAATTTAAATTATAAATATGGCGCGACATTAATATTTATCGTGCCTATAAATTAGGCCTGTGTACGCCAGTAGTCGTAATAAATATGGTCTACTTGAAAATCGATATTGCTTGAATCACCGGTGAGTTTCCAGCCGAGATGGAAAGCAAAATCAAAAGCGACACCGAGGCCTTTTCCGCTGAGCAAATTGCCATCTTCGACAATTTTTTCGTCCACGTAGATGCCGTCTTTAACATCCAGATGCAGATCGCCTGAGCAAGTGTAGCGACGGCCATTGAGGAGATTATTTCCTCCTAAAACGCGTGCGGCGGCAGAGCAGATAGGGCAAATCCATTTTCCTGCGGCGTCGTGGCGGCGGATGAATTCAACAACCAGTGGGTTAGCGGCCAGATTGACGGTTCCTTCAGGCCCGCCGGGGATAACGACGGCGTCAAAGGTTTCATCCATGCTGCGTTCGAGAAGTACATCGGCAAACATGCGGATATTGTGATAGCTGGTGAGCTCCAACATATCCTGACAGGCCAAAGTGGTGACGTGGATGTCCAGACGACGCAGAACGTCGATGGTCATGATCGCTTCCGCTTCTTCAAACCCTTTCGCCAGTAGCACAGCGACTTTCTTAGACATGGTATCTCCTGCAAATAAGGTGACGGCTATTTATGCAGCAAAGGGTACCAAACTTGTGTTGATTAAAATAAAACGTTGTTTTATTTATGAAGAACGCATCGCGAAACTGGGATTTTCCACTTAGCACGTGAGGTTTTTCAGGGTATAATCGCCGACTCTTCAGATCTCCCAATGGAAGATCATCGTCCCCGGTGGGGCGGCTGGACTTCAAATCCAGTTGGGGCCGCCAGCGGTCCCGGGCAGGTTCGACTCCTGTGATCTTCCGCCATTCGAGTTCTCCTGAAGTCTCCTAAACTCCATCAATCCCTTATCAAACCTAGAAAAATAAACCATTACCATCCACGGGTATCAACCGACGTCAACTGGAATCAATACGATTCTGGGGGCATAATGGGGGGCATGGAATGGATGCTATTTTGGAGATGCCCCCAATGAAGCTAACAGCACGGCAAGTAGATACCGCCAAGCCAAAAGAGAAGCCTTATAAGCTCTCTGATGGTGGCGGTCTGTATCTGGAAGTTGCACCTAATGGCTCTCGCTATTGGCGCATGAAATACCGCATCAACGGTAAAGAGAAGCGTCTCTCCTTTGGCGTTTACCCCATTATTTCGTTGGCGGTTGCACGAGATGAAAGAGAAAAAGCAAAGAAGGTACTCGCTACCGGTGGTGATCCAGGGGAAGTAAAGAAAGCCGGGAAATTGGCTCAGAAACTCTCTATCGAGAATACCTTCGAGGCAATTGCCAGAGAGTGGCATAAATCCAAGGCTGATCGTTGGTCACTGCGCTACCGTGATGAAATTATTGATACCTTCGAGAAGGATATTTTCCCATTTATCGGGAAGCGATCTATTGCAGAAATCAAACCGATGGAGCTATTGGAAACACTGAAGCGTATGGAAAAACGCGGTGCGTTGGAGAAGATGCGCAAAGTACGCCAGCGCTGTGGTGAGGTGTTCCGTTATGCCATTATCACCGGTCGGGCCGAGTATAACCCTGCACCCGATCTGGCCTCAGCCCTAACCCCGCCGAAGAAAAAACACTTCCCTTTCCTGACGGCTCAGGAGTTGCCTTATTTTCTCAACGATCTAGCGGGCTATACCGGTAGCATCATCACCAAAACGGCTACCCGCATTATCATGCTGACGGGCGTCAGAACCCAAGAACTGAGATTTGCACGCTGGCAGGATATCGATCTCGATAAAGGCATGTGGAACATACCGCCGGAAGTGATGAAAATGAAGCGACCACACGTCGTCCCTCTATCAACGCAAGTTGTCGATCTGTTCGGTTCCCTTAAGCCAATTACTGGTGGTTATCCTTTGGTGTTCATTGGTCGGAATGACCATCGCAAGCCAATCAGTAAGGAAAGCGTGAATCAGGTCATCGAGCTGTTAGGCTATAAAGGGCGGCTGACCGGCCACGGTTTCCGCCACACAATGAGTACCATCCTGCATGAGCAAGGTTATAACTCGGCCTGGATTGAGACACAACTTGCCCATGTGGATAAGAACAGTATCCGTGGCACCTATAACCACGCGAAGTACCTGGATGGGCGTCGAGAGATGTTGCAGTGGTATGCCGACTATATGGATAACCTGGAGCGTGATGGGAATGTGGTGCATGGGGAGTTTGGGTGTCGTGCTTAATTTTTAAAGGGAGCGGCAGTGCTAGCATTAATGCTGGTGCTGCTGGTTTTCGTGAACACTTATTTTTTTGTTTGGTTTCGATGAAATAGGAGTTTGAGTCGAAATTGTGGTCAAAGAATGTGGTTTAGCGGTACACCGGGAAGGTAACTCAGTATACTCATAAGGCTAGCCACTTAGGAGAGTGGAGGCTAATGGTGGGCAGATTTTCTTGATGCGAGTAGGGAGAAGAGTATTAGTCCTTTTGATTTTGCAAAAGTAAATGATCCATTTAAATAATTATCAACAGTCTTTTGCCGTAATAAACCTCATTCAATTTTTTATATATCACTAAAGGCCTCTGTTAAAAACATGGTTTTTTATTTTTAATCAACAGAAAATAATATTTGTTGACTGGTAGACGCAGACCAGAAAACCAGATTTAGCCTGAATGATACCAATGAATTGTATCGAGTTCATGATGCAGTTCCTCTGAAAAGAGTCCTCAGCATAAGTGTGACAGAACTTACGCTGAGGGATGTCTATCACATCACTAGGCTCACAACATCGTCGTCACTTAAGAAATCATCCGTTTGTGTGAAAATAAACTGCTTTAAAAACTGATCGATGCGAATATTCGGCTTGAATAGGGGCATGGTTACGCCGTCTTGTTTTTCAAAATAGGCCTTGGCTTTCGCTTTATCTACCGATTCTTTTAATGCGTCGAAGCGGCCAAATTCGTTGAGATTCTTATCATTAACGCTATCAGTTATTAATGCTAGGAGTAGTCCTTTATCTAAACCGAGAGCATCAACCACTGCGTTTAATTGCGCATTTTCAGCGTTATCTTTGTAGGTGTTGATGTAGTCTCTAAAAGTATGGCCTTCAACTAACTGCGCATTGCCACGCTGCAAGTCGTGCAAGAAGAGCTTGGCGTACTTTTGCTCACTTTGAGTGATTGATGCAAACGACTTATGCAGCTCATTTAATGTGGTTTCGATGCTCGTCGAGTCTTGATGTTGGTTCAGCTCTTTTAGATATTTATCAAAGCGGCTGTTCATGTAGTCAGCACCGATTTTACCGGTAGCGATTTCAGTTAAATAACCACTGATATCAAAAGGCACATCGCCGCTGCCACCATCGCGCTCACCTTTGCTTACTAATTCTTTATAGCGTAGCGCTAGGCTTAGGTAAGTTTGTTTGTCTATGGCCAGCGTTACCTCATGCTCTACATCATTTCCAGTAAAGTAATAGATCGACTGTTCCCAATGTAAACCTTGAACCTTAGCCGCTTCTAGGTGCTGGCTAAAGGTGTTAAATAATTTGGCAAATTGGGCACAGGTTTCCGTATCGTCTGACAGTTTTTCAAAGTTCTCAACCCCCGCAGTGACAAACAGCTCGGTAATGCCCGCCACTAGTTCATTCATGGCTTTAAGATTGCTTTCTAATCTATCAACAAATAAGCCGATCGGTCTGTCGCCGGAATAGAGTTTTACCGCATCGTTAATGTGCTGCTCCATGGTGTGTGGATAGCGATAATAACGGATGATGCCGTGGGGTTTATCGGGGCCAAACAAGCGATTGGTGCGCGAGAATGCTTAAATAATATTTTGGTATTTGATTACCTTGTCTAAATACAAGGTATTAAGCCATTTGGAGTCAACGCCCGTGAGCATTCGATCCACCACAATCAATAAATCTAATTGTTTCGAAGGCTCGGTATGAATGCGCTCGTAAGGCTTTTTATGGGCAAGGCGTGCCGCTAAATCTTTTTTAAAGGCTGCATGGCGGGCAAAATCAAAATCCTGGCCATAACGCGCGTTATAGTCGGCCATAATTTCGTCTGGGCAATCGCCTTTAAAGTTGGGGACACGGTCGCCACTGCCGTCGTTAAATGAAACTGATGTCCTGATACTCTACTGCATCCGAGTACGAAAGTTGGAGTCAGGATCATTATTTGAGGTATAAATATAAAGCCCATTATAACTATCTTTATCTCTGAGGATGAACGCTGTTGGAGTGCATACAGCAAGACTTAGGGAACCTATCTGACTGTGGCTAACCACCAGGCCTGGAGTAGATGTACTATCGATGCTAGTGATTTGCCAAACACTGTCGCCACGTTGCTTTAGAATAGCCTCTTTACATGTCCAGATCCGCCAAAAGGCTGACATCTGTTGATCCGGATTTTCAGTCTCTACTTCGGCTAGTTCGCCGAGACTGAAAAAAGCATTTGCAAGCGCCCGCCAGTTATTGAAAGGACGTACAACTTCAATATCGCACCCCACTTCACCTTCGTCACTCAAAAGCAGAGCTATATCATCTCCACTGTGGCTGAGGTTGAACCAAAGTTGTGCTTCAGTGTTGAAGGCTGGTTTGCCTTGTTTTCCGTAAATAATTTCTGGCAGCGGTGATAGTTCGCTGTTGAGCAGGATTCTACCAGCAAGCCAACTGACACGCCTTGCACCATCTGGAGCCAGCTCCATCAGCTCAGATGGTAATTCGCTCGAACTTAATATTAAATTTGACACTTTTCCCAGTATTAGACGGTACATAGTTAGTTAGGGCCAGCGTTTTATAATAATGGAGGTGTTGATTCCGCCAAACGCAAAGTTATTACTCTGCAAAAACTCACAATCAATCTTGCGGGCTTCACCCATAATGTAATCCAGCGCGCCACAATTGGCATCTGGCTGACTCAAATTTAGCGTAGGTGCAAACCAGCCTTCACGCATCATTTGCAGACTCATCCAGGCCTCTAGCGCGCCACAAGCGCCAAGGGTATGTCCAAAATAGCTTTTAAGCGAGGATAGCGGCACATTATCACCATAAACTGCAGCGGTTGCCTGACTTTCTGCAATATCACCGCGATCGGTTGCGGTACCGTGCGCTGAAATATATCCGATATCTCGGGCGCTAATACCGGCCATGCTCAGCGATTTTTCCATGCAGATCTGCATTGTTTCGCGCTGTGGCTGGGTGATGTGGGCAGCATCACAGTTAGTGGCAAAGCCAACGATTTCACCGTAAATCGTTGCTCCGCGCGCTTTAGCGTGTTCCAGTTCTTCTAGCACCAGCGTACCTGCACCTTCTCCGATGACTAGACCATCGCGTTTTTCATCGAACGGGGAGGGGGTAGTTTTCGGCTCGTCGTTGCGCTGGCTGGTAGCGAACAGTGTATCAAACACGGCGGCTTCGGAAGGGCATAGTTCTTCTGCACCGCCAGCAACCATCACCGTTTGATAACCGTGTCGAATGGCTTCCCATGCGTAACCAATTGCCTGGCTACCGGATGTGCAGGCGCTGGATGTCGGGATGACTCGCCCACGTAGACCGAAAAACAATCCTGTGTTAACGGCAGTGGTGTGCGGCATCATTTGCACGTAGGTTGTGCCGGTGATGTTATTGGTATGCTTCTCGGTCAGCATGGTCGCGAACTCGCTTACTGGACCGGTGCTACCGGTTGATGAACCATAAGCGATCCCGGTTTCACCGTTAGTCAGTACCCGATCGCCAATCAGCCCGGCCAGCTCAAGCGCCAGCTCTGTTGCGCGGGTGGACAGCAGCGATACGCGACCCATGGCGCGGATTTGCTTGCGGGTATAGTGTTCCGGCAGAGTGAAGTTGTCGATTGGCGCACCCAACAGCGTGTGCAGTCCGTCATAAATCTGCCACTCCGGCATTTTGCGTACCGCATTTTCATACGCCAATAGCCTGGCGGAAACATCCTGCCAGTTTTCCCCAAAGGCGGTGACGCCGCCCATGCCTGTAATCACGACACGACGTGTCATAACATCCCTCCATTGATGGAAATCACCTGGCGAGTGACATAGCCAGCCACATCCGACATTAAATAACTAGCAAGCCCTGCCACTTCTTCAGCCTGACCTATCCGCTTCATGGGGATCATCGACATCGCCTCTTTCAATGCGGCTTCTTCCATCTCGATCATCCCGGTATCAATCAGTCCTGGTGCAATGCAGTTTACGGTAATTTTGCGTTTTGCCAGTTCGATGGCCAGCGCTTTGGTGGCGCCAATAATACCGGCTTTTGCTGCACTGTAATTAACCTGACCGCGGTTGCCCATTATGCCGGATATTGAAGACAGTGTGATGATACGCCCCCCCTGACGTGCGCTAATCATCGGCATAATGCACGGATGAATGACGTTGTAAAAGCTGTCGAGGTTGGTGTGGATCACCGCATCCCAGTCGTTATCGCTGAGCGCAGGGAAGGCGGCATCACGCGTTACCCCAGCGTTGCTGACAATGCCATACCATGGGCCGTTAACCTCAATATCGTGCTGCAGTACTTCACGGCACTGCTCGCGATTGGCAACGTCAAACGTCAACAGACGCCCTGCGCCTCCAGTGGCGAGGATAGCCTCCAGTGTGTCTTGTGCACCTTGCGTATCGCGATGATAGTGCACGCCGACCACAAAGCCATCTGCCGCCAGTTGTCTGGCGATGGAGCGACCGATACCTTTGCTGGCACCCGTAACTAAAACTGAACGGCTCATGTGAAGGCTCCTTGTTGAAATAGCGTGTTAATTTCTTCTGTTGCCGGCTGGAAGGTGTTGACGCGACCGGTTGTCAGAGTCTTGTTGTCTGCCTGAATGACGCATTCAAAGCTACCGAAACGTGCATCCTGCATAAGCAATTTGACATGGATACTCAGCCTCTTCCCTGCAGGCAGAACACCCGCAGCACAGACTAACTCGCGTGCGCCCAGCACCATACCTAATGCAATACTCGCCTGACCGTGTTGCTGGCGGTGCCAGCCAGACCAGACACCAATGGTCTGCGCCATTAATTCCAGTGCGAACCAGCCGGGCAGATTGCCATCGGGATCGAGGAAAGGGGCCAGTACGCTGTTTGCCGATACCGTTACGTGGCAGGTGGCGGTTTCGTCCGCCACACAGACGACCTCTTCAAGGAGCAGCATCGGCGCGTCATGCGGTAAATAATCGCCCGGTGATAAATAGTGGCTCATGAGATTCTCCCGAGCAGGATGCTGGCATTATTACCGCCGAAGGCGAACGAGTTAGATAAGATTACTGGGCGAGTCAGCGGCTGTGGCTGTTCAATGATGCCGCAGGGTGGCAATGCTTCATCGCGCGGCGACTGGCTAAAATCCTGCGGTGGCAGGGGCAGGTTGCGTTGCAGAATCAGCATACTGATCGCTGCTTCGGTGATCCCCGCAGCGCCCAGCGTGTGCCCGGTCAGGTGTTTGGTTGAACTGCATGGGACCGTGTCGCCAAATAACGTGCTCACGACGTTGGACTCAATCTGATCGTTTAGCGGAGTGGCCGTTCCGTGCAGATTGATATAGCCCACGTGTTCTGGTGTCATTCCTGCGTCGCTAAGCGCCTGGCCTATGGCGCGAATGGCACCTTCTCCCTGCGGGTGGGGAGCCGAAATATGGTATGCATCGCTGGATTCGCCGACGCCCAGGAGCGCAATGGACTGTGGCTTGCGGGTTAATACCATCAATGCGGCGCCTTCGCCGATGGTGATCCCATTGCGGTCGCGGCCAAACGGCTGACATCGTGTTGGGGAGAGCGATTCCAGACTGTGGAAACCGTTGATGGGCATCCGACTTAGCGTATCGGCACCCCCGACAATGGCAATATCCACCAGACCAGATTCGATTAAGCGACGCCCGCTCATGATAGCCCGTGCACTGGACGAGCAGGCGGTTGAGAGCGTAAAGGCCGGGCCATCCAGCGCCAGCCAGTGGCTAAGAAAACGCGACGGATCGCCCAGTTCCTGCTGCGGGTAGCGCCAGTCGGTGCTCTCTTTGTCGTTGAGCATCAGCTCAACGTGAACGTCACCTTCATCCAGACCGGAGGTGCTAGTGCCGAGAACGACAGCAATACGATCGCGGCCAAACTGGACGATAGCGTCGTCCACCTGTGGCTGGATTTGTGCCAGTGCTGCCAGCAGTAGCTGGTTATTGCGCGAACGATGTGTGCTAAATTGCTGAGGTATCGCGGGCAGATCACCGTCTACGCCCGCTAATACGGCGGGTGGATGTCCTTGTAGCCAGTTCGCGCGCGGACGCATTCCCGGCGCTATGCCACGTGTGAGGTTGGCTGCGATTTCATCGGTGTTATTGCCCAACGCGTTAATCATGCCAACGGCAGAAATGTAGATCATCTCAGTCACCCAGGTATTGAATGGTGATGTGGTATTTAAATACGTGCTGCTCAATGCTGATCGGTTCGCGTTTTCCTTTGCGATTCAGATACGTGATTTCCGCGACCAGTTTGCCGCGGCTATTGCGCAGTTCACGTGTATCGCCCGTATCGACGAGCGTCCAGCCTTGAGGTAATTGCGGTTGCCAGACGCTAATTGGCCAATGACTGAGCATCACGTCAGCCAGCACCTGACTGGCGGGCGGCAGTTGCGGAACGATGATCGATTGTTCGGTGTTCAATCCTTTTTCATCGTAAGTCACGAGGAACAGGCGAATGCCTACTGATGACAACCCGGCCAGTGTGATTTTCTTATCATCAGCATTAAGCATGACCAACAGCGACTGAGTTTTGCCGTTAAAACTTCCGGTCAGCAGCTGTTGTGAATTCACCGCGGGAGAAATCCCCGGAGCAGGTAGCATCACACGTGTGCCCGGCTCTAACCAGGCTTGCGGGCGGCCTTGCTGTTCCGGCTGTGTGTGGCTGCAACCGGCAAGAATCAGTGCGGCGAGCGCCATCATTAACGGGCTGATAAGGCGAATCCGCCACCCGGCAAGAAATGTCGATAACATCATTTTTTTTTCTTCTTCTCTCTTTTCGTTGGCATCACCAAGGGTGACAGCAAAAATGCAGTGAAAATACCGCTCACCAATACAATGCCAAAACTGCTGATTGCCTGAGTGGCACTAAAGACCAGAATGCCGAGCGTCAGGAGCGTGGTCATCATCGCTAGTGTGATAGCCAGTAGCGACGTCAGTGGCGTACTGCGTGGATTACTGAAAAACAGCGTGTAGTTAATGCCAATCCCCAGCACCAGCACCAGTGCCAGCAGCGAGAACAGGTTGAGCGCATGACCACTCAGGGCCAGTACCGCCAGACCACAACCTAAAGACAGCACTGAGGGCACCAGGCTAATTAAGCCCTTACGCCAGCCAAGTCGAATGACGGCGCTACAGGCAATTACTGCCAGCGCAACGCATAGCAAGCCCGTCAGAATATGGCGATAAAGGGCAAACAGATTGTCAAAGCTGCTCTTACGATCCACCCACGCAACGCCGGAATATTTTGCGCTGAGCGTGTTTAAAGCATCACTTTGTTTCACTCCTTCAACGGGAACCAGTACGCTGCTTTCACCGTCTGCCAGCGACAGCCACAGTAAGCGCCAGCCTTCACTGGCCGGGCTCGAAAGCCAGGTATCGACGGTGACCGGCATGGCGCTAAGATCGGGTTTCACCGTTGACAGCCCGGCGCTGTTTAAGGCTTTTGTGACGGCGGGCGCGGCATCTTTTAACAGGGTTAGATCCTGCTGCTGCCGGGCGAGCGAATTTAACGGAATGGTGCGATATCCGCTGAGTAATCCGTCTTTTTTTGCCTCCTCCAGCGCGGGAGTAAAGGCTTCCAGTCGCTCCAGCGTTTGTTGAGCGGATTTGCCGTACACGACAAACCACTTCTGGTCGACGCTTTGCCCGGTCAGGGCGGCAATCGCTTTTTCCTGAGCGAGAATGCCCTGCGGCAGCGCCTGTAACTGGGAGATATCATCGTCTACGCGTAGCGTCGCCATGCCTGCCAACGAGAACAACGCCAGCACCACCGGTAGGCCAACGGATAGTTTCACATTCCGCCGCCAGGCGGCAAGCCAGCGTAGCATGAGTACCATTCCCGGAACCGGGCGCACCGGCAACCTATGACACAACCATGGGTGCCAGAAAATGACCGTCAGGCACGAGGCACTCAGACCCACCGCCGCGAATACCGCCATCTGGCGAATACCGGGGAAGGGGGCCAGCATCATAATCAGATAAGCCGCCACGGTAGTGAGGAGTGCCAGGAGCAGGGCATTGCGTACTTTGGCAAGGCTTTGCCATGGCGATGTTTCTGCACCGTGCACCATCCGCTCGGTTAAATAGTAGAGCGTATAGTCGGCGGAAATACCTATGATGCTCATGCTCATCACTAGCGTCATCAGATGGAGTTCGCCAAAAATTAGCAGCGTGACGACGGTTCCCGCCAGCGCGCCAATACCAATTGAAATCAGGCACAGCAGCAACGGACGCATCGAACGAAACACGGCCACGATGAGCAGGATCACCCCGATCACGGTCGCTATGCCAAGGGTCGAGATATCCTGTTTCGCCTGCTGGCTGGCGTAATCGCTATAGAACAGCGTTCCGCGAGACAGCAATTGTGCTTGCGGATAGTGGGCTTTGAACTCCCTTTCCAGCGTATTCAGCGTGGTGACCAATTGGTGTGTCTGTTGCATATCAAACGATGAGCCTGCCAGCTCGCCATGTAACAGATACCAGTAGTTGCCTTGCTCGTCCTGAGTGACCAGCCAACCGTCCATCAGGCGTAAACGCTGCCCATTTTTAGCCATGGCCAACTGCGATCCGCGCATCAGCATGAGGGGATCGTTTTGCAACTCTTTGCCGCTGACGCCGGAGAACGCGGAGTAAAGCTGGGACAGGATCCACTGGGCCTGAGCTTCACCGCCGTTTTGCAGACGAGCGCGGGTATCGTTATCTATCAGGCCGTTACGTTGCTTCCAGAAGAAAGCGCCCCATGCCTGCTGGCTGTCGGCGTCCATCGGGCCTTTGACTTGGGCTAACGCATGCGATTTTTGCAGTAGCGCCAGCCAGTCGTGGGCCGCCGACGGGTCCGGTTGCTTACCGGGGCTCACCAGCCAGACCAGTTGTCGGTCGAGACGCTGCATAAAGCCCTCGTTCAGGCTCGGTGGAATGTCGCCCATTGCCTGTTTTGGCAGCATGGCCAGCACGCTGCTATTGAGCCTGACCTGCGGGAGTAGCGTCAACAAGACGCCCAGCATAATCAGGCAGGCGAGCCCCCATAATAGCGCGGGACGTTTACTGGGTGGCAAAGCGTTGGCGTTCATCATCTGTCAGTTGCGCTGGCGTCAGTTGGTGTTGGGAAAGCGCGATATCGGTACTATCGCCCTGCTTGTCATTGAGCTGAATGCTCTCCAGGTAGGTCTTGCCGGCTAAATCAATCGTTGCGAAAATCTTATCCAACGGTGTGGTGATTGGCGTCAGGCGTAACGTCCAGCGTCCCTTCCCTACGTCGGTAAAGGTCACGCGGAAGTTTTGCTCCAGCACCTTACGATCCGCCTGGAATAATGCACGTAGCAGATGATTGAACTGGAACATTTGCGGGTTGTTTTCGGCGGTGATGGTCTGCGGTGGCTGACCGTTAATCACCTGAACCATCCGCTTATCATCAAGCAACAGTTGCATCGGGAACGGCGCGGTTTGGTCCCACAACAGACCCTGGTCACGGGCGATCAGCACTTTGCCCTGAGACCGCAGCGGCTGCGGCAGATCTTTTATCGTCCGGGTTTGATCGAAATGGGCGCGAACGACCGGCTGTTCGGTAAAACGTTGTTGCAGGTCATCAAGCGTCAGGGCGCTCACAAAAGGGCTGATGAGCAGCACCAACAATGGCCATAATTTCATGGCGTCACTCCCATTCGTTCAAACAAAACATCCGGGCTGACAAAGCACAGCTCACGGCTTTTTTCTTCCACGGCAACCTGGATGGTATAGCCCGTTGTGGCGCGCTTTCCTGTTTCTGCATCGAAAATGTCGTAGTCGATACGCAGGCGATTTTCGAATTCTTTAATACGGGCACGCACACGGATACGCTGCTCGAAAGTCAGGGCGTTGCGATACTTCACCCGGGTGTCGACCACTGGCCACAAATAGCCGGACGCTTTCATCTGCCGATAACCGTAATTGAATTGGTTCAGCAGTGCCTCGCGGGCAATCTCGAAATAGCGGAAGTAGTTGCCATGCCACGCTACATCCATCATATCGACGTCGTGAAACGGAATAGTCAGCTCGACTTCAGCCGTAAAGCGGGGATCGTTAAGCATCCTTTACTCCTTGTCTTTGGTGTCCGGCAGCTGCCAGAAATCGAAAAAGTTAAACCAGTCTAGTGGCGACTGAAGAGCATAGTGCTCAAGGCGTTCGGCGTAGCGATCGACGGTATTCTGTAATGCCTGTTGTCGGGTGGCACGCGGCAAGAGCAGCGGGTCAGCAAATGGTTCGCAGTGGATGCGTAGTTTCTCCTGCTGGCGCAGGGCGAAAATCAGATCCACCGGACAACGTAAAATGGAGGCAAGAATAAACGGGCCTTGTGGGAATGGCGCTATTTGCCCCATAAAGCGGCTCCAGCAGACACGCCATTCGCCGCCACGTTGGGTAGTGACTGCGATGCGATCGCCAACGATGGCTATCCATTCGCCACGATCCAGTTTCTCTTTGAGCAGAATGGCGGTATCCGGGCCAATATCGTTCACTGGTAGCAGGTTTAACCCAGCCTGCGGGGCCATCTCTTCCATGATTTGTTTAAAGCGTTGGGCGCTATCGCTAAATACCAGCGCATTGATTGTTTTATTGCCCTGTAGCTGGGCGAGTGCCCGACAGGCTTCGACATCGCCCAAATGTGAGGCCAGCAGCAGTTTTCCTCGCGGGTCTCTGACATTTAGCGTATCTTCTGCGCCTGGTGCAAAAACAACATCGTGGCCGACGTGCAGCTCACCGCGCCAGCTGGCAATCTTATCCAGCATCGCGCCGCCAAAACGCAGGAAATGCTGATAACTGGTCAGGTTTGACGCTACTGGCATCCGGCGTGCGATCAGTTGCGCCCGTACACGGCGAATCCAGCTCTGAGAGGCTTTTCGGGCAGTTGATGCGGTGAGCCAGTAAACGCCGACTACCGGATACAGTAGCAGGGAGAAGGCTTTGCGACCCAGTAAACGCCAGACCAGCAGCATCAGACGCATTCCCCACAGCCCTTTGAGTTCCTGCTGCTGCGCCCAGTGTGTTGATGAACGACGAAAAAGCAGGGAGGGGATGCGCGGCAACATGCCAAAAAACAGGCGAGTGTGCATTAATGAAATGCGCAAATTGTCTTTGAGCGCGTCGAAATGGGATAGTCCGTCCTGCGGATAGATGACTCGCGTGGGGATAAAATAGCTGGGGTTGCCTTGCCAGTAGAGACGCACCATTACTTCTGTATCAAAATCCATCCTTTTGCCGAGCGTCACGCGCTGTGCTAGTTGCAGTGTAGGTGCCACCGGATACACCCGGAAGCCGCACATGCTGTCTTCTAGCTGCATCGAGAGCGTTTCTATCCACACCCAGATGTGGGTTACCCAGCGTCCGTACAGGCGCGAGCGAGGAACAGAATCATCGTAAATCGGTTGCCCGGAAATGAGCGCTGCCGGATGTTCTTTTGCCAATGCAAGCAGTCTGGGAATATCTTCAATGGCATGCTGACCATCGGCATCGACCTGCACGGCATGACTGAACCCGGCATCTGCCGCCGCCTCTATTCCGCTAATCACCGCCGCGCCTTTGCCTGCGTTGACCGGCAGGCGAATTAACGTCAGATTGCTGTATTCTGCCGCCAGGCGTGCCAGTTCATCTTGTGTGGTCTTGTCGCTGCCATCGTCTACCACAATGCAGGGGAGATTGAATAGCTGAATACGATCCAATACGCCCGACATCATTGCGCCGTGGTTATAGCAGGGGATCAACACGCACGGGGAAAACGTCAGCGGCATAATCGAATCTTCCCGCTGCTGGCGGTATGGCGAGCTTCACCGTCGTGGCGCTGATAACTAAAAGAGAGCATCTGACGTTCTTCCTGCCAGCTCAGACTCAGGGTGATGGTGGTTCCAGGCAATAGAGGTGACTGGAACTTCACGTTCTGAATACTGTGAAAATGCCAGTCAGGGACCAGCAACGTGGTGGCGTAATGCATCGCCCAATCCAGCTGTGCAACGCCTGGCAGTAGTGGCTGCACGGCAAAATGCCCGCTGAACCAAAACAGAGAAGAGTCGAGATGTAAAACAATCTCAGCCTGTTGAGGCTGTGCCTGATGACGCTCGATTTCATGGGGTTTCATGAAATAACTCCTGTAATTGCGCATAGACACGCTTGTTCATACTGTTGACCGGAATCTCATCAATCACCCGCCAGTAGCGGGGAACGGCGACCGGCTCCAGCCAGGGCAACAGCGAACGTCGCCAGGTCAGTTCTTGCTGTTTTCCTCCGGACGCGAGCCAGCGTTGGTGGGTTTTGTCATCCAGTACCAGCAGGACGCCAACGCCCTGGCGTCCCCCGCGTGAGACCGGCAATGCCGCGACATCACGGATACCGTCCAGTGCCAGCAAGCGTTGCTCCACTTCGCTGAGTGAAATGCGTTTATCTTCAATCTTGACGACTCGCCCGCGCCTACCCATCAGGCGAAACTGACCGCTTTCGGTAAATTGCAGAATATCATCCAGCAACAGGCCATCATCAGCGGCAATTAGCGGTGAAAATACACGAAACGCGTCATTTTCTGGTTGAAATCTGACGCCGGGAAAAGGCAGCCATACTACATCATCTTGATGGCGATAACGCCACGCAAGGATCCCGGTTTCAGTGCTGCCGTAGATCTCATCGGGCCAGACATTTAGCCAGTCAGCAGCCTGTGCGACGTCCTGCCAGAGCAGCATACCGCCCGCAGACAGAATCAGTTCGACCGGCGGCGCTGCCAGGTGGTGGTCGAGGCGTTTCAGAAACGCCGGACTGCTGATAAACGCATACCGATGCTCATGGCTCAGCGCCGCCAGTTGTTCGGCATACCAGAGCATTGCCGCGTGCAGCGGCAGACCTAAGGCCATTGGCAAGAAGATACGAAACGTCAGGCCATACAGATGTTGCGGAACCACAGACGCGACCACCCGGCAACCTGCGAGACGATCGGCAAAGCGCGTCGCGAGCAATGCCGCTTCGCTATCCAGACGAGCGATCGGTTTGATCACGCGTTTCGGCTGGCCGGTCGAACCGGAAGTGAACAGCTCCACAAAGGCGTCGCTGCGTATTGCCGGAAACGTGATGTCGTGGGTCACGGATGTCAAGGCAGAACTGACCACCCGCAGCGTTCCCTGCCACTCCAGCGCTTTATCGCTCAGTACGCCGTCAAACAGCCTGTGCTGCTCGTTTAACAACGAAATGCGACAATGCCCTGGGATCACCGGCGTTTTGCCAACATGTAGCGTGGCCAGCAGCGCGACGATAAATAAATAGCTGTTCTCGAAGCACAATGCCCAGCGCTCACCTTCCTGCTGCTGCAGGTATGTTATCAACTGGGCCACATCATGGCGCAGATGACCCAGCGTCCAGGTATGCTCTTCCTGCCACGCAATAGGGACGTCGTTCGGGCGTGGGTCACAGAGCCATTGAGCAAGTATGAGGGGCTGCTTCATTGGGTATCTCGTTTTATCACCAGTTGGCGAACTAACCACTCGCCGGCCATCAATGTTCCCATCAGCAAATAGGAAACCATACCGTTCCAAGTCGTCCACAGGGTCATATCGCCATTCAGTGCGGTAAAGAGCGCAACGCTGCCGTTGATGATGAAAAAGGCGCACCAGATTTGTGTCACACGGCGAGTGTAGCGTACTCCTGCCTCGGGCAGATTTGGGGCGCGCAGCCGTGCCAGGCGTTCAACAATGGGCATCGCGGACCAAAGCGAACCGCCAAAAACCGACAGCATCACGGCGTTTACCACTACCGGATAAAACAGCAGCAACTGATGCGTTTTGAGCAGATAACTGGCAATGCACAACGTGATACCCGCGATCGCCACGACCTGTGTCACGAGGCGCAACGACCCCGCCTGTCGCCGAGTCTGGCGAAAGCGTAAAAAAAGGAGTAGCGCCATCAACGGTAGCAACCAGTGCAGACTGTTATGCGCAAGGCCAAACCAGATCAAAAACGGCCAGGCCAATAACAGTAGGCCTGTTAGCAGTTGTACGACTGGCAGCGAGCGAGTGCCCGACACGGTGAATTACGCTTCTTTGAGAAGACGTTCTACCGCGTCGACGACATCTTGTACGGTGCGTACTGCTTTGAACTCTTCCGGTTTAATTTTCTTACCGGTTTTCTTTTGCAGATGCACGATCATGTCGACGGCGTCGATGCTGTCGAGTTCCAGATCTTCATACAGGCGCGCCTCAGGCTTAATGTCCTGCGGGTCGACTTCAAACAGCTTGACCAGCAGTGAGGAGACTTCTTCGTAAATGGCTTTTTGTTCGGTCATAACGGACTATCCTCAGGCACGTTGCGCGTGAATGAACGATGCTAGCGTGGCGACGGAGAAGAAGTGCTGGCGCATTTCTTCGCTCTCTGCTGAGAGGACCACGCCATACTCGTTTTTCACCGCCAGTCCAAGCTCCAGAGCGTCGATTGAGTCCAGACCTAATCCATCGCCAAAGAGTGCCGCTTCGGTATCAATATCGTCAGCTGTCAGTTCGTCGAGATTCAATGTCGTTATAATGAGATTTTTGATTTCAAGATAAAGCGCTTGCATCATTAATTCCTGAAAGAGGTAAAGTACCTGGTTGTAATTGAAGCAAAAGATGCCGATTCAACTGCCTTGCGACCAGCGCCGGTTCTTGTGAATTTGCGTCGTAAAATTGGTCGATCTTAACCCGCTCGTGTACTGAAACGGTAAACATGGGCTTTATCGATGGGACGTCGTACCATTTGCTTTCTTTATCCAGCATTTGTTCGCTGCACCTTATGGTTACGATGCGTAAATCGCTACCGCAGCGTACGGCGATATTCGCCGCACCACGCTGTAACGTCATTTCCTCTCCGGGGCGTGTACGGGTTCCCTCGGGGAAAATTAAAATAGTATCGCCTTGTTCCAGACGTTGCTGACACGCGGGCAATAGAGCATCAGCCTGGCTGTTAATCAGATAATCTGCCGCCCGGACCACTCCGCCGAGAAAAGGATTTTTTAGTAGTGCACTTTTCACCAGACAGTCGGTTTCTGGCATTACTGATGCCAGTAGCACATAGTCGATGAGCGTCGGGTGGTTGGCGACGACAAGGCATCCTTGTTCGTTGCGTAAAATGTTTCGCCCTTCAATCTGGTAATCCAGCACGCCAAGCCGCTTCGCGACCGTTAAGAAGAGACGAAAACTGGCGGCGATGCTGCGTCTGGCGATACGTCGACGTCGGGCTTTATCCCATATTCCGATCAGTAAGACGTTAAACCAGATCGTAGAAAGAAGGAGTCCGCCGAGGCCAAACAGGGCAAAGCAAAGACCGGTCATCATCAGTCGCCATACCCGGTTAAGCCGCAGGAGCATCGTGTTCATCCCTGACTCCACTGCCAGTGTACGCGTTCGCCAGGCAGGGTAAACGCCCTGATACCTTGCAAGTAATGTTTTAAAAACAACAGGCTTTGCGGCAACGTTGTCTCACCCTGCGCACAGTGCGGACGAGTTTCACATTGCCAGCTATCACCGGATTCAATGACCAGCGCGAAGGCAAACGGCCATGTTGGCATGCCAGGTGGTAACTGTGGGTGATAAAACTCAGGCAGAAAACCGTCGAAATCGACCATCAATACGCGCTGATATCCCGCCTGTAACAGCCCGATGACTTCGCATAACCCTTGCTGGAACGTATCCCTGCCAGCAGAAAGCGAGGAGGAGACAATCGGTTTTTTCGCGGCAATGGTCAGGTTACCCACAGCAGAATTATGCACAGAGAGGGCAAAATCGGTCGGTGAGAGTGCCTGCTCAGTCGCAAGGGCGTGAAGAATCCTGTAGTTACGCTCCAGTTCACCATGGCGGCTGGTGTACAACACGGCATCGATATCATGACGGCGTAGCATCGCCAGCCCGCAATCAACGGCCAGTTTGCTACCGGAGCTGAGGCGGCGAGCCGTCATCATCGGTAGCTCGCTGAGTTTAGCCAATGGCGCGGTGGGATCGATGGCGTGCGAAAACCGTGACCATTCATACCACTGTTCTGTTTCGCTTAATCCTGGCGCCTTGGCCTGCCAGTCGATAATGTTGAAAGCAAATTTCATCAACGCGTATCCGCGGTAAATCGGTTGTTCCGATTGTTTCTTATTTTTTCTTCTGACATATCAATAGAGTATGCCCAATACCTAAGTTGTCGTGGCGTTCATCTACCTGAAAACCTGCCTGATTCAGATAGTGATAAAACTTCTCTACGCTGTAGAAACGGCTGTTCCCATTTGCCATACAGGTAAAATAAAGCGAAGACGCATTCAGGCTAAATGAAGCCGCTTCAAATTTTTGGGCATCCCAAAACAGTTCCATAATGCACAGCTTCGCGCCCAGTTTCATCACCTGAGCAACATTGCGCAGCATGGCGATAATTTGTTCCGGAGAAAAGCAGTCCAGAAATTGACTCATCCACCAGATATCAGCGCCGGCAGGTAAAGGCGAGTCGCTAAGCATATCCACTGCATGAAAATTTATACGATGGGATAATCCTGCATTTTCTATATTTTCGCGGGCAAGTGCAATTTGTTGCGGCAAATCTAATAGGGTGACTGTAACATTGTCATCATGCTGACAACAACGTAATGCCCATTTCCCAGTATTTCCGCCAACATCGTACAGCGTTGCTGGGGAGTTGGCGAATACATATGGCAATGCTGCATCAAATGCGCCATCTGAGTAGTAATGATCGAAAGCGAACCAACTTTCACGAGCAGCCGGCGGTAATTGTGATAGTGCTGGATAGATTGTTGACCAGTCGCCAAAAATTTTTAATCCTTCGGGTTTTCCTTCTTTCAGTGCATTTTCCAGATAGAACAATCCCTGATAACAAACATTCTGGGTGAAGTCCATATTCACACGCGTCATCATGTCATGTAAAAGAAAATGACCGACTTTAGCGAGGTAATAATATCCTTTTTTGTGGGTAATAATTCGCCCACTTAAACCCATATCCAACAGGATGCTGACGGCATATTCGTTGATGCTGCTGTTTTCGGTAATCTCGTCGAGCGTGGCACCGCGGTTACCTTGCTTGTCCAACCAGGTGAGCACTCCCGCATTTCGCAGACACAGCGCGGTTTGAAAAAGCATAGGGGCAAAGGCGATACGTTGTGCTTCATTAATGGCATCCAGTGCGCTAAGCGAATCCTGTTCGTACATGTGGCGACAACCTGTTAAATGGCAAATAGTAAGAGTGTCGGGCCTTTGCGGCCCGATTTTAAGGGTAATTACAGATTGGCGCCTGCTGATAGGTTAAGCTGGATATCTTTATCCAGATTGCGTACCCAGCGGTTGTAGTTTTTGTGAATTTTTCCACCAGAAGCCAGCAGGTTGAGACTATTGTCGTACTTGATGTCATAGCTGGTGGCGGTATAAGTGATACGGACTTCAGCTACATGATCGCGGGTTTGTTGACGGGCTTTAATTACACCAGGCCCGGCTTCAGACATGACCCATTGGCGTTGAATACCTGCTTTCAGGATTGCGTTTTTAACTTGGTCCTGAGTGTGTCCCGCGCCCACGTTGGTGCGAACCTGATCAATCGGCGCAGTACGAGCACAACCAGTCAGTGCACCGACAACTGCAATGGCCGCAAACCACTTAATATATCCTTTCATTAAAATCCCCTATAGCCGATAGAATTAAAAGCGATGAAAAATTTATTCATTATTTTATAAAATAGAAAAATCAGTATTCCCAATATATTGGCCTGAAACTATTGAGCGAAATTTTCGTATAGTACGCATCACATTTACTGTTGCATTATACTCATGTTTTTGGGTTATCCATGTCAACAGTGCTGCCATTTTTAGGATTGTGCGTACTGCCGGAGCCGTCTTCCAGCAAAGTTGCGGATCTCCTGCTGTGGAATGTTCACCTTACTTCTTAATAACAGTTAATACGGAGCTGCTGCCTGCCTTTACGCTTACAACTCGTCGTTATACTGTGGGTTCCGCGACTGGAAGACCTACAAGAAGGCAACGTCCATCGTATTAGCTGCGTTTTTTTTATTTTTATAAAAAGTAATAAATTAAATAATTCAATAAATTAACATGTCTGTATGTGGTTTTACTCGCTACTGAGCGCTTTCTTACGGGTAATATCCTCTGTGCTTTGCTTCTGCTGACCCGGGTCACGGAGGAACCCCAGCCAGCAGACCAGAGTTCAGAACTCAGTTCAAAATATCCGCTGACACATTACCAGTATCAAAAAATTCTTTAAATGTCCTAACGACAAGGTCAAAGTCATTTGTTAGTTGGTTTTCAGACCAGTAATCCCCATAAATTTGGATTTTTTTATTTTTACCAGATTTTGATTTATTCCAATAGGAACGGACTGTTAAATCAGATTCCGAACACTCTAGTAACGTCATGAGATAGAAACCATCCTCTGTAGACACATCTAGATTTATTGGTCCAATATCAGGTTCAGGTAAGATACGGAGCCTTACACCACCAGAACCTCCTTTTAATTTCATTAGAAATTCTTCTACATCACTCCACTTGGGAGCACGAACCCGCGTAAAAGCGTTTATAGCGTGAAGATAGAAATCAACTTCGAACTCATTTTTCATAAGTTTATTTCCTAGTGAATTTTTTCATCCCTTTTTCCCAATACAAGGTGTCACCGCTTTTCTCTTCAAAAATAGTAAGCGATTTCAAACCAGATTTCTCAGCCATGCTTTTTATATCGCTGAGACAGTAACCGCAAACTGGCTTGCCAGATACACTCATTTCCATGCTACGACCGGCAGTCATACCTTGCTCATAGGCTTGTTGAATAGTACCTACTTCAGCATGGGCTGTAGCCATATTTCCATTTGGGAAATTTTTATTCGGTTGATTAATTACTTTTGCCTGTACAACATCATTAATAAGCGTTGGCTTGCTAGCATCTCCCAAGAAGAAATCAGGTCTGTTCCCCTGATTTGTATCCGTAAAGACTTTCCCAGTCTTAGGGTCTGTCAATTCAGCAGTAACTTTCGGGATAGAAGAATGTGCATTCTTATCAATAGACTGAGAGTTCTCTGTCCACCCCGCCCCTTTATTTGGAGAAACTATACCTGTTTCGGTTTTCGTGATTACGCTATTTCCAGCCACACCACCAAAGATAGCCGCTGTACCCAAGCCTATATTAAGTGCGCCTTCCCCGTAATTACCATCAACGACCTGACCAATTCCTGTCCCCGTCAGATAACCACCACCTGCTGCCAGAGTAGAACGGGTAATAATCCCCGGAGCTCCAGGCAATGCCAGTAAAGCATCAGTTCCCAATGCTGCCTGACCAGACTGCACGCTATATCCTTTAAGATAACTTAGTGCTTCATTATAAGCCTGAGTATTCCCAGTGGATGCAACAAATGCTGTACCCGACAGGAGTCCCCGTATAGCCTCCTCAGCTTTCTGTGGGGTATATCCATACATTGTCTGTAACTCATACCCATATTGGTTGAGTAAACCGGCTAGTTCTTGCTTTTGCCCGTCACTCAGTGGCTGACCTTGCTGGTATTTATCCAACAAAAGATTGCTGGCACGGTCTTCATTGGTTAACCTCAGGATCGTCTGCGAGGCCTCCACCAGATTTTTACCGGTTTTCTGGTCTTCGATCGCTTTATTCAGCGCTTCAGCTTTGTGTGGACTAAGAAAATTATTCTCAACCGCATTCTTACCGGCCTGAGCCCCTGCGAGCGCATTAGCGCTGCTGTCACCGGCAACACCACCGGCCAATCCCGATGCGACGGTCGAGAGGGCGCTGATATTTTGCTTCTTCTCTTCGCTCAGTGCAGCGATTTTTTCTGGCGTGTCAGCACCATACAGTGTTTTAGCCAGATAACGGGCTGCCAGCTCACCGCTCGCCGCGCCTGCAGCACCTGCGGCGGTCGAGTTACCGCTCATCTCAGCGGCCATCGCCCCCCATACTGCATGGGCCAGCACATTGGCAGTGTCGTTATCCCCGGTAGACTTCTTGATTTGCTCAGCCACATACGGATTGAGGCCACCGGCGACTGCTTGCGCCATGTTGCCTCCGGCAAGTCCCTGAAGCACTGCTGTCACCGCCTGTGCGGCTTTCTGCATGTCGCTGCCGGTGCCGTACTGCTTCATTGCATTCTGGTATGCTGGCGTTTCACGCAGCATCTCAGCAAAGTCTTCTTTCTGTTTTACCGTCGCGTTTTCTGGGAGCGCTTTACCGCCCGCTTTCAGATACTGCTCTCGCGCTGCATTCAGCCCGTTGATGTCCCCTTGGGTGCGGATAACGTCTGAGACCTGACCGCCAATCTCGCCAATCAGCTGAGCCTGTTTTAGGCGGTTTTGCTCTTTTTCCTTATCAAATATTGGGCTGATGCTGTCGTTGGCATGGTCTGTATCACGACTTAGCGCATCCACGTCTTGCTTCTGATGGGCCTTGTCATTGAGGGTAATCGTGCCATCGCTCACGGCCGCCTGCGTGGTGCCTTGGGCATGCCCCTCATGATTGCCGCCTGCTAATGACAGGTTATTGCTGTTAGACAGTAAGTTACCCAGCAGGCTACCGCCGGTACTGAAGCTTCCTCCTTGATGCTCAGCCGAGAAATCCGCCTGATTGTGGATATCACTAAAGCCCAGCGTTCCCGTCTCCAGACTGTTCTTGCTCTTATCGGCCTGACTGGCAATCACAGCGCCATCCAACTGCGTATGCTGCCCCACAGTAATATCAAATCCACCTTTACCCGCATAAATGCCAGTTTGCTCCTGCACCGAGTCATAATTGCTGTGAATTTTGTCCTGGTTGATACTGAGCTGAGCACCGCCTCCGGCACCGGTAATAGGGACGGAGAGCCCACCTGAGACACTGTTTTGTTTGGCGTCATAGCGGTCGCTGTCTTGCTGGCTGCTCAGGGTTAAATCCCGGCCCACATTGGCCGTGACGGATTCACCGCTGACCTGTGCGCCATTGAGCGTCGTGTCTCGTCCACTATTGAGCTTGACGGTCTTCCCACTGTCGACGGTGGTTTCGGTCCACTGGGTGCCATTGCCGTTCTCTTTGCCGCTGCCCTTATTCGCATTTGCAGAAGCGCTAATGCCTGCCGTGGAGACATCCACCCCGACGCCAAAGCCGCTGCTGCTGTTTTTTCCGGTCGTTTGCTGGGTATTAGCCGCGCCACCAAGCAGGAGGTCGTTGTGTGCATCCAAGTGAGTATCGCCGCCGGCTTTCAGCTGACTGCCTGCAATCACGATATCTCCGCTGTGCTCACCCGGCGTTTTACCCGTGGCGGTAACTGATAGGTTATTGCCTGCGGTGAGCGTAGAGCCCGTGACGTTATCGGACTGTGTGTGCGATTCCGATTTGGATTTCTGGCTCCCTAATGACGCGCTGATACCCACGGTATTGGAGAGGTTTCCTCCT
>Ga0302349_1000774_pt1 | contig 32387 bp, 26 predicted proteins | sample PhyAR1_FD_202176 | JGI IMG/M metagenome (GOLD analysis project Ga0302349, IMG submission 202176) | Leaf surface microbial communities from alfalfa plants in UC Gill Tract Community Farm, Albany, California, United States - DLSL A.R1... | ecosystem: Host-associated > Plants > Phyllosphere >...
GTAAATAGCTATATTAGCTGCCATCTTATTCGGATTGCAAGCAGTACCGTTTCCGAGGTTAAAATATCCCATTGCTGATGGTTTTCCAGCAAGGTAAGATGCCATCAAACCCCACTATGCTCATTAGAAAGTGGGGTTCTCTTGCATCCATATATTCCCGTTGGGGTCTTTTTAAAAGCCCATATTAGAAAGTGTATTGACAACACCCATAATTTCATCACGGCGTTTCAATTGTTTGTCCACCGGTCCAGCGACTTCCTCCGCATCCGTCCGTACTACAAATTTGCGATTTAAAGTTACAAAGGTATCTTCATTAATCCGAATATTCAACACGGCTTCATCATAACTGACACACGCATCTTCCCAAGCAGCAAAAGGTTCCTTTTCCGTCGGTACTTCTCTTTTAATCACTGTTTTTCCGCTTAATTCATGAAAAGTTATATCATAGTATTTAGTCATTCCGTTCACCTCAATTTCTTTGATTTTATTATAGCGGGTTGGCCGTAAAATCAAAAATGATTTACGTTATTCCACGTTTTGGATTTGTTCCCGAATCTTTTCTAAAATTGTTTTTAATTGTACCACTTTATTTTTTATCTCAATAGCAGTAGATTTGGAACCAATGGTGTTGACTTCCCGATTCATTTCTTGTAGCAAAAAGTCCAGTTCACGGCCAACTGGCGCCGTTTCAGTTAATAAACAGTGCAGTTTTTGACCGTGCATCACCAGACGATCTAATTCCTCATGAATGTCTCCTTTTTCTAAGAGGATCGCCATTTCAGTTAATAAACGGGTTTCGTCAACTTGAGCGCCAAGCCAATCTTTCAGTTTTGCTTCAAAGCGATCTCGGTATTCTGCTTCAAATAACTCACTAAGCTTGGCTAATTGTTTCAAAACCGCCTCAAATTCTACCGTATAGTCCGTTAAAACTTGTTGAATCTTATCGCCTTCACTGCTACGGCTGGCTAAAACTTGTGCCAGCGCTGCCTCAAATGTCTGTAATAGCAGTTCCCCAAATGTTTCATCGACTTCCTGCTTTTCAATGACTTCAATGAAATCAGCTCGTTCCAGCAAATGATTAAGCGTGTGTGCAGTGTTAAATGCTATAGACAATTTTGTTTGCGCCATGTGTTGTTGAATTTCATTCAACAATGGGTCAAGCAATTCCCAGTGAACACAAACTTCTTTTGTGCTACTGCTGATTTGTTTTACATTCACATAAGCTTCAATGCGTCCACGCTGCAAATTGGCTTTGATTAGCTGTCGAATCGCCATCTCATAGGGATTGGCTTCTTTAGGTATCCGCAGTTGCATATCTAAAAAACGCTGATTCACTGTTTTCACTTCAATGTCGATCTGATAGGTGTCATTTTGATTAGCGGCTTTACCAAAACCGGTCATACTTTTCATTGACAGGGTGCTCCTTTTACATTGATTTTATGGTTTTTGCTAATTCTTCAAATTCTTCGTTCGTTAAGGTTAAGCCTTTGCCCATCTTTTCGTGGTTAGGCGCCCAGTCGCGCAAATCAAATTTAGGCGGACGTCCGTTCCAACTGACTAAATTCAATTCTTTACGCCATCCTTTTGCATTTTCCGACAAAACTGCAATCTCTTCTAAAATTTCATAAGAAAATTCTTGTGCCATCTTGGGTACGCTCCTTATTGGTTATTTTGTCGAGGGGTCACTTATACAGTGATATTCCAGACCCCAACGTTATGTGTTGTTTACTCAAGTATTTTACACCCTGTCTTTAAAAATATACGCATTTTTTTAAGTTTTTTTTCAAAGAATAAATTTGTAAAAACAAAGTGAGAGAATTTCACTACTAGTATAGCAAAAAAACTTTTTAATTACTGATATCTTTTCTTTATTTAAGAAAAACTGCAACGATTCTCTTTCATTGATCCACCTTTTTCGGCTAAATAAAAACACACTAGGAAATCAGTGAAGAACACTGTTGTTCCTAATGTGCGTTAAATTGAAAGGCTTTATTCCTCACAAGCTGTTTTTCAGACGGATAATGTGAACTCTTCACGAGTCATCATGAAATCACCGGCAATCAGAAAAAACCAACGCTCGTCACTGTTGCCATTGAAAGGAGTTACATTGATCCCTTAAAGACATTCGCATTTTTAATAAAGTAGTCTATACCTGAATAAATGGTAAAGATCAAACAGATATAAAGCATGAATTGGTCCATCGGTACAGAGATAGCTGAAAATGGAATATTATTGATAAACAATAAAATAATTGCAATCATTTGGGTAGCTGTTTTTACTTTGCCTGGCCAAGCAGCAGCCATCACTTCTCCGTGTTCTACTAACAATAGGCGCAGACCAGTCACCGCCAGTTCGCGGCAGACGATAATCGCAATCACCCAAGCCGGCGCTTTGCCTTGTTCCACTAAAACGATAAAAGCGGTCATCACCAACATTTTATCTGCTAAAGGATCAGCAAATTTGCCAAAGTTGGTCACTAAATTGCGGGAGCGAGCAATCTTGCCGTCTAGCCAATCGGTAATGCTGGCCGCTGCAAACAAGACGGCTCCTACTAATTGGGTTACTGCCAGTTGTGTTCCCGCTATGGACAATGTTCCCCAATGTAAAGGCACTGTTACGATAATAATAAAAATGGGAATCATCACTATTCTGAGTACAGTCAATTTGTTTGGTAAATTCAACACAAATAACTCCTTCCTACTATTCCTCTATTTTACGCTAACTCTCAAGTACTGTCACTAAAAAAAGAGACTGAAACAGAAGCATCCAATTCAACAAAACAAACTCAAGTCTTTGAAAATTTTTATTTTCGATCAACTCAGTTCATTTTCAAAAGAGCTACTTCTGTCTCAACCTCTACCGCTCATCCTTATTGCTTATAAGCAATCGCTAACGTAACATCTTTTCTAATTAATACTTGTGTTGGCTGAATGGTTAACGGCTGGCCATCTAATTGAACATCTACATTGTTGGAGGCTCCTAAAACTAATGTTGCTCCTGTTACCGACGCTGGCAACTCAGTTGTTTGCGTATCCCCGGATTGTAGCGTGTACTGGTACGTGTAAGCACCATTTACAATAACGCCGACCCAACATGAACCGTTTTTGCCAGTAAAAGTAATTTTAAAAGGTGAATTTGCATCTGTCACCGTAGCGTTCATTGAGTTGTTGGCATCACTGTTCACCACAATTGTTGCTTTTTTCTCTTCACTAGATGAACTTGTCGATGATGAAGACGTGCTAGTGCTACTGGACGAAGCAGTTGAGCTGCTAGACGATGAGCTTTCCGAAGACGAAGTTACACCTGCTGTTGGTTGCTGAATAATTGGGTCAGATTGGCGATCTTGCCACATGATATATAAAACAACCACTGCAATTGCTAAGCCGATTAATGAAAAAGCAATCGCCGGTAAATTACGCACGAGCCAACTAGAATGTTGTTCCTCTTCATGTAATTGAGTTCTTGACCCTTCCAACTCTTCATAAGCTTGTGGTTTTTCCTCTTGGGGCTCAGGTTCTTTTCCATCATAGATATTCACTAATTCATTGCCATTTAATCCGACCGCCGTAGCATATTGTCGGATAAAAGCCCGCACATAAAAAGTTCCTGGCATTGATTCAAAGTCATTGTTTTCAATCGCTATTAAATAACGTTTTTGTATTTTCGTATTTTGTTGCAGTTCGTCCAAAGACATATTCTGCTGCAATCTTGCTTCTTTTAAAGTTTCTCCTATATTTATGCTGGCCACTCGTCCATCTTCTCCAGTCTATCTAATTTATTAAAAGAGGCTAGAACAGAAAATTTCAGCTCCACGAACCGATAAATCACTGCTTAGCACCTGTTTGTTCTGAAAATAAGTTTTCACAGCAACAAACAAAACTGCCTGGGATGGTCAAAAAGCACAATAAGAGATGAGTGGATATTACCTATTATCTGATACTTTTCGATTTGCCAGCATCAAATAAATCTTCTCAATCATTGAATCCTTTTATGCTTTGTGATTATCAGCAACTTCAGCTTTCTTTATAGGTTCTGTAACATTACTACATTAGTCATTAGAAGCTGTTGTGATCAACGTAGCGTTGGTGCTACTTCTGTCTCGCCGTTTCATTCATATTTTAGGAAATGAGATTGGTTATCGCTTCATTCTCATTTCACAAGTTGAACTGTTCTTTTGATTCTGTTTAAACTCGGCAATAATAATATCATTCCGAAATAAAGGGAATAGATGAATTTCATCATCGAGCTATTTTCAAAAAGGCTTTGATTTTCTTTAGTCCTTAATAAAAAAGGGGACCTTTTTTGTTCTTTTTGTAAGAATACCACAAAACAACTGTAGAAAAACCATATTTTTAAAAGATTTTAGATAGTTTTAGTTTTTTTTAATGTATTGCGGCTTTTAGGTGCCGCTTATTTTTGGGGATAGAGGTAAAAACGACTCAACCCTTCTTCACGAATGAATGCAGCAGCTAGCTCCTTGATATCCGTTAATTGAATACTTTCAATCACTTGAATTTTATCAAACAACGTTGTTTCGCCAAACAATGATTGTGAAAATTGGTTGGCAATATACTCCAATGAATTAAGGGCTTGGAAATACTTGCCGATCATTTTTTTCTTCAATAACGACAAATTAGCTTCCGTTAATTCCGAGCTGTCAACAGCGCCTAGCAATATAGCTTCCAGTTCCGCTGCCAAGCGTTCTGGCTCTTCGCTGTCACCGCCAATATCGGCAAAATGGAAACTGCGATCCAAGCTAAAATCAAAATTAAAGCTGTCATCCAACAAACCTTGATTATAAAGCGTTAAATAATTATGTGACGTGTTTCCAAACAGCAGTTGCAACAGCAATTGGGCCGTCGCCTGATATTTCATTAAGGCAATACCTGTTTCCGGCACTTGATCCAAGCCTTTAACGCCTACCAAAATTTTCGGACGCGTCACTGCCATTTCAATTCGTTGTTCGCGAATAATATCTGCTGCACTTTCCTTTGGAAATTGGCGCTTGATGGATTGAGCTGGCGCAAACATTTTGCTAGCTTGATTCTCACGAATAAAGGCCATCAATGCACTTGGCTCCATGTTGCCCACCACAAATAACGTCATATTGCTAGGGTGATAAAAAGTATGGTAACAAGTATAGAGATCCTCAGCTGTAATCTCACTAATGCTGGCTATTGTACCAGCAATATCAATATGCAATGGATGTTTTGGATAAAGATTCCCCAAGATCCCGAAAAACAAACGCCAGTTAGGATCGTCCAAGTACATCTGAATTTCCTGCCCAATAATGCCTTTTTCTTTTTCGACTGTTTCTTTGGTAAAATAAGGCGCCTGCACAAAATCCAACAAAGTAGCTAAGTTTCGCTCTACTTGACTTGTTGTTGAAAACAAATAGCTAGTTTTGGTAAAGCTAGTAAAAGCATTAGCTGAAGCTCCTTGTTGGCCAAATTTTTGAAAAACATCGCCATCTTCTTTTTCAAACATTTTATGTTCTAAAAAATGGGCGATGCCATCCGGCACTTTGATAAAATTTTGTTGGCCAAGGGGCACAAAATGATTGTCAATTGACCCATAATTCGTCGTAAACAAGCCATACGTTTTATGATAATCTTTTTTCGGCAACAAATAAACCGTCAACCCATTAGCCAAAGTTTCCGTGTAGAGGGTCTCTTTAATTTGCGGATAATCTTTTTTATTCATCGATGGTCTCTCCTTCCAAAAAGAAAACAGCCTGTAATTGGACGCGCTGAGCCACCCGTTGAACATCTTCAATCGTAACAGCATTCATCGCTGCCAACCATGCTGCCGGAGTTAGTGCTGTCTGAGGCAAAAGTGTATTGAGATATTGCTTTTCTAAAATTGCTCCAGAATTATCCAAAGATAACAAATATTGATTTTGCAACATCGCTTTTGTTTGAGCAAGTTCCAATTCACTTACTTGGCCAGCACGTACATGTTCCAATTCTTCAGCAATTAAGTGTAAAACTTTATTGCGATTTTGACCATCAATCCCTGTTTGGACCGTCATCAAGCCACGGAACGTGTCAATACTGCTGGAAGCATAATAAGCCAAATGTTCTTTTTCCCGCACATTCATAAATAATTTCGAATGAGGAAACCCACCAAAAATGCCGTTAAATACTTGCAAGGCAAAATAATTTTCATCGCCATAATAAATATCTGTATTATAACCTAAGTTCAACTTAGACTGCGCCAGCACTTCTTGTTCAGCTCGTTCTTCAATAACATTGCGAATCGGCTGCTGATAAAAAATTTCTGGAGAAGCAACGGTCCGATCAGCAAAAGGCAAATTTTGGAATAACGGTTCTACTTCCTCTGCTTTCACATCGCCTAACACGAAGATATCAACTTGATCTTCAGACAGCATTTGCTGATAGTAAGCAGCTAGCGTTTCAGGCGTTTCAGGAGCTAAAAGCTCCAGCGTACCAAAACTCGGTATTTCTTGCGCAGCCGATTGGTTAAAGTAAAGTGCCTGCAAACTCAAAGAAGCATAAGACTGTTTATCTTCTGAAAGACTTTCCAAATACGATTTTAAATTTTCTTTTTCCCTAGCAAATGTTTCAAGTTCAAAACCTGCTCCTTGAATATTCGGATAAAAGAGAATTTCTTTCAGAAAAGCCACAGCTTCCGGCAATACATGAGTTGCTTGTAAATACTTATCATTGACAATTTGCATGGAAAGGTTAAACCAATGCTGATTCCCTTTTTTAGATACACCAACGCCAAAGCTGGCGCCGTATAACTCTGCTAAACGCTCGCTTAATTTCACTTGATTAGGATAGTTTAGGCTGTTGGTCTCAAGCAAACTAGCTAATAAGGTTCTTTTAGTAATAGTTTTAAGGTTTAATTGCGTATTAAAACGTACTAATATACGAATTGTTTTATATTTTTCAGTAGCTACGACGTGCAAATTCACGCCCTCAGCAATTTTAACAGACATCATTTCAGCTCCCTTTTCACTTTTATCCTGCTAAAAGCAGCCGATAAAAGACATTGTCCTTGACCTAGTTAAAAAAATTTTTTTAACCTAGTCAACAATACTTTTATTATAGCATAGCTTTTGCCTGTTGCTGAATCATATGAGTTTATCTATTCAAATTTTTTTTATCTTTCGGTATACTAGATTTACAGTGAGGAGGGAAAACATTGATTAAAGAATTTAAAGAGTTTATCATGCGCGGCAGCGTCTTAGATTTAGCCGTTGGGGTTGTCATCGGTAGTGCTTTTACAGCAATCGTCAATCAAGTGGTTGAAGGATTGATCACACCATTGGTCAGTCTGGTTTTCGTATTAACTACCGGCAGTAAAAGTGCCAATGAAGCATTAGGCGGCCTAGTTTTTAAAATAGAGGGCGTTACTTTTAACATTGGAAGTGTCATCAGTGCTATTATCACTTTCTTAATTACCGCTTTTGTCTTATTTTTAATTGTCAAAGCAGCGAATAAAGTGAAAAAACCAAAGACCAAAGAAGACGACAAACCAGCTGCACCAACGAGCGAAGATTATTTAAAAGAAATTCGCGACTTGCTTTCTACTCAAAACCAAGCAGCATTAACTGCTGAAAAAAGAGCAGAAAATAATAAAAAACCAACTTTGTAATAGTAATAAACCAAAAGGAGCACGGCAAGGTGGTCATCTAAAAATTGTGCATAAAAGCCTATTTTTAAGAGGACATCTTACCAACGAAGACTACGTTGGGCCAAGCTCCTTTTTTATGGCTCAACAGGCCGTTTTGCTATTTTTTTGTCATTTCATAATGGGGAATACCATCTTCTAAATATAGCGCAGACGTTATTACAAAACCAAAAGATTCATAAAACTCTTTCAAGTAAGCCTGCCCACCAATCACGATCGGCTGCTTAGGATAACGTTTTTCAATTTCCGCTAATGTTGCAGCAACTAGTTTTTTCCCTAACTGCCGTCTTCGTTGACTTTTCTTAATGAGAACTCGGCCAAAACTAACCGTTGTCCCTTCCGTATAAATTCGTGTATAGCCAATGATGGCGCCATCTTCTTCTAGCCAAGTATGCAAAGCTACTTCATCAATTTCATCAATTTCTTGATAAGGACATTGCTGTTCCACAACAAAAACTGCAACACGTTCTCTGGCAATGTTAAAAAATTCCTTTGTAGTCAATTCAGCAAACGATTTTACTTGATAATTCACAAAGCGTTCCTCCTTCTTTAGACTTCCACTTTCACCTTTGTTTCTCGTTAAAGTTTCCGTCTTCTGGCAAACTCAACAAATTTGAACTTATCCAAACGATGACGTGATTCTGTATATTCAAAGCAACGAGTATCTTCTAAGTTGACTACACTGCGGACGACCACCACATGGTCTCCTACTGATTTTCCCATTAACCGAAGATCTTCTTCCGTCACCGGCTCCACTGTAATTTCTTTTTGAGCATAACTGATAGCCAGTTGTAAATCATTTTCAAAATAATCATAGATTGAATCCGCCGCTCGTTCTTGCGGCAGTTCAGGAATGATTGCTTTTAAGAGATAGTCAATATCTAAAATGTCTACTTCGCCGCTAATCTCTCGTTGGCGCACTAAACGCCAGACAGGTACGCCTGCTTGCCAACCTGTCAAACTAGCCAGTTTTTTACTGACTGGAATTTCTTCCAGTTCTACCACTTTCGTGACACTTTTGATATTTTGTGATTTTTGTAGTTCTTTATAACTAGTTACGCCGGAAATTGGGAAATTAAATTTCTTAAAATTTAATACAATGGACCCTTTACCTTGTTTTTTTTGAATATAGCCGGCATTAATTAATAAGTTCAGTGCTTTACGAATCGTCTCTCTAGATACTGAATACTTTTCAACCAATTGATTTTCACTTGGCAACAAATCCCCCGGCAGAAATTGTCCGGCAACAATTTGCTGCTCCAATTCCAAAAAAATATCATGAAACTTATTCATGCCTTCCCTCCTTCATCCTAAAAATCCTGATTTAAGAATAGCATATACCTAGTCAAAATAACAGCGATCACCAATAGCAGGCACTCGCTTTGTGAAAGTATCCACTTTCAATTTTCTTGCTCTTTTTGACCAGACTCCAAAGGAAAAATTGGGAAAATACTTGTAATCCTTCTAGTTTCATACTATACTGAAAGCGAAAACAAAACATGACTATACAAGTTAAGGAATGATATAAGGAGACTGTTTATGACTATTTTATCTTTAACATTGGAAGCAAAGTCCCTGCGTTGCAGCCTACTTTCTCAGCAAACAACCTCACAAAGCCAAACGTTACCTTTTGAAAATTTTTCTTTAAAAACAACACCGACTGAACTGGCCAAAACTATTTCCAGCCAGTATCCTCAACTTCAAGGCGCTGTATTTCAAGAAATTTCTGACACTTTTTATCAGGAAAATCCACAAACTTCTCGTTTAAACACCGGAGTTCAAAGCGTTATAAAAGCCTTCTCAGAACAATTGAATATCCCCATTTTATCTCAAGAGGAATATCGACAAGCTACTGATCTGGCAAGTGCTCTTCAAGCAAAATACCATTACAACACATGGCACTTAGATTATTATGGTTACACTCCCGGCAAGGAAGAATACGCCGTAGAATCGCTGTTAACAATTGGCAACGGTTTTATGGGATTACGAGGAACGTTACCGGAGATGACAATATCTACCGCCGACTATCCAGCTACTTATCTAGCCGGACTTTACAACGAAGCACAATCTACCATAGCCGGCCAAGCAGTTAAAAATGAAGATTTCGTCAATGCGCCGAATAATCAATATATCAGTATTCGAGTGGCAGGCGACGCCGAATGGCTCACAATTGAAGCTGATCAACTGCAGTTCCTCCATCGTAGTTTGGACTTACAGACGGGCAGCTTCATTTCAGAAATGATCATTGAAGATCAACAACAACGTCAATTTAAACTGTGCAGCTACAAAATTGTTAACATGGCTCACATGAATGATTATAGTCTTAAATATACTATCGAACCGTTGAATTTTTCCGGAAATCTACAAGTAAAAACCATGACTGACGGTTCTGTTTACAATTTTAACGTGGAGCGTTATCGGAATTTGACTGCTAATCATCTTCAAGTCACTCAGTTGCAAGCACAGGAAAACCAAACCCACATTGAAGTTATCACCAAACAATCACAGATTAAAGTAGCTCAAACAGCTCGCATCGTCGGCGATTTTTTTGAGCCGTATATGATTGATAATCAATTATTTGCCGACCATATCGACCAAATCATCACTTTTCCGGCACAAAAAGGGCAGCGTTATACGTTGGAAAAACAGGTGCAAGTCCGGACATCACTGCATGACCGTAGCTGGCAGACGCCACCTTCATTGCCAACTTCCTATGCAGCTTCTGCTCAGGAAAATAAAGCGGCTTGGGCGGCTTTGTGGCAAGCTTGTGATATTGAAATCACCGGCGATTTGATGTCGCAAAAACTATTACGTACACATATTTATCATTTATTAGTCTCTGCTTCACCTGACAACAATCAAGAATTAGATGTTTCCATTACCGCACGGGGCTTACACGGTGAAGCCTATCGCGGCCATATTTTTTGGGATGAAATTTTTATCTTACCATTTTACATTATGCATTATCCAAAAACTGCAAAACAGCTGTTGATGTATCGCTATCATCGCTTAGAAAAAGCGAAAGAAAACGCCCGGGCCAGTCACTATGAAGGAGCCATGTTCCCTTGGCAATCAGGCCGTGACGGGAGCGAAGCGACTCAAAAGCTTCACTTAAATCCTTTAAACGGCGAATGGGGCGAAGATCATAGTATTTTGCAACGACATGTATCATTGGCGATCGCTTACAATATTTGGATGTACTGGCACAATTCAGGGGACAATGATTTTATGAAACAATATGGCGCAGAAATGATGCTGGAAATTGCGAATTTTTGGCGCAGTGCTACAACATATGATGAAACAAATGAACGCTATTTCATCGATAAAGTAATGGGACCGGACGAATTCCATGAAGCGTACCCTAATAGTGAAAATAGCGGCCTGAAAAATAATGCCTATACGAATTTGATGGTTGTTTGGTTATTTGAAGAGTTGATCAACATTCTTGCGTTATTGACACCCGCAAAAAAACAAGAGCTCTTAGCAAAAACCGGAATCACTCAAGCACAATTAACAGAGATGCAAAAAATGCAAAAAGCCTTAACTATCGAAGTGAACAGCGAAGGAATTATCGCTCAATACGAAGGCTATTTTAATCTAAAAGAAATCGATTGGGCAGCAGCTAAAGCGAAGTACGGCAATATTTATCGAATGGATCGCATCTTAAAAGCTGCCGGTCAATCACCTGATAACCACCAAGTAGCCAAGCAAGCCGATACCTTAATGTTGTTTTATAATTTAAACAAAGGGAAAATCGATGAAATTCTTGCTGATTTAGGCTATGATTTACCTAAAGACTATCTTGAAAAGAACTTACTTTATTATTTAAATCGAACTTCTCATGGCTCAACTTTATCAAGAATTGTTCACGCACAACTTGCTGAAACAGTTAATTTTCATGAACTGTCTTGGAAATTATACCAAGAAGCGTTGTATTCTGATTATCAGGATATTCAAGGCGGTACGACTGCCGAAGGGATTCATACCGGCGTGATGGCGGCTACAATTTATGTAACTTTAACTACGTATGCTGGCGTGGATCTTAAAGAAAAAATACTAACGATTCAGCCAAACTTGCCAGAGCATTGGACTAGTATGACCTTTAACTTGCAACATCGTGGACTTCATTATGGGTTGAAACTAACGCAGACAGATGTAACGATCACTAGCAGCGAAACAACTGACATTCGAGTGGCTGGTCACACTTATTCACTTCCAGCTCAGACTGCCAAAGCTATTGCCCTTAATTAAGCCAACAGAAAAGGAGAATGTAGATTGAAAAAAGGGTTTGTTTTTGACTTAGACGGCGTAATTACCGATACAGCAAAGTTTCATTATATCGCTTGGAAAAACTTAGCAGCGGAACTTGGCATCACTATTGATGAACAGTTCAACGAAACATTAAAAGGCATTAGCCGTATGGATTCACTGGATCGGATTTTAGCATTCGGTAAGCGTGAAAATGCTTTTTCCGCAGCGGAAAAAGCCACCTTAGCTCAGAAAAAAAATGATCATTATATCGAATTGCTAGCAAACCTTTCTGCCGCAGATTTGCTACCTGGTGTCCATGAGTTTCTCATGCAAGCACAGCAGCGCAAGATTCCGTGTGCCGTCGCTTCTGCATCAAAAAATGCACCGATGATTCTGACTAAGTTAGGTGTGATGGATTTGTTTGCTCATATTGTTGATCCAGCTACATTAACTCATAGCAAGCCTCATCCCGAAATTTTTATTAAAGCGGCTGAAAGTATTCACGTAGCCCCGGAAGAAGCGATTGGTTTTGAAGATGCTCAATCAGGCATTAATGGATTAAAAGCGGCCGGCATCTATGCAGTCGGTATTTCTACTGATGTTTTAGCAGGCGCCGATCTGCAGGTGAAAGACATGACTGAACTATCGATTGACGCTTTACTAAAACAATAAACACTTCAACCGACAAGGTAACAATGACTACTTGTCATTTTACCAAAGTATTACAAACTATAAGACAGCTTGTCGATTACCCTCTCAGGTGGTTTCCTTCAAGCTGTCTGGCTTTTTTAGATTAGCTGCTAATGATTTATGTAAATTTAGTTACGCCGTAAGATCAAAGCATAAACAAAGAAAATGTACATGGAAAGAAAATCTTAAGCCCTCATAGAAGCTCACAAAACATTATGAAATCAGCGACTAACTGGCATAAAAATAGAGCATGAGACAAAAGTAAAAACTACTTTTCCCTCACACCCTAAAAACGGATAAACGGCAGAAGCAGAAGCAACGCTTTCGGAAATAAGCTGAAATCCACCAAATCTTTAAAAGCAAGTTTCGTGATTTCTCTTGTAGTTCTTAGCGTTTAACACTTCTGTTCCCACCTCTGTTGGCAATAAATCACTACTAAGGTACCGGACCTTTGACACGCTAGCTAGATTATAATTTGAACTTACAATGGGCTGAAGAAATGACAACCTGTTGAATCACATCAGACCAAAGGCGGGTAAGTTTTTATACTTAGAGGTTCTTATCGTGTTCTACCGGTGTCTTTTTGGTCAATGCCACGATTAACTCATTATTCATAGCTTTGTATTCATTTAGAGAGTATTGAGCAAATGCTGCTGTTTGTTCATTCAAATAAGCACTTAATTTTGCAGGATCATTTTTCAGAAGTTCTTCAGCGGTTTGATCGGTCTGTTTGAGCTGATCATACAAATGATTCCGAACTTTTTTTCTTAAAGGCAAAATCTTATCATTTTTAAATTCTTTGTAATTTGCTTTAGCTAATACATTCGTTAAACGATAGGTCCAATAAGCAGAATCATTATCTGGCTTGTCACTGCCCAGTTTGTAAGAAGCAGGCGTGTCTGTAATACCACTGTAAAAGGGAATGTAGCTGCTTGTATCTGGAATTCCCAACGCTAACCAATGAATTCCACTAATTGCTTCAGGAACATTATTCCTAAACTGCAAAATATGCGATTCCATCGTATTAGGGACGGAAATGGGCCGATATTTCCCGGGTTTTGAACCTGTCATCGTATCGTATTCTGTATTAGTAAAATGCAGTGTTTGAATGTAAGCAACTTTAGCTAGAGAAATAGGAGCATCCGGTTTTTCAAACATGTTAAATTCGCGATCCGTAATTTTTTTCTTTTTAGACGGCGTTAACATTCGTTGCGCGTCCCACATTCTAGGCGTGTTATACTGTGCGTCTTTTGTTGTGTCTGCAAAAATGTTTCTAACAGAAAATTTCTTATCATTTTTGGCTAAATGGTTCTCTTTAATCAATTTGCTTAGATTCTTAGAAGCCATGTATTGCTCCGTGTCGTTTAAATCCACATCACCAATGGTCAGTGTGTTGGCAACCACTGCGTAACTATCATCAGGAACTTTCACAGCGACCCAATTGTGCCCAGAGACAATTTCCATATACCAGATCTCATTTTTATTGGAAAAGATTACACCATTGGCCTCAGCGGCACCTTTTTCTTCTACTATTTGTCCAAGACGTTTAACGCCTTCTTTAGGAGAATTGATGTAGGGCAAAACGACGGTTACCATGGCATCTTCTGCGATTCCATCTTTAACAAAAGGATCCAGCTTTGTTATTTTATCTTTAGTTTGAGCTGATTCAGTCGCACTCATACCGACATTTTTACTGTTAATGCCATCTTCTTCAAACAAGCCTTTTGAAGTATCCCATTCCGGCGTAGCCGTGTATTTTAATTGCTCCTGAGGTAGAGTAATGGAAAACTGATTATTTTTAGAGACAAAGGTCGTCGGATTCGTATTTGCTTGTCGTACGACAAAGTGTTTTGCCCAGGCAGTGTCCATATCTTCATTTCTGGAAACCATCGTTGATCCGTCGCTAGAGGCTTTTTTCCCTACTAAGACAGTTGTACAGGCATTGACTGTTTCTGAAAAACTAAAAAGTGCTAAAAAGGCAAATAATGCCATAAAATACTTTTTTTTCATGGATAGCATCTCCTACAATAGTTTGGCTACTTATCCTAACTGAATGGTTCCATTAGCAATAAAGATAATGGAAAGAACGCTCAACAGCAAAATAATTGACATGACTCCTATTTCTTTAGTATTGAGGCGTTTTTTCGTGCCGCGGATCGCTTGATAATAGATGATAAAACCAGGAATAAAGCTAATGGAAACGACCATCACTTGTTGCCAGCCGGCAATCACCATACAAGTCAATTGGAATAAAGTAGCCAATAAACCAACGACAAATTGCTTCCATTCTTTTTTGGCCCAGCTATATTGCATTTGATAAAGCCCGACAAAGATGTAAGAAAATAAAATTGCTGCTGAAGCAAGTGAATAAGCGAAGCTATAAGCTTCTGACGTGAACAATAGTGAAAAAAGAAAGATGGTTTGTAAAACGGCTACAATAATCAAGGAAGCAACGGGTGCCCCTTTGGCGTTTTGCTTGCCGAATGTTTTTGGAAGGACCTTGTCTTTGGCTAACAGCATCGTTGTTTCTGCTGGCAGCATAGTCCAAGATAGCCAAGAAATAATAGTGGAAATGATTAATCCAATATTGATAACGGTTGCGCCCCAATTCCCTACTACAAGTTTCAAGTTATTGGCAAGTGCTGGTTGATCCGCAGAAGCCAATTGGTCTCTAGACAGCGTGCCATAAGGAATAATGGAAATCATCACATAAATAGCTAATAGTAAAAGGAAGCCCCAAATAGTAGCTTTTTGTGCTTCGCTACGACTTTTCGCACGGTGACCCATCACAGAGGCACCTTCCACACCGATAAATACCCAGATCAAGGTTAAAAGAGTGGCTTTCATTTGTCCCATGACGGATTGAGGTGCTCCGCCAGTTGCGTTGGAGGCAACTCGACCCCAAAAATCAGTTGTAAACATGTTTGCTTTAAAAAAGATGATCATAATAAGGACAAATAGAATTAATGGAATTACTTTAAAAACGGTACCAATCGTATTAACAAAGGAGGCACTTTCGACCCCTTTACTAACAATAAAAGTCAAAACCCAACAAAAAATAATGGCCACAATGATTGAAGGGAAATTTTGGCCACCGCTAAAGGGTTTGAAAAAAGTACCGATAGCGCTCATTAACATTGTTGCAAAGGCTATATTTCCTAACCAAGCTGAAAGCCAATAAGCCCAACCGGAAATGAATTCACCTAGAGGACCAAAACCAGCTCCTGCATAGCTAAAAATTCCTGATTCAAGGTCCGGACGTTTTTCCGATAAATTATTTAATGATAATACTAAAAATAAAAAACCAATCCCTACAAATACCCATGATAACAACGCCGGTCCAACCGCCGCTGCTGAAGCAACTGCATTAGTAATACCGAAAATGCCAGTTCCTATACACGAACTGACAATTAAAGCAATTAACTGAAGCTGACCAATTTTTTTCATAAAAAAGCCTCCGTTCTGTGCCAATTGACAGCACTAATTATCAAAATAAGTAAAATAGACGGACTTGTAGCACAGTGGCCCTTATTTCTTTTTCTAACAAACAATAAAAGTCCGACACAGATACCAAAATACTACCCGTATTTAGAGCTATAAGGGCTCAAGATAAAGATGCTACTCCTTTAAACTGTTTAGTTCTCTAATCGTTGAATGAAAAAAGCTGTATCCAAAAAGGTTAATTGTTTGTGGTTATAACTTATTTTGTTCATCTTCACCAATTTTTTTATGATGCTGCTGGTTGTTTCTCTGGTCGTACCGCTCATCTTAGCGATATCATTGATTTTCATCGGACACGGAATGATGACCTGACCACGGGCATTCAACGGCGCACCCAAATCATTAAATAAGATAGCTAAGGTCGTCATGACTCGTTGACAAGCGTTATTGGTCATACCTTTTTGCATACGCGTCATAAATAATTTCAAAAGATCCGACTGAATTTGAATCCACTTCATCAGCTGTTGTGGATTTTCACGGATATTTTTTTCAAAAACCTTGACTGGAATGACTACAATTTCAATATCCGTATGTGCAATAGCGGAATCAGAGTGAGCACCATCTTGGAATAACCCTATTCTGGGAAATAAACATCCTGCTTTGACAAAATGCATATAAAAAAAGTCGCCGCTGCTATCACTTTTTTCTATTCTAATCACACCTGTTTTCAAAAGATAAAGGTGCGTGCGATGATCGCCCGGATGAAACAAAACCTGGCCTTTTTTATAAGAGCGGATGAAACTAGCTTGGCTAATTTCTTCTAGATCCGCTTCGCTTAGATACCGAAAATCTTGATTATGCTTTGAGACTATTTCTTTTATTTCCATCAGAATTCTCCTAACAACGACGTTATTTTGTTACCACAGTCCCAACCATTTCTGCTCCACTCATTCTACCTAGATTTTCCAAGGAAGTGATGACTGCTTGTTTGTCTGGATTATTTTGTACAAATTGAATGGCTGCCTCGATTTTTGGCAACATACTGCCTGGTGCAAAATGTCCTGCCTGTTTATAGGATTCCAACTCAGCAATACTTACTTGTGTTAATTTTTGTTGATTTTCTTTCCCGTAATTAATGTAAACGTTGTCCACACCCGTTAAGATGACAAATAGATCAGCTGCTACTAAATCAGCTAATTTTTCAGAGGCGAAATCTTTATCAATAACTGCTTCGACCCCTTTTAATTCCGTACCAACAACCGGAATACCACCACCACCGCATGAAATCGTCACCACGTCATTGTGAACGAGAGTGTTGATTGTTTGGGCTTCATGAATATCGATCGGTTTTGGACTAGCGACCACTTTACGCCAACCGCGTCCGGCATCTTCTTTATAGACTGCCCCTGATGCAGCAGCTTGTTTGGCTTGTGCTTCTGTTAAAAAAGGCCCAATTGGTTTGGATGGATTTTGAAAAGCTTCATCTTTTGGATCTACAACAACTTGTGTTAAAACGGTCACAACTTGTTTATCTATATTTGCTAAACGTAATTCATTACTCATAGCATTGGCTAACCAATAACCGATGCTACCTTGAGTCATAGCAACGCAAGTATCCAACGGCATGGCTGGGTTTTTTTCTGAATCAGCTGCTTGCTGTTGTAACAATAAATTTCCTACTTGTGGTCCATTCCCATGGGAAATGATCAGCTTATGACCTTGTTTGACTAGATTTACTAGGTGCTTGGATGTTTGTACTAATGCGGCTTGCTGCGCTTTAGCGCTGGCATCTTCTGACAGGATCGCATTGCCTCCAAGGGCCACAACAATTTTCTTTTCCATAAAAAATCCCTCTTTCTTCAAGAAATTTATTACAGGTACAGCGTAACTTTAATTGAGCAGGGAAAATTTTACAAATATTTACTCTACTTCTTACCCATAATAAATACTTAATAGTGATTGAAAGCTACTCTTTGACAATTAGCCAAGTGAAACAACTGCACTGGATGAATAAGCCTGAGACAATCTTTTATTTCCCTTGGTCTCAGGCTCCATGTGCTTCCTACTAATTTCTTTTTGGTTTAGAAAGAAATGAACATCTATATTAAACTCGAGGAATAAATAGGTTTCCTAACGTTGCAGCCATGATTGCTTTGATGGAATGCATCCGGTTTTCTGCTTCTTCAAATTGACGGCCATATTTACTACGGAAGACTTCATCGGTAATTTCCATTTCAGAAATGCCGAATTTTTCGTAGACCATTTCGCCATATTTTGTTTTGGTATCATGAAAAGCTGGCAAGCAGTGCAAGACAATTAGTTCGCCGTCCATATTACCGGTTTTTTGTAGCAGTTCCATGTTTACTTGGTAAGGTTTTAATAGGTTTACTCGTTCTTCAAACTTATCTTCTTCTCCCATTGAAACCCAAACATCCGTATAAACAACGTTAGCTCCTTTGACACCTTCAGCTACATCGTCAGTAATTTTTAGTTGTGCACCAGACTCTTTGGCAAACTCATTCGCATAATTCACCACTTCTTCAGCAGGGAAAAGTGATTTTGGTGCACAGATACGAATATTCACACCTAAGATTGCTCCGGTTACCAACAAGCTGTTGGCCATGTTGTTACGGCCATCACCTACGTAAACTAACGTAATTCCTTCCAAACGGCCGAAGTTTTCTTTTATGGTCATAAAGTCAGCGATCATTTGTGTTGGATGCCATTGATCAGTTAGACCATTCCAAACAGGGACACCGGAATATTTCGCTAGTTCTTCCACTGCTTCTTGACTGAACCCGCGGAATTCGATACCGTCAAACATGCTGCCTAAAACGATGGCTGTATCTTCTACGGATTCTTTTTTGCCTAATTGAATATCATTTGCGCCTAGATATTCCGGATGCGCGCCTAAATCAATTGCAGCAGTAGTAAAAGCTGAACGAGTTCTCGTTGAGGTTTTTTCAAATAGTAAGGCAATGTTTTTACCTTCTAAATAATGATGAGGAATGCCACGTTTTTTCATGTCTTTTAAATGTAGACTGAAGTCAATCAAGTATTCGATTTCTTTTCTGGTAAAATCTTTTTCTGCTAATAAGCTACGTCCTTGAAAAATTGAATTCATTTTCTTCACTCCTATATTTTTTTATAAATCTTCACGATAAAGCGGCATACTCATACAGCGAGGACCACCACGACCACGTACTAATTCACTACCAGGGATATAATTTAATTTCACGCCAGCTTCTTCCAACGCTTTATTGGTAATCGTGTTGCGATCATAGACAACCACTTCGCCAGGTGCAATTGCCAATGTGTTGGAGCCATCATTCCATTGTTCACGAGCTGCAGCTGTCAAATTACCATCTCCACAGCGAATCAAGCGAACGCTGTCAAGGTCTAAATACTTGCACAAGATGTTTTCCAAGGTATCTTTTTCTTTTGCAATATCCAGCTGCCCGTTGGCTCCTTTAGTGATGGAATAAACAACTAAATTCCCTTCAATTTCCGGATGGATTGTGAAGATATTACGATCAATCATTGTAAAAACAGTATCCAAATGCATAAATTTACGATGTTCACCAATGTCAAAGGCTAAGATTCTTTGGAAGCTCATGCCTTGAGCAAAAATATTTTTTGCTAGCTTTTCGATGGAAGCTGCATCTGTCCGTTGGGAAATACCAACGGCTAAAACATCTTTTGAAAGGACTAATTCGTCCCCGCCTTCGATTCGTGTATCTTCATTGCGATCATAAACCCGGGGTACGTCTTTACCGGCAAAACGTGGATGATAATCAAAGATATACTGAGCAAAAATCGTTTCCCGTTGTCTAGTCACAGAATACATATGATTTAATGAAACGCTGTGTCCAATCGTTGCAAAGTTATCCCGTGTAAAATATAAATTTGGCATCGGATCAATTAAGAAAGGATATTTTGATTCCACCATATCCGTAAGCGATTCTAATGGATAGTCCGTCAATTCTTGTTTTTGAATACCAGCCATCGCTTTTTGAATCAGTTCTTCATTGTCATCAATAGATAACAACAATTCTCTAACTTTTTGTTTGGCTGAAACGCTACGCATATTCGCTTCTTCCAAGTATTGATCAACAAATTGAGTCCGTACTTCCTCATTGTTTAATGCTTCGGCAGCAAGATCCTCCAAATAAAGGACTTCCACACCTTTAGAGCGTAATAGATCAGCAAATTGATCATGTTCTTGACGTGCTTGTTCCAAAAATGGAATATCATCGAACAGCAGTCTTTCTAAATAGTCCGGCATTAAATTTTCCAATTCCTTGCCTGGACGATGAAGCAAAATCGTTTTCAATTTACCAATTTCAGAAAAAACATTAATTGGGTGACTCATATAAATAACCTCCTTTGTTTTATCTGACTATAGCGTAACAAATTCCATCATCACACAACGCGAAATTTTCCGCAAATAAAAAAGCGAATATACAACAGTATGCGGCGTAATGTATAATATTTAGCAAACATAATGCGCTTACACGGGTATTTCAGTGAATTTATTGTATAAAATTAATAATTTGTTCACATTTATTCAAAAATTTTTAGAAATAATTATAATAGTAGCCATTTAAGAAAATCACTTAGATTTTCAGAAAATTTTTTCCAAAAAATTAACTTTATTGTTATTAATTATCGTTTTTAACATCTGAGTTGAACAAAAAAATAAAAGATTGTAAACTTAAGGGGGACGCTTGCTAGTTAACAGCTTAGCTATCATAAAATCAGTTATTTATCCTTACCTGAGCATAATAAGTTTTCTGTCAGCACATAATGAATCACCAACTTTTTGTTAGCTTTTCACATAACCTTACTATCAAAAACAGATGGGAGAATCACAATGAATCGAACAAAGCGCCAAACGATTATCAAACGACTTGTTACAGAAAATGAAATTCATACTCAACAGGAATTGTTGGAGTTGCTAGCCAAAGAAGAGATTGTAACTACTCAAGCAACTGTTTCGAGGGATATTCGAGAATTGAATATTGATAAAGTAGACAGTGGTGATGATCGCCATTATTATCGTGTCTTAAATAATTCGGTGCTTGGCAACAAAGTCAAAACCGATGAGGAGCGTCTGATTGATATTATTTCTGAAACCGGTGTCGCACTCACACAAATCGAATTTACTAATTTATTGACGGTTTTACCAGGTAACGGCCAATCAATCGGTGTTTTAATTGACCGAATTCGCGTGCATAATATTCACATTGTCGGCTGTATCGCAGGCGATGATACCATTTTGATCTTATCAAAAAATCACGAAGATGCTTGCTGCGTTAATCGTTATTTTCAACAATATTTATATAATAATGGCTAAAAAAAGAAAGTGAGATAAAGTCACGGACTATATCTCACTCTCTAAAAATTATCAAAACGACGAAATAGAAAGATCAAAGCTTATAGAAACATGCAGTCTTATCAATTCCCCACATATTAGGTAAGGTCAAGCAACAATGACTGATTTCTCACTATACTTGATGCCAATTTCGGAAATCTTCCTTAAATTCTGAAAGCTGTACACTTCTGTTTCAGCTGTTGTTATTTGCGTCCTTTTGATTATTTATGTTTGGTTTCAAATAAAGGACTTACTGGTTTATTTTCATGAATCCGTTTGATTGCATCGCCGATCAATTCACCGACACTTACTTCATCGATTTTTTCGATTTTTCTATCTTCAGAAAGATAAATGGAATCAGTAACTACCAAACGTTTAATGGCAGAATCTTCAATTCGTTGCAATGCAGGGCCTGATAGGACTGGATGCGTACATGATGCATAAACGTCTTTGGCGCCAGCTTCCTTTAAGGCATTGGCCGCAAGCGTAATTGTACCGGCTGTATCAATCATATCGTCTATTAATACACAGGTTTTGCCTTCAACTTGACCAATGATATTCATCACTTCAGCAACATTCGCCCGTGGGCGGCGTTTGTCAATAATCGCAATTGGCGCCTTTAAGTACTCTGCTAATTTACGAGCCCGAGTCACACCGCCATGATCCGGTGAAACAACAACGACATCATCCCCTTGAATCCCACGATCCATAAAATAATCAGCAATTAATGGGGCACCCATCAAATGATCCACTGGAATGTCAAAAAATCCTTGGATTTGCACCGCATGCAAATCAAGTGTTAACATTCTTGTTGCTCCGGCTTTTTCAATCATGTTAGCCACTAGCTTAGCGGTAATTGGCTCACGGGCACGTGCTTTACGATCTTGACGAGCATAACCGTAGTAAGGAGTGACTACGTTGATCGTTTTGGCACTGGCACGCTTTAATGCATCAATCATAATCAACAATTCCATCAAGTTATCATTCACTGGAGAGCTGGTAGACTGAATCACGTACACGTGGGAACCACGAATACTTTCTTCAATGTTGACTTGAATTTCGCCATCACTGAATTGATTGACAGAACACTTTCCTAATTCAACGCCAACTGCTTCGGCAATTTTTTCCGCTAACGGTCGATTTGAATTTAAAGAAAAGATTTTCAATCTTGGATCGAAATAATGTTTTGACATGGGAACCTCCACTTTCTTTTTCAGACAATACGTTAAAGCTGAACAATAGTTTCCTTCTAAAATAATAGTAGTCCTCACTAAATAAATCAAGTAGTTTTCAGACTTCCAGAGAAATTTGTCACATTTTCACAAAAAAATGCAGCCCAATCCTCTAATGAGTTTTTGACTGCACTTTTTCTATCAACCCTTCGTCTAAAAATTTTAGCTTTAAAATGATGCTGTTTTATTCAAATAAAGAACGGTATTCACCGTAACCAGCAGCTTCTAAATCAGACACTGGAATAAAACGCAAAGCTGCAGCATTAATACAATAGCGCAACCCGCCTTCGGCAACAGGTCCATCCGTAAAGACATGACCTAAGTGAGAATCCGCTTCTTTACTCCTCACTTCTACACGATGCATACCGTGGCTAAAATCTGCACGTTCTTTTACGCCGCGTTTTTCAATCGGTTTTGTAAAAGAAGGCCAACCACAGCCAGCGTCATACTTATCCAACGAACTGAATAAAGGCTCTCCACTGACAACATCAACATAAATACCATCTTCATAGAAATCATCATATTCACCAGAAAATGGCCGCTCCGTTGCGTTTTCTTGGGTAACTGCATATTGAAGATCGGTTAATCGTTCTTTTAATTCTTCTTGATCAGGTTTCACCAATTGTCTCACTCCTTGTCTATAGGATATTTACTATTCTTATCATAGCATGCTCCAACTGAAAAAACCCTTCTGCCGTATTCAACTAAAGGGAAAAGAAAGCACAATGTTGATTTTCTTAGAGTCCCGCGTCTATTCGTACAGAAAATATTGATTTGAGCCATGCGTTTATGGGTCAGCGTTTCAAATCCGCTTAACCTAGTTTTGGTCAGCATCAGCTGAAGCGTAGTCACAAGTTAAGAAAAAAACGATGTTAAGCGTAAATAAAAAATTTTAGTTTAATTATTTAAAAAGATGAAATAGTGAAACGACCCTTGAGTCCATCCAGTCGAATGCTAACTGAATTAAATAGGCCTCATTATTTTTATTGAGCTTTTTAACAGACGCAATAGCTACCAAAAAAAAGATAAAGAGGCTACCTTTTCCTGCTCCTTTCAGCTAGAACAAGCAGCCATCCAAAGCTAAGGGCTTCTTTAAAGGATTTATTAAAAGCCAAGAACAGTAAATCACTACTGTCCTTGGCTCTTTCTATGCCTAAATTAGTCTGCTTTCAGCGCTCGTAACACCTTTCATGCTCACTGGTTTGTACAAATGAACACGCCTTTTTTATAGTGGTTAGAATTTTTAAAGAAAACCAAGCTCTTCTCCTGCGCCTTGCGTCAGCATGCGCCGCAGCCGCGCAATAGGTAAGCCCATAATCGCATAGTAATCGCCAGCAATTTCTTTAATTAATAACGCTCCCTGGCCTTGTATGCCGTAAGCGCCAGCTTTGTCTGCATATTCGTTTGTTGCTAAATAAGTCTTTATTTCTGCATCAGACAAATCATAGAACGTAACTTTTGAAGAAACGACTTCGCTGAGCTGACGTTCTCCCTGAATCAGCGTGACAGCAGTATGCACATCATGTGTTTTGCCGCTCAGTTTACGTAACATGTCATAGCCGTCTTTGGCGTTAGCAGGTTTGCCCAATATCTCTTGTCCAAGTGCGACAATGGTGTCACAGCCAATGACTAACGCTTCCGGATGCTTCACGGCAATAGTCTGCGCTTTTTGCTGCGCCATCTTCGCCACATATTCTTTAGGGGTTATCCCTACTGGTACAGTTTCATCGATGTTCGCCGCAAGCGTAGTAAAAGTTGGAAATATTCGCTGTAGCAACTCTTGACGGCGCGGCGATTGTGAAGCCAAAATAACAGACATTTTTATCGCCTTCCTTTCTCACCCTAATCGTTAATGAGGGTCTTGAATTCGTTTAAACATACGTTCCATATCAGAATTCGTAAAGTGGATTAATACAGGTCGTCCATGCGGACAGTTAAATGGATTTTCACAAGTCGCTAAATCCTTCAATAAGACACGCGCTTGTTGTTCATTTAGATAGTGATTAGCTTTAATTGATCGTTTGCAGCTCATCATGATAGCTGTTGCTTCCCGGAATTTTTTTACGCTTACTGAGCCGGTAGTTAGCAACATATCAATCATTTCTCGAATGATGCTTTCTTCTGATCCAGTGGGATACCAAGTGGGATGGGCTCGAACGATAAAACTATTTTGTCCAAATTCTTCCAAATGAATACCGACTTCTGCCAATAATTCTCCCTGCTCTTTCAATTTGATAGCATCGCTATTGGGATAATCCAAAACAATTGGTACCAGCAATTCTTGCAAATCAGCTGTTACGTCACCAATTTTTTCGCGGTAATACTCATACTTAATCCGCTCCTGTGCTGCATGTTGATCAATAATATATAAACCAGCTTGACTTTGTGCAAATAAATAGGTGCCGTGCATTTGCCCAAAATATTCTAACTCAGGAAACCGCTCAGGCGGGCGTTCATCTGCAAGCTTGGTCGCTGCCTGATCCAATTGACGATAGCTCGCTGAACATTGGGCATTAAATTCCGGGTGCAAGTCACTGGTAGTTGCTGCTTCTACTAAATCAGCAGCAGAAGCTAGATCTTGCTTAGCGTTTAGCGTAGTTGCAGCGGTAGCTTCTTCGTCGATCACTGAAGAATCCGCTTGATACTGGGTAGCTTCTTCAGCTACGTAATCAGTCACTGGCGCTGCAAAAGGATGATCCATAGGGTCTGTTCCGTCTGCTTGCTTTTGCGCCTGTTCAGGTGTTGCTTCTACAAAGAAACTACCGCTGGCTGGATCATAATTTAAGCCACCGGGTGCTTTTTTAGCTAGCGGTTGCTGGTCGTCGTTTTCGGTCAACGAAATTGTTAATTGCTCCGCTTTAGGTTGGGGCGGTAATTTTTTCTTAAACCGTAGATTATCTGCTGCGTTAGGAATCAGCTGTTGTTGGCTCAATGCCGCTTGAATCGAAGTTTCAATCAACGTCATCAAGTCTTTCTCTTTACTTAAACGTACTTCTTGTTTGGTCGGATGAACGTTCACGTCTACTAATAATGGGTCCATTTCAATTTCTAAAACTGCAATAGGAAATCTGCCCACCATCAATTTTGATCCATAGCCAGCAACGATTGCTTTATTTAATGCAAAATTTTTAATATAACGGCCATTAATAATGGTTGATAAATAGTTACGGCTGGCTCTGGTCACTTCCGGCAAAGACACGTAGCCGTTTAATGTAAAATCCAAATCTTGTCCTGTAATTTTCAGCATTTTTTTGGCGGTACTGATTCCATAGATACCGGCCACTGTTTGCTTTAAGTCACCGTTACCAGTCGTGCTCATCATTTTATGCCCGTCATGAACCAATCGAAAAGCAACGCTGGGATGGCTTAAAGCCAATCGATTGACAATATCGCCGATGTTAGCCAGCTCCGTTTGGATTGTTTTTACATATTTTAAACGAGCAGGTGTATTAAAAAACAAATTGGAGACGGTCATCTTCGTTCCTTTACGTAAGGCCGCCGGGCGATGCTCTGCTACTTTTCCACCTTTCAAATAAACATAACTGCCGGCTTCTTCTTGGTCCGTCGCTGTTTCTACTACCATTTCTGAAACAGAGGCAATACTAGGCAAGGCTTCGCCACGAAACCCTAAACTACGAATTCGAAAGAGGTCGTCCCGAGTATGAATTTTGCTAGTAGCGTGGCGCTTAAAAGCATTTAAAACATCATCAGCGGCAATACCTTCCCCATCGTCAATAATTTGAATGGTTTTTAAGCCTGCTTCTTCAATAAAAATATCAATTTGGTTACTACCGGCGTCAAGGGCGTTTTCCACTAGTTCCTTCACGACAGATGCTGGACGCTCCACAACTTCACCGGCCGCAATTTGATTCGCTAATTGTTCTGATAGCTCTTGAATTTTTCCCATTTGAAGACCTCCTCTCCTAATCAGCTGTATAGGTGATGGTTTAAATACGTTTTTGTAATTGATGCAACAAGTTTAATGCATCGATGGGTGTCATTTCTAATAAATTCATCTTTTTCAGTGTATCAATGACACTTAATTCTTCAGTTGAGACTTCTTTAAATAGCGATAATTGCTCGGTTTCCTCACGTATTTCTGAATGCTCAGACGTAGGTTGTGTTTGAATAGGTGCTTCTTCTGCTTCCAAAGCAGATAAAATAGTAGCGGCTCGCTCTAATAAAGCACTTGGCAGTCCGGCAATTTTTGCTACATGAATGCCGTAGCTTTTATCGGCTGGGCCATCCATCATTTTATGCAAGAAGACAACTTCGCCATCTTTTTCAACTGCTCCAACGTGAATGTTTTTTAAGCCTGGCAAGGTTTCATCCAGTACGGTCAATTCATGGTAGTGTGTTGAAAACAACGTTTTAGCCTGTACGTTTTTATGAATGTATTCAATGATTGCTTGTGCCAGCGCCATGCCATCATATGTCGCTGTCCCACGACCTAATTCATCAAAGAGTATTAAGCTATTCGGTGTCGCATGACGTAGTGCTTGGTTGGCTTCCATCATTTCCACCATAAATGTACTTTGTCCAGCAATCAAATCGTCAGAAGCGCCTATGCGAGTAAAAATTTGATCAAAAATAGGCAATTTAGCACTTTCTGCCGGAACAAAACAGCCCATTTGTGCCATGATAACCGTCAAGGCTAACTGCCGCATATACGTACTTTTACCGGACATATTAGGTCCTGTAATCAAAAGAATATTTGTTTGTTCTTCCATCCGTACGCTGTTAGGAATATATTCTTGATGGCCCATTACTTTTTCTACCACTGGATGTCGTCCTTGTAGAATCATTAGTTCTTTTGTCTGGCTTTTTAGTTCAGGACGCGTGTACTGATAGCGTTCGCTAACGGTGGCAAACGATTGTAAAACGTCAACTGCACTAATGGTTTTTGCTAAAAGTTGCAATCGATCAATCGCTTGTTTTACTTGTTCTCGTACTTCTAAAAACAGTTGATATTCAAGTTCAACTGATTTTTCTTCTGCTTCTAAAATCAACGTTTCCATTTTCTTCAACTCGGGAGTGATAAAACGTTCCGCATTGGCAAGGGTTTGTTTGCGTTCATATTTGCCTTCAGCTAAATTTCCAAGATTGGCCTTGGTGATTTCAATGTAGTACCCAAATACACGGTTAAAGCCAATTTTAAGAGTTTTGATGCCGGTTGCTTGGCGTTCTTTGGCTTCTAGTTCCGCTAGCCATTGTTTGCCGTGACGCATTGCATCCCGGTATTCGTCTAATTTTTCATGGTAACCGTCTTTAATGACATTGCCTTCTGTAATTTGTAAAGGCGCTTCTTCGTTAATTGCATGATTGATTAATGCCACTAGATCCTCTACGGGATTCAAATCAAGCAATAAGTCATTCCATTCTCCTTGATTGATACCAACGATCAAAGAACGGATCAACGGCACTTGTTCCAATGATGTTTTTAACTGAATTAAATCACGACCATTGACATTACCAAAAGCTACACGTCCAGCTAAGCGTTCTAAGTCATAAACGTTAGTCAGCGCACTTTGCAAATCAATTCGTTCAAAGTAAGCGTTCAGCAAGGACTGTACCATATTTTGTCGCTCAGTAATTTGCTTTTCTTGAATGAGCGGACGATCCAGCCATTGTTTCAAAAGACGACCGCCCATCGCTGTTTTGGTTTCATCCAATAACCAAAGCAAGGTTCCTTTTTTGTGACCTGTTCGAATGGATTGACTTAGTTCCAAATTAAACTTGGAGTAATGATCCATTTTTAAAAAGTGATCAGGCTGATATTCTACCGCTTTTTGAATATGAGATAAGCTTCTCTTTTGAGTTACAGCTAAATAAGTTAACAGTTTGCCGGTCGCTTCAATTTCGAGCGGGCTCGTTAATTCACTGGTTAAGAAGCTGAATTCAGCATTTTCTTCCGCTTCTGCTTGGTGGGAAAAAACGATATTTAAGCGAGTGCTTAGGGAGGTTTGCAACGTTTCCGGAAGCTCTGAACCTAAAACCATTTCTTTAGTTTGCAAAGCTGAACTTTCGTTAACTACGCCGTCTGCTTCAGCTAATGTGGTGCTTTTTAATTCTCCCGTACTTAAATCTACGTAGGCAAAACCATATTGTTCCTCACGATAAACAACTGCCGTTAAATAATTATTGTCTTTGGCATCCATTCCTTTGCCGGTCATTGTCGTTCCCGGTGTTACCAGTTGAACGACCTCCCGTTTGACCATACCTTTAGTGGTTTTGGGGTCTTCTACTTGTTCACAAATAGCCACTTTGTAGCCTTGCTCAATCAAAGTATCAATATACCCTTGCGCCGCATGATAAGGCACGCCACACATAGGAATCGGATCATCGGCGTTACGGTTGCGGCTAGTGAGTGTTAACTCTAAAAGTTGCGCCGCTTTTTCGGCATCTTCATAAAACATCTCATAGAAATCACCTAAACGATAGAATAAAAAAGCGTCGGGATACTGAGCCTTAATCGTTAGATATTGTTCCATCATCGGTGTATTTTTAGTTTTTTGTGGCATTTAGTTCCCTTCTTTCTCTAATTCTTCGTTGATCTGATATTGGATCATTTCAGTGATATGCTGGACTAGATCGTTAGCTTCTAATAATTGCTCCCGATAAGCAACAACCAGCGGATGCTCATTAAACAGCTTGGTTTTTTCGTCTGCCAATTTAATTGCGGCTTTCTCTGCTTCCGGCTTACCGTAATGGGCAAATTGTACAGCGTCTTTTTGAGCGGCTTTGATTTCTTCCACCAAATTGGTCAAATTTTGGTTATTCTGTGCTTTGGTCTCTATTTTTTTATAACGCTGAATTACGTCATCTTCAGCGATTAATCCCAGTAGCTGATCTAATTCTTTTCTAACTTGGGGTTCCATAGCCAAAGAATCCATCTTCCCACCTTCATTCTATTTCTTCATGAAATTTATAATCGTAATTATTTTATCACAAACATTTATGAGACAACAGCAACATTTTTCTGCTCTAACCGAGAAAAGCTGTGTTTATGTCTTACCTTTACCTTAAATAAATAGCGAGACAGAAGCCATCGCTCCGAAACCGGGAGCTGAACACTTCTGTCTAGACCTGTTTGTCAGTTATTAAACGGACGATCTTCGCTAATTTGGATGGTTTCAATTGATTTTGCCCGTCCAGTTTGGTCATCTACTTCAATCAAACAAGCAGATAAAATAGCGCGTCCCGATTCGATCACTTCAAAACGTTTTGGCAAAGCAGTTCTAAATTTTTCAATGATCGGTTCACGTTTCATTCCTAATATGCCATCGTAAGGTCCGGTCATGCCGACATCACTTAAATAAGCTGTTCCTTGAGGCAATAGGCGAGCATCATTGGTTTGAACATGAGTATGCGTGCCGATAACCGCTGACACCCGACCATCTAAAAACCAGCCCATCGCCTGTTTTTCGCTAGTCGTTTCTCCATGAAAATCAATGAAAATTAATGGCGTCCGCTGTTGAGCCTCTTGAATTAATTCTTCGGCCTTCTGAAAAGGATCATCCAAATCCACCATAAAAGTCCGAGCTTGCAAGTTAATTACTGCTAGTTCTAGTTGATTAACCTTTACAAACACTAGGCCTTGCCCCGGGGCTTGTTTAGGATAGTTAGCCGGACGAATCATCTTTTTCGCATCAGCAATAAACTCAAAGATATCTTTATTGTCCCATGTGTGGTTCCCTAACGTCACAACATCCACGCCGTCTTGAAGAAACTTCTTATAAATCTTTCCGGTAATTCCTCGACCAGCAGCTGCATTTTCCCCATTGGCAATAGTAACTTGCGGCCGATATTTCTTCTTTAATTGCGGTAGATACGTGGTTAAAGTCGCTCTTCCTAAAGAACCAACCACATCTCCAATAAATAATATACGCAAAAATTTTCCTCTTCTCTTTTAACATCTCTCGTTTAGAAAGGAAAGGTATCCTGCCAAAAGTCCCTGAAAGGTTACTGACTAGACAAAAAGAGCCAAGGCCGTTAGTCAGTTTGACTAATGGCTCTGGCTCCAAAGCTAATGATAAATGATGTTCCGAAAGCAACTCCTCCGATAATAAACCGTAATTTCAAAAAATTTTAAATGTAATTTTCAAAAATCCCTTTTACTTCTTGGAGTAAAACATTTTGCCTCATTCTTTTTGAAAAAGCGTACAAGATACGTCTTCTTCCTTATTTTGCCACATTTCACGAACGGAAACTGGCAAAGCTGTTGGATCTTGCCCCTTTCCTATGCAATGTAGGTCCACTTAAAGTCATACTTTGCGCCCGTAGAATGGAACAGAATGTTTTTTACTTTCTCTGAACGTAAACGAGCTTCTCCTTGTTGATACAAAGGAATGGCGCCCATCTTATCGATAAAAATCCTTTCAGCAGTCAACAAATCATGCCAACGAACATTTGGATTATTGGTGTGAATCGTCTCTGCATTTTTAACGGCTGTATCGTAGTCTTGGTCGCTAAAGCCGCCTCGATTGTAGGGGTTGTTACTGGTAAATAAAGATAAAATGCTGCTAGGATCCGCATAGTCGGCTGACCAGCCGGCAGCCGCTATTTGAAAATCGCCTTTATTTGAACGATCTAGGCGCACGGCAAATGGAACAGGTGTAATTTCAACTTCTAATCCCTTAAGCGTATCCGCCAGTTCGGCTTGTAGGAATTCAGCCATTTTTTTTGAATTATCGGTATCATCTACTAACAAATTGATCTTTAATGTTTTAATCCCCAGTTCTGTTTGGGCTTGTTGCCAATAATTTTGGGCTTGCTTAGGATCGTAAAGCAACCCGTTGTCGGTTTCTTCAACAAAATCTTGATGTGTCTCAGGATCAAAAGCTAAATCAGCTGTTACTAAGCCTTTCGCCACTGTCGAACCATTCATTTCTATTTTGTCAACAAGTGTCTTACGATCTATGGCAAAAGAAATGGCTTTACGTAAATTCTCATTTTTGTATGGAGAATTGGGTGATTTTTGATTTAATTCTAAATAAAACACCGAAGCGAATTGTTGAATAATAAAATTCGGATCATTTTTTAACTCTTGTGCTAAATCACCGGATAAATAAGTGTCATCTGCTTGACCCTTTTCAAAAAGATTTAAGGCCGTATTGGCATCTTTCACTACGTCAATCTTAATTTTTTTCAGTTTGACAGTCTTGTGATCCCAATACGTCGGATTTTTCTTCAAATTCCAATTAGTGTCAATGCCCGGACCATCAAAATCACTTAAAACGAAGGGACCATTATAGACAGCACGTTGATCAGTTTTGGCGTAATTGGTTTTGTATTTATCCACGATATCTTGTCGCTGTGGAAAATATGCCGGCAAAGCCAACAAGTAGTTAAAATACGGTGTTGCTTTTTCCAAAGTAATTTCCAGTTCAAAATCGTTCAATGCCCGAATGCCTAAAGTCGATTTATCCATTTTACCATTCATAATAGCCTGTGCATGTTTAACAGGTCGGAACATATACGCTTGATTAGATGATGTTTTAGGGTCAACGGTTCGTTGCCAACCATAGACATAATCTTTGGCTTTTACCGGGACACCATCTGACCACTTTGATTCTTTTCGTAGTTTGACCTTGTAAACACGTCCATCTGCGCTAATTGTAGCTGCCTCTACTGCTCCGGCAGGCTGAAGAACATTATTTTGATCTAAACGGTAGATTCCTTCGTAAATATTGTTAAGTGTGATAAAACTCACTTCATCGGTCGCTAAAGATATATCAGCA
>Ga0302349_1000782_pt1 | contig 31994 bp, 30 predicted proteins | sample PhyAR1_FD_202176 | JGI IMG/M metagenome (GOLD analysis project Ga0302349, IMG submission 202176) | Leaf surface microbial communities from alfalfa plants in UC Gill Tract Community Farm, Albany, California, United States - DLSL A.R1... | ecosystem: Host-associated > Plants > Phyllosphere >...
AACGCGGCCTTCAGGCCGACCAGGTTGTAAGGGGGGCTCAGCGGATAATGTTGAACAGCGACATCGACTGCATCTGCGAGAACAGGGTCTGAGCCGCCTGCAGGGCGGTCTTCTCCAGCTGGTACTGGCTCAGCGCGTCGGCATAGTCCAGGTCGCGCATCTGCGAGAGGGTGGTCTTGAGCGTGACCACGTTCGATTCCCGCATGTCCGAGGCGTTGTCTAGGGCCTTGAGCTGGGCGCCACCGGCGGCGCGGGAGTCGATCATCCGCTCCGAGGCGCGGGCCACGTCGCGCAGGCCGCTCTGCAGCAGGTTCTGCTGGGCCGCCTGCTGGGCAGGGGTGCCGGTATCCATCTTCAGTGCGCCGATCAGTGAATCCAGGGTGCCGAAGATGTCGCGGCTGGACGCGGGGCTGACCTCGAAGGTATCGCCCGCGGCAGGCGCTCCCTCGATGTGAAGGCGCACCCCTTTGACCACCAGGTCGTCGCCGGTCTTGAGCGTGCCGCTGGACACCACGGTGCCGCCGGCATCGAGCAGGTCGTAGCTGTCGGTGCCGGTGAAGCGCACGCTGAAGCCTTCCCCGTTCCAGCTACCGTCGCTGTCGCGGGTGATGTTGGTCAGCACGGCGCTGCCGGTGTTGCCGGCGGCGGCCTTTCCGTCCACATGCCCGTCGCCAGTGACAATGCGCATGAAGATCTCGCTGCCGGGCAGGGCGTCCTTCACGTATGTATCCGGACCCACTTCCACTTCGCGCTGGTTCTGGTCGCCGTTGTAGACAATGCGGCCGTCGACCTGGCTGAAGGGCGGGCTGCCATCGTCCGTACCACCGAACAGATAGCGGCCGGTACCGTCGGTACTGTTGGCCACCGCGAGCAGATTGCCGCGGATCGCCTCGATTTCCGTGACCATCGACTCCTTGTCGGCCGCGGCCAGGCCCGGGTTGTTGGCGTAGATGGTCAACTCGGTAATGCGGCCCATCATGTCGCCGACCTGGGCCAGCGCGTTTTCCTGCAGGCCCAGCCGGTTCTGCAGGTTGCCGGCGTTGAGCTGCATGCGGTCCAGCGAGGCCAGGGTGCGGTCCAGGCCGACCGCGCTGCCGGCCGAGACCGGATCGTCCTTGGCCGACACGATCTTGCTGCCGGTGGCGATCTGGCGCTCGAGGTGGTTCATCTTCGCCTGCGAAGCGAGCATCAGGGACACCGACTGATTGAACATCATGCCGGTGGAAATGCGGTTGTTCATCGCGAAACGGCTCCGAGGATGGTCTGGAACATGGTGTCGGCGGTGGAGATCAGCTGCGAGGCGGCCTGGTAGGCCTGCTGCAGGCGGAGCATGTCCGAGGCCTCTTCATCCAGGTTCACGCCGGAAATGGAGTCGCGCGCCGCCTGGGCCTGGTCGGTGATCACCTGCTGTGCCATCAGGGAATACTCGGCCGAGCGTGCTGCCGCGCCGACCTGGGTTGTCAGTCCACCCAGCGCGCCACTCAGGGTGATCGTGCCGTCATTGAAGGTCTTGGCCTGCTCGACCTTGGCCAACAGCAGCGCATTGCTGTTGTCCGAGGAACCGGCCGGGGTCGGCCCGATGTTGAAGGTGTCCCCCTGCTTGGGCGCACCGTCCAGCACGAAGCTCCAGCCGTTGGCGGTGATGGTCTGCCCGGCGGTGTAGGTGTTGGGTGCTCCGCCATCAATGGTGTATTCGGTGGCACTGATGAACACGATCGCCGCCGGATTACGCAGCGCCGCGTTCTCCGCATCGGTCACCTTGACCCCGGTGAGCTTGCCGGTGCCGGTGTTGGCCATCGCGGCGGTGCCCTTGATCGGCGCGGCGGCGGCGATGCGCGAGGTGTCGGTGATCGCCACTTCCATGCTGCCGGCCACGCCTGCGGTGGGCTGCAGCAGGAAGCGGTCGTCCTTGGCCGGCGTGCCGCTCATGACCAGGCTGACGCCATTGAGCACCAGCGGGTCGGTTGGGGTGCCGGTGCCGGTCATCGGGATCGCGGCGCCGGTGTCGGCACGGGTGGCCTGCCACTGGGTGCCATCGAACTTCATCACGATGTTCTGGCCATCCAGCTTGGACAGATCGCCGAAGCTGGCGCTCATGCTGGCCGTGCCGGTGTTGCTGCTGTTGGCGGTGATGCGTGGGTTGCCGATGGTGAAGAAGTCGCCGCCCATGTTGCCGTACAGATCCGCGCCCTGGCGGTGGACGTCGTTGAAGCTGCTGGCCATGCCGATCGCCAGCTTGCCCAGCTCGGCCTGGGCCGGGGTCAGGACGGTATCGCGGAACTCCAGCAGGCCACCGATCTGGCCACCCAGTGTCTTGCCATTGATGGTGATCTTCTGGCCCTGGCTTTCCAGCGCCAGCTGCAGGCGCTCGGGCTGGTACGGATCGGTGACGGTGGTGACCTTGGAGGCGGTGGTGCCGACCACCAGGGCCTGGCCGCCGGCGGTGTAGACATTCATGATGCCGCCGTCCTGCATCACCGCGTTGCCGCCGGTGTAGCCGACCAGGTTGGCGATCAGCTGGTCCCGGCGATCGAGCAGGTCCGGGGCGGCCGTGGCCGCGTTGCTGCCGATGGAGCCATTGAGCTGGGCGATCTCCTGGGCCAACCGGTTGATCTCGGTGGCGCCGGCGATCAGGCCATTGTTGACCTCGCTATTGAGGTTGTTGAGCTGGGTATTGAGCTGCTGGAAGCGGTTGGCCAGGGTCTTGCCGCTGTCCAGCACGTTCTGCCGGTCGGCGCTGCCCGAGGCGTTGGACGAGAGTCCGCTGACCGAATCGAAGAAATTCGACCAGACCCCGGCGACGTTGGTGGAGGCGTCGGAGAACATGGCATCGACCCGGTCGGCCATTGTGGACAACTGCTTCAGGCGCGCCAGCTCACCGCTGCCATCGAGCAGGCGCGAGATGGCCAGCTGGTCCGCCACGCGGCGGACATCGGTGATGCGGGTGCCATTGCCGACGTCGCCATACCCGTAGTTCTGCGGGTTGGCGGTGGCGAAGTCCACCTTCTGCCGGCTGTAGCCGGGGGTCTTGATGTTGGCGACGTTGTGGCTGGTGGTCGCCAGGGCCCGCTGGAAAGCGAGCAGGGCGCTGGTGCCGGTGGAGAGTACGCTGGACATGGGTTACCTCAACGACGGATGACACCCAGCCCGGTCGGGCTGGCGGTGCTGGCAAAAGTGCGGCCCAGGCGCTCGCCGGCATCGCTCACCGCCGCGACGGCGCGCTCGATGGTCGGGCCGCCGGCGATCGCGGCGATCTTGGCCGCGTAGGTCGGGTCGGTGGCGTAGCCGGCGCGCTGAAGCCCCTGCGCAAAGCTGCGCACGTTGCTGCCGGCCTGGAGGGCGTTCTGGTAGCGCGGGCTGGTCTTGAGCAGGCGCACGTAGTCGGCGAAGCTCTCGCCCACCGAGTTGTAGGCGCGGAAGCTCGCCGTCTCGTTGCGGCGCACACCGTTGACGTACTCGTGGGTGCCGCTGGTGGCGCGCTCACCCTGCCAGCCATTGGCCTTGATCCCGAACAGGTTGTGCGAGCTGTCACCGCCACTGCTGCGGACCAGCTTGCGGCCCCAGCCGGTTTCCAGCGCGGCCTGGGCGACCAGCGCCTTGGCATCCACGCCCAGTTCGCGCGCGGCCTGCTGCGCATGGCCCCAGATGCTGGCCACGAAGCCTTCCGGCGTGTGCGGGCCGAGCTCGGCGGCGGCTGTGTTGGCCGCCAGGGTATCGGCGGCGCTCGGGCCGGTGGCCGTAGTGCGGTTGACGCCGGTCCAGCGGTCATCGGCCATGGCCCAGTCGGCGCTGGCTGGGTCGGTCACGGTGGTCGCCGCATAGGGATCGCTGCGGCCGATCGCCTCGTGCATCTGGCTGCTTTCACGGCCGGCAATCAGGTCCAGCGCGCGTTCCATCGGCTGCAGCACCGCGGACGGTGCATCGCCGTTCAACTGCTGCAGCAGGTCGACCTCGCGTGGCGCGGACGGCGCGGTGCTGGCCGGCAACGGCATGCCGGCGGCCGGTGCATTGAGTTGATAGGCACGCAGGGCCGCGGCCGGGTTGAGCGTGGTATCGACCGGCTTGGCCGTCTCGCCCTCGGCGCCGCCCAGCTGGCGCGCGATCATGCTCGACAGCCCCAAGCCGCGGCCGCGGGTCATCGCATCGGCGATCTTCTGGTCGTACATCTCGCGGAACATGGTGTTTTCGCCGGGGAACAGCGAATCGCCAAAGCTCGCCTCGCGCATGCTCTTGATCAGCATCTGCGCGAACTGGCCTTCCAGCTGGCGGGCAACCTTGTCGACCTTGGCCGGGCTGTTGGGCTGGGCGGGATTGAGTTCCAGGGCCGGTTGGATGCGCATGTCAGATCACCTCGAGTTCGGCACTGAGCGCGCCGGCCTGCTTGAGGGCTTCCAGGATGGCGATCAGATCGCCCGGGGCCGCGCCCACGGCATTCACCGCGTGCACGATTTCATCCAGCGTGGTGCCGCCGTTGAACTTGAACATGCGGCTGCCATCGTTGGTCGCGGTGACGGTCGACTGCGGCGTCACCACGGTCTGGCCGCCACTGAACGCGCCCGGCTGGCTGACGTTGGCGTTCTCGTTGATGGTCACGGTCAGCGAGCCATGGGAGATCGCCGCAGCGCCCACGCGCACCTGCGCGCCGATCACCACCGTACCGGTACGCGAATTGACCACCACCTTGGCCGGCGCACTGCCGGGGGTCAGTTCCAGGTTTTCGATACGCGCCAGCAGGCCGATGCGCGCGCCCGGATCGGACGGCGCGTTGACCGCCACGGTGACGCCATCGATCGCGCGGGCGGCGCCTTCACCGAAGGCGGTGTTCAGTGCCGCCACCATCCGCGAGACCGTGGTGAAGTCGTTCTTGTGCAGGTTCAGGGTGATGTCGCCACCGCCGCTGAACACATCCGGCAGCGCACGCTCGACGGTGGCGCCATTGGGAATGCGGCCGACGCTGGGCACATTGACCGACACGCGCGAGCCATCCTTGCCCTGCGCACCGAAGCCGCCGACGATCAGGTTGCCCTGGGCGATGGCGTAGACCTGCCCATCGGCACCGCGCAGCGGCGCCATCAGCAGCGAGCCGCCGCGCAGCGAGACCGCGTTGCCCACCGAGGAAACGGTGATGTCGATCGGCTGGCCGGGCTTGGCGAACGGCGGCAGCTCGGCATGGATGGCCACGGCCGCCACGTTCTTCAACTGCGGGTTGACGTTGGCCGGTACGTTGACGCCCAGCTCGCCCAACAGGTTCTTCAGGCTCTGCACGGTGAAGGGCGCCTGGCTGGTGCGGTCGCCGCTGCCATCCAGGCCGACCACCAGGCCGTAGCCGACCAGCGCGTTGCCACGCACGCCGCCGACCTGCGCCAGGTCCTTGATGCGCTCGGCGGAGGCGGGCGTGACCAGCGCGAACACGGCCAGCAGCGCCAGCACGGCACGCGTCGCGCCGTGCGACACCATGCGTTGCGTCACCATGTAGAGCGACGCCGCGCGTCGCTGCTTCGCCACGTGGTGGGGGTACGCCATGCGTCGCTGCCCGAACAGGGAAAGGAAGAAAGTCATGTCAGGCTCAGTACGGCGCCAGCGCCGAGTTGAAGAAGCGGCTCAACCAGCCCATCGCGTTGGATTGGGCGATCGCGCCGCGGCCGCCGTAGACGATGCGGGCATCGGCAACACGGCTGGAGGGAATGGTGTTGTCCGGGAAGATGTCTGCCGCGCGCACGATGCCCTGCACCTGCACCAGCTCATCGCCCCGGTTCAAGCGCAGGTTCTTGGCGCCCTGCACGACCAGGTTGCCGTTGGGCAGGCGCTGGATCACCGTGACCGTCACGCTGCCCTGCAGGCGGTTGCTCTGCGCGCTGGTGCCCTTGCCGGTGAAATCGCGCGAACCGGCGGCGCTGGCACTGAGGATGTCCTTGCCGCCGAGCGTGACCGGGGCGCCGAAGATGGTCGGCGTGCCGATGCTCAGCTCCGACTCTTTCGAGGTGGAGGTGTTGGCGGTGGTCTGCGCGGTGGTGTTCTCGGTCAGCGTGATCGTGAGCAGGTCGCCCACATCGCGGGCGCGCCGGTCCGAGTAAAGCTGCAGGCCGGGGCCGGCGGCGTAGATCGCACCGGCCGTGGCCTGGGCCGAGGGCGGCATGATCGGTTCCACCGGCGCCATGGCCGGGTAGGGGCGGACATCGCCGGCGATCACGCAGCCACTCAGGGTGGCGACGATGACGGCGGCAGCGAGCAGGCAGAGGGTAGGGGCAAGACGCGACATGGCAGGTTCCCGGGTCGACCGATCAGACGTTCTGGTTGAGGTAGCCGAGCATGGCGTCGGTGGTGGAGATCGCCTTGGCGTTCATTTCGTAGGCGCGCTGGGTTTCGATCATCGAGACCAGTTCTTCCACCACGTTGACGTTGCTGCCTTCCAGTGCACCCTGCACCACGGTGCCCAGGCCGTTCAGGCCGGGGTTGCCGTTCTGCGCCGGGCCGGAGGCGGTGGTTTCCAGGAACAGGTTTTCACCGCGCGCCTGCAGGCCCGCTGGATTGACGAAGTCGGTCAGGGTCAGCGCGCCGATTTCCACCGAGGCGGCGTCGTCGGCCATCTTCACGCTGATGGTGCCGTCGGTGCCGATGGTGAGCGACTGCGCGCCTTCGGGAATCTGGATGCCCGGCTGCACCGGGTAGCCGCTGTTGGTGACCAGCTCGCCATCCTGGTTGCGCTGGAATGAGCCATCGCGGGTATAGGCCGAAGAACCATCCGGCATCTGCACTTCAAAGAAGCCGCGGCCGTTGACCATCACATCCAGCGCGCGGCCGGTCTGCTGCTGGCTGCCCTGCTCGAAGTTCTTTGAGGTGGCGACCACGCGCACACCGGTGCCCAGCTGCAGGCCCGACGGCAACTGCGTCTGCGCCGAGGAAGCGCCGCCGGGCTGACGGACCTGCTGGTACAGCAGATCTTCAAAGCTGGCACGGTCCTGCTTGAAACCGGTGGTGTTGGTGTTGGCGAGGTTGTTGGAAACCACCGACATGCGCGTCTGCTGCGCATCCAGTCCGGTCTTGGCGATCCACAATGCCTGGTTCATGGCGTCATTCCTGTGTTGTAGCGGGTGGCCGCGTGGTGCGGCCCTTGCGAAGGGCAATGCATGGCGCGTGCCAGAACGGCGCCGGGATTACGTCACGGCGCGCGGTCAGCCGCCCAGGCGCAGCAGGCTGTTGGCGCTGCGCGCGTTGTCATCGCCGTGCTTGATGACTTTCACCTGCATTTCGTACTGGCGCTGCAGCTGGATCATCTGCACCAGCGCACCGGCGGCATCCACGTTGCTGCCTTCCAGCTGGCCGCTTTCCAGCGACTTGCCCTGGGCCTGCACGAACGGCTGCTGTGGGTCGGTGTTGCGCATCAGCCCATCCAGGCCGCGTTCCAGCCGTGCGTCGTCGGCCTGCACCACGCGGATGCGACCCACGTTGGCCATCGTCTGCGGGCCTTCGCCCAACGGAATGATCGAGATCGTGCCGTCGTTGCCGATGTCCATCGCCTGGTGCGGCGGGATCGCGATCGGATTGCTGTTCTCATCCAGCACCGGATGGCCGCCGGCGGTCACCAGCTGGCCATTGGGCGTGATCGACAGCGCCGCACCCCGGGTATACGCCTCACCGGCATTGGCGCCGGGTGCCTGCACGGCCAGCCAGTTGCCGGCCTGCAGGGACAGATCCAGCGGGTTGCCGGTGATCTGCTGGGCGCCCATGCGCCGGTTGAAGCCGGCATCCACGTGCAGGGCATCCACGCGCGAGGCATAGCCGGTCCCCTTGATCGGGAAGGCCTCGGTGTTGGCGAGCGCCTCCTTGAAGCCGGGGGTATCGGTGTTGGCCAGATTGTGCGACAGCGTGCCCTGCGCCTGCAGGGAAGCGCGTGCACCGGTCATCGCGACGTAGAGTGCCTTGTCCATCGGTCTAGTCCCGTGTTGCGGTCAGTGGCTCATCAACGCAGGTTGATGATGGTCTGGGTGATCTGGTCCTGCGTGGAGACCATCTGCGAGTTGGCCTGGAAGTTGCGCTGGGCGGTGATCATGTTGACCAGCTGCTCGGTCAGGTCGACCGTGGAGGCTTCCAGCGAACCGGCCTGGATCTTGCCCAGGTTGGAGCTGTCCGGCGCACCGGTACGCGGCGTGCCCGAAGCGAAGCTCTCCGTCCACAGGTTGTTGCCCTTGGCTTCCAGGCCCTGTGCGTTGTTGAAGGTGGTCAGGGCGACCTGGCCCAGCGCCTTGTCATCGCCATTGGAGTAGCGGGCGTAGACGATGCCCTCTTCGGAGACGGTGATCTCGTTGAGCTTGCCTGCCGCATAGCCGTCCTGCTGGGTGTTGCGCAGCGCGAACTTCTCGCCGTACTGGGTCGAGCCGCTCAGGTTCAGCGACATCGACAGCACGCCGGCGCCGGTGGTCGGGGTGAACGGATCCATGACGATCTGGCCGTTGGCCGGGCTGGTCAACGCACCGCTGTCGGAGAACTGCAGCGTGGTCGGGGTCCCAGCGGCCTTGCCGTCCACGTAGTTGTAAACCTGCCACTCGTTCGGGTTGTCGGTCTTCACGAAGTAGGAGGTCTGGGTGTGGCTCACGCCCAGCGAGTCGTACACGGTGATGCCGCCGGTGGAGTGGTTGTAGCTGTTGGAGTCGGTCGGGTCGAAGGCGGCGACCGTCGGCTGCTTGGCGTTGGCCGGCAGGGTGAAGCTCACATCGACCTTGCCGGTCTGCCGCGGCGGGCTGTCGGTGGTCATCAGCTGCAGGTCGGTCAGGCGGCCGGCATCGAAGTTGGTGCCGTCCGCATTCGGGGCGAACACCTGCAGGCGCGCACCCTGCGGGTTGGTCACGTAACCGGCCTGGTCGGTCTGGAAATTGCCGGCGCGCGAGTACACGCGCTCACCGTTCATGGTCAGGGTGAAGAAACCTTCGCCGGAAATGGCCATGTCCAGGCTGCGCCCGGTCTGTTCGTTGTTGCCCTGCGAGAACTGCTGGGCCACGTTGGTCACCCGCACGCCGGAACCGACCGCGTTCTTTGACAGGCCATAACTGGTGGCCGAGAACAGATCGGCGAACTCCGCGCGCGACTGTTTGAAGCCGGTGGTGTTGACGTTGGCGATGTTGTTCGCGGTGACGTTCAGATCGGCATTGGCTGCGTTGATGCCGGACAACGAGACGTTGAAGCCCATGGGATGCTCCTGTGGATGCGGGTGAGGCGGCTCAGCTGATGCGGAGCACGTAGTCGATCGGGGCCGTGCCCAGACCCTTGAGGTTGAGGTACAGGCCGTCCGTGCCGACCGTGACGCTCTCCACCGGGGCCTGCACGTAGGTGTTGAGCTTGGTCTTGGTGCCGGCGGTATCGGTGTGCGAGGCGGCGATGGTGTAGGTGCCTTCGGCCATGCGGTTGCCGTTGGCATCCTTGCCGTCCCAATCGAAGGTGACTTCGCCGGAGGCCTTGGCTTCCACGCTGATCTGGTTGACCTTGACGCCGTTGGCGTCGGTGATGTCCACCGTCACGAAGCCCGCACCGGGCGCGGCGACCATGCCGGTCACATCGCCATCCTTCTCCAGGGCCAGCTTTTCCGATGGCACCAGCACTTCGTGGCCGACCAGGGCCGCGCCGCGCAGGATCTGGTCGCTGGACATCGAATCCTGGAAGCCCTTGACCGTGTTGTTGAGGTCGGTGATGCCCTGGACCTGCGACAGCTGCGCCATCTGCGCGACCATCTGGGTGTTGTCCATCGGCTTGAGCGGATCCTGGTGCCGCAGCTGCTCGGTCATCAGGCGCATGAAATCGGCCTGGTCCAGGGTGCTCTTCTTCTTGCTGGTATCGCTGTTGGGCGCGTTCAGGCCCAGTGCGCTGTAGATGTCGCTGCTGTTCTGGCCGACGCCGGTGGTGCTGCTCATGGGAGGGGATTCCTGCGGTTAGAGGGTCAGCGACCCATGGTCAGCGTGGCCAGCGCCAGTTCCTTGGCGGTGGTCAGCATTTCCACGCCCGCCTGGTAATTGCGCGAGGTGGAGATCAGGTTGACCATCTGCGCGACCGGGTCCACGTCCGGCTGGTAGATGTAGCCATCGGCATCGGCCAGCGGGTGGCCCGGCTCGTAGCGCTGGATCGGCGCGGCGTTGCTCTGGCTGATCTCCTTGACCTGCACCGTGGTGATGTTCGGATCGTTGCGGCTGGTGACCGACTGGAAGATCGGCTCCAGCGGCTTGTAGACCGCATCGGCCGAGCCGGCGACGGTGTCGGCATTGGAGAGGTTGGAGGCGATGGTGCTCATGCGCACGGACTGCGCCTGCAGCGCGGAACCGGCGATGTCGAAGATGGGCAGATTGCTCATGGCTTACTGCCCCGTGATCGCGGTGAGCATGGAGCGCACCTTGGATTCGACGAAGCTCAGCGAGGCGCGGTACTCCAGCGCGGCGCGGCCGTAGGCGGCGCGTTCGGCATCCGGGTCGACGGTGTTGCCGTCGATGCTCGGCTGCACGCCTTCCTTGGCGATCTGGAACGGGTTCAACCCGCCGCCGATCTCATAGTGCTTTTCACTGGTGGTCTTCAGCAGACCGTTGCCATCCAGGCCCTGGGCATTGCGCAGGGCGGCATCGAAGTCCAGGTCCTGGGCCTTGTACCCGGGGGTGTCGGCATTGCTCAGGTTGCTGGCGATCAGCTTCATCCGCTGCTCGCGCAACGGCATGGCCTGGGCGTGGACACCCAGATAGTTCGAAATCAGATTGGGCATGACGCACTCCCACGGGACGATGCCTGGGGCAGTGCAAGCGGCGTGCCAGAGGGGGCGGCGGGCCGCTCCCCGGCGGCGTGTTCACGCCGGGGTGGATCCACGCCGGGCGTGGATGTCGCCTAGCGGCCGGGGGTCATTCCGGCCGCGGTGGGCGGCGTGTCATGCCGCCATCGCCACCTTGCGCAGGCGGTCCAGCAGGAAGTCCGCCAGCTCATGCGGGGAGTACTTGGCCACGAACGCGTTCGCGCCGACCCGTTCCACCATCGCGTTGTTGAACACGCCCGACAGGGAGGTGTGCAGCAGCACGTACAGGCCGGCCAGGCCCGGGTGACGCCGGATTTCCGTCGTCAGGGTGTAGCCGTCCATCGCCGGCATCTCGATATCGGAGATCACCATGGCGTAGCGCTCGGCCGGGTTCTCGCCCGAAGCATGGATCTGTAGGAGGTGATCCAGGGCCTGCTTGCCGTCCGAGAGCAGGGTCGCCCCGACCCCCAGCTGGTCCAGCACGCTGCGGATCTGCTGGCGGGCCACGCGCGAGTCGTCCACCACCAGCACCTGCATCGGCGGGGCATCGGGCGGCAGGGCCATGGAGGGATCCAGCACCGCCTCACCGCGGATCTCAGCGATGTCGGCCAGCACGCTTTCCACGTCGATCACCTGGATCAGCTCGCCCTGGAAACGGGTCACGGCGGTCAGGTAGCTCGACTCGGCGCCCAGTTCGGGCGGCGGGTGGATGTCTTCGACGGCAATGTTGACGATGCGTTCCACACCGCTGACCAGGAAGCCCTGGATGGAGCGGTTGAACTCGGTCACCACCAGGTAGCCGGGCGCCTTGTCGGCATCGGGATCACGCTCGGGGTGGCCGATCGCCAGGCCCAGGTCCAGCACCGGCACCGAGCGGCCACGCACATCGGCCACGCCGGCGAACTGGCTGGGCAGCCCCGGCACCTGGAACAGGCCGGGACGGCGCAGGACTTCCTGCACCTTGAAGACATTCACGCCAAAAAGCTGACGGCCACCCAGCCGGAACAGCAGTAGGGCCAGACGATTGTGGCCGGCCAGGCGCGTACGCTGGTCGATGCGGTTGAGCAGGTCATGGGACATGGCCTTGGTATCGGCGGCACCGCCGATGACTTGAGCGCGGCATGCGCAGGGGTTCGGCACGGCCCTTGCATCGTGCTGCCCATGTTCCTTGCCCGTGGAGTGCCCATGCGTTCTTTTGTCCTTGCCGTGCTGCTGCTGGTGGCGCCCGCCTGGGCCGCCGGTGGGTGGCAACCCGTGGACAGCATCCGCCAGGCGGCGCTGGGCACCCTGCCGGCCGGCAGTGAAGGTGACACCACGCTGGACTCGGCACTGCGCCTGCCGGCCTGCGGCCAGCCGCTGGCGGCCCAGCCGACCGGCAGCAGCACCGTGGAGGTCAGCTGCCCCGATGCGGGTGGCTGGCGCCTGTTCGTGCCCGTGAAAGTGCGTCGCAACCAGACCGTACTGATCCTCAACCGTGGCGTGGCCGCTGGAGAAACCCTGGCGGCCGCCGATATCACCACTGGCCAGCGTGATGCGGCCCGGATCGCCGGCGCCGCGTTGGCCGATCCGGCCGCGGCGGTCGGTCGCGTGGCACGCAGGACCCTCAGTGCGGGCAGCCTGCTGTCGGCCAATGACCTGGTCGCGCAGCGGCTGGTGCGGCGGGGCGACAGCGTCGCGCTGGTGTCGCGGCGGGGCGGGGTGGAGGTCCGGGTGGCCGGACGCGCCATGGCCGATGCCGGCGAAAACGAGCGGGTCTCGGTCGAGAACCTGTCGTCCCGCAAGATCGTGCAGGGCACCGTCGCGGCCAGCGGTGACGTTTTAGTGACGCGCTGAACACGATTGTGAATACGCGCCACTTTTCCGGCAAAACCTGCAATATTCCCCTAAAGATGGCGTCCGCCCGGCCGTTATCCCTTGTGAACCGCATTCCCAGGACAACTCCATGAGCCAGAAAATCGACGGCAACCTCCCGGCCACCGCCCATCTGCGCAGCGTCGCCCCGGGTAACAAGCCGAGCGTCAGCACCGATGCCCCGGCCCGGCCGGTGGAAGCCGCTGACAGCCTGCGCCTGACCGGCGAAGCCACCAGCCTGCAGACCCTGCAGCGTGAATTGTCCACGGCGCCGGCGATCGATGCCGGGCGTGTGCAGGCGGTGCGCGATGCGCTGCAGAACGGCAGCTACAAGATCAATCCTGACGCGATCGCTTCGCGCATGCTTGAGCTGGACCAGCAGCTGCAGGGATGAAGCTGGCGATGAGCGAGCCGCTGCAACGCCTCAGCGATGCCCTGGACGTCGAACGCCAGGCATTGGTCGAGCATGACGTGCACGCGCTGATCCGTGCGACCGGCGCCAAACTGGAAGCGCTTCGGGCGCTCGAGGCCGCGCTGCCGGTCGGCCAGGCCGAACGCGTGCAGGAACTGGCCGAGCGCAACCACGCCAACGGTGTGCTGCTGTCGCGCCGCCGCCGCGAGGTCAACTGGGCCCTGCGCCAGCTCGGCCGCAGTGAAGAATCCTCGGCGTATGACGCCAAGGGCCAGTCGCACATCCTGCATACCCGGCGGCCCCTCGCGGTCGCCTGATCTCCCCGTCTGGCGGCCCCCGGCTGCCGATGTGAACGTCACCGCGTATATTGAGCGCCTGTTTCCAGCCGCCTCGATGTGACCGTGACCGTAACTTCCGCCCTTGTCACCGCCCCGTTGCCCCCGCATCCGGTCCTGCTTGCCCTGTTTGAACGGATCAAGGAGGGCGTGCTGCTGTTCCGCGAGGATGGCAGCGTGGCGCTGGCCAATGCCGCCGTCAGCGAGATCCTCGGCCAGGCCGAGCGCGATGCCGCCCTGACCCCGGCGCAATGGCTGCGCCAGCTGCTGCCACCGGATGCGCTGGAACAGGCGCGCCTCAACGGCCACTGGAACGGCAGCCTGCCGGTCGACGAGCGCATGGTCATCGCCCACGTCTACCATCATGACGATGGCGGCCAGCGGCACTATCTGGCCCTGTTCCGCCGCATCGAAGGCCAGGAGGATTACGAGCGCGAGCTGCAGCAGCGCCATGCCGAACTGCGCCAGGCCTACCTGCGCCTCAACGGCACCCAGGAAAAGCTGCTGCAGTCGGAGAAGATGGCCTCGATCGGCCAGCTCGCCGCCGGTGTGGCGCACGAGATCAACAACCCGATCGGTTATGTGCACTCCAACCTCGGCAGCCTGCAGGAATACCTGCGCAGCCTGTTCACCGTGATCGAAGCCTATGAGCGGGCCCTGCGTGCGCCGGACCCGAAGGCGCTGATCCCGGAAATCGATGACATCCGCCAACGCTTCGACATCGATTTCATCAGCCGCGATCTTCCGCAGCTGATGGCCGAATCACGCGAGGGCATCGAGCGGGTGACCCGGATCGTGCGCGATCTGAAGGACTTCTCGTATTCCGGCCGGGATGAGTCGTGGAAGCTGGTGGACCTGCATGCGGGCCTGGAATCCACGATCAACATCATCTGGAACGAGCTCAAGTACAAGGTGACCCTGCACCGCGAGTTCGGCCAGCTGCCGCTGGTGGAGTGCCTGCCGTCGGAGTTGAACCAGGTGTACATGAACCTGCTGCTCAACGCCGGCCACGCCATTGCCGACCGCGGCACGATCCATGTGCGCACCGGGGTGGAGGGCGACACGGTCTGGGTGGAATTCGAAGACACCGGCGGCGGCATCTCGCCGGACCTGCGCCAGCGCATCTTCGATCCGTTTTTCACCACCAAGCCGGTCGGCAGCGGCACCGGGTTGGGTCTGTCGATCTCCTACAGCATCATCAACAAGCACCATGGCCGCATCGATCTGGAGAGCACGCCGGGCGTGGGCTCCAAGTTCCGGCTGGTGCTGCCGATCAAACAGCCGCGCTGATCCGACAACCGTCGCGCCGGCCGCTGGCCCGCATTGCGCGGGCTTTCAGGTATCGCGTTCGGTTGGGCAAGAGCAGCCGACCAACGGTCGGCTCTACCAGGATCTCCGGCGCGTGCAACGTAGAGCCGACCGTTGGTCGGCTGCCGCCTCAATCCGCCTCAATCCGTCTAAATCCGTCTAAATCCGTCTCAATCCGCCTCAATCCGACTCAATCCGACTCACTCCGCGTCAACCGCCGGCAGCGCTGGCGCCGGTGCCGTGTTCGCCCTGCGCTGTTCCTCGTGGGTGCGGAATGCCTGGTGGATGTGCTTGCGCAGCTCATCGTCGTTCCACGGCTTGGTCAGGAACCGGTAGATGGCGCCACGGTTGATCGCGTCGGTCACGGTGTTGAGGTCGGTGTAACCGGACAGCACCAGGCGGATCGTATCCGGGTAGAGCATCTTCACCCGGCCCAGGAACTCGGTGCCGCTCATGTCGCTCATGCGCTGATCGGACAGGATCACCTGCACGTCGTTGATGGCCAGCAGATCAAAGGCATCGCGCACGTTGCCGGCAGCGAGAATGCGGTAACCGTCGCGACGGAACAGGCGCACCAGCGAGCGCAGCACGTTCTCTTCGTCATCCAGCAGCAGCAGCGTGCGGTCCGGACGGGTTTCTGCGAAGGCCTCCGGACGCAGGTAACGGCGGCGCAGGGTCATGCCGGCGGCATCGGCCGACATCGGCTCGCCGAACAGATAGCCCTGGAACACATCGCAGTCGTTGCGGCGCAGGAAGCCGAGCTGGGCCTGGGATTCCACGCCGTTGGCGATCACGGTCATGCCCAGCTGGTGGCCCATGGCGATGATCGCGCGGGCAATCGCGGCTTCGCGGTTGCCGGCCGGCGCGCTCTTGATGAAGCTGCGGTCGATCTTGAGCTTGTCCACCGGATACCGGACCAGCGCGCTGAGGCTGGAATCACCGGTGCCGAAGTTGTCCAGGCTCAGGCTGATGCCTTCGTTGCGCAGGTTGACCAGGGTTTCGTGCACGAAGTTGACATTGTTGGTCAGCGCGCTTTCGTTGATCTCCAGCGTCAGCATCTGCGCCGGGACGCCAGCGGCCTGCATCAGCGACATGACCTCGGCGAAGAAGTTCGGGCGCAGCAACTGCAGGGTGGATACGTTCACTGCGATGGTGAAGTCATCGAAGCCCTGGTCGCGCCACAGCTTGGCCTGTTTGAGCGCGCCTTCCAGCACCCAGGTGCCGATCTGCACGATGATGCCCAGGCGCTCGGCGGTGCGCATGAAGCGCTCCGGCACCAGCATGCCCAGCGTGGGCGATTGCCAGCGCAGCAGTGCTTCCATGCCGACCACGTGGCCGTCGCGGGCGCTGACCAGCGGCTGGTAACGCAGTTTGAGTTCGCCATTGGGGATGGCGTCGACAATCTGGCGCGCGATGATGCTCTCGCTATGTGCGCTGGACGGCGTATCCACCGCGTGGATGCGCACCGCATTGCCGCCTTCGCGGGCGGCCTGGTGCAGCGCATCTTCGGCGTGGTCGAGCAGGCGCGACACGCCGGTGCCGTGCTCCGGGCACAGGCTCACGCCCAGCTTGCCGGTCATGAACAACGTGTACGGCAGCACCGACAGCGGCAGCTCAAGCTGCTGGCGGATTTCCTCGGCCAGGTCCTCGGGCAGCGGCATGTCCGCAGTGCGCGGCACGGCCAGCAGGAATTCATCGCTGCCGTGGCGCCACAGCTTGCCGCGCCCGCGCAGGTGGTGCAGCAGGCGTTGTGCGACCAGCACCAGGGCCTGATCGCCCACCTCCGCGCTCATGTTCTCGTTGACCGAAGCGAAGTGGTCGATATCCACGTGCATCAGCATCAGCGGCGTGCCGCCAGAGGCAGCCTCGGTCACCATGGCCTGCAGCTCGGGGTTGCCCGCGCCCAGGCGGGGCGGTGCATCCTCGATGCTGACCAGGGGCAGGGAAGGGTTCCACATGGGTCAGTGTTCCAGAGCGTCGTGAGCCGTCGCGCCGGCGGCGCGGTACGGCAGGTAAAGGTCGATCAGGGTACCGGCGCCGTGCGCCGATTCGATGCGTAATGTGCCACCCACGCTCTGCGCGCGCTCGCGCATCACGATCAGGCCCAGCCCGCGCGGGCCGTCCGGGTCGAAGCCCTCACCATCATCGCGGACCTGCAGGTGCAGGCCGTGGTCGTCCACATCGCGCAGGTGCAGGTTGACCTGGCTGGCGCGGGCGTGGCGCAGCACGTTGGTGAGGCTCTCCTGTGCGATGCGGAAGCACGCCTGTTCGATGTCGCCGGCCGGGCGTCGGGGCAGGGACTGGATGTCCGGCAGCAGTTCGATCGCCGCCGAGCGGAACAGCACGCCGGCCTGCCAGCGCAGTGCCGCTTCCAGCCCCAGCGCATCCAGCTGCGGTGGGCGCAGCAGGGTGGAAATGTCGCGCAGCTTGCCGACGGTCGCATCGGCCAGCTGGATGATCTGGGCAAGGTCTTCATCGCGGCGGGCGGCGTCCTGCTCGTCCTGGGCGGCGTAGGCAGACAGTTTCATCGCGGTGATCGCTTGGCCGATGTCGTCGTGCAGATCGCGCGAGATCGCCCGGCGCTCGTCCTCCTGCAGCGAGAACAGTCGCCCGGCCATCGCCTGCAACTCACGGTTGCTGGTTTCCAGCGCCTCGCGGATGCGCTCGGGCTCGCTGAGGTCGCGCACGATCAGCAGCTTGCAGTTGCGCCCGCCGTAGCGCACATCGCCGACCGCCAGGCCGGCCTGGAAGGCCTGGCCGTTGAAGCGGCGCATGCCGATCACTTCGCCAGCCCCGGCGCTCTGCAGGGGCAACTGGGCGAACAACTGCGCCCGCACGCGGGGCAGGTCGTCGTCGGTGACGAGGGCGGCCAGCGGTTCGCCGAGCAGGGTGTGGTGTCCGTAGCCGAATTGGGTGGCCGCGCAGGCATTGGCGTACAGCACGTGCTCCTCGGACAGGATCACCACGCCATCAGGCAGTACCCGCACCAGCTCGCGGAATTGTTCTTCGCGCTCACGCAGCAGGCGCCGCGACTGCTCGCGCTCGGTGACATCCTGCAAGGTGCCCAGCACGCGCGGGCGGCCGGCGTCGTCCTGGCCGCTCTCGGCGCGCAGGTGCACCATCAGGGCGCGCCCGTCCATCGCCAGCAACGGCAGTAGTACATCGATCTGCACGGGCTCACCGGAGCTCATCTCCTGCAACAGTTGTTCGCTGAGCGCCGCCGTGGCCGGATCGGCCGGCACCAGCAGCTCATCGAACCGGTGCCAGCGCCGGGCGTCGGGCGCGCGCCGCCCGAGCAGGCGATACACCTGATTGGCGTACCGGCCCAGGCCAGTGGCCGGATCGATCTCCCATGCGCCGATGCGCGCCATCTCGTGCGCTTCTTCCACCCGGGCCAGCGCCTGGTCGCGGCGCAACAACGCCTGGTCTTCGCGGGTGCGGTCGATCGCGATCAACAGACGCGCGCGACGGCCGCCGTAATCGATGAAATTGCTGCGCATCTCCATCCGCCGGGTGCTGCCGTCACTCAGGCGCAGGTCGGCGGTGATCACGCACAGTTGCTCGGGATTGGCGCGGATGTGGTCCAGCTTGGCCTCGAGCATGGCCTCGTGCCCGGGCGGCCACAGCGCGGTGATCGGCATCGCGGTGAAGGCCTCGCGGCTGAAGCCGAAGAAGCTGGCCGCGGCCGGGTTGACGTCCAGGATCGCCAGCGACGCCAGGTCGTAGACCAGGATCGGCCCGGGATTGCCTTCGAACATCTGCCGGTGGCGCGTTTCCGAACTCTCCAGCCGCGCGTGGGTGTGCAGCACGTGCTGGGCCAGCGGGCGCAGCAGCAGATAGATCAGTGCCGCGCTGGCGACCACGAAGAATGTGCCCTTGATGGTCTGCCACTGTGCGGCCGTCTGCAGATCCCCGGCCACCAGCTTGACCGCCGCGTCGCTGCTCAGGATCCACACCAGGGCCAGCACCAGGTAGGCCACGACCACGCGCCAGCGGTCGCGGCGCAGATCGCGTGCCAGCGGGGTCTCGGCAGCGGGTTCGGAAGGGCCTGGCAGGCGGGTCGACATGGGGCAGGGCGGGGCCAATCGGACAAGGCGAGTGTCATCTTACCTGCCCCGGGCGAGGATGCAGGGCACCAGGGAACTCAATAAACCGCAATCTCCGCCGTTAACGATTGCGTTCCCCGGTTGTCGGGTGCGTTATCGGAGTTACAGGGCGTGGACCAAGGGATTATCGCGAGTCTGCTGCAGCACCCATTGGCCTCGGCGCTGGTGATCCTCGACCGTGCCGGTCGCCCGATCGCCGCCAACCCGGCCGCGCGCGAGCATGGCCTGTCGGCAACGGTCGCCGCCTACGGGGAGGTGCTGGAAGACCTGCGCCTGCTCGCCGCCGACGGTGGGCTGGTGCCCTGCCAGCTTCCCGGCGGGCCCGGTGGTCGCTTCGATGGCTGGATGCGCGCCGTGCACGATCCGGATGGGCACCTGCTGGCCTTCACCCTGAGCGTGCCCGAGCCGGTCGCCGCCTACGCGGGCAGCCGCTGGGAAGTGGCTCTGGATCATGCCGGGCACGGGCTGTGGGATTGGGATCTGCCCAGTGACAGTGTGCGCCGCTCACGGCGCTGGGACGGCCAGCCCATCGAGGATTCCCACAGTCATGCCGACGGTGTCAGCGCGCTGCTGGAGAACGTCCACCCGGACGATCAGCCCGCGGTGCGCCTGGCGATGGATGCCCACCTGCGCGGCGAGAGCGATGCCTATACCACCCAGTTCCGTGCCCGCCATCCCAACGGGGAGTGGCGCTGGGTGCTGGATCGCGGCCGCGTGGTCACCCGCACGGCCGACGGCCAGCCGCTGCGGATGGTCGGTACCCACACCGACATCCAGGCCCAGAAGCAGATGGAAGCCCAGCTGCGCGAGCAGCAGGTGCACCTGCGCGAAGCCCAGCGGATCGCCAGCATGGGCAGTTGGTCGTGGGATCCGGAGGCGCGCCAGTTCTGGTGGTCGCCCGAGTTCCGGGCGTTGCTGGAGACCGGTGACGCACCGCTGCACGGCCGCCGCCACTGGCTGCGCCAGCTGGAGCCGCACTCCCGCGGCCGGCTGCGTGGCGCCTGGCGCCGGATGTGGCGCGATGGCGCGGCCACCACCCTGGAGCTGGAGCTGATTCGTGACAACGGCGGTGCGCTGCACCTGCGCGTGTGGATGCAGCCGTTGATCGGTCCGGACGGGCGGATCCAGCGCCTGCTCGGGCAGGTCCAGAACATCACCGAGCAACACCAGACCGATGCGCTGATCCGCTGGCGCACCGAGCTGCTCAACCGCGTTTCCGCGCTGGGTCGCATCGGCGGCTGCGAGATCGAGGTGGGCACCCGCCACATGCAGTGGACCGAGGAGTGCTATCGCATCCACGGCCTGCGCAAGGAGGCGATCAGCCTGGACCAGGCACTGAGCCTGTACACCCAGGACTCGCGCGACGCGTTCGAGGCAGCCCTGTTGCGGATCGCCGAGGGCGGGCTGCCCGAGCAGCTGGACCTGTGTTTCTACCGGCAGTCCGGGCTGCGCATCTGGGTGCAGGTGCTGATCGAGCTGGACCGCCGCGATGGCCTGCCGACCCGCTTCGTGGTGCTGTTCCGTGACATCACCCGCGAGCGCGAAGCCAACGAGCGCATCGAGCTTCTGGCGCATTACGATCTGCTCACCGGCCTGCCCAACCGCATGCTGCTGCGCGAGCAGACCGCAGACGCCATCGAGGAAGCCCGCGACCGCGGCAGCCCGCTGGCGATGCTGTTCATCGATCTGGATGGCTTCAAGACCATCAACGACACCTTCGGCCACGCCACCGGCGATGCGCTGCTCAAGGCGGCCGCCTCGCGCCTGCACCAGAGCCTGCGCAACAACGACCTGTTCGGGCGCTTCAGCGGGGACGAGTTCATCGTGGTGCTGCGCGACCTGGCCGCGCCGGAAGACGCGGGCCACGTCGCGCGCAAGCTGATCGCCTCACTGGCCGAGCCGCTGCACCGCGGCGAGAGCACGTTGAAGGTCGGCGCCAGCGTCGGCATCGCGATGCTCGACGACAGCCGCCAGGATTTCGAATCACTGCTGCGCGCCGCCGATGCGGCGATGTACGCGGCCAAGGAAGCCGGGCGCAACACCTACCAGTATTACAGCCAGGACGCGCTGGCCAAGATCCAGCGCAAGCTGGAGATCGAGCACGCGCTGCTTGGCGCGATCGAACGCGAAGAGTTCACCCTGGCCTACCAGCCCCTGATGCATGCCGAGAACGACCAGCCCCCGGCGATCGAGGCGCTGCTGCGCTGGCATCGCCCCGGCATCGGCTACTGCAGCCCGGCCGAGTTCATCCCGATAGCCGAGAAGTGCGGCGAGATCGTGCGCATCGGCGACTGGGTGCTGGCCGAAGCCTGCCGCCAGGCCGCCGCGTGGGACGCTGCCGGCCTGCAGTTCGACCGCGTGGCGGTGAACGTTTCGGCCGTGCAGCTGCGCGACCGCGGCTTTGCCGAGCGCGTGATCGACATCTGCCACGCCCACGGCTGGCCACCGCAGCGCCTGGAGCTGGAGCTGACCGAGTCCGCCCTGATCCGTGACACCGAGGTGCTGCGGCACTGCTTCGATGTGCTGGAGCGGCACGGCGTGCCGCTGGCCGTCGACGATTTCGGCACCGGTTTCTCGAACCTGCATTATCTCAATCGCTTCCCGGTCGGACGCCTCAAGATCGACCGCAGCTTCGTGCAGGGCATGCTGCACGATGCCGGCACCGCCGAAGTCACCCAGGCGATCGTGCATCTGGGCCATGCGCTGGGCATGAAGGTCGTGGCCGAAGGGGTGGAGACCGAGCAGGAAGAGGCGATGCTGCGCCGCCAGGGCTGTGATGAGATCCAGGGCTACCTGTACTCGCGCCCGCTGGCCCCGCGCGATCTGGCGCAGTGGTTGAAGCTGGGTACCCAGACGCCGCCACGCGAGAGTTATGCAGCGGTGACGCAAAGCGTTTGAGGGCGGCGTCGTCGCCCTGTGCGGGGCTGCCCGCCTGACCTGACTCTGAGAATCAGGCGGTTGCCAACGGCGTCGCCAGCCTGACTGGTGCAGCGCCCTGGCGAGATGCGGGAGGACTTCCTTTGCAGTCGATACTCGCCACCAGCGACTCTCACAACAGGATGGGCAGGCAGCAATGGCCGAGCGTGCGTTTACGTTCGGCTGTGTAGCATTCGATCCGGTAGTAGTCGCGCATCGGCAGGCTCACGCCAGGCAAGGCGGGAGGATATCCATGTTGAATGCCTTTCGCGGGTCCGCGACGGAGCAATTGTGCTCCGGTAACTGCATCGATACAGACTGATCGGGAGACGTGGCGGATGCCGCGCCGTCAGCGCGCAGCTGCACCCAGATCATCACCGCTCAAGCCCAGATCCCAGGCCAGGCCGGCGAGGGCAGGATCGATCGCGGGTGGCAGTGCGGCAATGGCGGGCGAGGGGCGCTTGGCCAGCTGCGCCAGTTCCTGCTGGGCAAGCTGCTCCAGCCGGGCGATCAGGGCGCGGCCCTGCAGTGGCGCAGCCGCAGCGGCAGGTGCGGCTGCGAGAGTGACGGCGTCACTGCCCGGCACCGCCGGCTCCAGCTCGGCGGGGACAACAGAGGCAACCGACAGCAGGGACGCGTTCAACATCAGGTAATCATCTGCAGCCAAGGCGGGTAGTGCAAGCACAACGGCCCCGGGGTAAACCGGGGCCGCAGGGTGTGCCGGGAAGGGCACGGTAACGCTGGATCAGAACAACTCGACCGCGCCGGCGGCCATGCTCTGCTGGGCGACGGCCTTGTGCGGCGGGCGCTCCCACTCGGTGCGCATGTCGCGCAGGCGGGTGCCGGTGCGCTGCAGGGCGGTCACGACTTCTTCGTCGAACACGCCGCCACTGCGATGCAGCAGTTCCTGCAAGGCCACCGCCTCGCGGTTGATCGCGGTCAGGCGATCCAGGTGGGTATGTACGCCGCCCAGGGCCTGGGTGGCGATGTCCTCGAACTGCAGGGCACGCACGGCTTCGGCGACGCTGCTGTCGATGGCGCGGCCGCACTCGGAGATCTCACGCATGCCGTCACCCAGCGATGCATTGATCTGCGCCACGTTGTCCAGCATCTGCGCCGCTTCATGGCGCGCTTCGCGGGAGCGGTCCATATCGCGGGAGGCCATGTGCGAGACGGTCTCGCGCACCTTGGCGATGGCGTCCTTGGAGCTGTGGGCCAGCTTGCGGATCTGCTCGTTGAAGGTGGTGGAGCGCTCGGACAGGTTGCGGACTTCGTCGGCGACCACCGCGAAACCGCGGCCGGCTTCACCAGCACGCGCGGCCTCGATGGCGGCGTTCAGGGCCAGCAGGTTGGTCTGGTCGGCAATCGACTTGACGTCTTCCAGCAGCGCGAAAATGCCATCCAGGTGCTGCGCCATCTGGTCGATGTGCTGCACGGTGGTGCTGCTCTGGCCGCTGACCTGCTCCAGCGCCTCGACCAGCTGCTCCATGCGATGGCTGGCGTGCTGGGCGAAACGGGCCACGTCGACGCCGGCACCACCTTCGTCACCGGCGCGGTCGACGATACGGGCCAGGGCCTGGCTCTGCTGGCGCGACTTGCGGTTCATGGCATCGAAGCTGCTGCCCAGGCCACCGACCGCATGTCGGATCAGATCGCGGGCACGTTCGACCTCGCCACGCGAGCCTTCGATTTCGTTGCCGACAAACGAGCGCAGCTCGGTCAGCAACTGGTCCTGCTCGCGCAGGATGCGGGCCTGCTCAGGCGAACGCTGGGTCTGGGCGCGGGCGCTCCACCAGGCAAACCCGAGCCAGCTGAGCGTCATCGTGCTCAGGATCGCCCAACGCAGGGCGGCTGGCCACTCGAAGCCGATGGCAAAGGGAAGCAGAAGGGTCAGGACCAGGGGGGCGGCCAGACGGATGAAGAGGCGTGAGTACATGGACGTTCTCGGGGAGGTGCACGGATGCTGTATCGGCCGTACCCCGGTTTGCTTTAGCCGTCCGCATGATTTTTCCGCCCGTCGCCCTCCACCCAAGGGGCACGAGGCTGGGCCGCCGATCCCGCCGGCGGCCCCTTCGCCGCGGCTCAGCGCAGCTGGCGCGCGACCGCTTCGAGCATCGTTTTGCGGGAGAACAGGAAGTCCCAGTACTGGCCGCCGGTCTGGCGCCACAGCACTGCCGAGCGGACCGCCGCCAACAGCAGGGCGCGGATCTCGGCGACCACGCCGGCCTGGCCGAGGTAGTGCGGATTGCCCTGGACCATCACGCGCGGCTTGAGGTTGCTGATGGTGTCTGCGTACAGGCCGCCCAGCGCAGCGAGCACGTCCGGGTGGGCGCTGTCGCCGAGCTCGCTGGCCTGGGCCTGGGCGCGCTCGATGCCGGTGCTGACCTTGGCCACGATCTCGTTCTCGCGCACGAACCGGCGCTCCAGCTGCAGCACGGACAAGGCCAGGCGAGGCAGGTGCTCATCCTGGCCCTGGCTGCTCAGGTAGTTGTGCAGCAGGCGCAGGCCCGGGGCGACATTGCTGGCGCTGCCGTAGATCTCCTGCGGGCTGGCCGCGTCAATGCGGAACACGCTTTCCACCGCGGTGCGGACCACGGCGGCTTCGGAGTGGCCGGTTTCGGCGATGCGGCGGACCTGCTGCAGGGCCTGGGCGATGCCGGCCAGAGCAAGAACGCGGTCGTCGACGGAAAAACTCATGCAGCAGATACCTCGAAAGGAGAAGGGGTGGCGCGAAGGCGCTGTTCCAGGGGGGCATCGGTGGCGGCGATGACGGCGCCGCCAAGGCAGACCTCATCGTCATACAACACCAGCGATTGACCGGGGGTGACGGCACGCTGCGGCCGTGCGAAGCGCACCTCCAGGGTGCCGTCATCGCGCACAGACACCGTGCAGGGTTCATCGGGCTGGCGGTACCGGGTCTGGGCAGTGCACGCGAACCGGCGCGCGGGCGGGGCGCCGGCGATCCAGTGGGCGGCCTCGGAGTGCAGCCGGGTGGACTGCAGCCACGGGCTCTCGCGGTCCTGGTCCACGTACAGCACGTTGCTGGCGACGTCCTTGCCGACCACATACCACGGCGCCGCCGGCCGGCCTCGCACGCCGCCGATGTTCAGGCCCTCGCGCTGGCCGAGCGTGAAATAGAACACGCCGGGATGTTCGGCGATCAGGGCGCCATCGGGATCGCGGATCTCGCCTGTTTTCGCCGGCAGATAGCGGCCGAGGAACTCGCGGAAGTCGCGTTCGCCGATGAAGCAGATCCCGGTGGAATCCTTCTTGGCGTGGGTGGGCAGGCGCGCGTCCCGGGCAATCCGGCGCAGGTCGTTCTTCTGCAGATCGCCGATCGGGAACAGCGTGGCGGCCAGCTGTTCCTGGCCCAGCTGGTGCAGGAAGTAGCTCTGATCCTTGCTGCGGTCGGCACCACGCAGCAGTGCCCAGCGGCCGCCGACCTGCGCGACGCGGGCGTAATGCCCGGTCGCGATGCGCTCGGCGCCGAGCTCACGCGCGGCATCGAGGAAATGCTTGAACTTCACTTCGCGGTTGCACAGCACGTCCGGATTGGGCGTGCGGCCGGCGGCGTACTCGGCCAGGAAGTGTTCGAACACCCCTTGCCAGTACTCGCTGGAGAAATCGCGGAAGTGGAACGGGATGCCGAGCAGGCCGCACACGGCCACGGCATCGCGGCGGTCATCTTCGGCGCGGCAATCGCCGCTGCCGTCATCGGCCCAGTTCTGCATGAACAGCCCGGCCACCGGCTCGCCCTGCTGGACCAGCCGCCAGGCCGCGACGGAGGAGTCCACGCCGCCGGAGACACCGACCATGATGCGCGGGGTGCTCATGCAGCCTCCTTGACGATGGAGAGCGGGTGGCGCTGGCCCGCCAGGTAATCTTCGACCACCTGCCAGACCAGTGGGCTGCGCAGGCGGTCGGGATCGGCCTTCAGCTCGGCCGGGGTCAGCCAGAGCGCGCGCAGGATGCCGTCGTCCAGCGGCCGGTCGGGATCGTGCGACACCGGTTCGGCCGCGTAGGCAAAGCGCAGGAACGGCGTGCCATCCGGGGCGGTCCACTGGTAGGTACCGATGAAGGCGCTCAAGCGCACCGTCCAGCCGGTCTCTTCCAGCGTTTCACGCACGGCAGCCGCCGCCAGCGATTCGTCCGGCTCCAGGTGCCCAGCGGGCTGGTTCAGCACCTGGCGCCCGTCGATCGCCTCCTCGACCAGCAACAGACGCCCATCACGCACCACCACGGTGGCCACGGTGACATGGGGCGTCCAGCGCGGTTCCTGCACGGCATTCACTTCAGTATTCGTCCTGCTCGGTCAGTTCGAGTTCCATGGCGTCCGCAGTGCGGATGGCCGCATCGATGGCGTCGCTGAGTTGCTCCGGGGTGGCAGTGGCATCGACCTTGACCACGAACATCGCCAGCTGGTCCTGCTTCACCCAGGCACCCATCTTGGCATCCTGCGAGTCTTCCAGCAGGCGGTTGGCGACGGCAGCGGGGAACTGCTTGCCCGGCGAATTGTAGGCCGGCGACCAGATCTCACGGATCTTGTGCTTGCCGAACTCCTCGACGGTGGAGCGCACGAAGGCCAGCTGGCTGCGGCCATCATCCATGTCGAAGACCATCTTGTAGTCGCCGTCCTCGTCCACCTCGTAGGTGTACTTCAGCGTGTCCAGGGCACGCCCGACCGCCTTGTCCGGCTCGGCCGCATGGGCGCCGGTGGCAGTCACGGCCAGCAGCAGTGCGGCAGCAATCCTTTTCATGAAATCCCTGTGAAGGTCTGGTTGGAGAGTGCAGATTGTGAAGGGCGGCGGGGGGAAACGTCCAATCCGGGGGCTGGAGCCCTATAATGTGGGGATGCCCCGCGAGACTTCCCACGAAACTCATCACGACCATGGCGTGCTGCTTGAGCCTGCACGCCCTGAGGTCGCGCCACCGCCGATGTACCAGGTGATGCTGTTGAACGACGACTACACCCCGATGGATTTCGTGGTGACGGTCCTGCAGCACTTCTTCTCGATGGATCTGGACCAGGCCACCCAAGTGATGCTTCACGTGCACACCCGCGGTCGCGGCGTGTGCGGGGTATTCACCCGCGAGGTCGCCGAATCCAAGGTCGCCCAGGTCAATGAGTTCTCGCGCATGAACCAGCATCCGCTGTTGTGCACGATGGAAAAGGCCAGCGGCTGACGTTCTGGCGGGCCTGCACTGCGTGTGCCCGCGATCCGCACTGTTCCACCAACACTGACATCCGGCCCTCAGCGGCCGGCGTGTCCCTGCGCCGTGCCTGCTACGAAGCCCGCTCTGGCGGTCCGACGATGGCGCGCGCGCCAGTTCCTCCCGGCGCCACCCGCGGGCCGCTGCAGCAGCGTTGGCTGGCCGTGACATTGCCATCACGGCCAAACTGCCATTTCGTGGCCGGAAGATCGTGCATGATGGCGGCTCGTCGAATGGACAGGCGCGATCAGGCAAGTGCTAACGCCGTCTGAACGCACTGATCCGCTAGGGTGATGGAAATCGTGAAGGTTGGCCGCATATTGTTCCTAACTGCCGCCGGAGTTAATCATGTTCAGTAAAGACCTCGAACACACCATCGGACAGTGCTACAAGCGCGCCCGTGAGGCCCGGCATGAATTCATGACGGTGGAACACCTGCTGCTGGCACTGCTCGACAACCCGTCCGCCCAGGCCGTCCTCAAGGCCTGCGGCGCGGATGCCGACCGCCTGCGCCAGGAACTGGAACAGGCCATCGAGGCCTCGGTCTCGCGCCTGGCCGAAGATGATGGGCGCGATACCCAGCCGACGCTGGGCTTCCAGCGCGTGCTGCAGCGCGCGGTGTACCACGTGCAGTCCTCGGGCAAGAAGGAAGTCACCGGCGCCAACGTGCTGGTGGCGATCTTCGGCGAGAAGGACTCGCACGCCGTGTACTACCTCAACCAGCAGGACGTCACCCGGCTGGATATCGTCAACTACCTCTCCCATGGCATCGCCAAGCTGGGCGAGGAGGGCGAAGTGCCGCCCGCCGCCGATGGCGAGGGCCGCACCGAGGGTGCCGAGGGCGAAGGCAAGGGCGATGCCCTGGCCGAGTTCGCCAGCAACCTCAACGACCAGGCCCGCAACGGCAAGATCGACCCGCTGGTCGGCCGTGCCGATGAAATCGAGCGCACCATCCAGGTCCTGTGCCGTCGCCGCAAGAACAACCCGCTGTACGTGGGCGAGGCGGGCGTGGGCAAGACGGCGATCGCCGAAGGCCTGGCCAAGCGCATCGTGGAAGGGTCGGTGCCGGATGTGCTCGCCGATGCGGTGATCTATTCGCTGGACCTCGGCGCGCTGGTGGCCGGGACCAAGTACCGCGGCGACTTCGAAAAGCGCCTGAAGGGCGTGCTGACCGCGATGAAGAAGCTGCCCAATGCGGTGCTGTTCATCGATGAGATCCACACCATCATCGGTGCCGGGTCCGCCTCGGGCGGCACCATGGATGCCTCCAACCTGATCAAGCCGGCCCTGGCCTCGGGCGAGCTGCGCTGCATCGGCTCGACCACCTTCCAGGAATACCGCGGCATCTTCGAGAAGGATCGGGCCCTGGCCCGCCGTTTCCAGAAGATCGACATCGTCGAGCCGACGGTGGGTGAAACCTACGAGATCCTGCAGGGCCTCAAGCCCAAGTACGAAGCGCACCACGGCGTGACCTACGCCGATGACGCGCTGCAGGCTGCGGTGGATCTGTCGGTCAAGCACATCAACGACCGCCTGCTGCCGGACAAGGCGATCGATGTGATCGACGAAGCCGGTGCCCGCCAGCGCCTGCTGCCGGACGGTGAGCGCAAGGAACTGATCGACATCGAGGAGATCGAGACCATCGTCGCCAAGATGGCCCGCATCCCGGCCAAGCAGGTCAGCGCGACCGACAAGGACGTGCTCCAGCATCTGGAGCGCAACCTGAAGATGGTGATCTTCGGCCAGGACCCGGCCATCGAGACACTGTCCTCGGCGATCAAGCTGGCCCGCTCGGGCCTGGCCAATCCGGAAAAGCCGATCGGCAACTTCCTGTTCTCCGGCCCGACCGGCGTGGGCAAGACCGAGGTGACCAAGCAGCTCGCGCTGCAGCTGGGCATCGAGCTGGTCCGCTTCGACATGAGCGAGTACATGGAGTCGCATTCGATCAGCCGCCTGATCGGTGCCCCTCCCGGCTATGTCGGCTTCGACCAGGGCGGCCTGCTGACCGAGAAGATCGTCAAGACCCCGCACTGCGTGCTGCTGCTGGACGAGGTGGAAAAAGCCCACCCGGACATCTTCAACATCCTGCTGCAGGTCATGGACCGCGGTGTGCTGACCGACACCAATGGGCGTGAGGCGAACTTCAAGAACGTGGTGCTGGTGATGACCACCAATGCCGGCGCGGCCCAGGCCTCGCGGCGTTCGATCGGCTTCACCCGCCAGGACCATGCCACCGACGCGATGGAGGTCATCCGCAAGAGCTTCACGCCGGAGTTCCGCAACCGTCTGGATGCGATCGTGCAGTTCCAGGCGCTGGGCTTCGAGCACATCCTGCGCGTGGTGGACAAGTTCCTGATCGAGCTGGAAATGCTGCTGCAGGAAAAGCACGTCAGCCTGTCGGCCACCCCGACCGCGCGCGACTGGCTGGCCCACCATGGCTTCGATCCGCTGATGGGTGCCCGCCCGATGGCGCGCGTGATCCAGGACAAGATCAAGCGTCCGCTGGCCGACGAGCTGCTGTTCGGCAAGCTGGTCAACGGTGGCAAGGTCAGCATCGACGTCCGCGACGACCAGCTGTTTGTCGAGACCGAGGCCGAGCCGGAGCGTCTGTTGCCGGCCACGGTGTAATCGGGTCGCAGGTGTTGTCGAGATGAATGCAAAAGCCCCCAAAAGGGGGCTTTTGTTTAGGCGGGCGTGGGCGCTTGGTCGATCACTGGCGCGCGCGCGCCTTACGTGTGAATTCCTCGGCGGTGATCGGATCAACGGCACTGATCGCGCAGCTCTGTCCATTGGTGCGCAGCTTGCTGGCCCCTGCGCCGCAGAGTTGGCCCTCCCGGCCGGGCGTGACAAAGGCGAGCTTCGGCGACATCGCGGCGCTGCTGCAGGAGCGTTCGAAACGCACCAGGTAATGCTGGTCGCCATTGCGCAGCAGCACGTCGCGGTCAGCCCCGTTGCGTACCAGCTGTTGATCCGCGGAGAGCGTGATGCAGTCGCCGGGGGCTGTGGGTTCGGCGGCCTGGGCCGACGCGGCGGCCAGACAGGTGATCAGGAGCAGGGGAGACAGGTACTTCATGGCGGGGGCCATCGGGTCATGATCCGGATTGGATCGACCGCCAGCGTGGACCGTTGCGTGCCAGGGCGAATCTGCATCAAGGCATCCTGACCGACGTCAGGGTGCACTGGGTCAGGGTGTCGCTTGGCAGGGTAAGGCCGCTGCCGGCGGAATGCCGCCCACGCGAAAAGGCCAGCACCTGGCTGGCCTTCTGGCGGGAACAACCCCCGGACCGCTTATTTCATGCGGTAGGTGATGCGACCCTTGGTCAGGTCGTACGGGGTCATTTCGACCTTGACGCGGTCGCCCGTCAGGATGCGGATGTAGTTCTTGCGCATGCGGCCGGAGATGTGGGCGATGATTTCATGCCCATTTTCCAGTCGTACGCGGAAAGTGGTGTTCGGCAGCGTCTCGCTGACGGTGCCTTCGAACTCGATGGAGTCGTCTTTCGACATGTAGTCCTGTGCAGTTCTGTAACCGGCCGAGCTGGCCTGAAGAGCGGGCATTTTACGCGCGTCGGGCGTTTGATGCAAAGTTTTGGTTAAGGCCGGTCCGGATCAGCGATTTCGGCGGCGGCCAGTGTGCCGAACAAATCCACCCAATCGCCTGCGGCGGCTGGCTGTTGGACCTGTTCACGGATCAGTGCGAGGAAGCGCTGCCGGGGCCAGTGCTCAGCGCCCATGCGCAGCAGGTGGTCATTTTCGACCTGCGCATCGATCAGCGGCCACCCCCAGCTGGCCAGCCGATGGGCCAACCCTGCCAGGGCGACCTTGGAGCCGCCCGAGACCGCACTGAACATGCTCTCCCCAAAGAACATCCGCCCGATCGCCACCCCGTAGATGCCGCCGACCAGGGCATTGCCATCGAACACCTCCACCGAGTGCGCGAAGCCGAGCCGGTGCAGGTCGACGTAGGCGTCGCGCATGTCGCGCGTGATCCAGGTGCCGTCCTGGCCTGGGCGCGGGCTGGCCGCACAGGCATTGATCACCTGCTCGAAACAGGTGTCGGCCCGCAGCGTCCAGGTGCTCTGCCGGAGCGAGCGGCGAAAGCGGCTGGACAGGTGCACGCCGTCGGTACGGAACACCATGCGCGGGTCCGGCGACCACCACAGCAGCGGCTGGCCTTCGGAGAACCACGGAAAGATGCCGCCGGCATAGGCGTTGAGCAGCCGCACCGGCGAGAGGTCGCCGCCGAGCGCCAGCAGGCCATCCGGATCGCGCAGCGCGGTCTCCGCGGGCGGGAAGGGAGCGACCGGCGCATCGTCCAGGCGCCAGGGCAGCCGGCGGGTCATGCCAGGTCGGCCTTGAACGGACTGTGCGACGCCAGTACACGTGCGTAGTGGGCGACCTCGGCGCGCTCCTGTGCGCACCACGCAACCAGTGCCTCGGCAAAGGCGGGCTCGGCGATCCAGTGCCGGCTGCGCACCCGGTGCGGCAGGAAGCCGCGCGCCAGCTTGTGCTCACCTTGGGCGCCGGGCTCGAAGCGGGCCAGTCCTTCGCGCAGGCAGTAGGCGATGCCCTGGTAGTAGCAGGTCTCGAAATGCAGGCCGGGCAGGGTGGCGCCGCCCCAGTAGCGCCCATAGAGCGTGTCCGCGCCACGCAGGCACAGCGCACCGGCGACCGGCTCGCCATCGAGCACGGCCAGGAAGATCACCAGCGCGCGCGGCATCGTGCGGGCGAGATGCTGCAGGAACGGCAGCGTCAGCGCGGGCGAGTTGCCGTACTCGGCGAAGGTCTGCAGGTAGAAGCCGTGCATGGCGCGCAGATCGGCCTCGGTCGCCTCATCGCCATGCACGATGCGATACGTGACGCCGCTGCGCGCGAGCTTGGTGCGTTCCTGGCGGATGTTCTTGCGGTGCTTGTGGTCCATCGCGCCGAGGAAGTCGTCGAAGGTCTGCCAGCCACCGGGGTTGTGCCACTGGAACTGGATGTCCTCGCGCAGCAGCCAGTCCGGGCTGAAGGCGGGGTCTTCCTCGGCGGGGTGGAAGTTGATGTGGGCCGAGGACCAGCCCAGGCGTGCCACTTCGCCCGCCAGCGATGCCAGC
>Ga0302349_1000788_pt1 | contig 31811 bp, 23 predicted proteins | sample PhyAR1_FD_202176 | JGI IMG/M metagenome (GOLD analysis project Ga0302349, IMG submission 202176) | Leaf surface microbial communities from alfalfa plants in UC Gill Tract Community Farm, Albany, California, United States - DLSL A.R1... | ecosystem: Host-associated > Plants > Phyllosphere >...
ACGGCCACGCGCGTCAAGCAGATCCTCCAGAAGAACAAGGAACTGCAGGAGATCATCGCCATCCTCGGTGTCGACGAGCTCTCCGAAGAGGACAAGATCACGGTCGAGCGTGCTCGTCGTATCCAGCAGTTCCTCTCGCAGAACACCTACATGGCCAAGAAGTTCACGGGTGTCGAGGGTTCGACCGTGCCGCTGAAGGACACCATCGAGTCCTTCCGTGCGATCGCGGACGGCGAGTTCGACCACGTGGCCGTGCAGGCCTTCTTCAACGTCGGTGGCATCAACGACGTCGAAGAGAAGTGGGCGCAGATCCAGAAGGAGAACCGCTGACATGGCGGCACTCACCGTGAGCGTCGTCTCGGCCGACCGCGAGGTCTGGTCGGGAGACGCCACCATGGTCGTCGCTCGGACGACGGAGGGCCAGATCGGTATCCTCGCGGGACACGAGCCCCTGCTCGCGACCCTCGCGCAGGGTCAGGTCCGCATCACCCGGGCCGACGGCTCGACGGTGGCGGCGGACGCCGAGGACGGCTTCCTGTCGGTCGAGCACGACACGGTCACGATCGTGGCGCGGCAGGCCGCGCTCGCGTCCTGACCGGACTGACCGTCCTCCTCCCGCCTTCGGAGACGAAGCGGGAGGGCGGGGACACGGACCGCACGCTCGACCTGCGTGCGCTGTCGTTCCCGGAACTGGCTGCTGAACGGGCCGCGGTGATCACCGCGGCCCGTTCCGTCAGTTCCGAGGAGTCCTCTGCCCGGACGGCCCTGAAGCTCGGCCCGAAGTCGATCGAGGAGCGGTTCCGCAACCTCGCGCTCGAGACCTCGGGCACGATGCCGGCGATCGACCGGTACACGGGGGTGCTCTACGACCCGCTCGGGGCCCTCGACGCGGACGCCACGACCCGTGCGTGGTGGTTCGACCACGTGGTGGTGCAGTCCGCGATGTTCGGCCCCCTCGGCGGCGGCGATCCGATCCCGGCCTACCGGCTCTCGCACGACTCCCGGCTCGGCAGCGTGCGGCTCGCCTCGCACTGGCCGGCTGCGTCGTCGCGTGTCCTCGCAGAGCGCTCGGCGGGCGGTCTCGTGCTCGACCTCCGGTCCGAGGGCTACCGGCAGCTGGGCCCCGTGGCCGACGCCGTGGCGCCGCGCGTGGTGAGCGTGGACGGCGCCGGCCGACGCAAGGCGCTGAACCACTGGAACAAGACCGCGAAGGGCCGCCTGGTGGCGTTGCTCGGTCGTACCGGTGCACAGGTGTCCACGATGGTCGAGCTCGTCGAGTGGGCGTCGGAGCACGGCGTCGCGTTCGAGCAGCACGACACTGGTTGGGACCTCGTGGCCGAGAGCCTCGAGCCCGCCGCGGTCTGACCTCTGCCCCGCCCGTCCCTCCACAGGTCGGGTGGGGCGAGTCGCCCTCCACAGACGGCCGGTTCAGGGCGGCCTGGAGGCGCGGCGTGCGTTTCGATGTCGACATGATCCCCGTGACGACACGAACCCTCGACGAAGCCGCTGTGCGCTACCCGCGTGAGATCGCAGCTGCGGTCACACTGCCGGCCGCGTGCGCGGCACTCGTCGCGCCCCACGACGGGCCGTTGCCCCGCACCGCTGCGGTCGCGGTGCTCACCGCGTGTGCTGCGCTCGCACCCCGCTTCGCGTTGATCGACTTCCTCGCGGCACGCGACCATCCCGATCCGCGTGGCGTCACCGCCTTCGACCCGTTCCTGGACGACACCCCGCCGGCGCTGCGTGGCTGGGGACCGGAACCGGACCGGGCACGCATCCGGATCGCGGGGGACCGGTGTGCCGAGGCCTGGCAGTGGTGGCGGACCGAGGACCCGTCCGCCGACACCGGGTCCGGCGCGGCTGGTGCGCTCGCCATCGCCTCCTGGTGCTCGTGGGCTCTCGGGTCGACCGCGCGTGCGCAGACCCGCGCGCAGCACGCGCTCGACACGTGTGCGAGCGACCCGCTCGCTGCGGTCGTCCTGCGCTCGGTGCGAGCGGGCAGCGGGCCGGCGTGGGAGCGCCGATGACGACCGGGGGACAGGATCGTCTACGGTGGTGTGCGACCACGCTTGGAGGGCTCGGTTGCGCGACGACGACATCGACGACACCGTCATCCGACGACCGCGGGCGCAGCTCTCCGGCGACCGTGTGGGCGACGCGCTCGACGACACGGTCATCCGGGCCGCACCGACGGCCCCCGCCCAGCCGGACGCCGACGCGGACGACGACACCGTGATCCGTCCGGTCGCCGCGCCGCGCCCGACCGACGACGGTCTCGACGACACGATCGTGCGTGTGCCGGCGCGACCGGACGTCGGCGCGAGCGCGTCCGTGGGAGCCGAGCCGCGCCTCCAGGCCGTCCCACCCGCACCGCAGACCAGGGTTCCCTCGATCCGGATCGGGGAGCGGGTGCTCCGGCTCGACCACCCCGTGATCGTCGGCCGGCGGCCCACGCTGCCGCGGATCCTGCGCGGTGCGACGCCGGAACTGGTGACGGTTCCGTCGGCGACCGGGCAGGTGTCCTCCTCGCACGTGCTCGTGCACGCGGAGGGCGAGGCGACGGTCGTCGACGACCTCCGGTCGACCAACGGCACGGTGGTGCGGCCGGCGGGCGCGGCTCCGTTCCGGATGTCGTCGGGTGCCTCGAACGTCGTCCTGACGGGTACGGTTGTCGAGATCGGTGACGGCAACGTCATCGAGGTCCTCTCGCCGTACCACCGGGTCGCACCGACGGCGGGGGACCTCCCGCCACTCCCCGTGTGGCCGTCCGATCCACCAGCCGGCACGCCCCGAACCCCCAGAGAGCGATCCTGAAACGTGACCGAACTCGGCCGAGCAGCGACTGCGCACGCCATCGACGTCCCCGGTGCCGACGGTGCCACCCTGACGCTGTCGTGGGGAGCCGCGACCGACGTCGGTCGCCGTCGTGACCACAACGAGGACAGCTACATCGTCGGAGCCCCGTTCTTCGTCGTCGCCGACGGGATGGGGGGTCACCTCGCGGGCGACCGTGCGAGCGACGCCGTCGTGCGTCGCCTCGAGCAGGCGACCGAGAGCGCGTTCTCGTCGCGACAGGCCATCCAGCGGGCGCTCCTGCTCGCCACGGCCGACATCGAGCGGGCCGCCGGCGGCAACGCGATCGGCGCCGGGACGACCGTCACCGGGATCGCGCTCGTCGCGTCCCACGGGCAGCCGGCCGCCCTCGTGTTCAACGTCGGCGACTCGCGGACGTACCGGATCGAGGACGGCGTGCTCCGTCGCGTGACCGTCGACCACTCGGTCGTGCAGGAGATGGTGGACGCCGGCCTGCTGCGGGCCGAGGACGCCGAACGCCACCCCGACAGCAACGTCATCACGCGCGCCGTGGGGTTCGGCGAACCGCCGGAGCCCGACTGGTGGACGCTGCCGCTCCGCGCCGGTGATCGCTACATCGTCTGCTCGGACGGGCTGACGAAGGAACTCGGCGACGGCGGGATCGGTCGGATCGCCGCGCGCGAGCCGAGCGCCCAGGGTCTGGCCGAACGCCTGGTGGGCGACGCGGTCGTGGCCGGCGGTCGCGACAACGTGACGGTCGTCGTGCTGCAGGTCGACGACGCGCCGGACGACGGAGACGTGGAAGACACGCTCCCGCGCCACTGATTGCCCCCCGAACTGGGGGAGCGCTGACCCACCGCCCGCAGCGGTGTGCGGAATGTCGGTCACCCACGGTTCGTACAATGGCATGGCCGTGACGAGAGAGCTGGCCGCTCGGCCGGGGAGGAGAGGACGATGGCGCGACGCCTGCCGTCCACCCCGCCCGTGATCCCGGGGTTCAGTCCCGTGCACGTCCTCGGTTCCGGCGGGTTCGCCGACGTCTTCCTCTACGAGCAGGACATGCCGCGCCGTCAGGTCGCCGTGAAGGTGCTCCTCGACGAGGTCGTCGACGACCGCGTCCGACAGATGTTCCAGGCCGAGGCGAACCTGATGGCCCGCCTCAGCACGCACCCGTCGATCCTGACCGTCTTCCAGGCGAGCGTGGCGTCCGACGGGCGTCCGTACCTCGTGATGGAGCTGTGCTCGTCCTCGCTCAGCGAGCGGTACCGCCGGGAGCCGATCCCGGTGTCCGAGGTGCTCTCCACCGGCATCCGGATCGGCTCAGCACTCGAGACCGCGCACCGCGAGGGCGTGCTCCACCGCGACATCAAGCCGTCGAACATCCTCCTGACGGCGTACGGCAACCCCGTGCTGTCCGACTTCGGCATCGCTGCGACGATCGGTGGCACCGACCCCGACGAGCCCGTCGGCATGTCGATCCCCTGGTCGGCTCCCGAGGTCCTCATCGACGAGTCCCGCGGCACCATCCAGTCCGAGGTGTACTCCCTCGCGGCGACCGTGTTCTCGCTGCTCGCCGGTCGCAGCCCCTTCGAGGTCCGCGGCGGCAAGAACGGCGCCGCCGACCTGATGAGCCGCATCGACAAGGGCGGTGTGAAGGCCACGGGGCGCACCGACGTCCCGCCGTCGCTCGAACGACTGCTCGCCGCGGCCATGTCGCGCAAGGTCGCCGGGCGACCGTCGACCGTGATGGAGCTCGTCCGCGGCTTCCAGCAGGTCGAGGCGGAGCTCGGCATCCCGCAGACCGCAGCCGACGTCGCGGTCGAGGCCTGGGCGGTCGCGACGCCGACGCCGGACGGCGACCGCACGATGATCCGGGAGCTCCAGCCGCCCACGCGTGTCGGGGCGCGACGCCGGACCCGCAAGGCGATCCAGGGTGGCTCGTCGGCCGCCGCGGCGCAGAGCGTCGGCACCGTGCACCGCACTGGTTCGGTGACCCGCGCCCGACGTCGGTCCCGTTCCACCCTGGTGTGGGCGACGTCCCTGGCCGTGGTCGTCGTGGCAGCGCTCGCGATCGCCACCGTGGTCGTGGTCGGACGCCTGGGCAGTGGTGCGATCCCCGTCGTGTCGGACGTCCAGGCAGCCACGACCGCGTCGTCCGTCACGTTCACCTGGGACGACCCGGGGCTCCGCAACGGGGACACCTACGTGATCTCCTCCAACGGTGCGGCCAGCCAGCAGACCGGTGCCCGGTTCGTCGTCTCCGGGAAGAAGGGCGACGAGGAGTGCATCGCCGTCGCGGTCAACCGGGACGGCAAGACCGGCGTGGCGAGCGCCCAGAAGTGCGCCACGATCGGGAGCGCCGGGTGATCCGGGCGCTCCTCGCCAAGCACCGTTCAGCCGCGGTGACCGTCGGTGCCTCGATCGTCGTGGGGGCGGTCGTCGCGACCGCGGCCGTCGCCTCGACCGGTTACCACACGCAGCGTGTCGACCTCGGGGACGGCACCGTGTGGGTGCCGTCCGCCGAGTACGGCGCGGTGGGCCGCGCGAACACCGGCGTCCTGCAGCTGAACACGGCCGTCGAGACCGCGAGTGACAGTCTCTCCGTGCTGCAGCGCGGCTCGACCGTGTACAGCGTGGACGACACGAAGGGGACCGTGGCGAAGGTCGACGTCGCCGACGCGACCGTCGCCGACCCGGTGACCCTGCCCGCGGGGTCGCCGCAGGTCTTCTTCGCCGGCTCCACCGCGGTCATCGGCAACGGCGACACCGGCGAGCTCTGGGCGACACCGGCGAAGGACCTCGGCGAGTTCGACGCGTCCACGAAGGCGGACCTCACGCTCGGCGCCGACGCGGTCTTCGACGCGTCCGACGAGCACGTGGCCGTCTACTCACCGAAGACCGGCACGGCGTCGCTCGTCGACGTCGGCACGACCCTGACCGTGGCCGAACGTTGGACCGTCAAGATGGACCGCGCCGACGACTTCCAGGTCGCGTCCTTCGGGAACCACGTCGCGGTGCTCGACCGGACGTCCGGCGAGGTGTCCGTCGACGGTGACACGGTGGACCTCGGCGACCGCGTCGGCACGTCCCCGTCGCTCCAGCGGTCCACCGACGACGCGTCCGAGGTCGTCGTCGCGGGGACCGCCGGGCTCGTCCGCGTCTCGGCGTCGGGCAGCGTCGACGCCACCGCACTGCAGGTGTCCGGACGTGCGGCTCGGCCGACCGTCGTCGGGTCCTGCACCTACGCTGCGTGGGCCGGTGGGCAGGCGATCGACACCTGTCGCGGGAACGCGCTCCAGCGGCTCGCGGACACGGCGGGTACGAGCGACCTCCAGATCCTGCACAACGGCGAGACCGTCGTCGCGAACGACCCCCAGAGCGGGCGTTCCTGGGCGATCGACCGCAGCGGTCAGCTGATCGACAACTGGTCCGACCTCATCAAGAAGGACGACGACCAGCAGCAGGAGCAGGTGTCCGACGACGACCCCGAGGTCGACAAGGACCAGAAGCCGCCGGTCGCGGTCGACGACGACCTGGGCGCTCGTCCGGGACGCACCACGAGCCTCCCGGTCCTGCTCAACGACTACGACCCGAACGGCGACCCGATCGTGATCAGCGAGGTCGGCCGCGTCGACGACGCGGTCGGCGACGTCGCGATCGTCGGCGACGGTCAGCGCCTGCAGATCACGCTGTCGGCTCGTGCCAGCGGCACCGTGTCGTTCCCGTACACGATCACGGACGGCAACGGCGGGTCGGACACGGCCACCGTGAAGGTGACGGTTCGTCCCGACTCGGCGAACGATCCACCACGACAGGTGCGGGACACGTCAGCGGACGTCGTGCAGAACGGTCACGTCGTCACCAACGTGCTCGGCGACTGGGTGGACCCCGACGGCGATCCCGTGTACCTGAAGTCGGCGACGGCGTCCGACGGCGACCGGGTGTCGACGACGCCGGACGGGCTCCTCGACTACCGCAACGCGAGCGGGCGGACGGGCGACCGGGCCGTCCAGCTCGTGGTCAGCGACGGCCGGGCCGACGGCCGCGGTGCCGTCACCGTGCACGTCGCGAAGCAGGGCAGCGTGCCCCTGTACGCCGACCCGTTCCCGGTGCAGGGCTACGCGGGCAAGGCCTTCAGCGTCGACCCGCTCGACCACGTGCGCGGCGGCAACGGCACCGTCACCTTGACGAGCGTCTCCTCGGCGTCGGGGCTGACCGTCACGCCGAGCTACGACGCCGGGACCTTCCGCGTCCTGGGCGCCGGCGCCGGCGACCACCAGCTCGAGTACACCGTCACGGACGGCACGAAGACCACGAGCGGCATCGTGCGGATCACGATCCTGGCGCCACCGGACGCCTCGACCGCGCCGATCACCACTCCGAAGACGGTGTTCGTCAACACCCTGTCGACGAAGGACACGGACGTCACCGCGACGGACATCGACCCAGCCGGCGGCGTGCTCCTCGTGACCGCGCTGGACGGGCCGGAACGCGGCTCCGGCGTCCAGGCGAGCATCCTCGACCAGCACACCGTCCGCGTCACGCTCACGGCGCCGCTCGACGGGCCCGTGTCGTTCGGCTACACCGAGACGAACGGACTCGCCTCGGCGACCGGCACGATCACCGTCGTCGAGATCCCCAAGCCGGACCGCATCCAGCCCCCGGTCGCCCAGCCGGACACCGCGACCGTGCGGGTCGGCGACGTCGCGAACATCGACGTGCTCGCGAACGACACCCAGCCCGAGGGCGAGCCGCTGACCCTGCAGCCCGAGCTCGTGCAGAACGTCCCGGGTGACGGCGGGCTGCTCTTCGCGTCGGGCGACCACCTCCGGTACCTCGCGCCGACCACACCGGGCAGCTACACCGCCGTGTACCGGGTCGCCGGGCCCGACGGGCAGTACGCCGACGCGACCGTCTCCATCTCCGTTCGGGAGCAGGACGCAGCGACGAACAACCCGCCCGTCCCGCAGACCGTCACCGCGCGGGTCGTCGCCGGACAGTCCGTCCGGGTGTCGATCCCGCTGAACGGCATCGACCCCGACGGTGACTCCGTGCAACTCGTCGGCGTCGCGTCGAACCCGGACAAGGGCTCGGTCAGCGACGTCGCGTCCGACTCCCTGACATACGAGGCGGGCGACTACTCGGCCGGCACCGACGAGTTCACCTACACGGTCGTCGACGCCCTCGGTGCCCGCGCCACCGGCACCGTCCGCGTCGGCATCGCGCCGCGTGCGGAACAGGCGTCGAACCCCGTGGCCGAGGCCGACCACGTCACCATCCGACCCGGCGGTTCCGTCACCGTCCGTGTCCTGCAGAACGACTCCGACCCCGAGGGCGGGCAGCTGACCGTCACCGACGCGCAGCCCACCGCGAAGGACGTCACGGCGAAGATCCTGCAGAAGCAGCAGATCCGCGTCACGCCACCGAAGACCGCGAAGGACGGCGACTACGCCGTCCTGTACACGGTCGCGAACGAGAACGGCGGGGCCAGCACCGCGTTCCTCACCGTCACGGTCGACCCGGACGCGCAGCCCCTGCGGCCCGAGGTCGACGACACGACCCTCGACCTGCAGGACATCCTGCACCGGCAGAGCGTCACGGTCGACGTGCTCGACAACGTGTTCTTCGCCGAGGGCACCACCGCCGACCTGAAGGTGGGCGTGGTGGACGGCTACGGCGACACCGCACGCACGACGGACGACCAGCGGATCGTCGTCCGCCTGACCGACGACTCGCAGGTCATCCCGTTCTCGGTCGCTCGGGTCGACCACCCGGACATCGTGTCCTACGGGTTCATCCACGTCCCAGGGTTCGACGACGCGCTGCCCCAGGTCAACCGGACCGCTGGTGCGATCACGGTCAAGAGCGAGGCCACCGTCCGCATCCCGCTGTCGAAGTACGTGGTGACGGCCAACGGACAGACGGCGAAGATCACCGACGACGGCACCGTGAAGGCGACGCACGCCAACGGACAGGACCTCGTCGTCGACTCGTCGAACCTGCAGTTCACGTCGTCGAAGCTCTACTACGGCAACGCGTCGATCTCGTTCGAGGTCACCGACGGATCGAACGCGAACGGCGGGAAGGGCCGCGTCGCGACGCTCGTGCTGCCGATCAAGGTGACGCCCCGGTCCAACCAGCCGCCCGCGTTCACCGGGTCCGCGGTGGACATGCAGCCGGGGGAGTCGCGCACGATCGACCTCACCAAGCTCACGGACTACCCGTACCCGAAGGACCTGCCGGAGCTCCGCTACTCCGTCGTCAGCAAGCCCTCCGACGGCACGACCGCGACGATCTCGGGACAGAAGCTGACCGTGAAGGTCGCCGACACCGCGAAGAAGAACACCACCGCCGCCATCGGCATCGGCGTGGCCGACGACGCGAACCAGGGCCGGAGCGGCGTCGTGGACGTCGACGTGGTCGCGTCCACCCGGCCGCTCGTCCAGCCGGGTGCGGACAAGTCGATCACGAAGCGCGGCGCGACCACCACGATCGACGTCCTCGCCAACGACCAGCCGACGAACCCGTTCCCAGAGCAGCGACTCCGCGTCGTCAACATCCGCGGGCTGTCCGGCGGTCTGCCCGGCGGTGTGACGGTCACGCCGAGCGCGGACAAGTCCCGCCTGCAGGTGAGCGTCTCCGCGAACGCCAAGCCCGTCGACGCACACCTGCAGTACCAGGTCGCCGACGCCACCGACGATCCTGACCGGTACGTCTGGGGCGACGTGACGATCTCCGTGCAGGACGTCCCCGACGCGCCAGGAGCCCCGAGCCGCACCGGGTCCTACGAGGGCGGTCAGGCCACGTTGACCTGGTCGACCCCGCAGGCGAACAACTCGCCCATCACCGGGTACCGGCTGCAGGGCACGAACGGCGTCTCGAAGGACTGCGGCACCGCGACCGTCTGCACGATCACGGGCCTCGACCCGGCGGGCTCGTACCGGTTCACGGTCGTGGCGACGAATGCGATCGGCGACTCGAAGGCGTCGGGGGAGTCAGCACCGATCAGCGCCGACTTCGTCCCCGCACCGCCGAAGGGCATCAGCGTCGCGCCGAGCAAGAGCACGCCGAACCAGCTCGACGTGAGCTGGAACAAGGTCGACGCCCCCAACAACGGCACGCCCGTCGACAACTACGTCGTGACGATCGAGGGCCCCGGGCTGTCCACCTCGCGGAACGTCGGGACGGCCACGAACACGTCGTTCACCGGTGCGCAGAGTGCTGCGCAGTACACCGTCACCGTGTCCGCTCGCAACGGCGCGGACCGCAACAACACCGTGGTGCAGTGGAACTCGGCGTCGGCCACGGGTGCCGCTGTCGGCCGTCCGGCCGTTCCGTCCCTGACTGCCAAGCGGTCCGTCGGGTCCGGGACCACCAGCGTTTCCCTCAACGCAGCCGAAACCGATTGGGCAGGCGGCGGCAGCACGATCACGCTCGTCCGCTATCCGCCCGGGGGATCAGTGCCTTCCGGCTGTTCGACCAGCGGGTCTGACATGACCTGGAACGGCGCAAGCGCGAACGACTCCTTGAGCTCGAACGGCAACTACCAGTACGTCGCTCTCGCTGACAACGGATTGTTCTGCACACCGAGCAATCCGCAATCGATCGAGAGCTTCAGGGCGCCCGGCACGACGACCGCAGACGTCGGCGTCGATCAGCTGAGCGCGGACGCAGGGACGTTCGCCATCCGCATTCGGAGCGCCTCGGCGGAGCCCAGCGCGGGGGGACGCATCGACCACTTCGCCTACTCGGTCAACGGTGGCGACCCGGTGGCGTTCGGTGGCGGGGGAACATGGGTGACTGGAGCGGCGTTCGGTGCGGCCTCGAGCGTCAGCGTCGTTGCCTGCGCCGATGACACTACGAACTTCTGTGGAGCGCCCGCGACCGCTCGCGGGCTCGTGCCCGTGCAGACGCGTGCGACGATCCCGGACCGTGTCACGGCGGGGACTCAGCTCTCGGTCGACCGAGCACCTTCGAACAACGGACTTGAGCCGACCGGGTACCGGGTGTTCTTCTGTTCGGTGCCGATCGTGGGGCTCTGCGGTGACGGCACCGTTTACGCACCAGGGAACCTTCCTACCGTTGACGAGGCCAACTACGTTTTCGTGGCGGCGATCGTGGATGGCCATGAAGACCCTCGGCCCCCGAGCGCAGCGATCGACCCGGCGCCGGTCAACGACCCCGGACCTTCCACTTCGCCGTCCGAGTGACGGTCGTTCGTCGCCCCGCGACCGTACGCTGCCCCTACCGCCATCCCCGAGAACGAGGAACGACACCGCATGAGCATGACCCCGGAGCAGGCCACCTGGTTCGCCGACGTCGCAGGCCGCATCGTGACCAACGTCGAGCAGGTGCTCCTCGGGAAGACGTTCGTGATCCGCCTGGCGGTCACGGCGATGCTCAGCGAGGGCCACCTCCTCCTCGAGGACGTCCCCGGAACAGGGAAGACGAGCCTCGCCCGGGCGATGGCGCAGAGCGTGCAGGGGTCGACGAACCGCATCCAGTTCACGCCGGACCTGCTGCCGGGCGACATCACCGGCATCAGCGTCTACGACCAGAAAACGCAGGAGTTCGACTTCCACCGCGGCCCGGTCTTCTCGAACATCGTCCTCGCCGACGAGATCAACCGAGCGAGCCCGAAGACCCAGTCGGCGCTGCTCGAGGCGATGGAGGAGTCCGCGGTCACGGTCGACGGCGTGAACCACAAGCTCGCCGCGCCGTTCATGGTCATCGCGACGCAGAACCCCGTCGAGCAGGCGGGGACGTACCGGCTGCCCGAAGCGCAGCTCGACCGGTTCCTCATGAAGGCGTCGATCGGGTACCCGGACCACGCTGCGACGGTGAAGATCCTCGAGACCTCCTCGGCGCCGTCGAGTTCGGTCCCGCTCGCGAGCGTCGTGCCGGCCGCGACGATCACCGAGATGGCGACGCTCGCCCGCTCGGTGCACGTCGACCCGGTGATCGCGGACTACGTCGCGCGCCTGGTCGACGCGACGCGTTCGGCGAGCGAGGTCCGCCTGGGCGTGAGCGTCCGCGGCGCGATGGGGCTGATGCGCGCTTCGCGGGTGTTCGCTGCGCTGAACGCGCGCCACTACGTCACGCCCGACGACGTGAAGGCGCTGGCGGTGCCGATCCTGGCGCACCGTCTGGTGCTCGACGCCGAGGCGGAGTTCGACGGCGTCAGCGCCACGAGCGTCATCGCGCAGCTGCTGGTCGAGACGCCGCCGCCGGCGGACCGGGCCGCGTCGTGACCGACCGCCGGCCCGTCTCGACGCGGTCGCGCCGCCCGTCCTCGACGCGGTCGCGTCGCGGGACGACGGCGTACGAGCGCACGGGGACGGTCGCCGGCCTCACGAACGTCCGCACACGGCTGGTCGGGGACCGTGAGGGCGTGGCAGCGGATGCTGTCGTCGGTCTCGCCAGGGCCTGGTCGACGGCCTGGAGGCTCGTCAAGCGTGGGTGGGCAGAGGTCTCGGCCGTGGTCACCGGCCTGGGATGGACGGTGGCAGCACTCACGCTCGTCGCGTTCGTGCTCGGGTACCGTTTCGGGCTGCGAGAGGTCGTCGTGGTCGGCTTCGCGGGTGCGCTCCTGGTGGTCGTCGCGGCCGTCGCGCTCATCGGACGCTCACGTCTGGTGATCCGGATGCGGCTGCCGCAGCACCGGGTGGCGGTGGGGGACCCGGCTGGTGTCGTCGTCACCGCCGAGAACCCGGTCCGTCTGCCGTCGGTGCCGATCACCGTCGAGGTCCCGGTGGGGGCTGGGCTCGTCGACGTGGCGATCCCGTCGATCGGTTCCCGGGGGACCTTCGAGCAGGAGGTCCCGGTGCCGACCGTCCGACGCGGGGTGCTCGACGTGGGTCCGGTGACCGGGGTCCGTGCGGACCCCGTCGGGCTGGTGCGCCGGGAGATCGTGTGGACCGCGCGCGAGCAGGTGATCGTGCACCCGCGGACCATCGCGATCCCGTCGACGAGCACGGGGCTGGTCCGCGACCTCGAGGGCCAGGCGACGACGGACCTCTCACCCTCGGACATCGCCTTCCACGCCATCCGCGAGTACATGCCCGGCGACGACCCGCGCACGATCCACTGGAAGTCGACGGCGAAGTCGGGTGCGCTGATGGTCCGGCAGTTCGAGGACACCCGACGGTCGCACCTGGTGGTCGCGTTGGGACTCTCGCGAGCCGAGTTCGCCGACGACGAGGAGTTCGAGCTCGCGGTCAGCGCTGCGGCTTCCCTCGGGACACGGGCCATCCGGGACGGCCGTGAGGTCTCGGTCGTCGTCTCCGAGCGCACGCCCGAGTTCGCCAAGCGCGCGGTGTACGCGGTGCGGTCGCTGCCCACGGTGACCCCGACACGACTGCTCGACGACTTCGCGTCGGTGGGACTCGCGGACGCCTGTCTGCCGATCGCGGAGGTGTCGCGCATCGTGGGCAGCGACACCGCTGGGATCTCGGTCGCCTTCCTCGTCGTCGGGTCGACCGTCGAGCTGCCAGCACTGCGACTGGCTGCGACGCGGTTCCCCGTCGGCGTCGAGGTCGTCGCCGTCATCTGCGAACCCGAGGCCCAGCCGCGGTTCCTCCGTGTCGCCGGACTCACCGTCATGACGATCGGCTACCTCGACGACCTGCGCCACGCCCTGCACCGATCGGCGGCCGCTGCATGAGCGTCGCTGCACCCCCGGAGACGCGGGCCCGGAAGACGGTCCGCCGCGATGCCCGTCGGCTCGCGCCGTCGCGGCTGGTCGGCGGGACCCTCGCGACCTGGCTGCTCCTCGCGGTGGCGTGTGTGGCGTGGTGGCCCGTCTACCGCGACGACTCCATGATCGTGGCCGCGGTGACGGCGGTGGTGTTCGGCACCCTGGTCGCCCTCGTCGGCACGGTGTTCCGGCTCCCGACCGCGGTCGTCGCCGTCGCGACCGTCGCGGTGTTCGCCCTCGCCGGCGTGCCGGCTGCCGTCCCGGGCCAGGCCAACGGGATCCTCCCGACCGGGCAGGGCCTGGTCGACCTCTTCGCCGGCGTCGCCCTCGGCTGGAAGCGGCTGGTGACCATCAGCCTGCCGGTCGGTTCCTACGAAGCCCTGCTCGTGCCGTTCTTCGTGACGCTGCTCGTCGCGACGGTGACGGCCGTGAGCGTGGCGACCCGTGCCTCCCGGCAGGAACTGGCGAGCATCCCGGCGCTGGTGCTCTTCGCAGCGGGTGTCGTGATCGGGCCGAGCCGCCTGGACACGTCCATCGTGACGGCGGTCGCACTCACCGGGATCGCACTCGTGTGGGCGCTGACCGTGCGGCACGCACGCCGGGCCGCAGCCGTGGCGTCGACCATCGGTGCGCGTGTCCCGCTCGCGCGGTCGGTCCTCCGGCCCGCGCTCGTGGGGACCGGCACCATCGTCGCCGCAGCCGTCGTCGCGACCGGGCTGGGCCTCGTCGCGCCGCCCTCGGTCGGCCGCACCGTCGCGCGGACCGACGTCGTGAAGCCCTTCGACCCGCGGGACTACGTGAGTCCGTTGAGCGGGTTCCGTGCCTACGAGGAGCAGACCGAGTCCGACACCGCTCAGCTGCGGGTGACCGGCCTGCCCGCGAACGGGTTCGTGCGGATCGCGACGCTCGACACGTACGACGGCGTCGTCTACCGCGTCGGCGGTTCCGACGGTTCGACCGCATCCGGGACCTTCGAACGCGTCCCGACGTCCGTCGACGTCCGCGGCGTGCAGGGGACGACGGTGCGCGTCGGCGTGACCGTCGACGGGTACAGCGGTGTGTGGCTCCCCACCGTCGGCGACCTCGAACGGGTGGAGTTCACCGGGTCGGGCGCCGAGCAGGAACGTGGAGCGTTCTTCTACAACGGCTCCACCGCGACCGGCGCGGTCGTCGGCGGTGTCGGCGACGGCACCCGCTACGACCTGACCGCGGTGGTGCCGGACCAGCCGACCGACGACCAGCTCGCCTCCGCGCGTCCCGGCAGCGCCTCGATCCCGACACCGCGGTCGGTGCCGGACGCGGTCCGCGACACGGTGGATGCGTACACCGGGGACGCCGAGACCGACGGCGCGAAGCTCGTGGCGATGGTCCAGGAACTCAAGCGGAACGGGTACGTCAGCCACGGGGTCGGCGACGACCGTGCGAGTCGCTCGGGGCACGGTGCGGACCGGATCCAGGAACTCCTCACGTCCCCGCTGATGATCGGCGACCAGGAGCAGTACGCGGCCGCCGCGGCTCTGATGGCGAACCAGCTCGGGTTCCCGGCCCGCGTGGTCATGGGGTTCTCGGCCGGGGGTGACGCCGGGGGAAGTGCCGCCGAAGGGACGACCTCGGGCGGCACGACCACCTTCCGCGGGTCGGACGTCACCGCACGCATCGAGGTCGACACGGCGCAGTGGGGGTGGGTCATGATCGACCCGAACCCGACCGTCCGGGACATCCCTGACGAGCAGCAGCAGACGCCGCAGCCGGTCACACGACCGGAGACCGTCGTCCCGCCGCCTCCGGCCGAGCAGCAGGACCAGTCGCAGCAGGCACCGCCGCAGAGTGACCGCAACACGCCGCCGGTCCAGCCGCTCTGGTTGCAGATCCTGCTCGCGGCGCTGCCGTGGGTGCTCGCGACGCTCGGTTTCGTGGCCCTCGTGCTGCTGCCGTTCGGCGTGATCGTGCTCCTCAAGCGGATCCGACGCCGGCGACGACGTCGGGCGCCGACCCCGCGGGCGCGCATCGTCGGCGCGTGGGACGAGTACCGTGACGCCCTCGTCGACCGCGGCCACGACGTCGGACGCTCGGCGACCCGACGCGAAGCGGTCGTCGGCGCGCCGGGTGACGGTGGCACCGGACTGGCTGCGCTCGCTGACCGCTCGGTGTTCGGGCCGAACGACGCCGACGTGACCGCGGCCGACCGGATGTGGTCCGCCGCGGACGACGCGATCGCGAGCCTGCGGACGGGACGAACACGCAAGGAACGCATCCGCGCAGCGGTGTCGCTCCGGTCCCTGCGGATCGGTGATGCATCGCGGACCGCTGGAGCCTCGGTGGCCTCGGTCGTCGCCCGACGCCGGACGAACCCCGGTCGTGGCCAGGGTCCGGCGGAGCCTCGTGACTACGATGGCCTGCAGGCCGGCGAGCGTCGTGGACGGCCGAGTGAGGACAGAGGCAACCCGTGATCAGATGCGAACACTGCGGATCGATGCTCCCGGACGGAGCGATCTTCTGCGGTGAGTGCGGGCGTGCGGTGACCGCTGCGGCGAGCCGACGCCCCGCCGCTCAGCCGCCGGTCGAACAGGCCCCGCCGCCGCCGCTGCAGCAGCCCGATGTGCACGGGCGTCGCCAGGACCCCGCCACCGACGCCTGGTTGCCGGAAGCGACCCTCGACCCCGCCACCCGCGCGTGGCTCACCGGAACCGACCGTCCCGACGAGCAGCCGCCAGCGGCCGTCCCGGTCCAGCGTCCCGACGACCACGCCCCGCGCACCGCGCCGACGCACGTGCACGGAGCCGGCTCCGGTCTCACGGACTGGGCCGGTCAGGAGCAGCGCGGCACCGACGTCCCGCCAGCTCCCGCACAGCCGGAGCCTCCGCACGCGCCCGCGGCACCGGAGCAGCCCTTCGCGCCGGAGCCGGTGGAGCCGCCGCTCGACCCGAACGCCTACCCCTCCGAGCCGGAAGACCCCGAGGTGACCCGCCTCGCCGAACGGTCCGAGTCGGCGGCACCCGTCCACCAGGACCAGGCGCCGACCGCTGCGCCGGTGTGGAGCCGCCCTGAGGAGCAGGCACCGCCCGCAGCCCCCGCCGGCCCGTCCTGGTGGGTCGGACGTCCGGGCACACAGGCCGCCGCCGAGCCCGTCGAGGACGCCAGCGCCGAGCGGACCGGAGCACCCGAGGTGGTCTCGCCGCCGCAGGCGAACGACACGGCCGTCGTCGAGCCCCTCGTCGACCGTCGTCCGCTCCGCCCGACACCCCTGGTGAACCCGGTGAACCAGGTCACCACGTGCCACGTGTGCGGTCACCAGCTCGAGCCGGACGACATCTTCTGCGCCGAGTGCGGTGCGGTGCGTCCCGCCGTGACGGCTGCCTTCACCGGCCCGATCGTCCCGCTGCCGATGGACCGGCCCGACTGGGCAGCGGACGACTCCGCAGACGCAGACGAGGCTGACGCAGACGGGGCTGACGCAGACGGGGCCAGCGCCGAGGCGCCCGTGGCCAGCGCCGACGAGGCCAGCTCGGACGACGTCGTCGAGCCGGCCTCCGCGCAGTCCGTCGACATCCCGTCGGACACCGTGGGCGAGGTGCCGGAGGAGACCCCGCGCACTCCGCTCCGGCAGCGTGGGCTCCACGCGGCCCCGACCGCCGACGAGCCACTCACGGACGCCCCGGTGAGCGCTCCGCCGACGGCACCCGGGTCCGCGACACATCCGTCGTCGGCGCCGTCCGCCCCGGACACCGCCGCGATCGGCGTCCCGGCCGCCGCCCCGCTCCCACCCGTGCCGGGCATGACCGGCCCCGTGCTGCCGCTCCCGACGACCGACGCTGCTCCGACCAGTGCCGACAGCGACCTCGAGGACGACGTCGACGAGACCCGCATCGTCACCAAGACCCCGACCCGTGCGCCCTTCGTGCTGCACTTCAGCACGGGTGAGCGGTTCGGCGTGCACGGGACGGGCCTGGTCGGGCGGCTCCCGCGTCCGCAGCCGGGTGAGCGGTTCGACGACCTGCTGACCGTGCACGACCCGGGCAAGTCGGTCTCGAAGACCCACCTCGAGCTCGGTCGCGACGGTGACGACCTGTGGGTGTCCGATCGGTTCTCCGGCAACGGCACCGTCGTCCGGCACATCGACGGCTCGATCCGACGCTGTGAGCCGGGTCGTCGGTACCGGGTGGAGCGCGGCGCACGCGTGGACATCGGGGAGCAGTTCTTCCTCGTGCAGTGACGCTTCGGGGCTCCTCCTCAACAGGGGGAGCCCCGTGCGGTCCTGTGCACAACTGAGGCCGGGTGCCCCTGACGCTCGGGCGCGCTGTGGTGCGCTGACGGGATGACACCGTTCGCCGCTCGATGCGTCCTCGTCGGTGCGGCGGTCGCCGCGACCGTCGCCGGCGTCGTGGCCCCGGTAGCAGGGACGTCTCGTGCGGTGTTCTTCGTCGCGGCGACGTGCTGCGCGGTGATCGACGTCCTGCTCGTCCGCGCCATGCGGGCTGCGGGAGCCGAGGCGGCGCGGCCGGACGTCGCCACCGTCACGACGATCGGCCCCGTGGCGGTGGCGCCCGGACCGTCGGACGACGCCGGGCCGCCCGCATTGCCCACGATCGTGCTCGGTTCGACGGACGAGGGGCGCACGATCGCCGTCGACGGGCGCGGGCCCACCCACATCGCGGTCGTCGGTACCGGCGTGCTCGCGGTGGCGGTCTTCCGTGCGGTCGCCGCACAGGTCCGCACGGCGGCGGCGGCCTCGGGGACACCGATCCGGGTCGCGAGCGCGCCGGAGCTGCGGACCCTCCTCGCGAACCCGGACGAGCCCTGCCCGCCGATGTCCGACGGCACCGCGGCCGTCGTCGGCGACGTCGGTGCGCGTGACCCGACCACGGCGGTGCTCGTGCCGGGACCCGGTCAGGTGCCGAGGACGTGGGACGTCGCGGTCGAGGTCACCCGCTACGGGTGCACCGTCCGTCGGCGCGACGAGACGACCGGCGTCCCGGTGTCACCGGTGCTCCCGGAGCTCGACCCGTGACGTGCGGACCGGACAGGACCGGACCGGACCGGACCGGACCGGTCAGCGGAGCCCATCGCCGGCGCGCAGGACGCCCACCGGGACGCCGCCGCCGAGGACCTTCTCGCCCGTCGCCGCCATCACGTCGGCGACACCGTCCGCGTGCACCAGGCCGTTGCGCTCGAGCAGGGTGAGCGCGGCGAGGGTCCCGGCACGCTGCGCGCCGTCGAGGGTCTTCACCGCGACGGCTGCTCCACCGGGGAGGCCCATGACCATGACGCCCTCGGCCCCGAGCTTCGCGAGCACCCGCAGCCGTTCGATCGTCACGGTGTTGGCGCGTCCGATGCCGTCGATCGCCCACGGGTGGTCGAGCACCGCGTCGGTGAGGGCAGCGGTGTCGGCCTCGGCACGTGCGACGACGCCCGCGAACCCGCGCGCGAGTCCGGCCAGGGTGAGCGGGAACACCGGGGCGCCGCACCCGTCCGTACCGACGACGTCGACCGTCTCGTGCGTGAACTCCTCGACGGTCGAACGGACGCGCTGCTGGAGCGGGTGCGCGATGTCGAGGTAGGTCTCCTCGTCCCACCCGTTGATCCGGCAGGCCGCGAGCATGCCGGCGTGCTTGCCGGAGCAGTTCATCGCCAGCCGTCGGGGCTCGGTCATGGTGCGGGCGGTCGCCCGGTCGAACGGCAGGTCCGGCGGGCAGCCGAGGTCGGCCTCGACGTGGTCGAACGACTCGAGCATGTGGAGCGCGATCGCCTGGTGCGCGGCCGTGCCGGCGTGGCTCGCCGTGGTGAGCACGAGCTCCTCGTCGGAGAAGACCGCTCCGGCACGCCGGACGGCGAGCGCCTGGAAGGGCTTCATCGTCGATCGGGGGTAGATGCTCGCCTGCACGTCGCCGACGGCGTCGATGACGGTGCCGTCGGCGGACACCACCACACCGGCGCCGACGTGGCGGCTCTCGTCGAACCCGTTGCGGTCGAGGACCGCGAGTTCGACCGACCCGTCGGCGGTGAGAGGATGGCGATCAGTGCGGACGTCGGGGCTCACCGTCATGCCGCAATCGTACCGAGCCGAAGGGGCCGCACCGTGACCGACCACTCCTACGAGGTCTCCGTCCGCTGGACCGGCGACCGCGGCACCGGCACGAGCGGCTACCGCGAGTACGGCCGTGACCACGACGTCCTCGCAACGGGCAAGCCCGACATCGCGGGTTCCGCCGACCCGACGTTCCGCGGTGACCGCGACCGGTGGAACCCCGAGGAGCTCGTCGTCGCCGCCCTCGCGCAGTGCCACATGCTCAGCTACCTCCACGTCGCCGTGACGCAGGGCTTCACCGTCGTCGACTACGAGGACCGCGCGACGGCGAGCCTCAACCTCAACCGGGACGGCTCCGGTGAGCTGACCGAGGCGACCCTGCACCCGGTCGTGACCATCCTCGAGGCGGACCGCGTCGCCGACGCCGAGGCAGCGCACGCCACGGCGTCGAACCTGTGCTTCATCGCCCGGTCCGTCGCGTTTCCCGTGCACCACGCGCCGCACACCAAGGTGCGTGCGGCAGACTAGGTCCTCGTGAAGCGTCTGCGTCTGCTCCCGATCGCCCTCGTCCCCGCCGTCGTGCTGGGACTCGCCGCGTGCTCCGGATCCGGTTCGTCCGGTTCCTCGGCCACGCCGAGCGCGTCGTCGAGCGCCACGGCGGCGGCGATCAGGTCCTGCCCGGACCCCGGTTCGGCCTCGAAGGCGATCGACGTCACCGGAGCGTTCGGTGGCACGACCGCCCCGACCGTGAAGTTCGACGAGGGGCTGTCGGCGAAGAAGCCGCAGGCCAGCACGGTCGTGCAGGGCACGGGCAAGGCGCTCAAGGACGGCGACTACGCGCAGGTGTCCTACAGCGTGTACCAGGCCTCCGACGCGAAGAAGCTCGGCACGGTCGGCTTCGACCAGGGCAACCCGCAGGTCCTCTCGGTCGGCGGCACCGGCTTCGGCGCGCTGCTGGCGTGCGCGAACGTCGGCGACCGCATCGCCGCGATCGGCCAGTCCTCGGCGCTCGGTTTCAACACCGGCGGCGAGATCGTCGTCGTCGCCGACGTGGTGGCGCAGACCCCGACGAAGTCGAACGGCACCCCGCAGACGCAGGACCCGAAGCTCCCGACCGTCACGGACAAGGCCGACGGCGAGCCGGAGATCACCATCCCGAAGGGCGTCGCCGCGCCGACGAAGACCACGCCGGAGGTCATCAAGCAGGGCACCGGCGCCGCGATCGCCGACGGCGACACCGCGCTGGTCCAGTACAAGGGCGTCGTGTACGACACGGGCAAGGAGTTCGACTCCTCGTGGTCGAAGGGCGCTCCGACGACGTTCACGATCTCCGAGGGCTCGCTCATCAAGGGCTTCGTGACGGGCTTGGTCGGCCAGAAGATCGGGTCGCAGGTCCTCATCGTCGTCACCCCGGACGACGGCTACGGAGCGAACCCGGCCGAGGGGTCGGGCATCCCGAAGAACGCCACGCTGGTGTTCGTCGTCGACATCCTCGCCAAGGGCTGACCCGTGACGGCGACCGGCGCCCCCGACCGCCCTGCGGCGTCCGCGAAGCGCCGCATCGTCATCCTCGGCAGCACCGGTTCGATCGGCACGCAGGCACTCGACGTCGTCGACCGCAACCCGGACCGCTTCGAGGTCGTCGGCCTCACCGCCGGCAGCAACCGTGACCTCGTCGCCGAGCAGGCCGAGCGCTTCGGCGTCCGTGACACCGCGTTCGGCGCCGAGGACTCGGAACGCCTGGTGCGCAGCGTCGAGGCCGACGTCGTCCTGAACGGCATCACCGGCTCGGTCGGCCTCGGTCCCACCCTGGCCGCGCTCGAGTCCGGCGCGACGCTCGCCCTGGCGAACAAGGAGAGCCTGATCGTCGGCGGCCCGCTCGTGCAGGCCGCAGCGGCCCCCGGGCAGATCGTCCCCGTCGACAGCGAGCACTCCGCGATCGCCCAGGCCCTCCGTTCCGGGGCTCCTGACGAGGTCCGCCGGCTGGTCCTCACCGCGAGCGGCGGTCCGTTCCGTGGTCGCTCGCGCGCCGAGCTCCGCGACGTCACGCCGGCGCAGGCACTCGCGCACCCGACGTGGGACATGGGCCTGGTCGTCACGACGAACTCCGCGACGCTCGTGAACAAGGGACTCGAGGTCATCGAGGCACACCTGCTCTTCGGCGTGCCGTACGACCGCATCGACGTCACGGTGCACGCGCAGTCGATCGTGCACTCGATGGTCGAGTTCGTGGACGGTTCGACCATCGCGCAGGCTTCACCACCCGACATGCGGTTGCCGATCGCGCTCGGGCTCGCCTGGCCGGACCGCGTTCCGCACGTCGGTGTCCCGCTCGACTGGACGACGGCGAGCACGTGGACCTTCGAGCCGCTCGACACCGAGGCCTTCGGCGCGGTCGCCCTCGCGAAGCGCGTCGGCGAGCTCGGCGGCACGTTCCCCGCGGTGTTCAACGCCGCGAACGAGCAGGCCGTCGCCGCGTTCCACGCGGGCGCGATCGGTTTCCTCGACATCGTCGACACCGTCGAGCGTGTGGTCGGGGAGCACACGGCGGGGGAGCCCTCCCTGCAGGGCGTGCTGGCAGCGGAGCGCTGGGCGCGCACCGAGGCGGACCGCGCGCTGTCCCGCTGACGCGAGTCGCGCCTCCAGTCCGAGCGTGGTGACCACGTGACGGACTGGAGGCGCGGATCACCTCCCAGGGCTCGCTCGGCTCCGTCATGGGATCGGTCCCGTACCCTTTCCCGGTGACCGTCGAATCCGTCCTGCTCTTCGTCCTCGGCGTGGTCGTCTTCATCGTCGGGCTGTTGGTCTCGATCGGACTCCACGAGCTCGGGCACCTGTCCTTCGCGAAGCTGTTCAACGTCAAGGTGACGCAGTACTCGCTGGGCTTCGGCAAGGCGATCTGGTCGTTCCGACGGGGCGAGACCGAGTACGGCATCCGACCGGTCCTGCTCGGTGGCTACATCTCCATGGTCGGCATGCTCAAGCCGCGGGCCTCGGGAAAGCCCAGCGCGATCACGAACACCGGCATGTACGGCGCGTTCGTGCAGGACGCCCGCGCCGCGAGCGCCGAGCAGATCGCCGACTCCGGGGGCGACGACTCTCGGGCGTTCTACCGGCTGACGCCGTGGAAGCGCATCATCGTGATGGTCGCCGGCCCCGCGATGAACCTCGTGATCGGGATCTTCCTGTTCGGCGTGCTGCTCGTCGGGTTCGGCGCGCCGACGACCACGTTCACGTCGAGCGTCGACTGCGTGCTGCCGACCAGCCAGGCGACCGAGTGCACCTCGGGCGACGCCGTGTCGCCGGCGAAGGAGGCCGGCATCCGTCCCGGCGACGTCGTGCTGTCGGTCAACGGCAAGCAGGACCCGACCATCACCGAGGTCTCCGAGGTGTTCCAGGAGTCTGCGGGCAAGGACGTCGCCGTCGTCGTCGAACGGGACGGTGCGGAGAAGACGCTGCACATCACGCCGACGACCGCGACGCGTGACGTCTACACCGCCGACGGCACGGTCGCGAAGAACGACGACGGCAGCACGAAGACGCAGCAGGTCGGCGTGGTCGGGGTGAGCATCGGGCAGTCGCTCGTGCGGCAGTCGCCCGCCACGGTGCTGCCGGCCACGGGCGCGCAGATCTCGGCGTCCGCGCACCTGATCATCGACCTGCCGCAGCGACTCGTCGCCGTCTGGAACGCGGCGTTCGGGGCGCAGGAACGATCGCAGGACAGCCCGGTCTCGGTCGTCGGCGTCGGGCGGGCGATCGGCGAGGTGTCGTCGATGAGCGGCGTGCCGGTGATCGACAAGGCCTACACGATCCTCGGACTGCTGGCGTCGCTGAACATCGGGCTGTTCGTCCTGAACATGGTGCCGCTCCTGCCGCTCGACGGCGGGCACATCGCCGGTGCCCTCTGGGAGGCCGTGAAGCGTCGCTCCTTCAAACTCGTCGGCAAGGCGGATCCCGGGCCGATCGACCTCGCGAAGACCATGCCGCTGACGATGGTCGTGGTGGTCCTCCTCGCGGGCATGAGCGCGCTGCTCATCTACGCCGACATCGTCCGGCCCGTGAACCTGTTCGGCTAGTCAGGCGGCCCGGACGGAGCACTACGCTCAATCCATGAGCACAGCTCCGGAAGTCCGCACGGTCGAGCGGCAGGGCACCGACGTCATCGCCGAGTCCGACCGGAAGGGGCGCCCGAGGGACCTCTTCTGGCCGTGGTTCGCCGCGAACATCTCGGTGCTCGGCCTGTCGTACGGCTCGTTCGTCCTCGGGTTCGGCATCTCGTTCTGGCAGGCCACGATCGTCTCCGTCATCGGCGTGGCGTTCTCGTTCCTGCTGTGCGGGATCGTGGCGATCGCCGGCAAGCGGGGCTCGGCACCGACGATGGTCCTCGGCCGGGCGGCGTTCGGCGTCCGCGGCAACCGCCTGCCGGCGTTCCTCAGCTGGATCCTCACGGTCGGGTGGGAGACCGCGCTCGCGTCCCTGGCGGTCCTCGCGACGTCGACGGTCTTCCGCGAGCTCGGCTGGGACGGCGGCGTCCTGACGAAGCTCGTCGCGCTCGTGGTGGTCGCCGCCCTGGTGGTCGGTGCCGGGATCGCCGGGTTCGACGTCATCATGCGCCTGCAGACCTGGATCACGGTGATCACCGCGGTGCTCACGATCGTCTACGTCGTACTCGCGCTGCCCTCGATCGACCTCGGTGCGATCGCCGCGCTGCCGTCCGGGAGCGCACAGAACGTGGTCGGGGCGCTCGTCCTCGTGATGACCGGGTTCGGGCTCGGCTGGGTGAACGCCGCGGCGGACTACTCCCGGTACCTGCCGCGGTCGGCATCGACCCGCGGGGTCGTCTGGTGGACCACCTTCGGCGGTGCGCTCGCGCCGATCGTGCTCGTCGTGCTCGGTGTCCTGCTCGCCGGCTCGTCCAAGGACCTCAACGCGGCGATCGGCGCCGACCCCATCGGTGCGCTCACGACCGTGCTGCCGGTCTGGTTCCTCATCCCGTTCGCCCTCGTCGCGGTGCTCGGGCTCGTGGGCGGCGCCGTGCTCGACATCTACAGCTCCGGGCTGGCGTTGCTGAGCGCCGGCATCCGCATCCCGCGTCCGGTGGCGGCCGGGGTGGACGGCGTGTTCATGGTCGCCGGCGCCGTCTACGTGGTGTTCTTCGCCGACTCGTTCATCCAGCCGTTCCAGGCGTTCCTCGTCACCCTTGGTGTCCCGATCGCCGCGTGGTGCGGGGTGTTCGTGGCCGACGTCGTGATCCGTCGGGCGCCGTACGCCGAGCGGGAGCTCGAGGACCGCCGCGGACGCTACGGCGACGTCCGGTGGCTCGCCGTCGGCCTCGTCGTCGTCGGGACCGCGCTCGGCTGGGGGCTCGTGACGAACACCTACGGCGTGCCGGCCTGGCTGAACTGGCAGGGGTACCTGCTCGAACCGTTCGGCCTCGGCGGGCGCACCGGCGCGTGGGCGTACGCGAACCTCGGCGTCCTCGTGGCACTCGTCGTCGGGTTCCTCGGCACCCTGCTCTTCGCGCGGGAGTCGGTCCGCCGGCAGGAACAGGCATGAGCGCGGTCGACGCGGCGGTCGCGGGTGTGCCCGACGACGCATGGCTCGTCGTGGTCGACATGCAGGAGGTCTTCACCGGCGACAGTCCCTGGGCCACCCCGCGCTACGACCACGCCGCCGCGGGCATCGAGCGGCTGCTCCCACGGTTCACCGGCCGCACGGTCTTCACCCGCTTCGTCGCACCGGAGCACCCGCAGGGTGCCTGGGTGCCGTACTACCGCGACTGGCCGTTCGCACTCGTACCGGACACCGACCCGATCTGGGACCTGACCGAACCGTTCCGGACCGCCGCGGCCGACCGACGCGACCCCGTCGTGACCGAGACGACCTTCGGCAAGTGGGGGACGAGCCTCCGGGCCGTCACCGGCGACCACCCGCACCTCGTCCTGGTCGGCGTGTCGACCGACTGCTGCGTCCTCTCCACCGCGCTGGCGGCCGCGGACACCGGTGCCACCGTGACCGTCGTGGCGGACGCGTGCGCCGGCGCGAGCGACGACGACCACGAGCGGGCGCTCGCGACGATGCGGCTCTACGCGCCGCTCATCACGGTCGTCTGATCCGAACGCCCGACCACTGCGCGTAGAGTGCACCTCGTGCCTGCAGTGAACCTCGGTCTGCCGAAAGTCCCGGAAACCCTCGCCCCGCGCCGCAAGTCCCGGCAGATCCGGGTCGGCAAGGTGCTCGTGGGCGGCGACGCGCCGGTGTCCGTCCAGTCGATGACCACGACGCCGACGACGAACATCAACGCGACGCTGCAGCAGATCGCCGAGCTCACGGCCTCCGGTTGCGACATCGTCCGCGTGGCGGTCCCGACGCAGGACGACGCCGACGCGCTGCCGATCATCGCGAAGAAGTCGCAGATCCCGGTCATCGCGGACATCCACTTCCAGCCGAAGTACGTCTTCCAGGCCATCGACGCCGGGTGCGCCGCGGTCCGTGTGAACCCGGGCAACATCCGGAAGTTCGACGACCAGGTCGGTGCGATCGCCCGTGCCGCGAAGGACGCCGGCGTCTCGCTCCGCATCGGTGTCAACGCCGGATCGCTCGAGCCGAGCCTGCTCCAGAAGTACGGCAAGGCCACGCCAGAGGCACTCGTCGAGTCAGCCGTCTGGGAAGCGAGCCTGTTCGAGGAGCACGACTTCCACGACTTCAAGATCTCGGTCAAGCACAACGACCCGATCGTCATGGTGAAGGCCTACCGACAGCTCGCCGCGGCGGGGGACTGGCCGCTGCACCTCGGCGTGACCGAGGCCGGTCCGGAGTTCCAGGGCACGATCAAGAGCGCCACCGCGTTCGGCATCCTGCTGGCCGAGGGCATCGGCGACACCATCCGCGTGTCCCTCTCCGCCCCGCCTGCACAAGAGGTGAAGGTCGGCCTGCAGATCCTGCAGTCCCTGAACCTCCGCGAGCGCAAGCTCGAGATCGTCTCCTGCCCGAGCTGCGGCCGTGCGCAGGTCGACGTCTACCAGCTGGCGAACGACGTCACCAAGGGGCTCGAGGGCATGACCGTCCCGCTCCGCGTCGCCGTCATGGGCTGCGTCGTGAACGGCCCGGGCGAGGCCCGTGAGGCCGACCTCGGCGTCGCGTCGGGCAACGGCAAGGGGCAGATCTTCGTCAAGGGCCAGGTCATCAAGACCGTTCCGGAAGCCGAGATCGTCGAGACGCTCATCACCGAGGCGAACCGTCTCGCCGAGGACATGGGTCCCGCGGCCGGCACCGGCAAGCCCCTCGTCGTCACGTCCTAGCACCGGCGCGCGCCGTCGCACGGTGCGAGGTGGCGCCCAGCGCCCGAGGCAGTGTGCGAGGTTCCGCGCGGTGTGCGAGGCCACGTGCCTCGCACACTGCACGGAACCCCGCACCGTCCACCGCGGGACCTCGCACGGTGCGAGCGCGGGCGCGCGCCCACGCACACGCCGACCCGCACGGGCCCGACCCGCACCCTCCACGCAGCACCGGCTCCGGGCGCCGCTAGGCTTGCCCCGTGGTCACACGGCTTTCGCATCTGTTCCTCCGTACGCTCCGCGACGACCCCTCCGACGCCGAGGTGACGAGCGCGAAGCTGCTCGTCCGCGCCGGCTACGTCCGTCGCCAGGCCCCGGGCATCTTCGCCTGGCTGCCGCTCGGCCTGCGGGTCCGCGCGCGCATCGAGCACATCATCCGCGAGGAGATGGTGGCCGCCGGCGCGCAGGAGGTCCTGCTGCCGGCGCTCCTGCCGCGCGAGCCGTACGAGGCGACGAACCGCTGGACCGAGTACGGCGACGGCATGTTCCGCCTGCAGGACCGCAAGGGCGCCGACTACCTGCTCGCGCCGACGCACGAGGAGATGTTCGCGCTCCTCGTGAAGGACCTCTACGGCTCCTACAAGGACCTGCCGGTCACGCTGTTCCAGATCCAGGACAAGTACCGCGACGAGGCCCGTCCCCGCGCCGGCCTCCTGCGCGGCCGCGAGTTCACCATGAAGGACGCGTACTCGTTCGACCTCACGGACGAGGGCCTCGAGCGCAGCTACCAGGTCATGCGCGACGCGTACGAGAAGATCTTCGCCCGGCTGGGCCTCGAGTACGTCATCGTCAAGGCGGACGCCGGGGCGATGGGCGGCTCGAAGTCCGAGGAGTTCCTGCACCCGATCGGCGTCGGCGAGGACACCTTCGTCCGCAGCGCCGGCGGGTACGCCGCGAACGTCGAGGCCTACGTCACGCCGGTGCCGGACGCGCTGCCGATCGACGGCCAGCCGGAGCCCGTGCTCCTGCCCGCGTCGGACACCCCGACCATCGAGACGCTCGTCGCCCACGCGAACGAGGTCGCCCCGCGCGACGGCGCGCCGTGGACCGCGGCCGACACGCTGAAGAACGTCGTGCTCGCCCTGACCCACCTGGACGGCACCCGCGAGGTCGTCGTCGTCGGGCTCCCCGGCGACCGCGACGTCGACCTGAAGCGCGCCGAGGTGGCGTTCGCACCGGCCGAGGTCGAGGCGGCGGGCGACGACGACTTCCGGAAGCACAAGGGCCTGGTCAAGGGCTACATCGGCCCGCAGGTCCTCGGTGCCGACAGCGCGACCGGCATCCGCTACTTCGTCGACCCGCGCGTGGTCGACGGCACCGCCTGGATCACGGGCGCGAACGAACGCGGCGTGCACGTCTCCGGCCTGGTCGCCGGACGTGACTTCGTGGCCGACGGCGTGGCCGAGGTGTCCGACGTGCGTGCGGGCGACCCGGCACCGGACGGCTCCGGCCCGCTCGAGACCGCTCGTGGCATGGAGATCGGGCACGTCTTCCAGCTCGGCCGCAAGTACGCCGAGGCGCTCGGCCTCAAGGTGCAGGACGAGAACGGCAAGCTCCGCACGGTCACGATGGGGTCGTACGGCATCGGCGTCACGCGCATCCTGGCGATCCTCGCCGAGGCGCACAACGACGAGAAGGGCCTGGCCTGGCCGAAGAACGTCGCCCCGTTCGACGTGCACGTGGTCGCCACCGGCAGGGACGAGGTCGCGTACGAGCTGGCGGCGGACCTCGTCGCGCAGCTCGAGGGCGAACGGTTCGAGGTCGTGTACGACGACCGTCCGAAGGTCTCGCCCGGCGTGAAGCTCCGCGACGCCGAGCTCCTGGGCATGCCGATCGTGGTGGTCGCCGGTCGCGGCGCCGCCGACGGCGTCGTCGAGCTCTGGAACCGCGCGAGCGGCGAACGCCGCGACGTGCCGGTCGCCGAGCTGCTCGACGCGGTGCGCACGATCTAGCGGGTCGCGTCCTCGACGCGACAGCAGGACGGACTGGAGGCGCGGTGCCAGCTGGCGCTGCGCCTCCAGTCCGTCGTCAGGCCGGGTCCGCGACCCGCAGTGCGGTAGTCTGGTCGCCGACTTCCGCGCGGTTCCATCCGCGGGAGCGACTCATCTGAATACGGAGGCCCTCGGTGAAGATCGATCTCGCAGTCCTGCGACTCATGGAGCGTGAGCGGGAGATCCCGTTCGACGAACTCGTCCAGATCATCGAACAGGCCATCCTGACGGCGTACCAGAAGCACCGCACGGAGAACGAGGAGCCCGTCGACGCGCAGACCCGCGTCGAGCTCGACCGCAAGTCGGGCGAGGTCTCCGTCTACGTGCCCGAGCGCGACGACGAGGGCACCGTGATCGGCGAGGCCGTCGACCAGCCCAGCGACTTCGGCCGCATCGCCGCGTTCGCCGCCAAGCAGGTCATCAACCAGCGACTGCGCGACATCGGCGACGACAAGATCCTCGGCGAGTTCCGCGGGAAGGAAGGCGACATCGTCGCGGGCGTGGTCCAGCAGGGCCCGAACCCGAAGATGGTGCACGTCGACCTCGGCACGGTCGAGGCGATCCTGCCGCCGGAGGAGCAGGTGCCGGGCGAGGACTACAAGCACGGGTCCCGCATCCGCGTGTACGTCACGAGCGTCGGCCGCGGTGCCAAGGGCCCGCAGATCACGGTGTCCCGCACGCACCCGGGCCTGGTCCGGAAGCTGTTCGCGCTCGAGGTCCCGGAGATCGCGTCCGGTGTCGTCGAGATCACCTCGCTCGCTCGGGAGGCCGGCCACCGCACGAAGATCGCGGTCAAGGCGAACGAGCCCGGCGTGAACGCGAAGGGGGCGTGCATCGGCGAGCTCGGTGCTCGTGTCCGTGCCGTGACGACGGAGCTCGGCGCCGAGAAGATCGACATCGTCGACTACTCGTCCGACCTCGCCTCGTTCGTCGCGAGCGCCCTGTCGCCCGCCAAGGTGACGAGCGCGTTCGTGCTCGACGCCTCGACGAAGGCCGTCCGCGCCCTCGTGCCGGACTACCAGTTGTCGCTCGCGATCGGGAAAGAGGGACAGAACGCCCGCCTCGCCGCCAAGCTCACGGGCGCCAGGATCGACATCCAGCCGGACTCGATCCTGGACGGCGAGGACTGACGGTTTCGCTGCCGGCACGTCCGGTCCGGGCGTGCCGGATCGCGTCGATCCGAGGCAAGGAGTAAGGTGGTCCCCGTCAGAACGTGCATCGGCAGTCGTTGTCGCGCTCCCCGATCCTCCCTCCTCCGTGTCGTCGCCCTGAGCGATGGGCGAGTCGTGGCGGATCCGAAGGCAGTCATGCCGGGCCGGGGAGCATGGCTCACCCCGACCGTCGAAGCCTACGAGCTGGCCGTCAAGCGCCGGGCGTTCCGTCGGGCGCTCCGGCTGGATCGCGAACCCGACACGTCCGCAGTGCTCGACCACCTGCACGGCCTCGAAGCCGCGCAGTCGGGCGGACACCAGGACACGACAGAACAGGCTGAACGGCTTATGGACAACTGATGAGCGGCTCGAAATGAGACCCGTCATCCATTGAGTCCTGCCCCTCCACGGGGTGGGACCCGTGAAGGAGAACAGTGGCAAAACCACGCGTACACGAGATCGCATCCGAACTCGGTGTCGACAGCAAGACCGCAATGGAGAAGCTCAAGGAACTCGGCGAATTCGTCAAGGGCCCGAGCTCCAGCGTCGAACCCCCCGTCGCACGCAAGCTCCGCGCTGCGCTGCAGGCTGACGGCGCCTCGGCGTCGAAGCCCGCCGCGGCACAGACCCCGAGTGCACCCGCCACGGCGGCTGCACCCAAGTCGAGCGCGCCGAAGCCGGGCGGCCCCCGCCCGGGTCCGGCACGTCCGGCACCCACCCCCGAGCCCGAGGTGCAGGCGCCCGCCGCCGACGTGCCGACGCCGGCCGCGCCGAAGTCCGTCGCACAGCGACAGGCCGAGGCCGAGGCTGCGCGCAAGGCCGCTGCTGCCGAGAAGGCTGCCGCCGAGCAGTCCGGCGACGCCGGTGACGGCGCAGCCCCCGAGGCGAAGAGCGACGCCGTCAAGCCCGGTGGCGCTCCGAAGCCCGGTGCAGCAGCCGGTCCGAAGCCTGGTGGCCCGAAGCCGGGCGCACGCCCGGGCAACAACCCCTACGCGTCGAGCCAGGGCATGGGCTCGCGCCCGCCGCGTCCGGGCAACAACCCGTACTCGTCCAACCAGGGCATGGGCCAGCGCCCCGCCGGCGGCGCCGGTGGCGGCAACGGCATCCCGCGCCCGGCTCCGCCGCGTCCGGGCGTTCCCCGTCCGGGTGCCCCGCGTCCCGGTGGGCCCGGTCAGGGCAACCGTCCGAACGGCTTCGGGCAGCGCCCGGGCCAGGGTGGCGGCGGTCGTGGCGGCCCCGGTGGTCGTCCGGGCGGTGCCGGTGGTGCCGGTGGCGGCTTCCCGCGTCCGGCCTTCAGCGGCCCGCGTCCCGCCGGTGGCGGTGGCCGTGGTCGTGGCCCCGGCGGCGGGACCGCTGGTGCGTTCGGTCGCGGTGGCGGCAAGAGCCGTGCCCGCAAGTCGAAGCGGACGAAGCGCGCCGAGTACGAGATGCGGCAGGCGCCGTCGCTCGGTGGTGTGCAAGTCCCTCGCGGTGACGGCAACACGGTCGTGCGACTCCGTCGTGGTGCGAGCATCTCGGACTTCGCGGACAAGATCGACGCGAGCCCCGGCAACCTGGTGACGGTGCTGTTCCACCTCGGTGAGATGGCGACCGCGACCGAGTCCCTGGACGAGGCCACGTTCGAGGTCCTCGGCGACGAGCTGGGCTACAAGATCCAGATCGTCTCGCCGGAGGACGAGGACAAGGAGCTCCTCGAGGGCTTCGACATCGACATCGACGCCGAGTACGCCGACGAGGACGACTCCGTCCTGCAGCAGCGTCCCCCGGTCGTCACCGTCATGGGTCACGTCGACCACG
>Ga0302349_1000793_pt1 | contig 31720 bp, 48 predicted proteins | sample PhyAR1_FD_202176 | JGI IMG/M metagenome (GOLD analysis project Ga0302349, IMG submission 202176) | Leaf surface microbial communities from alfalfa plants in UC Gill Tract Community Farm, Albany, California, United States - DLSL A.R1... | ecosystem: Host-associated > Plants > Phyllosphere >...
AACCGCCCTGCTGCCCTTGTGCCTGACCGCCGCCCATAGGAGCGCCGCCGCCTTGACGTCCACCCAGCATTTGCATGGTGCCGCCAACGTTTACGACGATTTCAGTGGTGTATTTTTCAACGCCCGCCTGATCGGTCCACTTACGGGTCTGCAAAGCACCTTCGATGTAAACCTGAGAGCCTTTACGCAGATATTCACCCGCAACCTCAGCTAGCTTTCCGAATAGCACTACGCGATGCCACTCAGTTTTTTCCTTCTGCTCACCAGTCTGCTTGTCTCGCCAGCTCTCTGATGTGGCCAGCGTGATGTTTGCGACTGCGCCTCCGTTAGGCATGTATCGAACTTCTGGATCATTTCCCAAATTCCCGACAAGGATTACTTTATTTACGCCTCTGCTCGTCATTTACGCCGCCTTTTTTAGTTCGCTGAATCTGATTTTCATAACTTCTTCGCACTTCTTCTGATGCTCTTCATGACCAGATAATGACTTCCACACTCTGGTGTATTCAGTGGTTAGTTTCTGCTTGCTGCCTTCCTGTCGAGCAAACTCTACAAATTGCTTTAGTTCAGTTTCGGGATTTACTTCTGCAACATCTTCATTGTTTGCCACCTCTGGAGCGGAGGGTTGAGCCCATTCAGGAAGAGGAGGGGTCTGCCACCAGATATATTTATATTTGTTGTCTGCATCTTTGAATGATGCTTTATTCCAACCGCGTTGCTGATCTGTGGAACAAATAGCGAAGTTTTCTTCCAGAGAATATAGATAACGACCAATTCCCCACTGAACAGCCGCACGTTTCATTGACCCAGACATGCCCCCCTTAACTGCCTCAATCTGAGTTTTTTCAGCACCGTCCCATTTCGTAACCCATTCATTGTTAATACGAATGGATATGCCACACATAACTCCGCCGTCAGGACCCGGTGAAAACTCGTTTTTCCAATTTTCTTTCCCGCATACCTCATCAAGGCGTCGCATGATCGCTCGATTGGTAACGTAAGCTAGAACCATTGCCCAAGGGTTTTTATTAGCTATTCCGCAACGCTGTACGCGCCACTCAATATCATCAATAGCAAAGGGCTCATCAAGCTGCGCTAAGTCCACAATATGCCTCCTCAATCTTCTGCTGCTGCATTTCTGTGTGGTGATCTGCCACGGATTCTAGTTGAGCAATTTGGTCGTTAATAATCGGAATCATCTCTGGGGAAAGCATCCACTGGAGTAGCTGCTGTTCCAGTGGGTCTATTGTTTGATTCATGCTGCATGACTCCCTATAACTTGCTTAAACTCTTCATCTTGCTCATCAGCCCACCCCATAGATGCTTCGTGAGCCCATGCGTAAGCCTTCTTGATGTCATCCTGCGAACTGGTGAACTGACGAGAATGCTTTACTCCTGTACGCCACCACGCTTGGCTTACGGTGACTGTTCCATCCTGATTTGGCTTAATAATCATTTGGGTCTCCTTTTTGCGTGATGGTGTCAATAAACCAGCGGAATGCTTTTCTGAAACCGGCACGTAATTTGGAAACGTTTCGGTCTAACTGAGAGTCTGATAGCTGAGAAGCGCCCATGAGAGCGCCGCCCGCGATGGCATAATTCATCATGGGTAGCTCCTGTAATTGCTTTGAATTTGATTAGTAGTTGATGCTGATTGGTGGTCGCTGGCCGGATACGGCTAACGCTTTTTGATTCTTAACGATGGCACAAACACATTCCCGAGCTGCTGCTTCGCTTAAGCCAGTACTCATAAGAATCGTCATAGCTGCATTATTGATTTTCTTCTGGTGAGCGATATTAGCTGCGCGGCGAACTTCTTCATGAGCAATTCGCTGGCGTTCTGCTTCGGCTTTGGCTTCTGCTGCATCGCGGTCGAATTTCTCATTCAGGAGTAGGGCGATTTCGTGGTCTGCATCGAATTGCTTTTTCAATGCCTCTAGTGCTGCCTTTTCTTCAGCTTCAATACGCAGGCGCTCTTCTTCTGCGGCTTTCTCTGCTGCAATGCGCTCCTGTTCAGCTTCCCATTCAGTAAGAGGCTGTCGAGTGGCATCTCGCAGTGCGTCACACTCATCAACAAACCGCTTAATTTCTTGCTCAGCAGGCTTAACCGCTGCTTTTAAACGCTTTAGGTACTCACGCCCGGGTTTTTCTATTGCTGTCTTGCTACGTGATACCTGAGCTGCCAGAGACGCTATGCGTTTTCGGCCTTTATCTGTACTCAGGTCAGGGACTTCGTTTACAGCCTGTTTGATTTGCTCAAGAAAAGCATCAAGCCCATTTGGTGAGAACAGAACCGGAGCTTGTTCCGGTTTAATTTCGATAACTGTCAAATCCGTCACTTCACTCACGGTATTTCTCCTTTGTTGGTTTCATTGCAAAACGCCTACGCTTTGCGATGAATTAGTTTGTTTAGATGGGGTATATCAACGCTTTATGAACATCTGGCATAAGCACAAGCGCAGTAAGAATTAGTTGATATGATTGATGCCGATCCTAGAAGGCTTTTCATATACGGACATATGAGCTTTCCCGACTTGAACATGCCACCCCGCTCAAGTCGGGATTTTTTTTGCCTGAAACTTTTTAAAAAAGCTTCTTATTAAGGGTAAAGCGCTTCATCTAACCAGAGCCGACCGGTTATGAGTGGGATCATTCACTGCAGCTACTCCGTTAATACGTGCCACTGGTAATTGGCTATTGATAGGAGTTGTTTAGACCCTGTATATCAACGTTTTATGAACATCTGGAATAAGCACAAGATTGGTGTGGAGATTAGTTGATATGATTGCCGCTCACCTGAGAAGTGGACTTTGAGTTGTCATACCGCCATATATGACTTTTGCGACCTGATACCCTGCATCCGTATCAGGTCGTTTTTTTTGCCTGAAATTTGGGTATAAAAAAGCCCCTAACGAGAGGGGCAAAACGTGTCAGCTAACCAAAGCAGTCATTCTCCGCTAATGCATTAACTGGTAAATAATGTTTAAGATTCATATATCAACGTTGCTTGAATAAATGCTAGATACTTCTAAAGGGGTATTTGAATTCGTATAAACTTTCTTGGCTAAAATGTGTAGAGAATTCCCATGTATCGCCAATGTGGGCTTTGCGACTTGATATCCCCAGTATCCGTATCAAGTCGCTTTTTTTTGCTTAAAATAGATAAAAGTGAAAACTATTCAGCCAATGCGGGTGGCGTTACGCATGTTTTCATACACCTCACCGGCTATCACACGGTCACGGCCTAACGGCAATGCTGCGAAGTACTCATAAGCCGCCTTGACTGTCTTTTGATGTAGCTGAAGAAATTCTTCTTTCATCTGCTTCAATTCTTCTTCTGTCTTATCCATCTCACACCCCTTGTTCACCCAATAAAAAAGGCCGCCTTAGCGACCTGTTATGCTGATATTTCTTTAAGCTTTTGAGCTGCTTTCTCAAGCGTCCCCATGCAATCCATTAACTCATCAAACTTGCGTTGCACTGCGCCTACGGACTGAAGTATTTCAAGCTTTACTGGCGCTAATTTTTTATTGAAAAGGTCATTTTCATTAGCTTCTTGTTCTGCTTTTTCCGCTGCCTTTAGTAATTCTTCGGCTTGCTTGCGTAATGCTTCAGGTGAAGTTTTTGTTTCCAATGACATAGGTCTTACCTCTGAATTTTTAACTTCGATAGTTTTTTGGGGCTCAGGTTTTTTATCTTTAACTGGATAGACGTAGCCAGGAATGACTTTTGGGAAACCGAATTTCTTATGCCTAAGCATCATCGTTGTTCGTTTGGCATTAACTTTTTTGCAGGGTAAGACCAGAATATTTTCTCTACTTCGAATGAACTCTAGAAGCTCAGACTGTTCCTTTGTCTTTAGTGTTTTAAACCCTCCCACACGGTTTTTTACATCTGCCAGAAAAACACCCTCTGGGAATTTCTCTACATAGCTTTTCACCTCAGATAGAGGTCGCCACAGTTTTTGTGGCAGATTTGGTGTCATACCTACCTCTCTAAATTAAGGGAATGCGCTTCCCGCGAATCTTCTGGCGCTAATAATTAGCTACCATTTCTTGTTTCGATTTCGTTGGTGAGCGTGATTTACCACTCGGTGCATTACATCCTCATGTGGTATTTCAGGCTCTTTTTCCCCGCCGCGAGGGAGTGTCGTAAAAAGCGATTTATCAACCCTATCTACTGGGTTTCTATTTAATTCAACAACTAATAAGTTATTTGGCTTTGCTCTAATGCCAACAGAAGTTGGGTTTTCTCTTTTCCATTCTTCCTGTTTTTCTTTTCTTTTTTCCCTTCGCCTTGCCTGTGCATCCATTAATCACCTCGCTGTCACACTCTCACTTTTACGGTGTCCTGCTGCGTATAGCGAGGCAGGCAATGAAGTTCGGTAGTTGCTTCCTGTAGCTGCTGCAATCATCCGTTCTTTTTCTCGTATCGCATGGCGCTTAGCCCTGCATCGTTCTCTAGCATTCATAAGAACCTCCATTTGTCCGGCACAGGCCGCTATATAAACGACCTGTAACTGACATTTTTCACACTAAACACCTTCTCGGCATAAAGTGGTAAAGCATCAGATTGTTAAAGAGCTGGCGGCTTCCGTTGATCTGGTGTGCTGCCGTGTTGATGTGGTTAAGATTACCTGTGGGTAATTTCATTGTCTATACCTGTGGGTAAATATTTTGGGTAAACAAAATTACCTCACTGAAAAGTAAGGTAATTTATTTTTTAGAAATTATTGAGGGAGTTCTGAAGCGTCTATGTATCGTGATGATTTTACAATTGCGGCAACATATGAGATCTGAGAAACATCTGTATGACGCATTGTTATCGGTGCATGTGATTGATTTACACTTATAAATTGGTAATAGCCATCTCTATCATAGCCTATTTTTTTTATCATGTTGTGGCCGCTTGAAGTTCGAATGAATACTTCATCTCCAGCGTAAATAGTGCGACTTGGCTCAACAACAACAAATTCACCTGAATTTATTCGCGGGAACATACTGTCTCCACGAACCTTTACAGCAAATGCTTTTGGGTCATCACTATAAATTCGGAGCCAGCCAGAAAGTTGCTCCATCATTTCTATTGAACCATCCACGCCCAAAACGGCCTCCCCAATGACCTCAACAATTCCATTTTTTACACTGCCAAAGAACTCAATCTCCTCATTGTAGCTCATAGGGATATTTGTGTTAGACACAAGATCATCCATCCATCCAGTTGGCAGCTTTAGCTTTGACTCGATGGCTTCTACCATTTCCTCCCCTATACGCTTTCTTCCTTTTTTGTCTTCAGGATAAAGCATTCTAGATACATAGCTTGGATCCACGCCTATCTCATTGGCAAGCGCGGAAGCTTTCCCATTAAACCTTTCATCTCGCAGCTGACGAAGTCGCTGCCTTCTAATCTCGAATTTATCCATCACTAAATTCTACTAAATGTTACCCGCTGGTAAATGACCTGCGGGTATTGCTTAATTGTATACCTGCGGGTAAACTAAATTTCGTATAGATAATCGGAGGCATGAAATGGAAGAACTACGCATTTACCTAAATGCAATGTCTTCGGATGAACAGCGACTCTTCGCTGAAAGATGTGGAACAACAATTGGGTACCTCCGCAAGGCTTTAAGTCGCAATCACGAATTAGGCGCTGCCTTGTGCGTGTTAATTGAAACGGCTAGCGACGGCTCGGTAACTAGAAAACATCTTCATCCGCAGGACTGGACTCAAATTTGGCCAGAGTTAATGGCCGCATAAGCAACACCGCTCTTTAAACAATCTGATCTCTCACCCTATGCCGAAAAGGCGTTTGGTGAAAACCCAAACCACCTAACCGGTGGTGTAACTATTTATTCAACAAAGGAAGTATCACAAATGGAACATGCAAGTTATAGCAAGCGCATCAACGAAGTGGAGACAGAACTCCGCTGCCGGATGATGCAGAAGACTAACAGAGAGTTAGCAAAGCAAGCAGGGTGGCACGAATCGAAAGTAAGCCGCCTCAATATCCGCGACATGGCAACCATGTTCGTACTGCTAGAGAAGGTATGGGAAACCAGTTTGATTCGTGAGGTAGCGCGTCAGGCTGTGGAATCGGTATTGCCACAAAAGAAAAAGTCGCCAACTGCTCGAACAGCTGACGACTCTCAGATCACTATGAATTTCTAGTACTGGATCAATTCACAGGAGTAATTATGTCAGGACAAACTAAACAAGTAAACATTGATCTACGGAGCGGCGATAAGTTTGAAACCGTTTATCCATTTATATTTATCACCACTGATTACCAGTCATACAACGGCGATGTCATCACTGATGAGCGATGGATTGGTGGATGTAGAAAAACATCTGAGCCAGCTGATTGTGGTTATGGTGATCAGATGGTTTATACCGCCGACGCTGAAGGAAAAAGAATCCTAGAGGTTCTTTCTGTCGCTGAAATGCCGGGTAAGTGGCAACGGCGAATTATTTATGCCTGTCATCTTATTGACCCTGAAGGGCGAGAGAGGAAAGGCAGGAAAGCATACACAGTGACAGAAACACGATTCATCGCCATGTCCAAAGGTTACTTCACTGATTACGAAGTGGAGGATTCAGAATGAATACCGCAGAGGTAATAAGATTTCCCAAGAAAACCGAACAACCAGGGGGGCGTATGGCTGACCTGTCCAATGGGTACACAAAGGTCGCCAACGAGATACAGCAGCTTAAACCGCGCCTCAGGATGTCAGGCAGGGAATGGCAATGTTTCGAGGCGGTGATCTGGCTCACCTACGGATGGAATAAGAAACAGGACAGGGTGACGAACACGGTAATCGCCGAGCTGACAGGTTTGAGCGACACACATGTATCGGACGCTATCAGGGCTTTAGCAGAGAGGAAAATTATCTTTAGCCAGAAGCAGGGAATGATGAAACTTGTTGGGGTAAACACTGAATTATCTGGCTGGATTTTAGACAAACCGGAAACGGGAAGAAAATTCCCGAAAGCGGGAAAATCCTTCCCAGAATCAGGAAAAAGGTTCCCGAAAACGGTAGACACCCAATACAAGAACAAGAACAGTAATAAAAACCCTTCGTCCGATGATTCTCTCGAATCACCTGACAAGCCCATTTCAAAGTTTCTCTCAGCTCATCCAGATGCGTTTGTTTACTCAGCCACTGGATCCAAGTGGGGAACTCAGGAAGACGACAGGGCTAGTCGCTGGATTTACGAGAAGGTCTGCGTGGTTGATGCCTCAGCCAAAGAACCTAACTGGGCGGACTGGGCAAACGTAGTTCGACTGATGAGACAGCAAGACAACCGAACGCACAAAGAGATTTGTGAGTTATTCCTCTGGGCAAACCGAGATTCGTTCTGGTGCTCAAACATCCTATCCCCAGCAGCTCTGCGGAAAAAATGGGGAACCCTATCTGCCCAGATGGGCAAACCAAACCGAAGCCAACGACCAAGCGCTGATCCGGTACCGCACTGGAACAGCAAAGAGTCATGGGAGGATTTCATATGACACATCGACTGATGAGCGCTATCGCAAACCGAGATGGTTCGGCGCTGGCCAGAATGTCTAACCCAGCTACACAGGCAATGCAGGGGGTAGTTAATCCGGATGCTGAAAACTTGGTTGATGCTCTTTTTCGCCAGCTAAAGCAGGTGTTCCCAGCGGCAAGCCAAACCAACCTGCGTAGACCTGAAGACGAGAACGCGGCAAAAAAACAGTGGATTGCTGCATTCGCTGAGAATGGAATCCGAACCAGAGAGCAGCTATCGGCAGGGATGCAACACGCACGATCCAGTGAGTCTCCGTTCTGGCCTTCACCCGGTCAATTTATCGCATGGTGCAAACAGGGTGTTCTGAAAGCTAACGGATTGCCAAGTAGCGAGGAGTTGTATGGCCTAGTGATGGAGTACTGCGCTAACCGTGGATTGTATTCGTCACCCGAGTCCTATCCGTGGCCTAGCAACGCGGCGTACTGGATGGTGACAAAGTTATATTCGCAGATGCGCGGTAAGAACCAGTCGGAATCAGAGCTTCGCAAGAGTTGCACTGAGGAGTTGGTGATTATGGGGCGGCGGATTGAATCTGGTGAAGAAATACCAAAGCCAGTTGTTCAGTTGGAAAAGCTACACATTCCGATCAGCAATGAAGCTGGGCTACAGAAAATTGCAGATATTCGCAAAAAGCTAAACCTACCGCGCAGAGGTTAGAAATGAGCAAGTGTTGCATGTGTCACCAGCATCTCGAATACGGCGACGGCCTCACGTATCACGGATTCACATCATGTGAGACGCACTACGATGGAATGGTTGAACGCGTTGATTCTTGGCGAGCAGATGCCTTTGAAAATGATACGCAAGAGCTGCGTGGAGTTGATGAACCTGCGCCAACAACACAGTGGAGATAATCATGACAAGTCGTGAACAGTTTGAAGCGCAAATTAGATTGCACGCTGACGAAAACGAAATTGAAGAGCGTCTGGCAACTGCCAACGGAGGAATGAACTATGCACATCCAGAGACTGATGTTGCATGGATTTGGTGGCAAGCAAGCCGCGAGACGGTGGAGGTTGAGATAGACAATCACACTGAATTTGAAATCGAGCACATGATTTGCCCTGATAAAGATGGCTACTCAGTTGGTTGGATTGATGGAAGAAATTATGCCGTTAAGCAGGTGCGTGCCGCTGGCATCAAGGTTAAGGGGGAGTGATGTCTAATTTAGCAACTCACCTAAACACCGGATTAGCTCTGATAGGCTGGACATACATCATGTGGAAGTCTGGAGAATGGCTGATGCGGATAGTCTTTAAGCAATGGGATAAGCGCCGCAAGATATCCCGAAAGCAGAGGGCAATAGAAGAGCTCTACGATGCTTTTGAGCTAGACACTATCAAGGATGGAGACCAAATGAAGGTCACCACGGCTAAAGGTCTTGTAATTATGATGTATCGACAGGGGGAGTTATGACTTCTGAAACTGATGATCTGGCAAACGTAGTGCAGCTAGTTCAGCCGGATAACGAAGAGAGAAAGCTGCTAAATATTGTCCCCACAAATCTGAAAACCTATCAACAGAAGCGCTGTAAACATGCCTTAGTGGTCAATGAAGAAAACCGAACAATCACATGCACTAACTGTGGTGTCGTGGTAGACCCATTTAATTACATCTTAGAGCGGGCAATTAACGCTGAGCACATCGTAACTGAAATAGAAACGCTTTATGCACGAGTAAAGGAACTACGTAACAACGTAGCCAACCTAGAGCGTGAAGAGAAGAACGCCAAGGCGCGGTTAAGGTCAGCGCGGACAGCAATTCTCTATGCTGAAAATGAGTGCAAAAACGTGGAACAGAAAGCGAGGTAACATTGAAACGAACAACGTTCTACCTACGGGACGGAACGATAAAGCAGAACCTCAAAAACTTCATAGACTCACTACCCACTGACGAAAAATTCCCTCTAGTAGTAACCATCGGTGACGCACCACGTAACCTACCTCAAAACGATAAATTCCATGCCATATGCGGCGATGTATCCAAACAGATAAGTCTGGGCGATATGTGGCTCCGTGACTGGCAATGGAAAAACGTTTTTGTGTCCGGTCACTGGATGGTTGAAAACAACGCTAATGAATCTCCACTGATTCAGGGCATTGAAGGGGAGTGGTTAAACATCCGAGAAAGCACCGCTCAGATGGGTAAGAAGCGCATGGGTTCACTTATCGAATATGCAACGGCTTACTCTGTAAACAACGGGGTAAAGCTTCGTGATGTCCGTTACAGCGGAGATTTCTACGGGAGGGCAGCATGAAGCTAACGTGGTTCTCGCACGAACCCATGACCACAGAAGAAGCTAATCAACTACTCGATAGATACAAAAACAACGGAGTGCAGGCCACTAAATCACTATCAGCAGACAATCGTCACTGGTTCGTTCAAGCACTTCTCCCTGAATCAAATTACCAACCTAATTCAAAAATACAGACATCCAAAATCTGGAGATAGACATGGCTAGACGTAAGTGCGCAATCTGTAGGGAGTGGTTCATTCCCCGCTTCCAGAATGAACGATGGTGCTGTCCTGAGCATGGGGCAGAGTTGGGCGTCAGGCTGAGCCTAAAGAATCGAGAAAAGGCGATAAAGGCGTTAGAAGCCAAGCGAAGGCAGGAACAGAAGAAAAAGAAAGACAAACTTAAAATCCGTAAATTAGCAGTAAAGCCCCTCAGTTATTTCGCAAAACAAGCCCAGACCGAATTCAACTCTTACATCCGAGAACGTGACTCAGCGGAGCCATGTATCAGTTGTGGGCGTTTTCATAATGGGCAATACCACGCCGGACACTTTCGCACCGTTGGTGGCAACCCAGAGTTGAGGTTCGATGAGGACAATTGCCACAAACAGTGCGCGCCATGTAATAACCACCTGTCGGGAAATATCGCCGGATACCAGCCGAATCTGATTGTGAAAATTGGCACTGAGCGGTTCAACAGGCTTATGGGGCCGCATGAGGCTTGTCATTACACACGGAAGGACTTTGAGCGCATCAGAGACGAGTACAAAGCGAAGCGTAAGGCGTTAAATCAGGAGGCTGCATGAATGCTGACATTCGAACCATACCCGACATGCTAGTCGATACATACGGTAATCAGAGCGAGCTAGCACGACGCTTACACATCAACAGAGAAACCATATCCAAATACCTCAACGATAAAGAGGCCAAGCACCACGCCATAGTAAACGGTGTATTTATGACAGCTCGCGGGGATTGTGGGAAGAACAGGTGGGCAAGCGATGAGACTTGAATCAATACCGAAGTTGTTTGCAGCTAAATCATCAACGATTAGCGACTCTCCACGGGCAACGGCAACGGATTCACTAACAGGCACTGACCTTATGGCCGCGATAGGGTTGGCAGACCTTAAAAGCGGATTCGGGTTAGACCTGTTTTTAGCGAAGATGGGGATCAGCAGTCCCGACCGTGCCGTGGAAAGTCTTGTTAAATATGCCCTCACTCAGACCAGTAAGCATAAGGCTATCGAACAACTTGATGACGATATTAAACAAGCAGTAGTGCAATTGCTCGCAAACTTTGCATATCAGGACTATGCCAGAAGCGCAGCCAGTACCCGAGAGTGCGATTGCTGCCACGGTGAAGGATTTATCGATGCGGAGGTATTCACGACGAAAACGCATACGCCGTGGGTAGCAAAAGAAATTGTTAAAAAAACGCTGGAATGGGGTGGCGAGGCAACGCCATCGGCCTATGAGGTGCGCCGAGAACTAAGGGAAGTGGTTCGCGTACTCTGCCCATCATGCAAAGGTAAGAAAGTGCTAAGCAATGCTTGTCGTTGTAACGGGCGCGGCGAGGTAATGGATAAGTCTGAGACTGAGAGGCAAGGAGTTCCGGTGTATAAAACCTGCTGTAAATGCTCAGGGTTAGGATACTCCAGACTGAAGTTTTCAGCGGTCATTGATGCGATCAAAGCAGTAATTCCTGCTTTGGGTAAAACGACGGCATATGACCATTACAAGCCATTCTATGAGGTATTGGTGAGTCAGTGTCACAAGGAGGAAGCTTACGCAGATATGATGCTATCAAAGGTGACTATTTAAGAAATATTTTCCACGAAAACTATTATATGTAGAAAATAGACATTGAAAGTCGCGGAAAAATGGACTAACCTTAGCTCTAACGGTGGGTTAATCCATTCGTTGAAGTGAAAAGGCTGGCTTAATCGCTGGCCTTTTTGCTTTCTGGATAATCGGTGTGACGCCAGAAAAACAATCGTGCAGTAGATAAGTTCGTCTCATTGACTGCTATCCCCACCTAACCGGCTGGAAGGTCGGTATGAATTCGATCCTCTTTTCTGAAGAGCGGTAATCAAAAATGTTGACACGGTAAACATAAATGATTATTATAATGACATGTTCAACAGAATGGAGGAGTGGTGAAGCAAAGCGAGTTTCGTAGATGGCTCGAAGCTCAGGGGGTTGAGGTTTCAAATGGCACGAATCACTTGAAGCTAAGACTAAACGGGAAGCGAAGCGTAATGCCAAGGCATCCCAGCTCTGAGATAAAAGAGCCGCTAAGAAAAGCAATCATGAAGCAGTTAGGATTGTAATAAAACCAGCCTCGAAAGGGGCTGGTACTTGCAGGCTTCACCATAACAATATGCGATATCCCGTAAATCTAGAACCAGACAGCGGCGGATTCTTCGTAAGCTTCCCAGATATACCGGAGGCACTCACGCAGGGCGACAGCCGCGAAGACGCGTTATCAATGGCGCTCGATGCTTTAGTTACAGCGTTTGAGTTCTATTTTGAAGATAACCGAAAAGTACCGCTACCCAGTGAAGTAACCGGCGAGTTTGTTGATGTGCCGCTTAGTGTGGCATCAAAAGTGCTTATGCTTAATGCCTTTATCGATTCCAGCATTACGCAAACCGAGCTGGCTAATCGTATGGGCGTGAAGAAACAAGAGATCACTCGGCTATTCGATCTGAAGCATGCGACTAAAATCGATGCGGTTCAAAAGGCCATGCGGGTACTTGGTAAGCGGTTAGAGTTTCAAGTTCTCTAACTAGATCAAAGACAATTATCAATCCACAAAGCCCTGAGTTAATAGCTCGGGGCTTTCTTGCATTTAGCGTCATCCAAAACCAACCAACCGCACTCACACATCCTCTAGATTGGTATGGATACGGGTGACGCTATTCCCTACACACAATTAAAGCGCCGTTCCCTACGGGGAGGTGGATATGCGTATGTCTAATAATCCCCATACTTGGGCAGATATCAGTGAAATCCTTGCATCATGGTGGCGTGGTGACGTGCCAATTGGTGGGGTAATTATGGCCGTCATGATGGCAGTTCTCAGAATGGCTTACTCCGGCAGTAGCTGGAAAGAAACGGCATTTGAAGGTCTGATGTGCGGAGCCATTGCTCTTACCACATATTCAGCTCTGGACTATTTCGATGTGCCAAAAGCATTAACCGTTGGCATTGGCGGTTTCATCGGCTTCGTCGGTGTAAAAAAGCTAAGCGCGTTTCTATCTGGCTATGTTGGTAACCGGTTCGGCGGAGGTTCAGATGCAGGTAAGTAAAAATGGTAAAGAGTTAATAAAAAATTCAGAAGGGTTTGAGGATAAAGCATATCCCGATCCTGGCACTGGCGGTAAACCGTGGACTATTGGATACGGCCATACGCATAACGTTTCAAAAGGTGACGTTATTACTCAGGCGCAAGCCGAGCAATTCCTCCGTGACGACCTGCAACCGATTTACATCACGATTGAAACCTGCGTTAAGGTTCCGCTTAATCAAAACCAGTTTGATGCATTGTGCTCGTTTATCTTCAATGTGGGCGGCGGAAACTTTGCGAAATCCACTCTACTGAAGAAGTTGAATGCAGGGGATTACGCTGGCGCGGCTGATGAATTCTTGCGCTGGAATAAAGCGGCTGGAAAGGTTTTACCCGGACTTGATATTCGTCGCTCTAAAGAACGTCGGTTATTCCTGTCATGAGTAGAGCCACTACCGCGCTGCTCGCTGTCATCATCGCTCTACTAGTTGGCACGTGGTACACGACAAGCCAGATGCAGTCGCTAAACACCCAGCTGAAAGAAATCACTCAGGTAGCCAATCAGCAGAAAGCAGACCTCGAAAACATCCAGCGACAACGAGTACAGGCCGCCGCACTGGATATCAAAGTCACACAGGAATTAGCCAATGCAAAAAGTGAAATTGAGCGTCTGCGTACTGACCTTGGTAACGGCACTAAGCGGCTGCGCATCGCGGCCAGTTGTCCAAAGCTGCCCGAAGCCACCGCCACCACCGGCAAGCCTGATGCAGCCAGTCCCCGATATGATGCAGAGTTTGAACGCAATTATCTCAGTCTCGTCGAACGAATCAGACAATCCGAAACAATGATTAACGGGTTGCAGAGTTATATCCGCAGCCAGTGCCAACAGCCTCACTTCGGTGGGGTTTTTTTATACCCAAGACCTAAAGGGCAATAAATGAAATATGACGCTTTGAACTTACCTAAATCATTAAATAATTTAAAAGATGAATCAAAAGTTATGCCGAAGGGGGATCCTTCTGTCGGTTATCCGCAAATTTGTATTCGTTCAAACCGTAAACCTGAACGAACTGATTTGGAGGCTATTTGCGAGATTGCAGATGAAGCTGCAGCCCAGTATCCAAATGACAAAGAGGCACGTGCAAAAGCGGTAGTTGCGGCGCTAAATAAAATTTTAGGTGGCGGAGCACTCGGACACGCGTGGATCATCGTATTTGAAAGCGAAAAGGTTACGGATGCTAATAGCCACCGTTATGGTTACCACGAGGGTTATGGATATACTAAAAACAAATCTAACGACCGTGTAGATCGTGGTTTTGCTTATCAACTGTGCATGAAAATTAGTGATACTCAGTTTAAAGATTTAGAAAACAAAATTATTCCACAGCTAAATATTGAAAGTACGGAAATTGCAAAAGGTTTCCATATGGAGCCAGGTAAAGGCCAACAGGGTGTATATACGCCTCTGACAAACTGCACTTGGTTTGCAGGAAATGTTTGGAATCGCACAATGAATCAGGATGTTGTATTTAATCAGCCATTTGATGGAAGTGCGCATGCAGAAGACTGGGGCATTGACGCAATCGAAAATGTCACTGAAGTAGCCGACCCCGGCATGTTGTCGGAAAGCATGAAAGCTATTTTAGGTAAGTAGCGGTAATAAATAAGTTCTTTCAAAAATGATATTGCCCCGCATCTGCGGGGCTTTTTTATATCTGCATTTCACCGCGTGCAAATAAACAATCAAATCGAAAACTAATCAAACTGCGAAATTTTCGTAGTTAGCAAAACCGCATTTCCCCGCGTACCGCAGCGCAAATAACCACATCGAACCCCACCCTTTGAAATGAGCCTTTGAGGAAGTCAGTTAGTGCTGGCGAGCCTCGATGGACTGATTTCCTATGCGGCAAAGGTTCATCTCAAAGTAAGGCAAACGCTATGAACAATTTACAGGTCATCCCTGATTTTGATTTTCGTCAGCTAGTATCGGCGGCAGAAGGTGAGCCGGTGACCGATACATTCCAGATAGCCAAGGCATTTGGCAAAAGACACCAACACGTTATTCGCGCACTGGAAAACCTTCATTGCTCGACTGATTTCACGAAGGCCCACTTTTGGGTTGTCGAGAAAATCAATGAGTTAGGGATATTTGATAAGAAGCAAAAGTACTACCGCATGGACTTCAGCGGCTTTGTCATGCTGGTCATGGGCTTTAATGGCGCAAAGGCTGACGCAGTTAAAGAGGCATATATCAATGCGTTCAACTGGATGACCAGCGAGCTTAGAAAATACAGTGAAAGCTATGAGGCAGAACGCAACGCCGTCATGCTCGAATATATGAAAGAGAAAGATGTGGCCAGTATGTCTGGGCGATTACTGAACCGCTGGGGGCGAGTAAAGAAACCTGCGTTGCTGGCTAGAATTGAGCGCATTGACCAGCGCGGACAAATATCTCTGCCCGGTGTCGCTAAAGCACTACAGGAATGAATTCCCCCGACAAGGAAAAAGATTGTGTAACCCCGTAGGAGGTGATCACTTTCTTGCAGACGGGTAAGCCGTAAGTCAGTTAGCACCTCTGCGAAGCGGGGCGAGTCCGGCGAATCAAATTCACTAATTTCAATATGGGGAAATTGCATGTCCCGAATAATCAAGCACTGGAATGTGATGATATCCACTCAGGAAATATTGCAGGTCGGCTCTAGTCATATTTGCATTGGGAAAAGCAGAACACACAAACCAGTTATCGAGCACGGCTTTCTGATGTTTGAAGACCATAAAGGCTCTCACACTGGGATTAATCTTTCAGAAGTGTCGATTTTCAGCATCGAACCAGAATTTGAAGAGTAAATAACATGGCAAAGCTCACCGACAAGCAAGAGCTGTTTGCCCGTGAGTACCTGAAAGATTTAAACGCCACTCAGGCAGCTATCAGGGCGGGCTACAGCGAGAAAACCGCCCGCTCCCAGGCTAATCGCTTATTGACAAATGTTGACATCGAAAATCGCATAGCTGAACTGAAGTCTGTTCGCAATGAGGAAGTTGGCATAGATGCTGCCTACGTCCTTCGCCGGTTGGTCGAGATCGATCAAATGGATGTTATCGACATCCTTCGCGATGACGGGACAATGCTTCCGATATCTCAATGGCCTAAGGTCTGGCGCATCACTCTTCAAGGCATGGATATATCGACATCCATACAGGAGTTTGATGAGAAGACAACTGAAACCATCCTGAAGAAAATCAAATGGCCTGACAAGGTGAAGAACCTCGAGCTTCTCGGCAAGCATGTAACGGTCCAGGCATTCAAAGAGCAAACCTCAACAGAGATTACCGGCGCTAACGGTGGTCCGGTTCGCTATGCCGACATGTCCGAAGAATTACTTGAAGAGAAACTGAAGGAGCTGGGAAATGGCAGACGCTCCAATCAGCTTGAATCGAAACGCTCAGATTTATGAGCTTCACAAAGAACTGGCGATTCGCTCTGCACGTAAAAACCTTCTCGATTTCACGCTGTACACAAACCCGCAATACGAAACGGGCTGGTTTAACGAGCTGCTCTGCGCAGAGTTAGATCACTTCCTTGATGAAGTAAAAGCCGGAAACATGCCTCGCCTGATGGTGTTTGCTCCACCGCGTTCTGGAAAGAGTGAGCTTTGCTCTCGTCGATTCCCTGCGTATGTATTAGGGCAGCATCCATCGTGGAACATCATATCGTGCTCCTATTCGTCTGACCTGTCTGACCGAATGAGCAGGGATGTTAAGCGCATTATCACTTCCGATAAATATGCTGACGTTTTTCCTGATGTGAAAATACCTTCAGGGCGCAGCCTGGCTGGCGGAATCAACAAAACTGAGCTATGGGAGCCAGTAGACGCCAAAGGCGAACTACACGGCGGCTCATATCGTTCTGCGGGTGTTAACGGCGGTATCACCGGGCAGGGCATGAACATCGGGGTAATTGACGACCCCGCAAAAGATTACAAAACAGCATCGTCTCCAACTTATCAGGAAGCGGTGATGGACTGGTACGACACGACGTTCTTCACTCGTGTTGATCCAAAGATAAACGGCATCGTCATCATCCTGACGCGCTGGCATCAAAGCGACCTTGCAGGCCAGTTACTCAAACTGGCTGAAGAAGGAGGAGAAAGCTGGCGTGTGGTTAGCTTCCCAATGGAGGCTGAGAAGGAAGAGATTCACGAGCTAAACGGCAACGTGTATCACCTTCGCAATCCCGGTGAAATTCTTTTCCCTGAGCGCATGCCACAAGAGTTCGTCGAGAAATGCAAGCAACGCGGGTCTCTGGTCTGGAACGCCCTGTATCAGCAGAGACCAACCGCTAAGGGCGGCGGACTGATCAAATCTGAATGGTTCGGTGAATACTCCGTATTGCCTCCTATGCAGTGGCGAGCCGTCTATGGCGACACCGCACAGAAAACAAAAGAGGTCAATGACTTCTCAGTATTCGAACATTGGGGGCTTGGCACTGACGGATACATCTACCTGATAGACATGATCCGTGGCAAATGGGAAGCCGATGAACTACAGCGCCGCGCCGTCGCCTTTTGGGAAAAATGCAAAACACTAAAGAATGGCCCACTTCGTCACATGGCGATAGAGGACAAATCATCCGGCACTGGACTGATACAGAACATCCGTAAAAAAGCGATATGCCCAATCAAAGCTATCCAGCGCGATAAGGACAAATACACTCGCCTGATGGACGTGCAGGGCTATATCGAGTCAGGTTACATAAAGTTACCCAGCAACTCACCATTCATTAACGACTTCCTCGTCGAGATGGAAGCCATCAACCCTGATTTCAATACGCACGACGACCAGCTCGATCCGATGATGGACGCCATTGATGAAATGAAAAATGGCAACGGTCCGTTACGCATATCTGAAGAACTTTTGAGGCTCGCATAGTGTTTGAACGCTGGAAAAAGAAAAAAGCTGAGCCTCCAAAGGAAGAGGCAAAACAGCCCATGTCGCTGGCTAATGCGCTGGCGATGATGAATGAGCAGGAACGCATCAAATCTGAAGGTGAAGTGCTTCGCAAGATTGAGCGCTATACACCGCCACCGGGAGTTATCCCTGAGCATATCGGGGATGCGGCTCTGGCGATGGACTCCACGCCGTACAGTTACCTGAATTCGGCCAATATCACCGCATATGGATACGGTGGCTTCCCCGGCTACCCATACTTGTCACAGCTGGCGCAGTTGCCGGAATATCGCAAGATTACTGGCACGATAGCAGAAGAGATGACACGCAAGTGGATTGAACTGAAGCACATAGGGAACGATGACGGCGATGACAAAGCCGATAAAATTCGCCAACTTGATGATGCGTTAAAACGATTTCAGGTGCGTGAGAAGTTCCGTGAAGCTGCTGAGCATGACGGTTACTTCGGGCGCGGCCAGATTTACATCGATTTGAAGACGCCAAGCGGTAACTCTGCGTGGCTGGTTCCCGATGAACTGGACAAGAAGCTCTACATCAGCCCGAGAAAAATCACCAAAGACAGCCTGAACGGTTTCCGCGTTATTGAGGCAATGTGGACATACCCGGGTGTGTATAACGCTGACAACCCGCTAAGCCCTGACTTCTTTAATCCGGCTGAATGGTATGTCATGGGGCGCACAGTTCACGCCAGTAGAATGCTGACGATGATTTCACGTCAGGTGCCTGACATTCTCAAAGCGGCGTACAACTTCGGCGGCCTGTCACTTAGCCAGATGGCTGAACCATACGTGCAGAACTGGCTCAGAACGCGTGATAGCGTTAGCGATCTGGTTCACTCATTTGTGGTGTACGGTCTGAAGACGAACATGAACAACGTCTTGTCAGGCGTTGCCGATCCGAACCTGTTTATGAGGGCTGAGTTCTTCAATAAGGTCCGAGACAACCGTGGAATGTTCCTTGTTGATAAAGAAACGGAAGAGTTTTTCCAGTTCGTGACAAGCCTATCCGGTGTCGACGCTCTCCAGGCGCAAGCACAAGAGCAGATGGCATCGGTATCAAGCATTCCCCTGGTCAAGCTGCTTGGCATCACGCCAAACGGGCTTAACGCTTCATCTGATGGTGAGATTCGCGTCTTCTACGACTCAATTCACGCCATGCAGGAGAATCTGTTCAGGAGCCCGCTTAAAACGGTGCTGGATGTCATTCAGTTGAACGAATTCGGTGAGATTGACCCTGATATCGATTTCGAGTTCCTTCCGCTGTACGAGCTTACAGAAGCCGAGAAAGCAGAGGTTATGAAGCACCAGTCTGAGGCTGACAAGAACTACGCCGAAGCAGGAGTGTTCGACCTCGACGCGATCAGGAGTATGCGCCAGTCAGACAAGGCCAGCCCATACCACATGATGGAATCCGAAGATGACGAAGAAGAGTACGAAAACGAGTCCATCGAAGAAGGATTCGAAGACCAAGACAACCCTTCGTCCAGTCAGGGCTAACGCCGGAGTTCATGAGTGGTATCGCGCTGAGCTTCTCAAGCTGGTTCGGGAGATGAACAAATCTTACCGGTACTGGCTTGAGACTGGCTACAAAGACAGCATGGCGATGGATGCCAGTCCGGCGAATGAGCTTAAGAGCAGGCTGGTGAAGCTCGGTAAGCAGTGGGAGAGCAAGTTCAACGAGATTGCAAAGAAACTGGCAGATCGCTTTGTCGATAAGACGCTGCGAAACACTGACGTTTCGCTACACTCCGCGTTAAAAGCTGGCGGCTTCACGGTTAAGTTCACGATGAACGATGAGCTTAAAAACGCGATGCAGGCAGTCATTAACGAGAACGTCAACCTGATTAAGTCGATACCTGAGCATTACCACACGCAAGTGGAGACGATGGTCATGCAGTCTGTGAGCCGTGGGCGTGACTTGGGCTACCTCACCGATGAGCTGGTGAAGCGCTACGGAATTACACGCCGCCGAGCAGAGACGATTGCACGCGATCAGAACAACAAGGCTACGGCGGTCATTCAGTCTGAACGACAGAAGAAACTCGGCATTACCAAAGGTATTTGGCGGCATTCACATGCCGGAAAGCAACCAAGACCATCCCATGTGAAAGCAGACGGTAAAGAGTTCGACCTCGATAAGGGGTTGTATCTCGATGGTGAATGGGTGCTACCGGGTGAGGCTATCAACTGCCGGTGTACGTGGTCTCCGATCATCCCCGGACTGGAGAGAAAATGATTGAAGTGTTCAAGGCGCTAGGCCTGACATTGATATTTGGCGGAGTGGTTATATCGATACTGACGATAACCGCATTGAAGAAAAATAACAGTCGCTGAGGCGGCTTTTTTATTGCCTGAAGAAAGGTAAAACCATGCCCGTACGCAAAGTTGATGGCGGCTGGCAATGGGGAAATCACGGCAAGGTTTATCCAACCAAAGAAGAAGCAGAAGAGCAGGAGCAAGCCGCATACGCCAATGGCTATACTGGCGACTCCGCTTTGGCATTCGACAGGGCAACGGTGCGATCCTTTGACAAGGATGGGCGGCTGCACATCGAATTGACGCCAATCAGCAAGGCTAACGTCTGCCCTTACTATGGTCGTGAAATTCCCAACTCCAGATCGCTAGGCCTACAGCCTGACAAAGCTTACTACCTGCTGCGCGACCCGAAAGAGTTAGCCAAAGCAGCATCGACATTCAACAACATCCCACTCCTTAACGAACACATACCGGTAACCGCCGCAGCACCTCAGAAGATGGCCGTGGTTGGTTCTACTGGTACTGATGCTGAGTTTGACGGGACTTACCTTAAAAACTCCCTTGTCGTCTGGGATGCAGATTCTATCGCTGGAATCGAGACGGACGAGAAGAAAGAGCTTTCGTCGGCTTACAGATATGTAGCCGACATGACCCCCGGCGTGCATGAAGGCCAGTCATATGATGGCGTAATGCGCGATATCGTCGGGAACCACGTTGCTCTCGTAATAGAGGGCAGAGCCGGATCCGACGTCGTTGTCGGGGATTCAATACCTACAGGAATGAAATCAATGTCAGAACTTACCAAAAAGTTGATGGCAATTATCACGCCCATGCTGGCAAGTGATGAGAAGCCAGAAGACGTGGAAAAGAAAGTACAAAAGGTTGTCGAGGACGAAGCCACGGAGGCAGAGAAAGACAACGAATCAGAGGCTGAACGTCTGAAACGCGAAGAGAAAGAACTCAAAGAGCGCGAAGAGCGTGAGCGTAAAGACCGCGATCGCGACCGCAAAGAAGCGGAAGACGAGGAAGAAGACGGCAAAGAGAAGAAGAAAGCCGAAGATGAAGATGATGAAGAGGATAAAGCAGCTATGGATGCCGCGTTAATCCGCAAAGCTGAAGAAAACGTGATGGGACGAATCCGTCAGGCCAATGAAGCGCGGGAATGTGTTCGCCCGCTTGTTGGTGATGTGAGTCTGGTAGCAATGGATTCTGCAGAAGACATCTACCGATTCGCGCTGGACTCCATTGGTGCAAACCATAAAGGCGTCCATCCATCAGCGCTGAAATCAATGGTTGAGTTTTCTATCAGCCAGAAGTCTGATTCTCGAAAACCTAATCATGGGTTGGGTATGGACTCAGCGGCAACAACTTCCTTCGCCAAAGCATTCCCTGGCGCAACCAAAATGAAACGGAGCTAAGCAATGAGCGGCTTTCAAAGTGTAATTAATCAGCAGCAGGCACCGGGCGTTGAGGGTGATTTCGCGTCTGCTAACCCGAAAGCAAGCTTGCTGGCGGGTGAAGGTGCTCTGGTAGCTGGCACCAATGGTGTAATCGTCGGTCGCTTCGCATGGGTAACCAACGGCGTTGTCGACAATACCGGTACAGGCGTTCCGGCTGGTTTCGTTCATCGTGAAGGTCAGGCGTCGATTACTACATGGCTGGCTGAAGCTTCCATGACCGTTCAGCCTGGCTTCCAGATGACCCTGATGACCGCTGGCGACTTCTTGGTGAAAACCGCAGTCGTTGCAACGGTAGGACAGAAAATCTTCGCCAAACTGTCGGATGGTTCTATTACCACTGGCGCAGCCGGTGCATCTATCTCCGGTTATGTAGAAACCAAATTTGTTGTTGGTAGCGCTGGCGCTGCTGGCGAACTGATTCAGATGGGCACCTGGAGCTAATCAATGAATAACGCAGAATTTTTACAACACAAAGCGATGGCTGAACGGGATTACGGCGTAATCCTTCCGGAAGCTAAAGCCTATCTGACCGACGCTGTGGCGAATAGCTACTCATACGCGATGGATGCCCAGCCGACACTGGTAACCGCCAGTAACGCCGGTATTCCGTGGTACTTTACCAACTATGTCGATCCAGAGCTGATTCGCATCCTGGTTACCCCGATGAAGGCGGTGGAAATCATGGGTGAAACCAAAAAGGGCGACTGGACTACTATGACTGCGCAGTTCCCGGTTGTTGAATCCACTGGTCAGGTTTCCAGCTATGGCGACTACAACAACAACGGTCAGGTCAGCGCGAACGTAAACTGGGTTGCGCGTGAATCCTACCTGTACCAGACCATCACTCAGTGGGGTGAACTGGAACTGGACCGTTATGGTGAAGGCCGTATCGCATGGGCTCAGCAGCTGAACACCGCTTCCGCACTGACCCTGAACAAATTCCAGAACAAGTCTTACTTCTTAGGCGTTGCTGGTCTGAAGAACTACGGCATTCTGAATGACCCTAACCTTCCGGCATCAATCACCCCGGGGGCAACAGGTACCGGTGGCGGCACTACATGGGCAACAAAAGACGGACAGGCTGTGTATGACGACATTCAGGCGCTGTACACGCAGCTGATCAAGCAGACCAAAGGCTACGTAGAGCGCGACAGTAAAATGACGCTGGCGATGTCTCCTGAGTCTGAGGCCAACCTGACCAAGACCAACATGTACAACGTCAATGTGTCGGATCAGTTGAAGAAAAACTTCCCGAACCTGCGCGTTGTCACTGCCGTTGAGTACAACACCGCATCCGGCGAGCTGGTTCAGTTGATTGCCGACGATCTGGATGGTCAGGACACTGGCTACTGCGCGTTTACCGAAAAAATGCGAGCTCACCCGGTTGTTGTTGATCTGTCCGCGTACAAACAAAAGAAAACCGGTGGCACCTGGGGTGCAATCATTCGCCAGCCGCTGGCATTTGCAAGCATGTTGGGAGTTTAATTCATGGCAGAAATGGTAAGTGTTGGCTGCAAATTGCCAAACGGCCTTCAGGTAACTCTGGATGGCAAAACAGTAATCCTGAACGGGGCGGCATCAACCGCCCTGCGTGGTCTTGATGGCGCAATTCCTGAAGGTGCTTTCGGTGTTACTCAGGTCGAGAAAGAATTCATGGATAAGTTCATGGAGATCTATCACGACGCGGCCTATATCCAGAACAACGCAGTGTTCATCCAGAAAGACGAACGCAGCGTGAAGGCTCAGGGTAAAGAACTGGAAAAAAACAAAACCGGCCTCGAAGGTCTTGATCCGGAAAATCCGGCTCCGGGCGTGAAAAAGGCTGACACCAAATAGCGGGAGCAGTGAATGGGCGTCGTAATATTTGACCCCGCCGCATTTAAGCTACGCTATCCTGAATTCTCATCTGTCGACGACGCACTCCTTCAACAGTATTTCACCCAGGCAACCATCTATCTCGATAACACAGACTTCAGTCGTGTGTCGGATTTGGCTGTCCGAGCAATGCTGTTGAATATGCTGGTTGCCCATATCGCCTTTCTGTATTCGGGCGCTAATGGGCAGTCTCCATCCGGATTGGTAGGGCGAATTGACAGCGCATCAGAGGGTTCAGTTAGCGTTCATGCGGATATGCCAGGGGTAACAGCAAACTCAGCATGGTACATGCAAACAAAGTATGGCGCTGATTACTGGAATGCTACGGCACCATTCCGCACCTTCCAGTATATAAGCGGTCATTCCCCATCAAATTATCCCTACGGATATTACCGGAGGTATTGATGGATAAGGTAATGGACGCACTGGATAAAGCAGTAAGCTCATTCGAAAATCTTCAACTAAAAGTTGGATTCCTTGAAGGAGCCACTTACCCAGACGGACCCCCTGTTCCAATGGTTGCTGCAACGAATGAATTTGGTAACCCGGCAAATAACCAACCGCCAAGACCATTCTTTCGCAATGCAATATCTGGACATGAAACGGAATGGCAAGAGGCAACAGCCAAGCTGATTGAAAACGGTGATGAGACCAGAGATGTTCTTTCTCTGCTTGGTGAAATAATCGTGGATGACATCAAGAAATCTATTCGATCCCTTGATTCTCCGCCACTTTCACCGGTGACCATTGCAAAGAAAGGATTTGATAAGCCGCTGATTGACACATCAAACATGCTAAACAGCGTTAGCTACGAGGTAGGAGAAATTGAATCTCAGACAAATAGCGAATAACGCGATCACCAGCATCAACCCCAATATCTCAGCAATCCTGAAGAAATACGCCAGTGAAACCATCGGGCCCGGGCGAAAGCCGGTTCCGTCTTATCTCCCTGATCAGAATGTCACCATTCAACTGCAGCCTATCAGCCGCGGCGACATGCAGCACGTCGACGGACTGAACATTCAGGGTCTGGCGAAGGTGATTTACGTCAATGGCAACTACTTTAGCGTACAGCGTGAAATGGAGCAGGGCGGCGATATCTTCGTTATTAATGGCGAGCAATGGCTTGTCGTCGAACCGGTGGAATTGTGGCCTGACTGGTGTCGTCTGATTGCTGTATTGCAGGTGAGCGCATGAATGATTTCACTGTAGATGATGTGATCGATGTGCTGGCTGGTTATATCGAGCCGATCGCCGGCTCATGTCAGCAGGCTCAGGCTAACCGCGTACCAATGCTAAAAGGACAGTTCTGCATCCTGACCCCCTTGCGATTTATCCGGTTATCCACGACGAGAGACATCAAGCAGGACACGGGCTCTCCGTCCACAAGCTCCATGGGATATACCGAAGTTCGTCAGGCTGATATTCAGGTGGATATCTACGGTCAGGGTGCAGGGGATCGGGCTATTGCACTGGAAACAACATTCACCAGCGGATATGGCTACGACGTCATCAAAGCCATCGACGCCCGGCTAGCGCCGCTTTACTCATCACCTGCCATTCAAGCACCGATGATCGACGCTGAGAGCCAATGGCAGGAAAGATATACCCTCACGTTATCCCTGCAGGCGCACATTACCGTGTCGTTCCCGCAGGACTATTTCGACAAAGCAGAAATTACAACCCAACAGGTGGATGGACGCCAATGAGCACAATCCCTTTATCCGTAGATTTTAATATCACGCCCAACGTCGTTACGCCTGCCGGTTCTGCGGTTGATGCTAACGGCCTGATGCTGACCGATAACGAGCTTATCCCGGTCGGCGCGGTACAATCTTATTTCTTATCCTCCGATGTCTCTGCTCTGATGGGCAGTGAATCGAAAGAATTCCTCGCCGCTCAGCAATATTTCAACGGCTACGAAAACTCATCAGTTATTCCTGGTGAGTTGCTGATGTACCGCATCGTTACTGCTGACGTAGCCGGATATTTGCTGTCCGGTAATCTGAAAGGTGTGGCGCTGTCTACTCTGAAGACAATCCCGGCAGGAACCATCACGCTTTCTGTTGACGGCGTGTCTGTCACCAGCACATCAATCGACCTGTCCACAGCAACAAGTTTCAGCGACATTGCATCAAAATTGCAGGTTGGCATTGGTGCGAGTGAGGTCGCGGTTGAATGGCTTCCGATTGCTAATCGTTTCATAATTCGCTCTGCCACTACCGGCGCGGACAGTGAAGTGTCTTATGTTTCTGCTGGCGCACTTGCTACCGGCTTGTTGCTCACACAGGCTACAGCAGCAATCGTATCTCCTGGTTCTGATGCGGTTACTCTGACAGACACGATGAATAACATCACCAACGTCAACCAGAACTGGATCTTGTTTAACTCACTGGTCGAACTGACCGATGACCAGAAAACAGAATTGTGTGCGTGGGCAAGCAGCAGCAAAAACCGCTTTGGCTATGTCGTGCATGACACCACGTCGGCGGGAACTGTCGCCAAAAACGCTGACTGTTTTGTGCAGAAAGTGGTTGTGGCTAATGGCTACGAGAACATCTTCCCAGTGTACGGCACATATCTGTACGGTGTAACCGCGCTGGCTTATGCCGCATCCGTAGACTTTGCTCGCACGAACGGACGTATCTCGTTCAAGTTCCGCGGTTTCCCTGGGCTGACTCCTAACGTGAGCGATCTGGCTACGGCTCAGGCTCTGAAATCGAATGGTTACAACTTCTACGGCGCTTACAGCCTGAATAAGACCATGGCTCAGTACGCATCTGATGGCGCGATCACCGGTAAGTTTGTCTGGCTGGATACCTTCATCGATCAGGTATGGATTAACGCCAATCTGGTAAGCGCATATGCAAATCTATTCACTAATAATCAGTCCTACCCTTTCAACCAAAACGGATATGGAGCTATTCAGGCAGCGACAATTGATGTTGCTAACCAAGCTCTGACGTTCGGAGCAATTCAGAAAGGTGTCGTGCTGGATAATGCACAAATCCGTATTGTGAATAACACGGTAGGCAAGGATATCTCCGCGACGTTGTACTCCGAGGGATGGTATCTGTACATCCCAACTCAAACCGGCGCAGCGCGTCTTGAGCGTCAGTTGCAAGGTGCAATTTTTTATTGGGTGGATGGTCAGTTGATCCAATCCATCAACATGTCCTCAACCGCTATTTTATAAGGGAATAAAGCATGCCTATAGATATCACATCGGCTAACAGTAAGCTGCGTATTGTCGTACCTGCTTACTTTCCTGGCGGTTTTGACGTTGATGATTACGCAGCCGATAACATGTTTGAAACCGGTGCATTACAAAATAAAGAAGACATGATGTCTGCGGATGGTAAATACCACGCTGGCTTCATCTTCAACCCGACAGAGTTCACCATCAACCTCATGGCGACATCGAATGCCAGCAGCCTGATTGATGACTGGGTTGCTGCAGAGCGAACGGCAATTTCGGCATTTGCATGTAATGCCACGTTGACCGTACCGGCTTTGGGCGCGAAGTGGAACTTCGTTAACGGAGTCCTCTATACCTGGACTCCGACGCCTCCTGGTCGCCGCGTTCTTCAGCCACGACCGGCAGTATTCCACTTTGAGACAGTCACACGGAGCGCAATCTGATGGCACGTAAAGAAATCCCCTTCATCGTCGAAGAAGAAGGCCGAGATAAGGGTAAAGAATTCCTCATAACTGAGATGTCTGCGTGGGATGCCGACTCTCTGGCGCAGGATATCTTTCGTGCTATGGGGGATTCTAACTACAGCAACATTCCGGCTGACGTGATAGCGATGGGCTGTGCCGGTCTGGCAACGGTTGGTCTGAGCGTAATCTCTGCATCCTCTCAGGAAGTTGCTCGACAGTTGCGCGACCGCCTGGTGTCGACGGTGGATATCATCATCACTAATGACGGACAGCGCCAGCAGCGCAAAGTGAATGGTTCTCTGGACTTCGAAGAGGTGTCGACCATTCGCTCCCTGCTGGATAAGGTATTTCAAGTTAACTTCGATTTTTTAACGATCGCCGGAGAGTAAAGTATTCCTTCCTTGAGGAAGATGCTCTACCGGCTAAGTTAGTGTCCCCCGTCAATATCTCATCAACCATCAACGCCATTATCTGCTCCGGCAAAGCCTCTTACCTAGATTTGCAGGAGAGACTTTCCGTAGCGGATATGTACAACCTGCTCGAGATTATTTCAGTGGAAAACTTCAATCAGCGCGTATGGCATAAGTATCAGGAGCAACGATGATCATCAACGAGTTGGCCTATAAGGTCACAATCAAGGCTGACGAGTTCCTGAATGGCAAGCGTAAGCTGAAAGATGAGGTGAAGCAGCTGGAGGGCGATTTTGACCGCTCCGGTAAAAACATTAGCCGAGCGCTGAAATCGAGCACCATCGATGTAACTCAGTTTGGCAGTGCGGCGGCGTCATCGTTTCGCGGAGCTTACACTGCCGCTGCGGGATTCCTCGGGATCGGAGCTGGGCTTTATGGCATTAAGCAACTATTCACCTCAACCTCCAACGAAATCGTTCGTGCGAGCAATCAGGCCAAGTTCTTTGGTACTGATGTGAATAAGATGTTCGGTATGCGCCGTGGCTTCCAACAGGCAGGACTGAACGGTGATGCGTTTATCGGTGCATCCGGTAATGCCCGTATGGCGCTGGCTAATATCAAAGACCCGACAATCTTTGGTGGACTAACCGGTGCGGCGCAAAACCTGATGGTGTTGGGCGCACGTACAGGTCTAAACATCAATAACCTTGGTGACCCTAACAAGGCGCTGGGGGAGTTCACCCGATACGGTAAATCCCATTCTCAGGAAAATCTGATGCAGGTGATGGCGGCGGCCGGGTTCGACCCGACAGACGCAGCCAAGATTAAATCTGGAGAGCTAAAGTCTCTGGTCGACTCTGAAACTAAGAAGTCGAACATCACTGCGGCTCAGGTTAAAGAGCAGGAAAACTTGCTGGTTACCCTAGGGCAACTGGATTCTGAGTTTGCTCGTATCAGAAGCGATCTCGCAATTGCCTTTGCACCTGAAGTCATTAGTGCTCTGAAACAGTTTGGTGACTGGATCAAAGATCACCATGGCGACATCATTGGGTTCTTTCGTGATGCCGGAGAATCGATTAAAAAACTGACAGAATCCGTTGGTGGGGCGAATGCGCTTCTGTTATTGCTGGCTGCCGGCTTGCGTTCAAATCCATTGGTTATGGCAGCTATTGCGGCCACAACGGCAGCCAATGCTATAGATAAAGCTAGCTCCGATGCTAAAGGCGAAGGTAAAAGTGTTGGCGACTATATGTATGACAAAATGCATGGAGATAAAACACCATTCATCACATGGGATTCGTTAAAGTCATTTTTCGGCATTGACGAGCCAGCACAACACGCGCAGTCAGCAAGAAGAATGCAGCAATCATCTGGAGAAATGGACGACCTGCTCCACGGCGTGATGATGACAGAATCAAGCGGGAACCCACTGGCATATAACACCGGTTCAGGCGCTGCCGGTGCTTATCAGTTTATGCCAGCAACTGCCAGAGATATGGGGCTGCGAGTTGACTCAACGGTTGACGAAAGGCTAGACCCGGAGAAGTCACGCGCCGCTGCTTCCGTATACATGCGCCAGTTGCTGAAGCGCTACGATGGTAACGTTGACAACGCTCTCAGAGCCTATAACTGGGGGATGGGTAACGTTGATAAGTGGATCGCCAATGGCAGTGATATTTCACAGTTACCTAAAGAAACACGTGAATACACAGGAAAGGTCTATGGGAACATGGGTAATACCCGCAACTATTACGCTACACAGGGAAGAATGGCTGACAACAGGCCATATCAGCTAGCGTCAAGTGGCGGGCAGCCTCAGATACAAAACAGCACGCACATCAACACAGTGAACGTGAACAGCAACCCGACAACAGTTGACGCACTGACAAAGAGTATCAATCAACAAGCAAGTCGCGCATCGACAAACGCTGCCTTTTCAAGTTCGGTAAAATAACAGCAAAATTCATCTTTTTTAGTGAAAAATTGCCGTATAATTTACTTTTGAAAAATACGGGGAAGCATGATATGCGACGGTCATTGCTGTATTTATTTATCTATGTTTTCACATTAATGTTCTTCGCTAAACCAATCGACACAATGATGGGATTTGATGCTTGGTATGCTCTAATGCTGATTGCTCTATGGGTTGTAATTTCAGCTGCTATTGTTCATATCATTCATTTTTGGCCTACGAAAATCCCCAATTAGATTAACCCGCTCCGGCGGGTTTTTTATTGCACGGAGAACCGATGAGCATTCTCAGTCTAAACACAGCAGACATATTTAACGCGATCGGCGGAGGCTCTCCGCTATCAATCATCGATAGCGTTCTCCACCCTCAGTATGTGATCCGCAATAGCAAGACAAATGCAGTGGCGTTAGAGTTCAGCGGCATGGCATCTATTCAGCCAGGCGGGCGGGCGCAGATAACTAACGCCCCGGTGGAGAAAGGTCAGTATCAGTCGATTAATAAGGTGAAAGAGCCTTCGCTTGTCAGGTGCGAGATCATCATTAGCGGCCTGACTGGGATGACTGGAAACATACCAAATATATTCGATCTGACGCTTACCAGCCAAAGTAGCACTCTTGAAACCATCAAAACGATGATGGAAACAGCCACCACGTATGACATCGAAACACCGAAAGAAACGCTACAGAGTTATGACCTTGTCGACCACGATTACAACGTAAACTCTCAGCGCGGCGTATCCATGCTTACGGTGTATCTTGTGTTTCAGGAAGTTATGCAGCAGATGGAAGTTGTTCTTTCTGGATCGCAGTCGAACAGCAAGCCAACCAACGATGAAATCAGTCAGGCAGTAACGGGAACCGGCTCCGCTACGAAAGATGCTGGATCTACACCATCGACTGTCGATGAGCTTGGAAATTCATGGTCATCGCTAAAATCTTCTGTAGGTGATATTGCTGGGAAGGCAACGAATGCCATTACGACAGGCTTTCAAAGCGCTCTGGTTACCGTTTCAAAGCCAGTTCTTGACGTAACTAACAGCGCCACGCAGAAAGTAGCGGAGTTGGCTAAAGAAATAAACGAGAACATCACATGAGAACTGTTTCCCTTGTTCCTCAGAAGTCGCAATCCATATCTGTAAACTTAGCCGGTCAGCAATGCACTATCCGTTTAATTCAGCGCGGAAGCTTCATGTATATGGATTTAACGGTAAATGGCAACCCAATCATGCAGGGTGTTCCGTGTTTATATGGCAACCGGATGATCAGATATTCCTATCTTGGCTTCGTTGGAGATCTGGTCTTCCTTGACAACGTAGGCCAAAAAGACCCGTACTGGGAAGGGTTAGGAAGCAGATATATTCTTTTCTACATAGAGGAGTGCGAGCTTGTACAGTAAACGCTCTCTCCGCTTTGAATTTGTAAATGAAACATCTTCATTCGATGAGTCCGGCAATAACACCATTTCCATCAGAGAAGCCAGGGCGACGGTTTCATTTCAGTCGGCGGGAAATCTGTTCGGGACTCAGATTAATGTAAGCATTTTCGGATTAGGTATTGAGATGCTGGCTGCGCTGTCGTCGAAGTCGATGGGATTATTTGGTAGCGATACAGAACGAATCAGCATGAAAGTATTTGTCGGTGAAACGGCGATATTTGCAGGGTACATGACGTCATCTGTAGCGAACATGAATTCAATCCCCAATGCCGCATTGATGATTACAGCCACAGCAAATGCAGACCTTCAGAACAAACCTGCATCACCATTCTCGTTTAATGGTGCAACGCCAGTTCCTGACATCATCAACGCAATCTGTAACGCGGCAGGGTACAAGGCATACATCACTGGACTTGATGGTCTGGTAGTGACCAACCCTCATTATGAGGGGAGTATTTTCACTCAATTAGAATCACTCTGTAACGATGTTAATGTGGCGATGTCAGTCGCACCCCCATCAATTTCGTTCTGGCCGCAGGATAGCACCAGAGATGATGTAATGCCGTTTATCTCGCCTGAATATGGCCTCATTGGGTATCCGATATTT
>Ga0302349_1000801_pt1 | contig 31457 bp, 29 predicted proteins | sample PhyAR1_FD_202176 | JGI IMG/M metagenome (GOLD analysis project Ga0302349, IMG submission 202176) | Leaf surface microbial communities from alfalfa plants in UC Gill Tract Community Farm, Albany, California, United States - DLSL A.R1... | ecosystem: Host-associated > Plants > Phyllosphere >...
CGGGCCTGCTCGCGGATCCATTCGGTACGCTGGCTGATCACGCCCTGGCGCATCGACGCGCGCTCATCCGGCGAAAGCAGGGTGGTCATCTCATATGAGAAGTCATAGATAGGCAGGAAGGCTTTGATTCTTCCGCCAAGGCGTTGATTCAGATAGACCGCACGTCGCAGCGCGGGCTGATCGTCTTGCTGGGCATCAATGGCGACCAGAACATTTTGGTACTGGGACATGAGGCGTTCTCCTTAAACCAGAGCGACTGGAATAAAGATAGCCTATGTTGCACAGCGGAAGAAGTGAAAAAGTTACTGCCGGATCAACAAAATAAGATTTATTGATCCGGCTGAGGATCAGGCGGCCTGGTGGCTCTGACCGGCGAGCTCTTCCAGCAGGGCATGGTTTTCAATCGTGATGTACTTGCCTTTCACCGCCAGCATACCGGACTTCTGAAAACGCCCCAGCAGGCGGCTGATGGTTTCAACCGTCAGGCCCAGGTAATTACCGATATCGCCACGCGTCATGGTGAGGCGGAATTCGCGCTGTGAAAAGCCGCGCTGGCCAAAACGACGGGAAAGGTTCCAGATAAACGCCGCCAGGCGCTCTTCAGCATTTTTCTTCGACAGCAGCAGGATCATGTCCTGATCGCCTTTGATTTCACCGCTCATCAGACGCATCATCTGCTGACGCAGGGCCGGCATTTTGCCCGACAAATCATCAAGCGTTTCAAAAGGGATCTCACACACCATTGCCGTTTCCAGCGCCTGCGCAAAGCTGGGATGGCTGGAGCCCATAATCGCGTCAAAGCCGACTAAATCGCCCGCCAGATGGAAACCGGTGATCTGCTCATCACCCTGTTCAGTGATGGTGTAGCTTTTAATGGTGCCGGAGCGAATCGCATACAGAGACTTGAGTTCATCGCCTGCTTTGAAAAGCGTTTGCCCTTTCTGAATGGGTTTTTTACGCTCAATGATATTGTCGAGCTGATCCAGCTCATGTTCATTTAGCGTAAAGGGGATGCAGAGCTGACTGATGCTGCAATCCTGGCAGTGAATGGCACAACCGCCCGACTGAATACGACGAATGCTGCGTTTTTCAGGGATCATAATGGTTTGCTCGACGATTATTGACTGGGGTCAATTTTAACATTTTTTGTGCTGAAGGGAACTCATCCGAGCAGTTTTAGGCTTACAAAAAGTATGGATGTGCAACAGGGCGCTAAACGCAGATGTGACGGGGCTCTCAGAATGACGCATCCTCTCACTGTCACGAAAAGTTGCCGCTTTTATGATCTGCTACCGGGATTTAATCTGCCCGGCAGCAGCGAAAAAGAGGATTAGCGCAGTGTCGTCAGCTTTTGCTACGCTTTCAGACTGAGCCTGTTTTGCCCTCCATCAATTTTAATCAGGTGTGAGAAAACCATGAACCTTGATGATAACGATCTTTTTCGAGACGCCATGGGAGATGTCACTCCGTTAAAAGACACCACCAGCACCTTGTGGCTGAAATCACCTTCCACCAAAGCGCCGCGCCATCCGCCGAGCGATCCCGAACAGGAGAATTTCCTGACCCGTGGCTATCTGGATATCGTGCCGCTGAACACGCCGCTGGAGTATAAGGCGGATGGTATCCAGCAGGGCGTGCTGGATAAACTGCGGAAAGGCGAGTATCGGCTGGATGCCAGCCTCAACCTGTTGCGTCAGCCGGTCGAAACCTGTCGTCAGGCGCTGTTTAACTTTATGGTGCAGGCGCATAAGCAGGGATTACGCAATCTGCTGATCATCCATGGCAAAGGCCGGGAGGATGAGTCGCACGCCAATATTGTGCGCAGCTATCTGGCGCGCTGGCTGACCCAGTTTGAGGATGTGCAGACTTTTTGCGTCGCCCAGGCGCAGCATGGCGGTGCCGGCGCGCTCTATGTCGGGCTGCGCAAGACCGATAAAGCGCGGCTGGATAACCGCGAGCGGCACGCCAAACGCAGCCGCTAGCTGTGGAATTTGCGCATGGTAGACATCAGCACTTCGGCGCTCAGGCTGAGCTGACTGCCGGTGCGGGTAATAATGCCGACCGGCTCGCCCGGCCCGGATGAGTTAATCGGCAGGGCGCAGACGGCGTTGTGGTTAAGATCTTCCTTAATCGCGCCGGATGGCACAAACCAGATATAGTCGTAACGCAGCGCCAGCTGGCGCGCCAGTGAGGTAGAAGAGGTCTCGATACAGTGCGGTGGCAGTGAACAGCCCTGTTCGTCCAGCATTTGCTGAGCAATACGGCGGGGCGCGGTGCCTTCGGGTGAGATCACAACCGGCCACTGCATCGCTCGTGAGAGCGTGACGTTGTCACTCAGAAGCGGGTGTTCGGGCCGCACCACCAGCTTCAGCGATTCGAGAAACAGCAGCTCATAGGTCAGTCCGGTCATCATTTCACTGTCTGCCATCCTGCCGATACCTATGTCGAACTCACCTGCCCGTAAGCCGGCTAACAGCACGTTATTATGTAAGGTTGCCACCTGAATAGTGGTGTTAGGTTGTATCTGATGAAAGCGATCGAGGATCTGCGGCAGCATCCCCATGGCGGCCGTGGTGAGCGCACCGAGCCGGATGATGGCTGGCTGGTCGGCAGGCTGCTCATTGAAACTCTGTCCGGCATGGTTGAGAGCGTCCAGTACCCGTACAGCATGAGTCAGGAACTGCTCTCCCATGGTGGTCAGCTGCGCGCCGAGTCGGCCGCGCTCAAACAGCCTCACGCCGGTCAGCTCTTCCAGCTCATTCAGGGTTTTCGACAGGGCAGGCTGGCTCAGGCTGAGCGTTTCTGCCGCCCGGCCCAGCGTGCCTTGCTGCGCGACCGCAACAAAGGTATGTAAATGGCGCAATCGAATGCGCTGATTGAAAAGGATATTTTTTTCCATCTCTCAAACTTAATGAGAATCACCGCTAACAGGCAACCTTTTAAAATGGATTTTGTTAACTTAGCTGCAAAATTATATTAACAAATAAGGCAAGGCGACAGGATTCGGGAGTAAACCGCTGAAAATAAACGTGTCATATGAGAATGCGATGAAAGCAGTCCAAATCGGGAATGTGTCAGATCAACCGCTTAGCGATATAAAGTTGAATAATTCTCAATATCATATAAAAATCTGACGTCATAACCTTAACGATCGGCTATCATTGGCGCCGTTTTTTTTACTAAAACTGATGTCACATCCCGGTGCCAGAGAGGAGTTTTCATTGTCCAGCGTAGAGGCGGTAGATGTACGCCAGCTCATTAACCAGCAGGCGCTGAGTCGCTGGCAAAAGCGGTTAATTGCGCTCTGCTTTGTTGTGGTGGCGCTCGATGGTATGGACATCGCGATTATGGGCTTTATTGCGCCTACGCTCAAAACCGCCTGGGGCGTGACTACGCATCAGCTGGGGATGGTGATCAGCGCCGCGCTGATTGGTCTCGCACTCGGGGCGATGGTCGCGGGGCCGCTGGCCGATCGCTATGGTCGCCGGATGATGATTATTCTCAGCGTCTTCTTTTTTGGTCTCTGGACGCTGGCAACGGCGCTGTCACACAATATCGAACAGATGATGCTGTTCCGCTTTCTTACCGGGCTGGGGCTGGGTGCAGCAATGCCAAACGTCGGGACGCTGGTGGCCGAGTACGCACCAGAACGACGCCGGGCATTCATCATCACCGTGGTGTTTTGCGGATTCACCTTTGGTGCCGCCAGTGGGGGATTTGCGGCCTCCTGGCTGTTGCCTCGCTACAACTGGCATTCGGTCCTGCTGCTCGGCGGGATTCTGCCGTTACTGATCCTGCCTTTTCTGATTCGGGGTCTGCCGGAATCGGTGCGTTTTCTGATCAGCCGTGGCGCGCCTGCCGCGCGCATTCACGCCATTGTTGAGCGGATGATGCCGGGCACCACCCAGCCGGACAGCGCCTTTCATGCGCCTGAAGCCAGCATCGCGGCACGGGGCGCCATCGGCACCGTCCTGTCGCGCAGCTATCTGTTTGGCAGCACCATGCTGTGGGGCGGCTATTTTATGGGGCTGTTTCTGGTCTATCTGATCGGCAGCTGGCTGCCGTCACTGATCAACACCCTGGGGATGTCCGTCACCGAAGCGGCGATTATCACCGCCATGTATCAGGCCGGCGGAACCCTGGGATCGCTGTTTGCCGGCTGGCTGATGGACCGTTTCAATGCCAACCTCGCGCTGGCCGCTATCTACTTCTGCGGCGGGCTGTTCATTGTGGCGCTGGGCTTTTCACCGGCGGAAGTGGGCATCATGAGCGGCATCGCTTTCTGTAGCGGCTTCTGCTTCAACGGGGCCAATACCGGGATGAACGCCTTATCTGCCAGTTATTATCCGACCCATGCCCGTGCTACCGGTTCCAGCTGGATGCATGGCGTCGGCCGTGTCGGTGCCATTCTCAGCGCTTTTGTCGGCGCAGAAATGCTGTCGCTCGGCTGGTCGTTTAGTTTTATCTTCCTGCTGCTGGCCATTCCCGCTGTGATCACCACCCTGATGCTGGTGCTGAAAAACCGCTACGGCTTTAAGCCGATCACAAATTCGTGATTTTTTCCGCTGGCGCCAACGCGTTGCATTACATTAGCAACAACGCTCACGGTGTCAGGTGGAACAGATGGACAACTTTCTCAGTGCGGATGCAATCCGCACCCGCTTCTCTCAGGCCATGTCCGCCATGTATCAGCAGGAGGTGCCGCAATACGGCACGCTGATGCAACTGGTAATGGCGGTTAATGACCGCACGCTGGAGTCCGATCCCGCGCTAAAAGATCGCCTGGCAGCGGCCGATGATCTGAGCCGCCTTAACATTGAGCGTCACGGCGCTATCCGCGTCGGTAGCGCCAGCGAACTTGCCACGCTGCGGCAGATATTTGCGGTGATGGGAATGGTTCCGGTCGGTTATTACGATCTCTCACAGGCGGGCGTGCCGGTGCATTCCACCGCTTTCCGGCCGGTCGATGACGCTGCGCTGCGGCGTAATCCTTTCCGTGTCTTTACCTCTCTGCTGCGGCTTGAGCTGATTGATGATGTGGCATTACGTGAAAAAGCGGCAGCGATACTGGCGGCGCGCGACATTTTCACACCGCGCTGCCGGCAACTGCTGCAACTGCATCAGCAGCAGGGCGGATTCACCGCTGAGCAGGCGGCAGAGTTTGTCAGTGAAGCGCTGGAAACCTTTCGCTGGCACGCGCACAGCAGCGTTGATAGGCAGACCTACCAGGCACTGAATCAACAACACCGGCTGATTGCTGACGTCGTCTGCTTCCCGGGCTGCCATATTAATCACCTGACGCCCCGCACGCTGGATATTGATCGGGTTCAGCAACTGATGCCATCCCGCGGAATCGAACCCAAAACCCTGATTGAGGGACCGCCGCGTCGTCAGGTACCGATTCTGTTACGTCAGACCAGCTTCAGAGCGCTGGAAGAGGCGATAATCTTTAAAGACGGTCATCAGGGCAGCCACACGGCACGCTTTGGGGAAATCGAGCAGCGCGGCGCAGCGCTGACCCCGAAGGGACGGGCGCTGTACGACCGGTTACTGCAACAGGCAGGTAGCGGCGAGGATAATCAGCAGCATCAGCAGCATCTTGCCGATGTGTTCCGAGATTTTCCCGACGATGAACAGACGCTGCGGCAGCAGGCGCTGGCGTGGTTCCACTATCGTCTGAGCGAAAAGGGCATTGCAACGCCGCCAGCTCGGGGCGAAACGCTCGACAGCCTGATCGCGCAAGGACGCATCATTGCCGAACCTATTATCTACGAAGATTTTCTGCCGGTCAGCGCAGCGGGCATTTTTCAGTCAAACCTCGGCGATCACGCGCAGGTGCGTTCAACCGGCCAGGCCAGCCGGGCGGCGTTTGAAGCAGCGCTCGGCAGTGCGGTGACAGACGAAATGACGCTTTATGCGCAACGTCAGCAACGTTCGCTGCTGCGATGTGGTGTGATGAACTGATCACGCTGAAGGGAATAAACGGGACCATCGTCGATTGTCCCGTTTAACCGCTGCGCATCGGCAATCGATCTGCACATTCGTTCTGACTCTGAATAGCGCAGTCTCAACGTTATACCCTGTTAAAAATAGCTGGATAAGCAAAGCGATAGATAAGGTTTGCTGTAGGACGGGTGTTCCCTGATGCTGGCGTAAAATAATAAATTAAATTTAACTATAAAGGCGATAAGTGGCAGCGCAACCGCCGCGCTACGCCGATATGATTTGTTGTAATTAACTGTGTGCAGGCTTTTTTTATATTGCCATCCCTGTTTTACCGCACCGTAGCAATGCCGGTACTTTCTGGAAAGCGTTAATAAATATAAACAGAAAACGGGCGAATGCCTATTCAAACCTTTTGATAATGTTGTTCAGTGCTTTGCTTCAACCTTCGGCATAATCTGCAAATCTGTTCCGGACATGGACAATGTCTCAAGGCCTGCAAATAATGGAGAGACGTTTGAACAGGGAAACAGGAATGAAAAACGAAACAGGTCTGCGGATCATGACGGCAGAGGGTGAGTTGCGTGGATGCATGGATGACGACCTTTTCGTATTCAAAGGCATACCTTATGCCGCCGCGCCGGAAGGCGCACTGCGCTGGCGTCCACCGCAGCCGGTAACCCCGTGGCAAAACGTGCGTGATGCCACACAGTTTGCCGCTTCAGGCTGGCAAAACCGTGATTATTGCCGGGCGGTAGGGGGCGGCGATCCGGGCGAATTTAGTGAGGATTGCCTGTACCTGAATGTCTGGACCCCGGATGTTGAACCAGCTACCCCGCTGCCGGTGATGGTCTGGTTACACGGTGGCGGATATACCATCGGCGCGGGCGGCCTGGCACCTTACAGCGGCAAACCGCTGGCCTCGCGCGGCGCGGTGGTGGTGACCATCAATTACCGACTCGGCCATTTTGGCTTCTTTTCCCATCCGGCATTAGATGCGCAATATCCGGTTGCCGGTTCGGTCAATAATTTTGGTCTGCTTGATCAGATCGCCGCGCTGCAGTGGGTGCAGCGTAATATTCCCGCGTTTGGCGGCGACCGCCGTAATGTCACCCTGTTTGGCGAATCGTCCGGCGCGCGCAGCGTGCTGTCACTCTGCTGTTCGCCGCTGGCGGAAGGGCTGTTTCACAAAGGCATCGTCCAGAGCGCCTACAGTTTACCCGATACCCCGCTGAAAAAAGCGCGCCAGCAGGGCATGGCGGTGGCTCGCCATTTCGGCCTGCCGCCCGATGCCAGTGCCGATGCGTTGCGTGCTTTACCCGCTGATGCCTTCTGGTCGCTGGAGGGTTCACTGGCGATCCAGCCGGTGCCGATCTCCGGCGATGCGGTGCTGCCTGAGCCGATGCTGAAAACCTTTCTGGCGGCAAAGCAGCATCGGCTGCCGTTAATGGCCGGCAGTAACAGCGACGAAGCCAGCGTGCTGGACTATTTTGGCGTCGATAGCACCGCCGTGCTGCATCAGCTGCGCGATAAAAATCGGGTGCTTTACCGGATGCTCAAGTGGATGTATGACCTCCATGACGATCGGCGTCTCGGTCGTGCGGTGGCGCGCGATATGGCCTTCAGCGTGGTGCCGTGGCTGGTGATGCGCGCCCAGCATAATAGCGGGATGCCTGGCTGGCGTTACTGGTTCGATTATGTTTCGGAGAATGCGCGCGATCTCTATCCGGACGGGACCTGGCACGGCAATGAAGTGCCCTACGTGCTTAATACCCTGAGTCAGATGCCCGATCCCAGTGAAAATCGCCCCTTCAGTGAGGAGGATCGGGCATTTGCCGCGCGCGTCAGCGACTACTGGTTCCGCTTCGCCTGCGATGCCAGCGAATATAAGCATCAGCTTGAAGGAGAGGTTGTCTGGCCAGCCTGGCACCCCGGCGAAGATGTGACAATGTCACTGGGTGAGGAGCGCCGCAGTGGTTTAGTCCTCAAAAAGAACTTTATGCGCGCCAGAATGCGGCTGTTGCGATTGCTGATGACCAAAATGGTGCGACTTTAATTAGCGTGCTAACCATCAAATTGCGCGAATGGGATTATCAATGCCATTCGCGCATAATTTTCTGAAAAATAAAGAGATTAATAGAACTCCGCGCTAAAGACGCTGTAAAATTTTAGATAACAAAAGAGTTACATCTTCACTATCCACTGCCGATAGATCTTCTATGCCCGACACTTACGGGTCAACGTGTATAGGATTTTGGTATGGGAATGCTCAAAAATTTCACCATTCGCGCTGTGATGCTCTCCATTCTGGGCCTGTTCTGCTTACTGTGGAGCGGTGTCGGGTTATTCAGCATCCATTCTCTCGGCGCGCTGAGCGAAGGGAATGATGTTGACCGTCATCTGGTCGCGCAAATGACGGTGCTCAGTAAAGGCAACGATCAATATTTCCGCGTTATCACCCGTCTGTCGCGTGTGATGGACAGCAAGGCGGGCGGCAAAACGCTGTCCGATGATGCCTATGCGCCGGTACAGCAGGCGCTGGATAACATGACCCAGCAACTGGCGACCTTTAAACAGCTGGCACCGGGACCAATGAACCCGGATGTGGTCGACAGCGTGGTACAGAGCTGGCAGAAATTGCTGGATGAAGGCGTCACGCCGCAGTTGCAACTCGCCCGTCAGGATTCACCCGATGCCTATCGTCAGCAGGCCAATAATGTCACGCCGCAGCTCAGCCGGGCCTTTGGTGCCAGCGCTGAAAAATTCAATCAGGGCGCGGCACAGGTACTGGATCATACCCGGGTTGAAGTTGACCGCTTAACCGCACTGACCAAAATGATTATCACCGTAACGGTGATCCTCGGCCTGCTGATCCTGTTGTTCACCGACCGCTATCTGGTGGCGATGCTGGTCAGGCCGCTGGAAACTATCCGTAACCATTTTGCCACTATCGCCACCGGCGATCTGAGCCAGCCGGTGGCCGATTTTGGTCGCAACTGTGTCGGTAAACTGGTGCCACTGCTGAGTGCCATGCAGGATAGCCTGCGTGAAGCGGTCAGCGCGATTCGCAGCGGCACCGAGAACATCTCGCGCGGCGCGGCAGAAATCTCGGCGGGCAACAACGATCTCTCTTCGCGTACCGAAGAGCAGGCGGCGGCGCTGGAGCAGACCGCGGCCAGTATGGAGCAGCTGACTGCTACGGTGAAATTTAACGCCGACAATGCGCGTCAGGCGAGCCTGCTGGCGGAAACCGCCACCACGACCGCACAACAGGGCGGCCAGCTGGTGAGCGAAGTGGTCAGCACCATGAACGGCATTTCCGGCAGTTCGAAGAAAATTGCTGAGATCACTAACGTGATTAATGGCATCGCCTTCCAGACCAACATTCTGGCACTGAACGCCGCGGTAGAAGCCGCTCGTGCCGGTGAACAGGGGCGCGGTTTTGCCGTAGTGGCCTCTGAGGTGCGTAATCTGGCCCAGCGCAGCGCCAACGCCGCCAAAGAGATTGCTACTCTGATTGAAGATTCCGTTCAGCGGGTCGGAAAAGGGGCCGAGCTGGTCGGCACCACCGGCGGCACCATGAATAACATTCTGAAATCGGTGCAGGATGTGGATGCGATCATGAAACAGATCGCTGCCGCCTCGGAAGAGCAGAGTAAGGGGATCTCGCAGGTTGGGGCCGCCGTAACTGAAATGGACAGCGTGACGCAGCAAAACGCCTCGCTGGTTGAGGAAGTCTCGGCCGCCGCCAGCGCCCTGGCGCTGCAGACCGAAGCGTTACAGGCCTCAGTCGCGAAGTTCCGCCTTTCCAGCAACGTGAGCCAGGCTGCGCCCGCCGCACCGCTGAGGCCGAATGCGCCAAAAGCGCCGGCGCTGGCGACCGCTCAGGCTAAGCCTGCTGACAATGGCGACTGGGTGACCTTCTGATCCTCAACCAGCCACGCCACCAGTTCCGCCAGTAACGGCGGCGCTTCTCCGGACGGCCGCTGCAGTAAACTGTAGGCCGCTCCGGTTTTTACCTCGCCAGCGAAGGGTTTAACCAGCCTGCCGCTGGCGATATCACTCTCCACCAGATTGCTGTCAGCAATCGCCACGCCAAATCCCTGAATCGCCGCACTAATTGCCAGATCCATGGTGGAAAAGTGCTGATTGCGCTGCATCGTCACTGCGATCCCTTGTCCCTGTAGCCAGCATTGCCAGTCGCGCATATCGTCGGTGGGATGCAAAAAGGTCATGCCAGCCAGCTCTGCGGGTGAAGCGGGTAGCGACGTTCCCGCCGCCATCACCGGCGTCAGCGACTCCTCAAACAGCGTTATGGCATCACGGCGGGGTTTGCCATAAACGATAGCGGCGTCGAAGTTATCAAGCTGAGAAGCATGATCCAGCGTGGTGGTCAGCGCCACATGCAGCTCCGGCTGCCGTTGCTCCAGCGCCATCAGCCGTGGTACCAGCCAGCGCATCGCACAGGTTGGCGCTTTAAGGCGAATACTGGCCTGGGTGCGGCGCGCTTTTTCGCCGGCCTGAGCGATCAGTTCATAGCCCTGACGCCATTCAGGCAGCAGCGCCGCGCCCTGCGGCGTCAGGCGCAGGCCGCGGGCGTGGCGATCAAACAGACTCAGGCCGAGCCAGTGCTCCAGCGCCGCGATCTTGCGGCTGACCGCGCCCTGGGTTATGCACAGCTCCCGGGCGGCATGGGTCAGATTGAGGTGGCGGGCCGTCACCAGAAAAGCGTGAATGGCGTTAAGCGGCAGGGTTGAACGCGACACAGAGAACCTCAGCTATGCATTTTTATCATGGCTATTATGACGACATTTCGCTTGCCGACTCAAGTCACAGCCCGTTGAATAGCTATTTATCGTATTCGCTTATCTATGCTTCTGACGGAGAGATCATGTCCCTGAACACGCCTGTCGCCATCCACTCAAAGTTGCCAGATGTTGGCACCACCATCTTCAGCGTTATCGGTCAGCTCTCAGCGCAGCATCAGGCGATTAACCTGTCGCAGGGCGCACCCAATTTTCCCTGCGATCCGGCGCTGGTCGAGGCGGTCAGTCAGGCGATGCGTGACGGCCAAAATCAGTATGCGTCGATGACCGGCTTACCGGCGTTGCGTGAAGCCTTAGCCAGCAAGGTGGCGACGCTCTACGGTCAGAAATATGATCCGGCCAGCGAAGTGCTGATCACCGGCAGCGCCAGTCAGGGCATCTATATGGCGATTACCGCGCTGGTGCATCCGGGCGATGAGGTGATTTTCTTTGAGCCAGCCTTTGACAGCTACGCACCGGTGGTGCGGTTGCAGGGCGGCAAGCCGATTGGCCTTAAACTTCAGGTGCCGTCTTTTGCCATTGACTGGCAGCAGTTGCGCGCTGCGATTACGCCACGCACCCGGATGATTATCATCAATACGCCGCATAACCCTAGCGCTCAGGTGCTGACGCCAGAGGATCTTAATCAGCTGGCGGCACTGACGCGTAACACGGACATTGTGGTGCTCTCTGATGAAGTTTATGAACATATCCTGTTTGATGGGCGCAGGCACTGCGGCATGGCGACCCATCCGGAGCTGGCGGCGCGCAGCGTTATTGTCTCTTCGTTTGGCAAAACCTTTCACGTTACCGGCTGGCGGGTCGGCTACTGTCTGGCACCGGCAGAGCTGATGACGGAGCTGGTGAAAGTCCATCAGTTTATGATGTATGCCGCCGACACACCGATGCAGGTCGGCTTCGCGCAATATCTGCAGAACGCGGAAAACTATCTGTCGCTGTCGGCGTTTTATCAGCAAAAGCGCGATCGGCTGATTGCGCTGCTGCAGGATTCACCGTTTGAACTGCTGCCGTGCGCCGGTTCCTTTTTTATGCTGGCCAGTTATGGACATTTCAGTGACGAACCGGACAGCGAAATGGTAAAACGTCTTATCGTCGATCATCGGGTAGCCACTATCCCGCTGTCGGCGTTTTATATGGATGGCACCGACAACAAACTGATCCGTCTTTCCTTTGCCAAAGATGAGGCGACGTTACAGGCTGGCGCTGCGGCGCTGTGTGCCTTCCCGCAGTAACGGGAAACGTTGCCTGACGGCCGCACTGCGAAGCAGGACAGCGATCGGTTAAAACAATAATTTCGGGGTAAGTAATGAAAAAACGCAACGCACTCTTTCTGGCACTCGGCATGATGGCTTCGGTACAGGCACTGGCGCAGGATTTACGTTATGGCCTGGAGTCGCAGTATCCGCCTTTTGAAAGCCGCAACGCCAAAGGGGAACTGGAAGGTTTTGATATCGAGCTGGGCAATGCCATTTGTCAGGCCGGTAAATTTAACTGTCACTGGGTGGAAAGCAGCTTCGACGCGCTGATCCCGGCGCTGCAGGCGAAGAAGTTTGATGCCATCAACTCGGCGATGAACATCACCGAAGCGCGGGCCAAAAGCATCGGTTTCACCCAGCCCATCTACCGTATTCCCACCATGCTGGTGGCGAAAACTGGCGAGAAGCTGGCACCGACCGCTGAATCACTGAAGGGCAAGAATATCGGGGTGCTGCAGGGTTCGATTCAGGAAACCTATGCCAAAAAGCACTGGGAATCCCAGGGCGTGACCGTCACCTCCTATCAGGATCAGAACCAGGTCTATAACGATATGGTCGCCGGGCGTCTGGATGGCACGCTGGTGATGTCAGCTGCCGGTCAGTCGGGCTTCCTCGATAAACCACAGGGTAAAGGCTTCGGCTTTATCGGTAAGCCGGTCGAAGATGATGCCATTCTGGGATCGGGGATCGGCTTTGGTCTGCGTAAAGATGACACCCAGCTCAAGCAGTCGCTGGATGCGGCGATCGCCAAAGTGCAAACCGACGGCACGCTGAAAAAGCTGGCGGAGAAATACTTTCCGGGCATTGATGTCAGCGTGAAGCCATAAGCCAGAATCGGGCGCAGAGTGCGCCCGATTTGATTGTTACTCCGCCGCCAGATAACAGAGCTTCTCGGCCACCTGGTAGGATTTTACAAACGACGGCAGCGGCAGGAACTCAAAGCGCGAATGGAAGTTATGCGCGCCGGTGAAGAAGTTCGGCGTCAGCAAGCCTTTAGCTGACAGCGCCGCACCATCAGTGCCACCCCGCATCGGAATCACCTTCGGTTCAATATCCAGCGCGCTAAGCGCCTTAAAAATCAGGTCAATCGCCCGGCGATCTTCACCCAGCGCATTGCTGATATTGCTGTAGATATCGGTGAGGGTAATCTCGACCTTACCGGTTGGATAGCGAGCGGCAATTTCCTGCGCCTGCTGCTGAAGCTGCTGCTTGCGGTCGGCAAAGCTGGCGAGGTCAAAGTCGCGGATGGAGGCTTTCAGAATTGCCTGGCTGGCATTGGCCTGCATCTCATTGAACCAGATATAGCCTTCACGCCCTTCGGTCTGTTCCGGTGTCTGCTGACGATCAAACTGGCTGATGAAGTCATGGGCCATCAGCAGCGGATTAACCAGCACCCCTTTACCTGACATCGGATGCGCCGGCACGCCGGTGAAGCGAATCTCAGCAGCGGCGCCGTTGAAGTTTTCATAAACCACTTCGCCCAGTTCGCAGCAGTCGATGGTCCAGGCGAAGTCCACATTGAATCGCGTTTCCAGATCGAGCGCTTTGGCCCCGCGCAGGCCAATCTCTTCATCGGGGACAAACGCCACCACGATATCGCCATGATCGCCGTGCAGGTTTTCCATCAGCGTCACCACCACGGTTACCGCCGCTTTGTTGTCGGCGCCCAGAACGCTGGTGCCGTCGCTGAAAATGATCTCCTGACCGATATAGGGGGCGATCTCCGGATGCTGGTCGCGGCGCAGCCAGATATCCTCCCCGGCATTCAGGCAGAGATCTTCATCCTGCCAGCGCAGAATTTGCGGTTTGATATCGGGTGAGAGACCAACGTCAACGGTATCGATATGGGTAATGAACCCGATGCGTGGCGCGTTGGGACGGTTACCGCGTTTCACCGCCGTTACCGTAGCATGTTGATCAATTACCACCTGTTCCAGCCCCAGTTCACGCAGCTCAGCCGCCAGCAGTTCCGCCATGGCGTGCTGGCTCGGCGTGCTGGGCAGGCTGGTCGATTTCGCATCACTCTGACTGCTGACGGCAAGGTAACGGAAAAAACGCTCGGTGAGTTGGGTCTCAAGTTTGTCGGTCATCACTATTCCTTATTAGTCAGCTACGTGCGGGGTTCGCTATGGTGCCGAATCGTGCTATCAATGAAGCATCTGAATGATTCATTTAGGTATTCTGATCACCGGAAGTCAATACAAAGCGAGGATGATAATGAAAATGAAGATAGCCACCTTAGCGCTTGTTACGGCTGGGATGACGCTGGCGGCCAGCGTTAACGCTAAAACGCTGGTCTACTGCTCTGAAGGATCGCCAGAGAATTTTAACCCGCAACTCTATACCTCAGGCACCAGCGTCGATGCCAGCGCCGTACCGGTGTTTAACCGCCTGGTGGATTTTAAACCGGGCACCACTGAGCTGGTGCCCAGCCTGGCAGAAAGCTGGGAGATCACTCCGGACGGCACCGTCTACACCTTCCATCTGCGCAAAAACGTTAAATTCCAGAGCAACAAGCAGTTTAAACCGGGCCGCGACTTTAACGCCGACGATGTCATTTTCTCTTTCATGCGCCAGATGGACCCGAAGAATCCCTACCACAACGTCTCAGGCGGCACCTATTCCAACTTCGAAAGCCTGGAGCTGTCGACGCTGATCAAACAGATTGATCGGGTAGATGACCATACGGTGCGCTTCACGCTGTCGCATCCCGAGGCGCCGTTCCTGGCCGACCTCGCCTGGTATTTCGCTTCGATTCATTCCGCTGAATATGCCGATCAGATGCTGAAAGCCGGTACGCCGGAGAAAGTGGATATGAACCCGATCGGCACCGGTCCGTTTGAGCTGGTGCAGTATCAGAAAGATTCGCGCATTCTGTACCGCGCCTTCCCGGATTACTGGCAGGGCAAGGCGAAGCTGGATCGGCTGGTGTTCAGCATCACGCCGGATGCCTCGGTGCGCTATGCCAAGCTGGAGAAGAACGAATGCCAGGTGATGCCGTTCCCCAATCCGGCCGATCTGGAGAAAATGCGCGCCAATCCGGACATTACGCTGGAACAGAAAGCCGGACTGAATACCGGTTTCCTGGCGTTTAATACCACCAAAGCGCCCACTGACAATGTCCAGGTGCGTCAGGCGCTGGCGATGGCGATCAACAAGCCGGCCATCATCGACGCGATTTTTAAAGGCACCGGCACGGTGGCAAAAAATATTCTGCCGCCGGGCGTCTGGAGCGCTGACAAAGATCTGAAGGATTACGACTACGATCCGGAAAAAGCCAAAGCGTTACTGCAACAGGCGGGGGTGAAACCGGGCACCGAGATTGCGCTGTGGGCGATGCCGGTCCAGCGGCCCTACAACCCCAATGCCCGTCGCATGGCCGAGATGATCCAGTCGGACTGGGCGAAGGTGGGTATCAAAGCCAATATCGTCAGCTATGAGTGGGGCGAATACCTGAAGCGGGTCCGCAGCGGCGAGCATCAGGCGGCTTTGATGGGCTGGACCACCGCCACCGGCGATCCGGATAATTTCTTTGGCCCGCTCTACAGTTGTACCTCGGCCCAGGGCGGTTCGAACTCGTCAAAATGGTGCTATCAGCCGTTTGAGAAGTTAATTACCACCGCCCGTGCCGAACCGGATCAGGGCAAACGTACCGCGCTCTATCTGCAGGCGCAGCAGATGATGCACGATCAAATGCCGGCCGTGATGATCGCGCACTCGACCATTTTCGAGCCGGTACGCAAATCAGTCAGCGGCTATCAGGTCGATCCGTTCGGTAAACACCTCTTTTATCAGGTCGACATCAGGCAGTAACAGAGGCCCTGTTGCCCACCGCAAGCGGGACAACAGGGCGCTTTAACCGGTTATTCCTGCCGCAGTTGCCGATCGATTTCGCTTAACCGCTGCTGTAAAAAATCCAGAAACAGCGACAGGGCCGCCGAACGCTGGCGGCCCGATACCGTTTGCAGTTGCAGGGTACGCTGGCTGAGCTGATCGACCCCCATCGTCCGCAACACCAGATTTTGCGACTCGCGCTCAAACAGCAGGGTAAACGCGCTACAGATGGTGACCGCCTGCGGCGTGCGCAGCAAAAAGTGATACAGCGTGGCGAAATAATCACAGGTCAGTACCGGCTCTACCACGCTGCCGTTCATCTGACAGGAGAGATCAAACAGTTGCCGCACCGTGGTGTGCTGACCCGGCAATGCCAGCGGCCAGCGATGGAGATCGGCCAGCGTCACCTGGCGTGACGCCAGCGGATGGCTCTGATGCATCGCCAGCAGCACCGGCGCTGGCCATGAGCCGAGCACCTCTACGCTGCGTTCCGGATGCAGGCTGAACTGCAGCGCAACGTCGCATTCACCGGCCCGCACTGCTTCAGCCACGCCCTGCGAGTGAGTGACATTCAGCGCAAACAGCACGCCCGGATTGGCGAGGCGAAACTCAGACAGCAGGCCTGGCAGCAGGCTGAATGCCATGCCATCGGTACAGGCGATACGGATGCGGGTGCGGCGTACCGCTTTCAGTCCCTTGATCTCCGCCAGCGCATATTCCATATCCAGCTGACTCTTGCGCACATGGTGCGCGAAAATTTCCCCGGCCTCATTCAACACCATTCCGCGCGCATGACGTTCAAACAGCGGAACGCCCACCTGCGCCTCCAGCCGCTGAATCTGGCGGCTGATGGCCGAGACGGCAACATAGAGCTGCTCACTGGCCGCGCTGAGCGAACCACCGTTCACCACCGCCAGAAAATAGCGGATTTCACTGCTCAACATGGTCACTCCTTACCGACCGGACGCATTAAAAAGGGGCAGGCTGGTTTTGCTTTAAAAGCAAAGCTCACTCGATAAATTGATAATTGTGGCAAAGCCCGAAGTTTGTCAAAGATAACTGACCATTAAAAAAACAAACAGGGCAAACATGACAGAGCAACAGGCGGTAAATCAGGCGATGCGCTATTTCGACAGCGGGGCGTTTCAGCAACTGCTGGCCCGACGCATTGCCTGTATCACGGAGAGTCAGCATCCCGGTCGTCAGGCGGAACTGCAGCACTATCTGCAGGCTGAGATTGGGCCTCAGCTTGAGGCACTCGGTTTTACGCTTCACCTTTTTGATAATCCTCAGCCGCAGAGCCCACCGTTTCTGATCGCTGTGCGGATAGAAGATCCGGCGCAGCCCACGCTGCTTTGCTACGGTCATGGGGATGTGGTGTCAGGCGATGCAGAGAACTGGCGCCAGGACTTATCACCGTGGCAACTGACCGCGGAAGGCGATCGCTGGTATGGCCGGGGCAGCGCGGATAACAAAGGCCAGCACTGCATCAATCTGGCGGCGCTGGAACAGGTGATGGCGGCACGCGGCGGCCGGCTGGGCTTTAACTGCAAAATCCTGTTTGAGATGGGGGAAGAGATCAGCTCGCCGGGACTGGCGCAGATATGCCAGCAGCAGCAGGCGCTGCTGGCTGCCGATCTGTTTATCGCCTCCGACGGCCCGCGGCTTAATGCTGAGCGGCCGACGCTGTTCCTTGGCTCACGCGGAGCCGCTAACTTTCGTCTGACTATTACGGCGCGCGACAACGCCTATCACTCAGGAAACTGGGGCGGCTTATTAAGCAATCCGGGCACGCAACTGGCGAATGCGCTGGCCTGTCTGGTGAACGCGCAGGGCGTGTTACAGGTGGCGGCGCTAAAGCCTGACTCACTGACGCCAGCGGTGCGCGACATCCTCAGTGACATCGAGCCAGGGGGCGTGCCGGGCGATCCGGCGCTGGCTGAAAACTGGGGTGAACCGGGTTTAACCGCGGCCGAACGGTTATATGGCTGGAATACGCTGGAGGTGCTGGCGTTTGAAACCGGTCACCCGGCGCGGCCGATGAACGCCATTCCGGGCCGCGCCACGGCGGTCTGCCAGTTGCGGTTTGTGGTCGGCACCGACTGGCAGAATCTGACGCAGCACATCGACCAGCATCTGCGTCAGCACGGTTTCGATAATGTCAGCGTGGAGTTTATGCGCGGCTCGCCGGCGACGCGGCTGAATCCGCAGGACCCGCTGGTGGCATGGGCGCTCAGCAGCCTGGCCCGCAGCAGCGGTAAAAAACCGGCGCTGTTGCCCAACCTTGGCGGATCGCTGCCCAATGAGGTGTTTGCCGATATCCTCGGCCTGCCAACGCTGTGGGTGCCGCACTCCTATCCGGCCTGCGGGCAGCACGGGGTCAATGAGCATATGCTGACTTCAATCGCACGCGAAGGGCTGGAGATCATGACCCGGCTGTTCTGGCAACTGGGTGAAGAGGGCCAACTGTTAATCGCCCGCCACCGTGACTGGCAGGAGAGTGGACAATGAGCAGCATCGCGCAGAGCACGCCACGGATCACGCCCAGCCTGCATAAAACCCTGTTTGCCACCTGTATTGGTAACGCGCTGGAGTGGTTTGATATCGCGGTTTATGGCTTTTTCGCCAGCTATATCGCCCACGCTTTCTTTCCGGTCAGCGATCCCTCGGTTTCGCTGCTGCTGACGTTTGGCAGCTTCGGTATTGCGTTTCTTATCCGCCCACTGGGTGCGCTGGTATTAGGTAACTACGCCGATCGCCACGGTCGTAAAAAGGCGTTGCTGCTGTCGATCAATCTGATGATGCTGGGCGGGGCGATCATCACCTTTATGCCGGGTTACGCCACCATTGGGCTGGCTGCGCCGCTGCTGATTATCCTGGCGCGGCTGATACAGGGATTTTCAGCCGGTGGCGAGTTTGGCAGTTCCACCGCTTTTCTGGTGGAGCACTTTCCGGAACGGAAAGCGTTTATCGCCAGCTGGCAGTTTGCCACCCAGGGCGCGAGCACGCTGATGGCGTCGGCGTTTGGGCTGGGGCTGACGCAGTGGCTGAGTGAAAGTGAAATTCAGGCGTGGGGCTGGCGGATCCCGTTTGCCTTTGGCTTACTGATTGGTCCGCTGGGTGCCTGGATTCGCCGCCACGTTCACGAGCCTGCCAGTTTTGTGGCGCAGGAGAAGCACAGTGCGCCGCTTAAAACCCTGTTCGGTCGGCAGAAGGCGCTGATCACGCTGGCGATTGGGGTGATGGTTATTTCAACGGCGATCAACTACATGCTGAACTACATTCCGACCTATGCCACCAAGACGCTGCACTTGTCGGGATCGGTAGCCTTCACCGCTACGCTGGTGGCGGGAATCATCCTGACGGTTGTCACGCCAGTGATGGGGTTGTGGGCAGAGCGTATTGGCCGTCTGCCGCTGATGTGGGGATCGCTGTTACTGCTGATGGTGACCATCTATCCGGCCTTTAAAGGCATGGTCGATCACACCACGCCGACCACGCTGATTCTGCTGGTGGCCTGGATGGCGCTGCTGAAGTCCGTTTACTTCTCGACGGTGCCGTCGGTGATGGCCGATCTGTTTCCTGCCACCACCCGGGCCAGCGGTATGGCAATCAGTTATAACGTGGCGGTGACGGTGTTCGGCGGTTTTGCGCCGTTGATTTGCAGCATGTTGATCGCCGCTACCGGCAGCAGCCTGGCGCCAGGCTATTATCTGATGGCGGTCGCCATCCTGAGCGGTGTGGCGCTGTCGCGCAGCCGTAAGCATCTGGGATAACAAAAACGGGCCGCTATCACGGCCCGTTTTTGCTGTTTAGCTGAACTGAAGATAGGCGACGTGAGTCTGCAGATACTCTTCCAGCCCATGTTTGCCGTCGGCACCGCCAACACCCGATTTACGCCAGCCGGCATGAAAACCCTGCATCGCTTCAAAGTTTTCGCGGTTGACGTAGGTTTCGCCAAACTTCAGCTGACGCAGCGCCTTCATCGTGGTGTTCAGATTCTGAGTATAGAGCGAGGAGGTCAGGCCATACTGGCAGTCATTAGCCAGCGCGATCGCCTCGTCCAGCGTGTTAAAGGCCATCACCGGCAGCACCGGACCAAAGATCTCCTCCTGCATAATCTCCATCTCCTGACGCACACCGGTGATCAGCGTTGGCTCAAAAAAGAAGCCTTTATCGCCAGCCCGTTTGCCGCCCAGCACCACCGTTGCGCCTGCCGCTACCGCATCCGCCACTTTCTGTTCGACACGCGCCAGAGCCGCCGCATTAATCAGCGGGCCCATATCGATATCGCTGTGCTGAGCCGGATCGCCCAGTTTCACCTGGCGGAACGCGGCGGTAAGGGCGGTGATAAATTTATCGTAGATGCCCTGCTGGACATAGACCCGTTCTGCACAGTTACAGACCTGGCCGCTGTTGATCATCCTGGAGCTGACGATTGCCCGCACCGCGAGATCGATATCGGCATCCTCCATCACGATAGCCGGTGCTTTACCGCCCAGTTCCAGTGACACCTTAGTGACATTTTTCGCCGCTGCCTGCATGGTCGCAATGCCGGCACCCACGCTGCCGGTCAGGCTGACCAGCCCCACTTTCGGGTTCGCCGCCAGCTCCTGTCCCACTTCCGGGCCATAGCCATAAACAAAGTTGATCACTCCGGCGGGCAGCTCAATCTGCTGTAAAATCTCAGCAAAAATAGCGGCGTTATTCGGGGTCAGTTCACTGGGTTTGATAACGATGGTATTGCCGGTGATCAGCGCTGGCGCGGCTTTACGCGCAATCAGGAAGAACGGGAAGTTCCACGGCAGAATACCGGTGGTGACGCCAATCGCTTTTTTAAACAGGAAAATATTCTCGTTGGCGCGGTCGCTGTTGATGATTTCACCTTCGTAACGGCGGGCCCATTCAGCCATATAGTCGAGATAGTCTGCGGTAAACAGCACTTCGGTCTGCGCCAGCCCCTGCGTTTTTCCTCCTTCCGCCACAATGGTCCCGGTCAGCTGCGGTTCGCGTGCGCGAATCGCCGTGGCGATCTTATGCAACCAGCGACCCCGCTCCACTGCGGGCAGCGCTTCCCAGGCTGGCTGCGCCGCTTCGGCGGCGAGGATAGCGCGCTGTGCATCCTCTTTGCTGCCCTGCGGGATGCGCGACAGCAGCGCCTCAGTGGCGGGATTAATCACCTCAATCCACTTATCATTGTGATCGGCGATAAACTCGCCATTAATGTAATGTTGATGATGTGTTGTCATTCGCAGGACTCTCCGCTAACAGTACGTTGCAATAATGTGATAGCAGGGTGAAACAGATCCGGCGGGTCTACCTTTTCCTGATTGCCAGGCGTGAAGAACTGCTGGCAACCAATCACAGAAATCGGCGCGTTTTACGGCAAAAACCGCAAATTGTTATAGATTTAAAGGAGAGAAGCCGTAACAGGAGGATCACATCATGGCAAACGGATGGGCGTCGGAAGGCGCAGTACAGGAGCAGATCGACAGCACCGTCAACGACGGCATTGAACGTGTCCGGCAGTCAATCGGTCAGGGCGAAAGCGCCACCGAATGCGAACTCTGCGGCGAACCCATTCCCGAGGCACGCCGTAAAGCGTTAAAAGGCGTACGCTACTGCGTATCCTGTCAGGAGAAGCTGGACAAGCAGCAGCAGAGTAGCAGCTTATATAACCGGCGGGGCAGTAAAGACAGCCAACTGCGCTAGGCGTCAGGAGCCCGGCATCGCCAGGCCACTGCCAATAAACCAGGCCAGAAAGCCTACGCCCGCCACGATAATGGCGATAGGAAAGAGGATGCCAATTCTCATTATTTTCCTGCTGATAACAGAGAGGGTAAGGCGGGCGATCTTATCACGACAGCTGTAACACTGCGCGGTGGGTTTTCAACAGGGTAAACAGTTGAAACTGCGTCGCATCAGTAACCTCACGCAGCAGTTCCCCTTTTTTAAACACAATATGCTCAACATGTCCCAGCTGACGCCAGACGACGATGGCTGCGGCGATCAAGGCACAATGCTGTTCAGCCTGCACGCATTCAATGGTGGCGTAGTGCGTTTCATCCAGCCCGTTGACAAAAACCTTCATGGCATCTGCGGGCAAAATCGCCCGCAGATCATCCAGCATCACCTGGCTGACTGCGCGTGAAAGAAACAGCGTTAACCACTTCGTCGTCATCCTAATCCCTGAATCCGATCAATTTCCCCCAGTTTATACGAACCTCGCCGCCGTAAGGAAAGGCTTCTTTGTTCTTTTGCCAAAATGATCGCGCGCATGGCAGCCAGGCTGATAATGTGCTGCGCCACACAGCAAAATCACAAAAAACACTGAATAATAAGCGACTTAGCCAGGAAAACGTCCGGCAATCTGACAAAGAGCAATTTGTGATCCCTGGCGGGATTAATCGGGCAATTTTGCCATTACGTTGCGGCATCCGGCATTCATTCAAAGGCTGAGGAATTCCTGCAAAACGTAGACTGCCTGCTAAGCGGAAATCGTCTGGTTTCCGTCAGGCCTCAACCTAACCAGGAAAAAACAATGAACAGTGCCATTATTGCAGGAATCTTCTGGCATTTTGTCGGAGCTGCCAGCGCCGCGTGTTTCTACGCGCCTTTTAAACAGGTGAAAAGATGGTCATGGGAAACCATGTGGTCGGTGGGTGGTGTGATGTCGTGGCTGATTTTGCCCTGGGCGGTGAGCGCCATTTTGCTGCCCGACTTCCGCGCCTATTACAGTAGTTTCAGCCTGGCCCAACTGATGCCGGTGTTTCTGTTCGGCGCGATGTGGGGGATCGGTAACATCAACTACGGTCTGACGATGCGCTATCTCGGCATGTCGATGGGCATCGGTATTGCCATTGGCATTACGCTGGTGGTTGGCACGCTGATGACGCCGCTGCTGCAAGGCCGGTTTGGTGAGCTGTTCGCCTCCGCCGGTGGCCGCTTAACCCTGCTTGGCGTGCTGGTGGCGCTGATTGGGGTGGGCATAGTGACCCGGGCTGGCCTGCTGAAAGAACGGGCGCTGGGCATTAACGCGGAAGAGTTCAATCTGAAAAAAGGACTGGTGCTGGCGGTGATGTGCGGCATTTTCTCTGCCGGAATGTCGTTTGCGATGGATGCCGCGAAGCCGATGCATCAGGCCGCCGCGCAGTTGGGCATCGATCCGCTCTATGTCGCGCTGCCCAGCTATGTGGTGATTATGGGCGGCGGGGCGCTGGTCAATCTGGCGTTCTGTTTCTTCCGGCTGGCAACCCGACCCGAACTGTCAGTGCGCCGTGATTTCTCGGTGGCAAAACCCCTGCTGATGGCGAACGTGGCGTTTGCCGTCCTCGGCGGCACTATGTGGTATCTGCAATTCTTCTTTTACGCCTGGGGACATGCCCGAATTCCGGCGCAGTATGACTATGTGAGCTGGATGCTGCACATGAGCCTCTACGTGCTGTGTGGCGGTCTGGTCGGTTTGCTGATGAAAGAGTGGAAGTCAGCGGGTCGTCGGCCGGTTAGCGTTTTATCGATTGGTTGCGTGGTGATTATCATCGCCGCCAATATCGTTGGGCTGGGCATGGCAGCCTGAGTGGAAACTGCAGTGAAGCGCGAGCCTGCTGATGCAGGCTCGCGCTATTGTGATTCAAAATCCGCGTTTTTTAATGCGTGGCCGGGTGAAATGAAACGCTGACGCCAGGCGCTGGGCGTCAGGCCGGTATCGCGGGTAAACACCACCGAAAAGTAGTTACTGTCATCAAAGCCGCAGCGGGCCGCCACTTCACTAATCAGACAATCCTGGGTACGCAGCAGATACTTCGCCTGGCAGAGCTGCAGCTGGCGCAGATAATGGCTGATGGTCATACCGGTCTGCTGGCGAAACAGCTGCCTGAGCGCCCGCTCGTTAAGCTGGTTATGCTGGCAAAACTCGGCGAGGTCAAAAGGACGGGCAATCGCCCCCTGTAATGCGGACATCAGCAAATCTAACTGCTCACCTTCCGGCAGCGCCCACGGGCGATCGGCAGCATAGCCATGACGGCGCAGGATCAGCGCCAGCTGCAAAAACAGCGCCTCAGACAGCTGCACCGACAGGGAATCGCTTTTGCGGCTTTCGCGTTCCAGCTGACTAATCACGCCGCGCGCCAGCGCCATACCGCGCGTGGTCAGACGCCAGTAGCCGGGCGCATCGGCGCCCTGGGGTGGCAGCAGCTGATTCCAGTCCAGCCCAAGGGTGAAGCGGTCACGACAATAGAGGATATTATCCAGCACCAGGTCGTTGACGCTGTCGTAGCTGTGGCAGTCACTGTCGCGGATATAAAAAACGTCGCCACAGGTGATTAGCCAGGGACGATCGTTGAGGAGATGCAGACCGTTGCCGCGCCAGACAATGACGATTTCGCTAAACTCATGTTGGTGCGGCGGGAAAGAGGGTTGGGGCATCCGTTCGGCTACCGCCACCGGTAAGCTGGTGGCAGGAAAATAATCATCCCGGCTGAGTATCAACGCCATACTGTGCTCCTTTACAACATCTGCTGGCGCTCCGCTCGCGGTGCGCAGCCAAATTCGCGCCTGAACAGGGTGGAGAAGTGGTTACTGTCACCAAATCCACACTGAAAGGCGATATCGGTAATTCGCATATCACTGTGACGCAGCAAATGGCGCGCCTGCAATAACCGCAGCCGGTTGAGGTAACGCTGCGGCGTGCTGCCGGTTTGCTGCTTCATTTGTCGATGCAGCGTGCGCAACGACAGGGAAAAACGATCGGCCAGTTCATCCCAGACAATCTCATCACTGTAGTGATCGTTGAGCCAGTCGAGCAGCCGATGCAGACGTGCCTCCTGATCCTGGCTCTGTTCGTCACGACATGCTTCACGCAGCAGCACCAGCAGTTGCAGAAACAGCTGCTCCTGGCGTGCCTGCTTCTCCAGTGACCAGACCTCATCCTGCCGCATCTGCGTCGCCACACTCAGCGCCTGGGCCATCACTTTGTGATTAATACGCCAGTGCGAAGCATAGTGTCCATCCTTATCACAGGGCAGCAGCGCCTGCAGTCCGGAGAGAAAGCGAAACGCACCCGGACTGCGATACAGCACGTTGGTCAGGCAGAGGTTCTCGGTCTGCTCATACAGGTGTCGATCGTGATCGCGCACAAAGCAGACGCAGCCGGCGCACAGCGTTTGCGGCTGCCCGTTGAACACATGAATGCCTGACCCATGCTCTACCAGCACAATTTCATGAAAATCATGATGATGTTCCGGAAAAGCCTGCTGTGGAACACGCGGCTCAATGGCGATTGCATAATCGCCTTCCGGGAAAAAATCCGCACTGTGCAAAATGGTCATTATCGCCTCTCGCCACTGTTAACAAAACCGTAACGGAGTCTAATCAGCACAGGGTCACCTTACCTTGAATTTTCCGCTTATCTCAGCAGTAATCTTGCTGATTATTCAAGAAATCCTCAGCAGTTAACAAATTTGCGGCAGGGGTCACATCGCCTTAGCTCTCGTCTCTGTGATCTCTCTCACGAACTTCTTTGCAAGTCTGCCAGTGGCCTTCGCCCGCTGGCACTGTCGGGAAGGTGGCGACCCGGCAGGATTTCTACTCTGTGACCATCAAATCACAGGAAAAAATGCTGCCATGACCAAGCGAAATATTGTTGCTATCGATCTCGGCGCATCCAGCGGACGGGTGATGCTCGCACACTGGGATGCCGCTCAGCGCCACCTCAGCCTGCGCCAGGTGCGGCGTTTCGCGAATACCCGCCAGCGTCGTGCCGGCTATGACTGCTGGGATGTGGCGATGCTGGAGCAGGAGATCCGGGCCGGACTGGCGCAGCTGGATGAAGAGGGCGTAGTGCCGGACAGCATCGGCATTGATACCTGGGGCGTGGACATGGTGCTGCTGGATAGTGACGGCGAGCAGGTGGGTGAAGCGGTCAGCTACCGCGATGCCCGCACCCACGGTCTGATGGAGCAGGCGCAGCGCGATCTGAGCCACAGTGCAATCTATGCCCGCACCGGCATTCAGTTTCTGCCGTTTAACACGCTTTATCAGATGCGTGCGCTGCACCAGCAGCAGCCCGACTGGCAGGCCCGCGTCGCGCATGCGCTGATGATCCCGGACTATCTGCACTATCGCCTGACCGGCAATCTCAACTGGGAATACACCAACGCCACCACCACCCAGATGCTCAATATCGACAGCGGCGAATGGGATCGCGATCTGCTCAGCTGGGCCGGTGTCGATGCCGCCTGGTTCGGCCAGCCACAGCCGCCGGGTAATACCGTCGGCCACTGGCTAAACGCCCGCGGTGAGCGCATTCCGGTGATTGCCGTCGCCACCCACGATACCGCCAGCGCGGTACTGGCGACGCCGCTAATGCAGGACGATGCTGCCTATCTCAGTTCCGGCACCTGGTCATTAATGGGCTTTGAAAGCCTGCAACCATACGCGTCAGAGGCGGCACTGCGTGCCAATATCACCAATGAGGGCGGCGCGGAAGGCTACCGCGTACTGAAGAACATCATGGGATTATGGTTATTGCAGCGCGTCTGCGATGAACTTCATATCGACGATCTCAGCCCGCTGATTGCCGACACCGCCCGACAGCCCGCCTGCGTGTCATTGATCAGCCCGAACGATGCCCGCTTTATCAATCCGGACAGCATGGTCAATGAGATCCAGAATGCCTGTGCGGAGCAGGGTATGCCGGTGCCGCAGTCCGCCGCGACCCTGGCGCGCTGCATTTTTGACAGCCTGGCGCTGCTCTACCGCGAAGTCATCACGGAGCTGGCACAGCTGCGCGGCAAACCCTTCAGTCAGCTGCACGTTGTGGGCGGCGGCAGCCAGAATCATTTCCTTAATCAACTGTGCGCCGATGCCTGTCAGATTCCGGTGCTGGCCGGACCGATTGAAGCATCCACGCTGGGCAACGTAGGCTGTCAGCTGATCGCGCTCGGCGAGCTGACCGATGTAGCCGATTTCCGCTGCTGCGTGGTCAACAATTTCCCGCTCAAAAAATTTGAACCGCAAACAAACAGCGCTTTTGGTGCCAGTCAGGCACGCTTTGTGGCGCTGAGTCAACCCGCTAAGGAACTCGCTTATGACTAAGCAGATTGAACAGGCTTTTGAACTGGCTAAACAACGTTACGCCGACATCGGGGTTGATGTTGAACAGGCCATCCGCCAGCTGGATAGCATCCCGGTTTCCATGCACTGCTGGCAGGGCGATGATGTCCGGGGCTTCGAAAACCCGCAGGGCGAATTAACTGGCGGTATTCAGGCAACCGGCAACTATCCGGGACGCGCCCGAAACGCAGGCGAGTTGCGGGCCGATCTTGATAAAGCGATGTCACTGATTCCCGGCGCTAAACGCCTGAACCTGCACGCCATCTATCTGGAGAGCGACAAGCCGGTGGCGCGTGATGCGATTGAACCGGAACATTTCGCTAACTGGGTCAGCTGGGCCAAAGAGAACAAGCTGGGGCTGGACTTCAATCCGAGCTGCTTCTCTCATCCGCTGAGTGCCGACGGTTTTACGCTTTCCCATGCCGATAAAACCATTCGCCAGTTCTGGATCGACCACTGTAAAGCCAGCCGCCGGGTCTCCGCCTCATTTGGTGAGCAGCTGGGCACGCCTTCGGTCATGAACATCTGGGTACCGGATGGCATGAAAGATATCACCGTGGATCGTCTGGCCCCGCGTCAGCGTCTGATGAGCGCCCTGGATGAGATCATCTCAGAAAAACTCAACCCGCAGCACCATATCGACGCGGTAGAGAGCAAGCTGTTTGGCATTGGCGCTGAGAGCTACACCGTGGGCTCAAATGAGTTTTATCTCGGTTACGCCGCCAGCCGCCAGACGGCACTATGCCTGGATGCCGGTCACTTCCATCCGACCGAAGTGATCTCCGACAAAATCTCCGCCGCCATGCTTTATGTCCCGCGTCTGTTACTGCATGTCAGCCGTCCGGTGCGCTGGGACAGCGATCACGTGGTGCTGCTGGATGATGAAACGCAGGCGATCGCCAGCGAGATTGTCCGTCATCAGCTGTTTGACAAGGTACACATCGGTCTCGACTTCTTTGATGCCTCCATCAACCGCATCGCGGCCTGGGTTATCGGTACCCGCAACGCCAAAAAAGCGCTGCTGCGCGCCTTGCTGGAACCCACCGATCGTCTGCGCCAGGTGGAAGCTGACGGCGATTACACCGCCCGACTGGCGCTGCTGGAAGAGCAGAAGTCACTGCCGTGGCAGGCGGTATGGGAAGCCTGGTGCCTGCGTCACGATGTGCCCGCCGATGCCAGCTGGCTGAGCGATGTCCGTCACTATGAACAACAAATCTTGAGTCAACGTTAAGGATTCACTATGCAAAGCATTCTTTCTTCCTGGTTTGTTCAGGGAATGGTTAAAGCAACCAGCGATATGTGGCTGAAGGGCTGGGATGAGCGTAACGGCGGTAACGTCAGCCTGCGTCTGCTGGAGGAGGAGGTGAAACCTTTTGCTGCCGATTTCTATGCACAACCGCGCTGCATTGAACTGACACAACCCGCGCCCGCGCTGGCAAACTGCTGGTTTCTGGTGACCGGATCGGGCAAGTTCTTCCGTAACGTGCAGCTAGATCCCGCCGATTGTCTGGCGTTGCTGCAGGTGGATGACAAAGGACTCTCGTTCAAAATTCATTGGGGACTGTCGAATGGCGGCCTGCCAACGTCTGAACTGGCCTCCCATTTCCAGTCACATGGCGTGCGTAAAGCGGTCAGCAACGGCGCGGATCGCGTCATCATGCACTGCCACGCCACTAACTTCATGTCCCTGAGCTATGTGGTTGAACTCGATTCAGCCCGCTTTACCCGTCTGTTGTGGGAAGGCAGTACCGAATGTCTGGTGGTGTTCCCGGATGGCGTCGGCATCTTACCCTGGATGGTACCCGGCACCGACGGTATTGGCGCGGCCACCGCGGAACAGATGCAGTCGCACAGCCTGGTCATGTGGCCGTTCCACGGCATCTTTGGCAGCGGACCCACACTGGATGAAACCTTTGGTCTGATTGATACCGCGGAAAAATCCTCTGAAGTGATCGTTAAGGTGCTGTCGATGGGCGGGATGCGGCAGAGTATCACCACCGAACAACTGGTGGCGCTGGGCGAACGCTTCGGGGTGAATCCGTGGCAGGCGGCGCTGGACGTGGGGCCAGCCAATGCTTCGTAAAGCCTTTGTGATGCAGGTGAATGCTGACTGTCACGCAGAATATGAACGTCGTCATTCTCCCATCTGGCCAGAACTGGCCGAAACGCTGAAGGCGCATGGCGCGCACAACTATGCCATCTGGCTGGATGCGGATCGCAACCTGTTGTTCGCCAGCGTTGAGATCGAGTCAGAAGCGCGCTGGAATGCTGTTGCAGAGACGGAAGTGTGCCAGCGCTGGTGGGCATCGATGAAGGATCTGATGCCTTCTAATCAGGACAACAGTCCGATCAGCCAGCCTTTAAAACCGGTTTTCTTTCTCGACTGATCGCCTTCGGGTCACAGAAAGGCTATCGGCTTACCAACAATCAGGACGGTGTTATCACCGCCCTGATTTTTTTACGCTGATTTTACGCTTTGTGCTGACACAAGCCGGTCAGCGTCGGCCACATCGCCATCAACGTATCAATGATGTTGTCCAGATCGGCCCGCGGCGCACCTTCGCGCGCCCGAACAGACATCCCCTGCAGCATACAACCCAGATAGCGCGCGACCGCCGCAATATTTACCGATTCGCTCAGTTCGCCACGTTGCTGACGTCTCAGCAGAAAATGGCTCAGCGTACTCTCCTGTGACTGATGGTGCTGCTGTAACATCGTGGCGATCTCAGCTGAGGCCGCTGACAGGGTGGTCGACGTACAGATAAAGAAGCAGCCGCCGGGCGAATCGCGATCGGTGAAGCAGGCCGCCGTGGCACGAAAATAGCCTTCGATCGCCTGATCGACCGGCAACTCATCGTTACCCAGTGACGTATCACGCCAGGCGCTGAACTTCTCCACGTAGCGCTCCATGGCTGCCCGGAATAATCCCTCTTTATTAGCGAACTCAGCATAGAGCGTGGGCGCTTTTGCCCCGGTTGCCGCCACCAGATCGGCCAGCGACGTCCCCTCGTAACCGTGGGTCCAGAACAGGTTCAGCGCCTTATCGAGCGCAGCTTCACGGTCGAAAACTTTGGGACGACCGCGGCACTTCTTCACGTCGCATTCCTGAATCTGGCTCATAGATCCTCTCGGGTAGTGAAATACCCTATTAAATTACCGATCATTAATAAAATGTGCAAGGGCCGGTTCACGCAGCCGCAATACCCATTGCCATTTTGTGCGACGGCGCTCGCTTATCGCCCCTAAGGTTAAGTGAAAAAGGGGGCTGAAGCCCATAATCACGCCACTTCGCGAATAAAATAACGCTCATTAAATAAATATTGACGACCTGCCACAAAGGGTTCTATCATTTAGTTAATGATCGTTAATTAAATAGCGACACACATTTTCCACTACCGAATATGAAGAGAGAGAAACCCATGAAAAGCATCAAACTCAGCCTGGCCGCCATCGCACTGACTACTCTGACTTTTGGCGCATTCGCCGCTGAACAGGTCAGCAGTGACCCAATCAATCAGCAGCCTGTCGGCACTATTTCAGTCCAGGGCGGCAGCAACCTGCAGTCTGTTGAAGCGCAGTTAAATGCCAAAGCGGATGAAGCCGGTGCCAAATCGTTCCGCATCACCTCAACCAGTGGTCAGAACAAATTACACGGCACGGCTGTGATTTATCAGTAATTGATTGTTGAGAAGGGGTTCGTTATGAAAAGGTTAACTGTTATGGCGATGGCTGCGCTACTCAGCAGCCTCTCCTTTGCCAGCGTGGCGGCCCAGCAGGTGACACATTCACCGCTGGATCAGCAAAAAATCGGCGTCATCAGCGCGACAGGCAGCACTAACCTGACCTCGCTGGAACAACAACTGTCAGAAAAGGCCAGCGATGTCGGCGCAAAGTCTTTCCGCATCACTTCGACCTCTGGCAACAACAACCTGCATGGCACCGCAGTACTTTATAAGTAAGCTGAAACAGGCTTCAGATAAACCCTTATCTGAAGCCTTTTTTCTAGCCGTTGCTGCGTAATTGCGGGTAGCGGCGGAAAATATAGACGCACCAGAGCAGCGCCACCAGACCAATCATCCCACCGACATTGCCCACATCGGCCATCTTAAAGTGCAGGCTGACCTGATTCCCCAGCAACGCACCTGCGCCAATCCCGATATTGTAGATACCCGACATCAGCGACATCGCGACGTCGGTCGCGTCCGGTGCCAGCGACAATACCCGCACCTGCATCCCCAGGCCGATCATCATCATCGCCATCCCCCAGACAATGCACAGGATGGAGATCGCCGTGGGGCGAACCGCAGCGAAAATCAGCAGCCCCATGCAGAGCGTAATCAGCGCTATCGCGGCAATCAGCAGAGCGGAAGGGAATTTATTGCCCAGCGAACTGAACAACAGGCTACCGATAATGCCCGCTGAACCAAACATCAGCAGCAGCAGAGTGGTGAAGTTTTCGCCCGAATGCGCAACCGCCTGCATAAAG
>Ga0302349_1000805_pt1 | contig 31081 bp, 32 predicted proteins | sample PhyAR1_FD_202176 | JGI IMG/M metagenome (GOLD analysis project Ga0302349, IMG submission 202176) | Leaf surface microbial communities from alfalfa plants in UC Gill Tract Community Farm, Albany, California, United States - DLSL A.R1... | ecosystem: Host-associated > Plants > Phyllosphere >...
TCCTGTGGGAGCGTGCGGGGATCCGCTTCGCGCGCGGCACCGAGATCCCCTGGCGTTAACGACGCATCGCCCGCACCGTGAGCCGGTGCGGGCGATGCGTCGATGGGACGTTTACGCGTCGAGGCGGTACAGCCAGCCGTGGCGGTCTTCGCGGCGACCGTACTGGATGTCGGTCAGCTCCTCGCGCAGCGACAGTGCGAGCTCTCCGGTGGGCTGCTCGTCGTCGAAGCCCGCGGCCTTGAGCCGGCCGATGGGAGTGACGACCGCGGCCGTGCCGCAGGCGAAGACCTCGACGATGTCGCCGGACGCCACGCCCTCTCGCCACTCGGCGAGCGAGACGGGACGGCGCTCGACGGTGTGGCCGCGGTCCTCCGCGAGCTGGAGGAGCGAGTTGCGGGTCACGCCGTCGAGGATGTTGTCCGAGGCGGGCGTGACGAGCGTGCCGTCCTTCTTCACGAAGACGATGTTCATACCGCCGAGCTCTTCGACGTTGCCGTGGGCGTCGAGGAAGACCACCTGGTCGCAGCCCTGCTCGTACGCCTCCGACTGCGGGAGCAGGCTCGCGGCGTAGTTTCCGCCGGTCTTCGCCGCGCCCGTGCCGCCCTCGGCCGCGCGGGCGTAGGTTTCGCTCAGCCAGATCGACACGGGCGTGACGCCGCCCTTGAAGTAGGCTCCCGCGGGGCTGCCGATCACGTAGAAGTTGTACTTCTTCGCGGGGCGGACGCCGAGGAAGGCCTCCTTCGCGAACATGAACGGACGGAGGTAGAGCGTCTGGTCCGCGCCGGAGGGCACCCACTCCGCGTCGACCGCGATGAGCTCGCGGATCGCCTGAAGGAAGTACTCCTCCGGAATCTCCGGCATCGACAGGCGGCGCGCGCTGCGGTTGAAACGGCGCGCGTTCTGCTCGGGGCGGAACGTGTGGATCGATCCGTCGGCGTGACGGTACGCCTTCATGCCCTCGAAGATCTCCTGCGCGTAGTGCAGCACCGCGGCCGCCGGGTCGAGGGAGATCGGCCCGTACGGCTGGACGCAGGGGCGGTGCCATCCGCCCTTCTCCGACCAGCACAGGTCGACCATGTGGTCGGTGAAGATGGATCCGAAGCCCGGGTTCTCGAGCAGCTGCTCGCGCTCGGCGGGGCTCTTCGCGGCGAGGTTCTTCCGAACCAGGAACTGAAGCGAAGGGGTGTCAGGAGTGGTCATGCGTGTCTTTCCCGTCTGCGCCGTGTCTCTGCGCGAAAACTGTCGTCAAGCCGTCAGGCGAGCCGCGATGGCGTCGCCGATCTGTGCCGTGGTGCGGGGCTCATCGGTGCGCTCCGCGATGTCCTGCTCGATCGCGCGCGTCACGCGCTGCGCTTCGGCCGCGAGGCCGAGGTGGTCGAGGAGGAGAGCGACGGATCCGATGGCCGCGGTCGGGTCGGCCTTCTGCTGCCCGGCGATGTCCGGAGCCGAACCGTGCACAGGCTCGAACATCGAGGGGAACTCGCCCGAGGGGTTCAGGTTTCCCGATGCGGCGAGCCCGATTCCGCCGGTGATGGCGCCGGCGAGGTCGGTCAGAATGTCTCCGAAGAGGTTGTCGGTGACGATCACGTCGAAGCGGCTGGGGTTGTCCACCATGTGAATGGTCGCCGCATCGATGTGCATATAGTCTACGGCGACGTCCGGGTGCTTCTCACTCGTCTCGTCGAAGATGCGCTTCCACAGCTTGCCGGCGTTGACCAACACGTTCGTCTTGTGCACGAGCGTCAGCTTCTTGCGGCGCGTCTCGGCGAGCTCGAAGGCGTACTCCACGACGCGGCGCACGCCGTGGGCCGTGTTGACACCGAGCTCGTTCGCGATCTCGTGCTCCGTGCCCTGGCGGAGCACGCCGCCGTTGCCGACGTAGGAGCCCTCGGTGCCCTCGCGCACGACGACGAAGTCGACCTCACCGGGGTTCTTCAGCGGGCCGGGCACCGTCGGGTAGAGCTTCGACGGGCGCAGGTTCACGTAGTGGTCGAGCGAGAAACGCAGCTTCAACAGCAGGCCGCGCTCGATGTTCGCGTCGGCGAGACGCGGGTCGTTGGGCGTGCCGCCCACCGCGCCGAGGAGGATCGCGTCGTGTGCGGCGATTCCGGCGAGGTCGTCGTCCGTGAGCACGTCACCCGTGGCGAGGAAGCGGTCGGCGCCGAGCGAGAACCGCGTCTTGTCGAAGGTCACGTCCGAGTGCGCGGTGGCGGCGTCGAGCACCTTCTCGGCCTCCGCGATCACCTCCGGACCGATACCATCACCGGCGATCACGGCAAGCTTGACGACGCGCGACATTCAGACTCCTTGGGTATTGCGGGGATTTCAACGCTTTCGGCTGGATCCCAGCGTACTCGCCGCGACGACCGCCGCGATCACGAGCAGGCCCGTGCCGATGAGCGACGTCGCGGTCACTCCCCCGTCGAAGGCGGCCGCCGCGGCGCCCCGCAGCGCCTCACCGACGGATCCGCCGAGCTCCTCGGCGGCGTTCATCGCGCCCGCGAGCGTCTCCTGTGCGTGCTCCGCGAGAGAATCCGGTACGCCGCTCGGCACCGCGAGGGTCGCCCGGTACCAGGCGGTGAGGATCCCGCCGAGGATGGAGGTGCCGAGGACGGCCCCGAACTCGTACGCCGTCTCGCTGATCGCGCTCGCGGCGCCCGCCTTGTCGGCGGGGGCGGCCGAGATGATCAGCTCGCCGGAGACCGTCTGGGCGGCCGAGGTGCCCGCGCCCATGATGACGAAGGCGAGCACGAGCATCCAGACGTCGTGCGCGCCCGCGAAGGCCACGAGCACGAGCCCCGCGGCCCCGATCACGAGGCAGATCGGCACGACGACGGCCGCGGAGAACCGCGCCGCGAAGGGCGTCACGATGAAGCCCGCAAGGATCGACATCACGGCGCCGGGGATGAGCGCGAGCCCCGCGACCATCGGCGAAAGGCCCACGATCATCTGGAGATGCTGCGAGACGAAGTAGAGGAACCCGATGTAGGCCATGATGCAGCAGAGGTTCACGCCGAGCGAGCCCGAGAACTTCGAGCGCCGGAACAGCGCCATGTCGAGCATCGGATGAGGGATCCGGAGCTGCCGGCGCACGAAGAGCCAGCCGAAGAAGAGCCCCACGACGATCGCGACGAGCCCGGGCAGACCGGCGATCGCCAGTTCCTTGATTCCCCAGGCGAGCGGCGCGAGCGCGAGCATCGACAGCAGGATCCCCCAACCGTCGATCGGTCCCGGATTCGGGTCCCGGCTCTCGGAGACGAACACGGGCACACCCGCCAGCATCAGCGCGAGCACCGGGACGGCGAGCAGGAAGACGCTCTGCCACGGCAGGTGCTCCATCAGGAAACCGCCGATAACGGGCCCGAGGGCTCCGCCCGCGGAGAAGGCTCCCGCCCAGGCGGCCACGGCGACGCGCCGCTGATTGCGATTGCGGAACGTGGTGCGCAGCAGCGACATCGTCGACGGCATGAGGCTGGCGCCGAAGACACCCATCGCCGCGCGCGCCGCGATCAGCCACTCCGCCGTCGGGGCGAAGGCCGCGCCCACGGACACGAGCGTGAAGCCCACGGCGCCGAAGAGGAGGATCTTCCTGCGGCCGATGCGATCGCCGAAGGATCCGGCTGTGACGAGCAAGCCCGCCAGCACGAGCGAGTACGCGTCGATGATCCAGAGCTGCTCGGCGCTCGTCGGCTCGAGCTCGCGCGCGATCTCCGGCAGAGCAAAGTTGAGGATCGTGTTGTCGATCGAGACGAGCAGCACGGGGAGCATCAGCACGACGAGTGCGGCCCAGCCCCGCCACCCGGCGCGCGGCCCGTCTACATCGATAGCGTCTGTGTGTGTCATGGCTTCTTTCATGCGAAAACGGTGCGCCCCCTGCCGAGCGACAGGGGGCGCACCGCGGAAGACGTGGCTCTAGTCTTCGACGATCTCGATCTGTCGGATGATGCGGGCATCGATGGCCTCGCCGATGGCGGCGACGACCTCGTCCGGCACCCGCTTGTCGACCGTGATGACCGACAGGGCCTCGTCGCCGCTGCCGCGGGCGACCTGCAGGCCGTCGATGTTGATGTCCCCCGCGCCGAACTTGTCGGCGTAGACGGCGACGACGCCCGGGCGATCCTTGTAGACGATCACGATGTGGTGCTCGGCGAGCGGCGCATCGAGCTCGTAGCCGTTGATGCCCACGATCTTCGGCACCATGCGCGTACCCGCGAGCGTGCCGGCGATGCTCAGCACCGTGCCGTCGGCGAGCGTGCCCGTGAGGGTGGTGAGGTTGCGGAACTCGGGGCTGTCCTTCTCGACGTTCAACCGCGTCTCGATGCCGCGCTGCTCGGCGATCACCGGGGCGTTGACGTACGACACCTTCTCGCTGACGACGCTGCCGAGGATGCCCTTGAGGGCCGCCAGCTTGTAGACGGAGACGTCGTAGTCGGCGAGCTCGCCGCGCACGTCGATCTCGAGGCTGGTGAGCGGTCCGCGGGCGATGCCGCTGAACACCTGGCCGAGCTTCTCGACGAGCGAGATTCCGGGGCGCACGAACGGGTCGATCGCGCCACCGGCGACGTTTACCGCGTCCGGCACGAGGTCTCCCTCGAGCGCCAGCTTGACGGACTTCGCGACGGAGATGCCGGCCTTCTCCTGCGCCTCCTCCGTAGAGGCGCCGAGGTGCGGCGTCACGACGGCGTTCGGCTGGCGCGTGATGCTGTCGTCGGCCGGCGGCTCCTGCGTGAACACGTCGATGCCGGCGCCGGCGATTTCGCCGGCCTCGAGCGCGGCCGCGAGGGCCTGCTCGTCGATGAGTCCGCCGCGGGCGACGTTGACGACATACGCCGTCTTCTTCATCTTCTTCAGCTGCGCCTCGCCGATCATGCCCGTGGTCTCGGGCGTCTTCGGCATGTGGATCGTGAGGAAGTCGGCCTGCTCGACGAGCTCGTCGAGCGTGACGAGCTCGGCGCCCAGCTGCTGCGCGCGGGCGGCGGTGATGTAGGGGTCGAAGGCGATGATGCGCATGCCGAACGCCTGCATGCGGGCGGCGACGAGCGCGCCGATGCGGCCGAGACCGATCACGCCGAGAGTCTTCTCGAACAGCTCGGTGCCGGTGAAGGAGCTGCGCTTCCACGCGCCGCCGGATAGCGACGCGTTCGCCGCCGGAATGTGGCGCGCGAGGCTGATGATGTGACCGCACGTCAGTTCGGCGGCCGAGATGATGTTCGAGGTCGGCGCGTTGACGACCATGACGCCGGCCTGCGTGGCCGCCTTGATGTCGACGTTGTCGAGGCCGACGCCGGCGCGGGCGATGACCTTGAGGTTCGGCGCGTGCGAGATCGCCTCGGCGTCCATCTTCGTGGCAGAGCGGATGAGGACGGCGCTCGCCTCAGCCAGCGCGTCGAACAGCGCGGGGCGGTCGGTGCCATCGACCGAACGGACATCGAAATCGGGACCGAGGGCCTCGACCGTGGCGGGGGAAAGCTGCTCTGCGAGAAGAACGACGGGCTTCGACAAAGTGGATCCTTTGAGACGGCGCTGCGGTGGAACGGCAGTGCCTGCGGCGCCCGCCGTTGACGTCCAGCTTAGTCGCGCTCGGGGCGTGCCCCGAACACGGCTACTGCTGGATGACCTGCTGGGTGGTGGTGAACGCCTGCACGTCGAGCCAGAAAACGCTGGTCACGGCCAGGCCGACGAGAAGCAGGAGCGCGAGCTTCCAGAGCGCCTTGCCGCGCCCCATCACCATCGCAATCGCGAACGAGGCGACGGGCACCGCGATCGCCATGACGAGGGCGACCCAGGCCAGCGGCGTGAGGGCGAGGTCGACCCCCGTGAGCTGGCTCTGCACCGACAGCTCCTGCAGCGTCGTTACGAGGTACTGGACGCCGGCCCATACGGCGTAGGCGTAGAACAGGCCGAACAGTCCGGCCACGACGCCGATGAGCCAGGCCGGGGTCGACTTCTTTGCGGCGACATCGCTCATTGCCCGATCACCCCCACCATCACGAATGGCCAGGGGATCAGCACGAGCACACCGATGCCCAACCAGAGGAACCGCTGCCAGGCCTGCTTTCCGCGGGTGCCGAGGAGTGACACCAGGAACCAGATCGCCGGAGCGATGATCGCGAGGACCATCGTGCCCTGGAACATGACGTCCGCGACGGAGCCCGACAGACCCTCGATACGCCCCTTGAGGCGCAGCGCGCCGATCACCCACCCGGCGGTCCACAGCGCGTAGACGCCGCCGAGCACGCCATAGGCGACGAGCGCGACGTTGCCGATGCCGGCCGGCTCCTGTTCGTCGCGCGGCTCTTCGGGTACCGGATCCGGCTCCGGCGCGGTCACGGCCGCGGAGGACGCGACCGCGTCGGGGGTGACGCTCAGCGTCGGATCGTCGTCGCCGTCCCAGCGGAACGCGTCGTCCTCGTCGCGCGCGGCCATGGTCAGTCCTGCTCCGCCCGCTTGCGCCATCGGATGCCGGCGTTGATGAGGCCGTCGAGGTCGCCGTCGAAGACCTGGTCGGGCTGGTTCATCTCGAAGCCCGTGCGCAGGTCCTTGACGAGTTGCTGGCCGTAGAGGAAGTAGGAGCGGATCTGGTCGCCCCAGCTCGCGGTGATGTTGCCCGCGAGCTCTTTCTTCTTCGCCGCCTCCTGCTCACGCTGGAGCAGCAGCAGGCGGGTCTGCAGGAGGCGCATCGCGGCCGCGCGGTTCTGGATCTGCGACTTCTCGTTCTGCATCGAGATGACGATGCCGGTCGGGATGTGGGTCAGGCGCACGGCGGAGTCGGTCGTGTTGACCGACTGACCGCCCGGGCCGGACGACCGGAAGACGTCGACGCGGATGTCGCCCTCGGGGATGTCGACCTCGGTCGCCTCCTCCATCAGGGGAATGACCTCGACCGCGGCGAAGCTCGTCTGGCGCTTGTCTGCCGAACCGAACGGGCTGATGCGCGCCAGGCGGTGCGTGCCGGCCTCGACGGAGAGCACACCGTAGGCGTAGGGCGCGTCGACCTCGAAGGTCGCGGACTTGATGCCCGCTCCCTCGGCGTAGGAGGTGTCGAGCACCTTCGTCGGGTAACCGTTGCGCTCGGCCCAGCGGAGGTACATGCGCATGAGGATCTCGGCGAAGTCGGTGGCGTCATCGCCGCCCGCGCCGGATCGGATCGTGACGACGGCGGCGCGCTCGTCGTACTCGCCGTCGAGGAGCGTCTGCACCTCGAGGTCCTGGATCGTCTTCTCCAGCGCGGCGAGCTCGGCGCGCGCCTCGTTCGCCGTGTCCTCGTCTTCCATCTCGTTGGCGAGCTCGACCATCACCTCGAGGTCGTCGAGGCGGGTGCCCGCGCTCTCGACCTTTCGGATGGCGGCCTTGCGGTGGCTGAGAGCGCTCGTGACCTTCTGCGCGTTCTCCTGGTCGCTCCAGAGGTCGGGGTCGGCGGCGCGCTCCTCGAGAGCGGCGACCTCGGCCTTGAGCCCGTCGACGTTCACCACCTCGGCGATGTTGTCGAAGGTGGTGCGCAGGGCGTGGATTTCGGCGGAAAGATCGAGTTCTAGCATGGCAAGTGAAGCTTAGCGCGAACGGGCTGAGAGCGACGCCTGCCGTCCGACGATCCAGAGTGCGCGTGGCGGGACTTGAACCCGCACGACCGCAGTCACAGGAACCTAAATCCTGCGTGTCTACCAATTTCACCACACGCGCGCACCGTCCATTCTAGGGGGTCGCCCGTGGGCGTGCCCACACCGTGTCGCGGAGGCCCAGGCATACAGGCCCACGGCCATTACCCAGGTCACGGGCGGATTTTCTCCAATTGTGGATAACTTTCGCGGCGAGGTTGCGATTTCTGCGACGCTGTGGCCGTGAGTGCAGAGCAGCAATCGGTGATCGAGCGGGTGCGCGAGCGGATCCGCTCGGACCAAGCCGTGCTCGGCCGCCGCGAGGTCACCCGGGATGACGTCAGGCGCCTCGCCGTCGCCGAGATCACGCGCCACAACGATTACGCGCTCGCGCGCGGATCCCGCACGATCGACGATCTCGACCAGGCGGTGCAGTCGGTCGTCGCCTCGGTGGCCGGCTACGGGCCCCTGCAAGACCTGCTCGACGACCCCGAGATCGAGGAGATCTGGATCAACGGTCCGGAGAAGATCTTCGTCGCGCGCGGCGGAGTGTCGGAGCAGATCGGTCTCCGCCTCACCGACGAGCAGATCCGCGACACGGTCGAACGCATGCTGCACCAGACGGGTCGCCGCATCGACGTCAGCCAGCCCTTCGTCGACGCGTCGCTGCCCGACGGTTCCCGCCTCCACGTCGTGCTCGCCGGGATCGCGCGCGGGGCATGGTCGGTGAACATCCGCAAGTTCCTGCCCGGTTTCGGCAATCTCGACAGGCTCGTTGAGTACGGCTCCCTCCCCCGCGCCGAGGCCGATTCGCTCGCCGGCGCGATTCGCGAGGGGAAGTCGATCCTCGTGTCCGGCGCTACGCACGCCGGCAAGACGACCATGCTCGGCGCTCTCGTGTCGGAGAGTCTGCCCTCGCAACGGATCGTCACTGTCGAGGAGACCTTCGAGCTGTCGATCGCCGCGCACGACATCGTCGCCCTGCAGGGGCGTCAGCCGAGCCTCGAGGGCACCGGCGAGATCACCTTGCGCCGCCTCGTGAAGGAGGCACTGCGCATGCGCCCCGACCGCCTGGTCGTCGGAGAGGTGCGCGACGCCGAGGCGCTCGACCTGGTGCTCGCCCTGAACACGGGGTTGCCCGGCGCCGCCACGATCCACGCGAACTCCGCCGAGGACGCCCTCGTCAAGCTCTCCGCACTCCCCCTGCTGGCCGGCCGCAACATCGACCGCGAGTTCGTGCTGCCCGCCGTCCTGCGCTCGCTCGACCTGGTCGTGCACTGCGCGAGGCGGCCGGATGGGCACCGCTACGTCGCGGAGATCGCCGAGCCGACGCGACGCACCATCGACGGGATCCCCGAAACGCGCACGCTGTACCGCGCCGCCCCCGCGGATGCGCTTCCCCTGCGGCGATCGGAGCGCGTCGCATGAGCGTCGTTCTCGGCCTGCTGTTCGGGACGGGCGTGCTACTGGCGATCTCGCCATGGCTCTGGCCGAGCGTCGAACGCGCTGCCGGTCCCCGCGGTCCCGGCGCGCTCACGCGGCGAGCGCTCGAGATCCTCCAGCTCGCGGGATACTCCCATGTCGCGCCGCGGATCCTCGGGACCGGCATGGTCGCGGCGGCCCTCGTCGCTGCGGCGATCGCGTGGCTCGCGACGGACGTCGCGGTGCTGTCGCTGCTCGCGGCGGCGGCCGCCGCCGCGGCCCCGGTCGTGTGGTTGCGCTCCCGCGCCGCGAAGCTCGTACGACAGCGCCGAGCCTTATGGCCCGATGTCTGCGATCTGCTGGTGGGCTCGGTGCGCGCGGGCTTGTCTCTGCCCGACGCGATCGCTGTCCTCGGAGAGTCCGCGCCGCAGGCACTGCGACCGGCGTTTGCCCAGTTCGAGCGCGACATGCGCGTGACGGGGCATTTCGCGTCGAGCCTCGACCGGCTCAAGCACACGCTCGCCGATCCCATGGCCGACCGCATCATCGAGACCCTCCGCATGGCGCGCGAGGTGGGCGGGACGGAGCTCGTGCCCGTGCTGCGCGCGCTATCGGTCTCGATCCGCGCCGACGCGGCGCTGCGCGGCGAGGTCGAGTCGAAGCAGTCGTGGACGAAGGGTGCCGCCGTCCTCGGCGCCGTCGCTCCGTGGCTCGTCCTCGCGATCCTGTCGTTGCGCCCCGAGGCCGCCCGCGCCTACGCCTCGGCCGCCGGGGTGCTCCTGATTCTCGTCGGCGCCGGCGTTTCCCTGGTCTCCTATCGGATCATGCTGCGCGTCGGCCGACTCCCCGAGCCGCGGAGGTGGTTCGCGTGACGGACCTCACCGACATCGCGATCGCGATCGTCCTCGGCGGCGGCGCGGGCCTCGGGCTGTGGTCGATCGCGTCGGCCCTCCCGTCGTGGCGGGTCGCGTCGCTGACGGTCCGCATCGCGCCCTATGTGCGCGACGTCACCGATCCCGCCGGCACGTCACTGCCCGAGCGGCTGACGGATCCGACGCTCGCGGTCGCGCGCGGCGCGCGGGCTCTCTGGGCGCGCGCGCAGGCGCGGTTCGCCCGGCTCGCCGGCGGCGCCGAGTCGGTCGAGCTGCGGCTCGCGCAGGCGGGTCGGCCCGCGGGTGCCGCGGCGTTCCGTGGCAGCCAACTGGTGTGGGCGGTCGTCGGGTCCGCCGCGGGAGCGCTCCTGATCGTCGTCGCGGTGGCGAGCGGCCGATTCACCGCACCGGTCATCGCCCTCCCGGCGATCGGCTTCGTAGGCGGCCTCGTCCTCGCCGATCTCGCCCTCACCTCGCAGGCACGCGCGCGCGTCGCCCGGATCGAGGAGGAGCTGCCCACCGTGCTGGAGTTCCTGGCCCTGTGCCTCGCGGCCGGCGAGGGCATTCTCGGAAGCGTGCGGCGCGTCGCGGGCGTCGGATCCGGCGAACTCACCGCCGAACTTCGCGCCGTCACGGTCGAGGTCGACACGGGCGCCACGCTCACCGACGCGCTCACCGGCATGACCCGCCGGCTCCACGCGCCCGTCCTCACGCGGGCCATCGACCACACCGTCGCCGCGATCGAGCGGGGTTCGCCCCTCGCGGAGACGCTGCAGGCGCAGGCGGCCGACGCCAGGGACGACGCCAAGCGGCGCCTCATCGAGACGGCGGGTCGCAAGGAGATCTACATGATGATCCCGCTCGTGTTCGGCCTCCTGCCCCTGTCGATCCTGTTCGCCATCTTCCCCGGCATCTCCCTGATACAGACGGGCTTCTGAGCCCACACGAAAGGACGTCCCATGTTCACCCGCATCACCACAGCACTCTCCCGCCTCCGCACCGCCTGGGGCGCCATCGACCGCGAAGACGACGCCGATCGGGGCGACGTGCCCGGATGGGTCCTCGTGACATTAATGACGGCGACAATCGTCGTCGGCATCTGGCTGCTCGCCCGCCCGGCGCTCGAGCAACTCTTCGACCGCGCCATGGCGATCATCCCGAGCATGTGATGGCGCGGCTCGAGCCCCGTCCCGCCGACGGGGAACGCGGATCCGCGCCCGTCGAATTCATCCTCATCGGGGTGCTCCTCACCATGTTGACGCTCGGAGTCGTGCAGTTCGCGCTGGCGATGCACGTGCGCAACGTCGTGCAGGATGCGGCCGTCGATGCGGCGTTCTACGCCGCCCTCGCCGACACCTCGCCCGCCGAGGCCGAGGCCCGCGCCCGCGCGGCCGTCGAGCGCGGCGTCGGGCGCGACCTGATCTCCTTCGTCGCGATCGTGCCGGGCAGCTTGCGCGGCCTCGACACCGTCCGCGTGCACATCGCGGCAACGCTTCCGCTCGTCGGCTTCGTCGGGCCCGGACAAGGAACGCTGGTGACGGCAGATGCTCCCGTCGAACGCGTCGGCTGACGACCCCGAGCGCGGCAGCGCCACGATCGAGTTCCTCGTCGCGGGCATCCTGCTTCTCGTGCCGATCGTCTACCTCGTGATCGCGCTCGGAATGGTGCAAAACGCCTCGCTCGGGGCCGAGGCGACAGCGCGCTTCGTCGCCCGCTCGCTCGCGACCGGATCCGAGGTGCCGCCCGATGTGATTCGCGAGCTGGTCGCCTCGGGCTACGGCCTCGATCCCGCCGCTCTGCACCTGCGGGCTGAATGCCACCCCGCCACGGACGAATGCCCCGCGGCGGGCTCGACGATCGTCGTCACGGTCGAGGGAGCCGTCGCGCTCCCCCTGATGCCGGAGATCTTCGCGGAGAATCTCTCGGTGCCGGTGACGGGCACCGCGACCTACCGCGTCGAACGGCTCGCGCGATGACGCCGCTCGCCGACGACGAGAGCGGCAGCATCCTTCCGCTCATGGCGGGCTACCTCGCGCTCGCGCTCGCGGTGCTGCTGGTGTGCGTCAATGGCATCGATCTGCTCGTCGCACAGCGCCGCATCGATGCCCTCGCCGACGCCGCCGCCCTCGCCGCCTCCGACGGCTTCGAGATCATCCCGGTGCCGTCCGGAGTCGCTCTGGAGCTGGATCCGCAGATCGCGCGCGAGCAGGCGGCGGAGGTGCTGCGGGTCTCCCCCGGATCCGCGTGGCTCGTCGACGTGCAGCTCGCCGGCCCGACGACCGCTCGCGCGACCGTCTCGGATCTGTGGGAGCCGAAGCTCCTCGGCGTCATCGTGCCGCGCGGCGTCGTCCTGACCGCGGTCGGCACGAGCCGCGCCTCACTCGCGGGGTGAGGCGCCGACGAGGCTGAGGGAGATGGTGCCGGCCGCGATGTCGGCCGCGTCGACCCGCACCCGCACGATCGATCCGAGCTCGGGCTCGCCCGCGACGTCCGCCGTCACGAACGGGGTCGCGATCTGCACGCGGGTGCCGTTGCCGCCGCGCCGCGAGACGGCGACGGCGACGTACTCGCGTCCGATGCGGTGCGAGAGCACGGCCGCCTCCACGCGGGCGAGGCACCCGTTCTCCAGCCGGCTCGCGAGCTGACCGCTGCGCCCCATGATCTTCGGCAGCTGCGGCAGCGCCTCCCGCGCCCAGCCGGGGATGTCCGAACCGTTCGCCTCCGCCTCGCAGATCGCCAAGACGTACCGGTCGACGAGGCGCCGCAACGGCGCCGTCGCGTGCGAGTACGGCGCCGCGATCGCCGATTGCACGGCCTGCTTGGGCGGCGCACCGTCGAAGGCCTCGTAGCCCGCGCCGCGGAACAACGCGGTCGCCGCCTGCATCACGGCCGGCGTCGCGTGGTCGGCGGGATCCTGCTGGCGCAGGTAATCGCCGTAGCTGATGTCCGTGCGCCACGGCCGGTCGAGCAGCGCGACGCGACGGCGGAACTCGTCGACCGCCTCCTGGTCGGCGGGCGGCATGGTGCGCAGGATCCCCACCTTCGCGCGCAGCATCAGCTCGGCGGCTGCCATTCCCGTCATGAGCGAAATCTGCGCGTTGAAGTCTTCGGCCGGCAGCGTCGCCCGGGCGCGCAGTTCGAACTGGCCCCTGACCTCGACGATCTCCTCCTCCGGCATCCGCAGGCTCGCGCCTCCGCGCTCCGCTTCGAGCTCGATGCGCAGCGCGCCGATCTCGGCGAGCAGGCGCAGCCCGTCCGGTGCGGTGCCGGCATCGAGTTCGGCCTGCACCTCGGCGTAGGTCCAGCGCCTGCGCGAGCGCACCCACGCGCGCACGAGGCGCGTGTCCGCCACCCGGCCGTCGGATCCGAGCGCGAACCGCCACACATAGGCGCGTCGGCGCCGCTCGGGTAGCAGCGACGCCGCGTCGCCCGCGATCTGCTCGGGATGCAGGCCGGTCGACCCATCCGGCGCGTACAGCGTCTGTCCCCGTTCCCTCGTGGCGGCGTCGAGGGCGCCGCCCGGCACGACGAACGCCGCGAGGTCCGCGATCGCGTAATGCACGACGTATCCGTCGCCGTCGCGTTCGAGGTGCATCGCCTGGTCGAGGTCGCGCGAGCCCTCCGGGTCGATCGTGAGGAACGGAATGTACTCGAGGTCGGCACGCGCGTCGTCCGATCCGTCCACGGCGATGCCCGACATGATCACGCGCTCGGCCTCGGCGACCGCATCGGCGGGGTACTCGGCGGGAATCTGCAGTTCCGCCCGCAGCGCGGCGAAAGACTCCGCCAGGGCGCGACCGGACGATGACAGGCGGGCTTTTCTCGCGGTCATGCGCCTACCCTAGTGCGCTTCGCCCCCGGGGCCCGCCTTGCGGCCCCGCGTCATCAGGCGGTCACTCGTCGTTCACCCGTCTCGCGCGCGCCGGACACCCGGCGCGTATAGATTCCACCGGCACCCGTTATCCGGCGCGCGCCGGACCTCGAGAGGAATCCCATGTCTCATCTCCCCCGCCCCCTGCGTCTGTCCGCCGGCGTCGCCGTGATCGCGCTGGGCGCGTTCTCCCTCGCCGCCTGCGCGAGCGACGAACCCGCCGCCGACTCCGCGGCCGCCACCGCGACCTCGATCGCCGACTTCGGTTCCTTCGAGGATCTGGAGGCCGCGGCAAAGGAGGAGGGCGCCCTCAACGTCATCGCGCTTCCGCGCGACTGGGCGAACTACGGCGCGATCCTCGACCTGTTCGCGGAGCGCTATCCCGAGATCACGATCAACGAGGCCTCGCCCGACGTGTCGAGCGCCGAGGAGATCCAGGCGGCCGAGACCAACGCCGGCACCGACAAGGCGCCCGATGTGTTCGACCTGGGCCTCGCCGTCGCGCTGCAGAACCTCGATGCGTTCGCGCCCTACAAGGTCGAGGGCTTCGACGACATCCCCGAATCGCTGAAGGATCCCGAGGGCCGCTTCGTCGGCGACTACGGCGGCTACATGTCCGTCGGTGTCGACACCTCGAAGTTCCCGGCGCCGACGGAGCTCGCCGACCTCGCCGGTGCCGAGTACAAGGGCGCCGTGGCGATCAACGGCGACCCGACGCAGGCCGGCGCCGCCTTCGCCGCGGTGGGCCTCGCCTCGGTGCTGGGCGGTGGATCGCTCGACGACTTCCAGCCCGGCATCGACTTCTTCGGCGAGCTGAACGCCGCGGGCAACTTCCTCAAGGTCGACGTCACGCCGGCGACGGTCGCCTCCGGTGAGACGCCCGTGGTCTTCGACTGGGACTACCTCAACGCCTCCTACACGAGCGACAACCCCGACTGGCAGGTCGTGGTGTTCCCAGATCAGGGCTACGCGAGCTACTACAACCAGGCGATCAACGTCGACGCGCCGCACCCCGCTGCCGCGCGCCTCTGGCAGGAGTTCCTGTTCAGCGACGAGGTGCAGAACCTCTTCCTCGCGGGAGGCGCTCGGCCGGCCCGCATGGACGCGATGATCGACGCCGGGACCATCGATGAAGAGCTGGCCGCCGCGCTCCCCGAGGCCCCGGCGCAGACGCTCGTCCCGACGCAGGAGCAGAGCGACGCGGCCGGCGCGCTCCTGGGCGAGAAGTGGGCCTCGGCGGTCCAGTGACCCTCGCCGCAACCTCCGACGCCGGCGCCCCGCCCTCCGCGGGACGCCGGCGTCCGGCGCGCTCCTGGGCGTGGCTCGGCCTCGTCCCGTTCGCCACCTACGTGCTGGTCTTCCTCGCGCTGCCGACCGTGCTCGCCATCGCCTCCGGCTTCCTCGACGAGGGCGGCGCGTTCACGTGGTCGAACGTCGCCGCGCTCGGAGACCCCGCCGTGCTCACGGCCTTCGGCAACTCCGCCTGGCTCTCTGCCCTGACGGCGGTGGCGGGCGCCGTCATCGGGGCCCTCGTGTGCTACGCGATGCTCGGGCTCGACCCGGCGGGCGCGGTGCGCGCCACGGTCGACGCCGCTTCCGGTGTGCTCGCGCAGTTCGGCGGCGTGATGCTCGCCTTCGCCTTCATCGCCACGATGGGCGTGCAGGGGGTCGTGACGGTGTTCCTGCGCGAGGGGCTCGGCATCGACATCTACGAAAACGGCACGTGGCTGTACGACATGCCCGGGCTCGTGCTCCCGTACGTGTTCTTCCAGATCCCCCTCATGGTGATCACCTTCATGCCGTCGCTCGCGGCGTTGAAGCCGCAGTGGGCCGAGGCGAACCTCACGCTGGGCGGTACGCGGGCGGGCTTCTGGCTCCGCGTGGGCGTGCCCATCCTCGCGCCGTCGTTCCTCGCGGGCCTCCTCCTGCTGTTCGCGAACGGATTCTCGTCCTACGCAACGGCCGCGGCGCTCGCGAGCCAGGGATCCCAGATCGTGCCGCTGCAGATTCGCGCGGCGCTCACGAGCGAGACGGTGCTGGGCCGCGAGAACCTCGCCGGCGCCCTCGCGCTCGGAATGATCGCCGTCGTCGGGGTGGTCATGTGGCTGTACTCCCTGATCCAGCGCCGAGCGGCGAGGTGGCAGGCGTGAACCGCATCGCTCCCACCCGCGCTACGCGCTGGATCATCGGCATCCTCGTGGTCGCATTCTTCCTCGTCCCGCTGGCCTCGACGCTGCTCTACACCGTCCAGACGCCCGACGGGTCGACCACGCTCGCACGCTGGGCCGCCCTGGCGGATCCGTCGGCGAGCGCCGCCCTTCGGCCGATCTGGATCGGGCTCACGAACTCGCTCGTGCTCGCCCTCGTGACGGTCGTGATCGTGCTCCTCCTGCTCGCGCCCACGATGATCCTCGTCAACCTGCGCTTCCCCCGCCTGAAGCCGCTCTTCGAGTTCGTCGCGCTCCTGCCGATCTCCATCCCCGCGATTGTTCTGGTCGTAGGGCTCGCGCCGATCTACCTGCACATCGCGCGCTCGATCGGTACGGGCACCTGGACCCTCGCGTTCGCGTACGGCATCACCGTTCTACCGTTCGCCTATCGGTCGATCCAGGCCTCCATCGACGCGGCGGACCTGAAGACGCTCGCCGAGGCCGCGCGCTCGCTCGGCGCCGGTTGGCCCACGGTCGTGCTTCGCGTGCTCGCCCCGAATCTCCGCCAAGGGCTCCTGGCGGCTTCGCTGATCTCGATCGCGGTCGTCCTCGGCGAGTTCACGATCGCCTCGCTGCTGAACCGCGATGTCTTCCAGACGGCGATGCTCGTGGTGAGCAAGCGGGATCCATACCTTCCCGCGATCTTCACGCTGCTCGCGCTCGCCTTCTGCTTCGTCCTGCTCCTCATCGTCGGCCGCGTCGGGCGCGGCTCCCGAAAGGCCCAGCCATGAACCCCACTCCCCTGCCCCGAACGGCCGACAACGTGCTCCTCGCCGAGGCCGGAGACGGCACGCGCGTCGAGTTCCGCGGCATCGAGAAGAGCTACGGATCCGCGAAGGTGCTGCACGGGGTCGACCTCGATATCGCGCCCGGTGAGTTCGTCTCGCTGCTCGGCCCCTCGGGCTGTGGCAAGACGACCGCGCTGCGCGTGCTCGCGGGCCTCGAATCCTCCGATGGCGGCGCCGTGCTGCTCGGTGGCCGCGACGTGTCGCGGGTGCCGACGAACAAGCGCGACATCGGCATGGTCTTCCAGTCGTATTCGCTGTTCCCGCACCTCAGCGTCATCGAGAACACGGCATTCGGTCTGCGCCGCCGGGGCGTGCGGAAACCCGAGGCCCGCCGGCGCGCCGCCGATGCGCTCGCCCTTGTCGGCCTGGATCACCTCGCCGACCGATTTCCGCACCAGCTCTCGGGCGGCCAGCAGCAGCGGGTCGCCCTGGCCCGCGCGCTCGTTACCGAGCCGCGCGTGCTCCTGCTCGATGAGCCGCTCTCCGCCCTTGACGCGAAGGTGCGCGTGCAATTGCGCGACGAGATCCGCCGGATCCAGTTGCGTCTCGGCATCACGACGCTCTTCGTCACGCATGACCAGGAGGAGGCGCTCGCGGTCTCCGACCGGATCGCCGTCATGAATGCCGGCCGCATCGATCAGCTCGACACGCCGGAGAATCTCTACCTGCGTCCGGCGACCGCGCACGTGGCGTCGTTCGTCGGCCTGTCGAGCGTGGTGCGCGGCGAGGCAGCGGGCGACCACGTCACGGTGTGGGGAACCCGCGTCCCGCTGAACGCGGCGGCGCGCGGCGTCGTCGATGTGCACCTCCGCCCCGAGAACCTGCGCGTCGTCGGCGAGCAGGAGGCGGCCGTGGCGGGGACGGTCGAGGAGACCATCTTCCTCGGAAGTCTGCGCCGGTCGCTCGTGCGCACCGAGAGCGGCGACCTCGTGCACGTGCAGCACGATGCGGCGCACCGGCTGAGCTTCGGCGAGCGCGTCGATCCGCAACCCGTCGCCGCGCGCGAGGCGGACTGAGGCTTAGCTCGGCCCGAGCCCCGAGGGCTCGGGCCGAACCGGTCGCCGCTTCCCGTCAGAGAGCCGCGAGCAGGGGAACGAGCGCCTCGAGGGCCCGGGCCCGGTGCGAGACGGCGTTCTTCTCGGCGGCGGTGAGCTCGGCCGCCGACTTCTCGGATCCCTCCGGCACGAAGATCGGGTCGTAGCCGAAACCGCCGTCGCCGCGCGGCTCGCGCGCGATGCGGCCCGGCCAGATTCCCTCGACCGTGTGCTCCTCACCCGTCGGTGTCACGAGCGCGATCACCGAGGTGTAGTGCGCCGTGCGATCCTCGTCGCGGCTGAGGTCGGAGATCTGGTCGAGCAGCAGCTCGAGGTTCGCGGCGTCGTCCTTGCGGTGGCCGGCCCAGTACGCCGAGAAGACGCCCGGCGATCCACCGAGCACGTCGACGCAGACCCCCGAGTCATCGGCGAGGGCGACGAGCCCCGTGTGCCGCGCCGCCGTGCGCGCCTTGATGAGGGCGTTCGCCTGGAACGTCGTGCCGTCCTCGATCGGCTCGGGCCCGTCGTAGCCCACGACCTCGATATCGGGGCGCACCCGCGAGACGATCGCCTGGAGTTCTGCGATCTTGTGCGCGTTGTGCGTGGCGAGGACGATCTGCGTCATCGCGCGAGCGCCTCGCGCTGCAGCGCCGTCAGGTCGGCGCACCCCTTCGCCCCGAGCTCGAGCAGCTGGTCGAGCTCGGCCTTGTCGAAGGGGGCTCCTTCGGCCGTGCCCTGAACCTCGACGAACGCGCCGGATCCCGTCATGACGATGTTCATGTCGGTCTCGGCCCGCGAGTCTTCCACGTAGGGCAGGTCGAGCATGGGCGTCCCGCCGATGATGCCGACGGAGATCGCCGCGACCGAGTCGGTCAGGGGCTGCGCCTTCTTGGCGACGAAGCCGCGCTCGCGGCCCCACTCGATCGCGTCGGCGAGTGCGACGTACGCGCCCGTGATCGACGCCGTGCGCGTTCCACCGTCGGCCTGCAGGACGTCGCAGTCGATCACGAGGGTGTTCTCGCCGAGCGCCTTCGTGTCGACGACGGCGCGCAGGGCGCGCCCGATGAGGCGCGAGATCTCGTGGGTGCGACCGCCGACGCGGCCCTTGATGCTCTCGCGCTGCGAGCGCTCGTTCGTCGCCCGGGGCAGCATGGCGTACTCGGCGGTGACCCAGCCCTTGCCCTGCCCGGTCAGCCAGCGCGGCACGCCATTCGTGAAGCTGGCGGTGCAAAGCACCTTCGTGTCGCCGAAGCTGATGAGGGCGCTGCCCTCCGCCTGGCTGCTCCAGCCGCGTTCGATCGTCACGGGGCGAAGCTGGTCGAGGGCGCGTCCGTCGGCTCGAGTGGTCATCAGTACCTCTTTCGGGGCGATTAGGTGGGGGTTGAGGCTGCGGCCGCCGCGCGGAAGGCCGCGGCGCGGGCCTCGTAGTCGGCGAACTCGTCGAAACTGGGGGCTCCGGGCGACAGCAGGATCGTGTCGCCCTCGCCGGTCGCGGCCCGCGCGAGCTCGAGCGCGTCGGCGAAGTCGCGCGCCCGGCGGATCCGCCGGGCGCGGCCCTCGGCGTCCCGCGCGAATCGCGCTCCGGCGGGCCCCGTGCACACGACGGTGACGTCGTCGCGCCCGGCCAGCGCCTCGATGAGCGCGTCGAAGGGGAGATCGCGTTCCGCCCCGCCCATCACGAGGGCGGTGTGCGGCGCCGCGAGGCTCGTGAGCGCGGCCGCGACGGCCTGCGGCGCGGTCGCGAGGCTGTCGTCGATCCACACGCGCGAGTCGCCCGAGGGGACCCGCTCCAGTCGGTGCGCGAGCGGCGAGAAGCTCGCCAGGGCGGCGAGCGCGGCCTCGCGGTCGACGCCCCCGACGTAGGCGTCCACCGCGGCGAGCGCGAGGCTCGCGTTGACGATGTTGTGCGCGCCGACGAGCGCGATGCCGTCGAGCTCGAGTCTCGGGCCGCCGTCCCACTCGATCGCGTCCTCGCTCACGAGAATGCCGAGCTCGGCGGGCGTGACGATCTCGGCGTCCCCGGCGCGCTCCCGGACGCGGTCGGCCAGCTCGCCCGTGCGGGCGGGGAGCACGATCGTCTCGGGGCCGTGCGCGAAGAGATTGAGCTTGTCGGCGACGTAGCGGTCGTATCCACCGTGCCACGGGAGGTGCTCGGGGTAGAGCGACGTGAGCACGGCGACGCGCGGCGAGGCACTGAGTTCGGCCGCCTGGTAGCTGGAGATCTCGGTGACGGCGCAGTCGACGTCGTCGCCGACGCGGGGCCCCACAGGGATGCCGATGTTGCCGGCGAGTTCCGCCCGGCGGCCCGTGGCGCGCAGGATGTGATGCACGAGGGCCGAGGTGGTGCTCTTCCCCTTCGTGCCCGTGACGCCGATGACCTTGTCGCGGTTCTCGTTCAGCCACAGGTCGGTCAGGGAGGTGATCGCCGCGCCGCGTTCCGCGAGCGCGAGGTACTCGGCCGAGGTGTGCGGGATGCCCGGTGACTTGACGATCGCCTCGGCCCCGAGGAGGGCGGTCCAGGCGGCGTCGCCGCCGAGGACGCCCGCGGGCGGTTCGGCGGATCCGGTCACGACGATCGTCGAGCCGATTCCGCGCCCCGCGAGCTCGTCGTGAGCCGCACGGCCCTCTCGGCCCGCACCCCAGATGACCACGCGCCGTCCGGCGAGCTCGTCAAATCGCACGGGCGACCTCCTCGAGACGCGTCGAGAGGAAGTGCTCGTTCTCACGCCACGCGAAGACGCTCTCGCGCTCGACGGCGCTCGCGCCCACCGCCTGCACGGCCGGGTCCTGGAGGAAGGGGTGCCCGTCCCAGTCGTCGCGCTCGCGCATCAATTCGAGCGCGACGCGGCATTCGTCGGGCTCGCCGACGCACTCGAAGGGCTTGAACAGGCCATCGACCCCGAGCAACTCGAGATACCCCTCGCGCTGTTCCGGCTCCGCGAACAGGTCGCGTCCGCCGAAGATCGCCAGCAACTCCTCCCGCGGAAGGAAGGGGGCGAGGATCAGCGACACGAACCGGCACTTCGGGCATTCGCCGCACCAGCTCGCGTCGGACGCGGCGCTCATCGTGAAGGCACGGTTGCAGCTCGTGAAGACGCGGTGGTACGCCGTGTGGCGCGCGAAGGCGCGGGCGATGCGCAGCTCCGTGAGGGGACGCAGGAGGGAAACGTACTCGGGCGAGCCCTCGGGCACGCTCTCGCGGAGCAGCCGCTCGAAGAAGCTCGACTTCGACCACTGGTGATTGATGTCGTGCCCGGCCCAGCGCTGGTTGCCGTATGAGGCGCTCGCCTCGTTGCTGAACACGACCGTGTCGTGCCCGCCCGCGACGGCGGCGAGCAGCGCGATGATCGAGTTGATCGCCGTGACGGGAACATGCCCGTTCGGCGCGCCCTCCGCGTTGAGTTGCAGCAGCAGGGGGTCGATGCGGCGGGACGCCCGCTCGAGGGCGAGCCCGGCGACCTCCGCGGTGCGCTCGATGGGGCGGCGCGGGTTGATGCCGAAGGCGGTGGCGTCGATCCCGGCGGCCTTCAGCGCCTCGATCGAGACGATCGAGTCCTTGCCCCCGCCGACGGCGACGAGCGCGCGGCGCGGCGCGGCGCCCGCGGATCCGGAGGGCACCGCCGCGAGCGCGGGCGCATCGATCTCGGGCTCGAGGACCTCGGCGAGATCGTTCACGACGGCGAACTCCCCGAGCCCGCCGGCGATCAGCTCCGCGATGAAGCGCCGCTCCACCTCGGTGAGGCCGCTCGGCACCGCGAAGGGCACGGGCGCAAAGGCCTTGTAATAGCTGAGCGAGGCGGCGAGGCTCAGCAGGCGCACGAGACCCGCGACGACCGGCGTGTCCGGCAGCTCACCCGGGATCTCGATGCGCTCGGCGAAGACATAGGCATCGGCGTCGCCGGCCACCGCCGCGTATCGCAGGGTGAGCGCGTTCCCCGACCGTTGCGCCTCCCGACATTCGAAGCGGGTGATGCGCGGACGAGCCTCGGAAAACGCGAACTCCATAACGGTCAAATCTACACGCGGCGCCCGGGAGCCCGGCGAGAACGCCTTCGCCGTTAGAGTTACGTTCATGTCTTCCTCGACCGCGCTCCTCACGGATCGATACGAGCTCACGATGCTCGACGCAGCCCTCCGCGACGGCACCGCGCATCGCCAGTGCGTCTTCGAGCTCTTCGGCCGGAGGCTCTCCGGTGGCCGCCGCTTCGGCGTCGCCGCGGGCCAGGGCCGATTGCTCAGCCTCCTGCGCGAGTTCCGCTTCGGCGACGACGAGCTGCGCTTCCTGCGCGACGAGCGGGTCGTGAGCGCGGAGACGCTGGAGTATCTCGCGGGCTACCGTTTCCGCGGATCCATCGAGGGGTACCGCGAGGGCGAACTGTACTTTCCCGGTTCTCCCCTGTTGACCGTCACCGGCACCTTCGCCGACGCCGTCATCCTGGAGACCCTCGCGCTCAGCGTCATGAACTTCGATTCCGCGGTCGCGACGGCGGCGGCGCGCATGTCGATCGCGGCCGGCGACCGGCCGCTCGCCGAGATGGGTTCGCGCCGCGCGCACGAACAGGGGGCGATCGCCGCCGCCCGCGCCGCGTACATCACCGGCTTCGACGCGACGAGCAACCTCGAGGCCGGTCGGGCCTGGGGCGTGCCGACCATGGGAACGGCGGCCCACGCCTGGACGCTCCTGCACGACACCGAGGAAGACGCGTTCCGGGCGCAGCTCGAGTCGCTCGGCCCCGACACCACGCTCCTCGTCGACACCTACGACATCGCGGAGGGCGTGCGTCGGGCCGTGGCGCTCGGAGGTAAGCGCCTGGGCGGCGTGCGGATCGATTCCGGCGATCTGCCTCTCGTGGCGGCGGACGTCCGCGAGCAGCTCGACGCGCTCGGTAACACGGACACGAAGATCACCGTCACGAGCGACCTCGACGAGTACGCGATCGCCGCCCTCGCCGCCAGCCCCGTCGACTCGTACGGCGTCGGCACCTCGCTCGTCACGGGCTCCGGCTACCCGACGGCGGGCCTCGTGTACAAACTGGTCGCACGCCAGAGCGCCTCGGGCGAATGGATCCCGGTCGCGAAGAAGGCGCTCGACAAGGGCTCCACGGGCGGGGCGAAGCAGGCATTCCGCATCCTGCAGAACGGCGTCGCCGTCGAGGAGCACGTGCGGCTGGCCTCGAACGAGCCGGCCCCCGAAGGCTCCCGGTCCCTCGTCGTCCCCCTCATTGCGGAGGGCGAGATCGATGCGGCGCACGAGGGCCCCGAAGGCGTCCGCGCCGCGCGCGCACATCACATGACGGTGCGCCGCGAGCTGCCCGTGCGCGCCCTGGCGCTCAGCAAATCGGATCCCGCGATCCCGACCTCGCTCGTCTGAGCGCGACACGACGAAGGGCGGCCCGCGTCGATGCGGGCCGCCCTTCGTCGCCTCTTACTTCTTGAGGGACTCGTAGATCTCCTTGCAGGTGGGGCAGACCGGGAACTTCTCGGGGTCGCGTCCGGGCGTCCACTTCTTTCCGCAGAGCGCACGCACGGGCTTGCCCGTGATCGCGGACTCGACGATCTTGTCCTTCTGGACGTAGTGGCTGAAGCGCTCGTGATCGCCGGGCTCCTGCAGCTGCTCCTCGAGCAGTTCCTGCAGTTCGCGGTCGAGGACGGCGGTTCCGCCGGATCCGGGGGTATCGAGTGGGGTGCTCATGCCTACGAGTGTAAAGCGGATCGAGCGCGGGCGGGCCCTATGCCGCGCGTCCGACGTCGATGAGGCGGTGCCCCCGCTTCTCGAAAACGAGCGCCCCGATCGCGAGCCCCACGACGAAAACACCGACCCCCGTGCACGCGCCGATGAGGAGTGCCTCGTCGTCGCGCTCGGCGCCGCGAGCGATGGCGTCGTAGGCGGCGAGCATCGTCGGCGCACCGATCGCGAGCGTCGCGATCAGCACGAATCCCGGCGCGATCACGCCCAGGCCGCCGGACCTCTGCGGCTGGCGGAAGGGACTGTCTCCGGGACGGGCGACCGCGTACGGCGAGACGACGGAGAAGACGCTCGAGAGCCCGAAGCCGCCGAGGGTGAGCGCGAGGGCCACCCCGATGAGGGCGGGCAGGTGATCCCACGCGTCGGCGAAGCTCGCGGTCAGGGCGATCGTCGCCGCGAGCATCGGAACGGAGACGATCGCCGCGGGAACGAGCCGCCCGGCGCGGTCCGCCAAGCCCCTGACGCTCGAGACGAAGTGCACCCAGACGGCCTCGGAGTCGTAGGCGAGGTCGTTGTGCGCGATCCACCCGAGGAAGGCCGCGATGATCGGCAGGGGGATCAGCGCCACCGTCGCCGGGTCAACGCCCGCGACGATCAGCGGCAGGACGGGGGCAAGCCCCGCGAACGGGATCACGATGAGGTTCGACAGGTAACGCGCGTCGCTCGCCCAGTAGATGATGCTGCGCGCGGCGATCGCGCCCGTCGCGGTCCGCGGCAGCACACCGAGCCAGCCCAGCCGCGCCTCGCGGTGCGTGTCGACGAGGGGCAGCGTGCGGAACGCGTGCGCGCACACTCCCCACCATGCGCCGAAGAGCAGGATGACCCAGACCGCGGCGGCGGCGAGCGCGAGCGAGGACGGCAGCGAGCCGGTGATCGCCGCCGGGCCCGCACCGAAGGGCGTGAGGGCGAGGGAGCGTTCGAGCCACGTCGCGAGCACGGGGGCGCCCTCGCGCCACGAGGTGCCGACCGCGAACACGATAGCGGGCACGGCGATCGCGAGGATGGCGATGCCCGCGAGCGTGACGCCTTCCCTCGTGCGCCCGCCCGCGCGGATCCGGTCGCTGGCCGCGAAACCGAGGCGCGCGAGCATCGCGCAGGCGAACACGTGGGCCGCCACGCCGGCCGCCGCGATCCCGGCCGGTGTCCCGAGGTGCGCTCCCACGAACGCGGCCGCCGTATCCAGCGCGGCGAGCGCGAGCACGGGCGCGCTCGCGACGGACGCGAGGGCGGATCCGCTCGCATACGCCGCGGGGGCGAGCGGCAGGAGCGAGAAACATGCCGGATCGAGCGGATCCGAGCGAGTGGACGCGAACGGGGCGAGGAAGAACCCCGCCGAGACGACCGATCCGAGCACGACGATCGCGATCCGCGCCGATTCCCCCGGTAGCCCCGTCAGCGCGCGCACTCCCCAGATCAGTGCCGCGGTCGCGGCGATGATGGCCGCGAGCGCCAGCGCGGAGGCGAGGGGACGCCGCCGGAAGGAGCTGCCCGTCTCCGCCAGCCTCAGGCGGAGGATGTGTGCAACCACTCGAGGCGTCCCTTCTCCTCGCCGCCGCTGAGATCGATGAAGCGCTGCTCGAGCGACATCTCGCCGCGCACCTCATCGAGCGTGCCCTCGGCGAGCACCTGACCCGTCACGAGCACCGAGATCCGCGAGCACATCTGCTCGATCAGGCTCATGCTGTGGCCCGACAGGATGACCGTCCCGCCCTGGTCGACGAAGGTGCGCAGCACACCGAGGAGGCGCTGCGCGGAGACCGGGTCGACCGATTCGAAGGGCTCGTCGAGGACCAGGAGCCGCGGCGCATGGATCATGGCGCAGGCCAGCATGAGCTTCTTCGTCATGCCCGTCGAATAGTCGCTGACGGCGCGGCCGAGCGCCGGAACGAGATCGAAGGCGTCGGCGAGGTCGTCGGCGCGCTCCCGCACCTGCGCCGCCGGAAGACCGCGGAGGGATCCGATGTAGTGCAGGAGCTGCTTGCCCGTGAGCCGATCGAAGGTGCGCATCCGGTCCGGAAGGACGCCCATCAGCCGTTTCGCCGCGCGCGGATCGGCGCGCGCGTCCACGTCGAAGACGCGGATCTCGCCCCGATCGGCGCGGACGAGGCCGGCGATCATCGACAGCGTGGTGGTCTTTCCGGCACCGTTGGGCCCGACGAGGCCGTAGAACGAACCTGCCGGAACGCTCAGGTCGATGCCCGCGACCGCGGGCTCGCCTCGATAGGTTTTCACCACGCCGCGCAGCTCGAGCGCGTTCTCCCCCGCCGTGTCCGTCACCCGACCAATCTAACCATCCTGCCCGCCGCGCACCGGGCGCGCCAGACCGATTCCTCCGGATCAGCTTGGAAATCCACGCGTTCTTGTCCGGCGTTGGTATCTTGAAGGTAGATCGAGGATGACGTTCGGGTGAACACCGTGCCCATGGCACGCGTCCTCCGGGCCTGATCCTCCCTAGAACGAGGAGTATCCGCATGACCCTCCAGACCGTCATTCTCGCCGCCGGGATGGGCACTCGCCTCGGCCGCGAGCTCCCGAAGTCGCTCACGACTCTCGCCGACGGCCGCACCATCATGCAGCAGCAGCACGAGAACATCCGTGCCGCCTTCGGTTCCGACGCGAAGATCACGACGGTCGTGGGCTATCGCGCCGAGACGATCATCGATGCTTTCCCGAACGCGAACTACGTGCACAACGAGGCCTACGACGAGACCAACACCTCGAAGAGCCTCCTGCGCGCGCTCCTCGCGACGGGCCGCGGCGGTGTGCTCTGGATGAACGGCGACGTCGTCTTCGACCCGCGGATTCTCGGCCGCGCGGTCGCGCTCATCGAGCAGGACCAGTCGTTCGTGACGGTGAACACCGCCAAAGTCAGCGATGAAGAGGTCAAGTACACCCTGGACGCGAACGGCTTCGTCGCCGAACTGTCGAAGACCGTCGTGGGCGGCATCGGTGAGGCGGTGGGCATCAACTACGTGTCGAGCCGCGACAAGCGCGCACTGATCGCGCAGCTGCAGCGCGTCGACGAGCAGGACTACTTCGAGCGCGGTATCGAGCTCGCCATCGCCGAGAACGGAATGCGCGTCGCCGCGATGGACATCAGCGACCTGTACGCCGTCGAGGTCGATTTCGCCGAAGACCTCGAGCGCGCCAACGAGGTGCTCGCCTAAGCACGACCCTGAGGACCCCCGGCATTCGAACATCGATTCGAATGTCGGGGGTTTTTCCTATCGTCGAGGCATGAACATCGACGCTCTCCCCCTCATCCCCTCGCCGTGGCGGGTGCGCAGGTCCTTCCCGCATCCGGTCATAACCAACGTCTCCGACCATCCCCTCGCGCTCGCCCGGGCCATCATCCGGGTCGGCGACGACGTGCACACCGAGCGGTGGGGTCTCGTGCTGCCGGGCGATCAGAACGAGGTCTGTCTCTGCGGCCTCGAAACGCACGACATGTGCGTGACGATCAGCTGGCGCCCCTCTGGCGCCGAGGGCCGCGAGTTGCTTTGGCAGTTCGTCGCCTAGTAGACGGCGCGGTACGCGCGACGACGCGTCTTCGCCTGCGAGTACCCGTACGGTTCACGCCCGTGCGGCAGGTCATTGGGATCGAGTCCGGTCACGAGCTCCGCGACGTCGATCTCGAGAGCCGTCGCGATCTGGACGAGGGTCGCGATCGTCGGATTGCCGATTCCCCGCTCGATGCGCTGGAAGTTCGTCAGGTCCATGTCCGCGCATTCCGCGAGTACGCGCGCACTCACACCCGTCGACGCGCGAATCTTCTGGATGCGCCGCCCCACCTCGCGCGCGATCTCGGACTGTGTCTGGACCATCTCCCGATATTCACCGGAATCCGGTTCACACGCCCAAGCACGTACTCCCGGGTTTATGAACACGGGCATATATACCTCCGGATCCGCCGCGGGGCGGACGCCACCCTCAGCGGCGCTTCGGGATCCGGACGGCGGCGGTCGGGTTCGACGTCGCGATCACGTCGTCGAGCTCCGCGAGCACGTCCGCCGTGTAGCGCGGGATGTCGAGCCGCGAGGGCGGCACCTCGCAGTCGAGGAAGGCGCGCAGGCCCGCGGCGAGGGCGGCGTCGTCCTGTTCGACGATGTGAATCGTGCGCTCGGGCAGCGCGTCCTCCACCGACGCGAACCGCGTCGAGACGATCGGCATCCCGCAGAGCGCTGCTTCGAGGATCACCATGGGCTGTCCCTCGTAGCGGCTCGACATGACGAAGCAATCGGCCGCGTCCATGATCGCCCAGGGGTTGCGCTGCATGCCCGTGAGGAACGCGGCCCCTTCGAGGCCCAGCTCCACGATGAGTTCGCTCAGGTGCTCGCGCAGCGGCCCCTGGCCGACGATCAGGAGTCGCGCCTCGGGTCGTTCGCGAGACACGTCGGCGAAGGCGCGCAGCAGCCGTTCCTGGTTCTTCTCGGGCGAGAGCCTGCCGACGTTGACGAACCACTTCTGGTCCGGTGTGCGCCCGCAGAGCTCCTCGAGCCACGCGGGGCCCGCCTTTTCCTCCGCCGCGGATCCCAGCGCGGCTTCGCGGAGGAGAACCGCGCGCCCGGCCGCGACCACGTCGGCGTTCGGGAGATTCCGCACCGTCTTGAAGGTCTCCGGGCGGGCGAACGCCTCCAAACCCTGCCGATTGTGCGCCGTGAGCGTGGGCGACACCGAAACAAGGGCGTCGAAGTAGGGGTAGAGCTCGAAGACGAGGCTGAGATTGCGGTGCAGGGGCTTGCGCCCGCCGACGGTGCGGTCGCGGTCGCTCATCATCTCGTTGTGGAGCCAGATGGCGCGGCGCCGCGCGGGGGCGTGCAGCAGCAGGTTCGACCAGAACGCGCTGTATCCCGAGTAGTCGGCCACCCACTGGAACTTGGCGCCGCCGAACAGACGAATCCATTCGTCGGTCCAGAGCCGCGTGTGCCACCCACGCGAGGAGGGTCGGCGGGACTTGAGCCGGCGATTGTCGAGATAGCGCCGAACCTGCACCGCCTTCGAGGCGTTCATCTCCCCCATGCGGAACACCTGCCGCACCCGCGGGTCGATCCGCCGCTGGTTGGCTCGCTGCTGCTTTTTCCTCGACTGCGCGAGGAGCACGGTGACGTCGTACTTCTCGTGGTCGATGTTGTGCAGCAGATTCAGCGCGCTCATCGTGATGCCGTTGGACTTCATCCCGCCGAGATAGACCATGATCGGGGTGCGGCCATCGGTCGCGGCGCGGCGCACGCGGAATCCCTCGCGCTCGCCCCGGAACACGATCGCGATGACGCGCGACGTCGCATCGCCGTCATCGAAGGGGACGAATCGTTCCTGCCACGCGCCGTACTGGGGGTGCCTCTCGGACCCGTCCATGAGCTCACGGAGGGCGCGGGCCGTCTCGGCGGCGTCGCCGGAGACGGGCCCCGGAAGGTCGGACAGCGGCAGGTAGGTTCCCCGCGACTGCTCGTAGTCGTCGGCGTCGGGCGTGTAGAACGCGACCGGGCGCCCGGTGGCGAGGTAGTCGAAGAAGATCGACGAGTAGTCGGTGATGAGCCCGTCGGCGAGGCCGAGCAGGACGTTGGTCGGGATCGTGTTCGGCACGAGGTTCGGCATCCCGCCCTCCCGCGTACGGGCGATCGCGTGCACCGACTGATGCGTCTTCAGCAGGACGACGATGTCTCCGCCGAGCTCGCGGCCGAGCTGCTCCGTCCGCCGGGCGAGCTCGTCGAGGTCGGCGCCGGCGTGCGCGAAGTCCGTTCCGCGCCATGTCGGCGCGAAGAGCACGACACGACGACTGGCCGTGTCGATGCCCGCGGCGCGCAGCTGTTCTTCCGCCCGCTGCCTCGACTCCTCATCGACCCACTGGCGATCGATCCGGGGGTAGCCCTCTTCGATGATCTCGCCCGCGAAGACGTTGCGCAGCCGATACGCGTCCTCGTACATCGTCTCGGCCATGAAGGGGTTCGCGGCGAGCAGATAGTCGGCGTGCAGGAAGTTCCGCAGGGTGTTCGCCGACTGGCGTGCGCCGTCGGGCATGTCGAAGCCCATCTGCTTCAGGGGCGTGCCGTGCCAGGTGTTGAGGTACACCTGCCCCGGTCGCTTGCTGAAGTGCGGAGGGAATGTCGCGTTGTTGACGAGGTATCCCGCGGTCGCCACCGCGCGGTAGTAATCCGAGGTCCCGCGGCGCACCATGGACACGCGCGGATGTCCCGCGAACTCGTCTCGGAAGCGCGCGGCGGCCTCGTCGTCGTCGATGATCCACACGTGCTCGAAGTGCTGGAACTCGGCGTCGGCGAGGAGTCCCCGGAAGATCGCCTCCGGGTTGCACAGCATGCCATTGCCGCCGAACGACTCGTAACAGACGAGCTCCGCCCGCACGGGGCGGCTTCGGAAGTACGCTCGCCGCTCGGCGGCTCCGGCGCGCTTCAGCCGCGTGATCTGCTGACGGAACCCACGAAGACGAGACGAGAAACTCACCGCCATATTGTGTCAGCCGACACGCCTGGCAAGCCTGGGGAACGCGCAAAAATGCCTGACCGCGCGCGCTACCGTGCCGCAATCGTTACCCGCTATGCTGCTCCGCGCCGGTATCCAGCCCGCCTCCGAATTCCCATGGGATGATCGACGAATGCGTAACGATCCGAGTTCGACGCGTCCGCAGGCGGACCGCCGCGACGCCCCCGCGGTGCCTGCGGGATCCGGAGTGTCGTTCATCATGCCGGTGCTCAACGAGGTCGACTACCTCGAGGACGCCGTCGCGTCGACGCTGGCGCAGGAGGTCGACGGGCCGATCGAACTGGTCATCGCGCTCGCTCCCTCGGATGACGGCACGACCGAGCTCGCGCACCGGCTCGCCGCGCAGGACGACCGGATCACCGTCGTCGACAACCCTGCCGCGGACAACCCCGTGGGATTGAACCTCGCCATCCCCCACCATCGTGCGCGTCGACGCGCATTCGGAGCTCAGCCCGGGATATACCATGCGGGCGATCGAGACGCTGGACCGCACGCGGGCCGCCAATGTCGGCGGAACGATGCACGCCGAGGGGCGCACCCCCTTCCAGCGCGCCGTCGCCGCCGCCTACAACTCGAAGATCGGGCTGGGCGGCGGCGCCTATCACGGGTCCGGCGAAGAGTCGGAGGCCGAATCCGCGTACCTCGGCGTGATGCGCCGCGCCGCGATCGAGGAGGTCGGCCTGTTCGATGAGACGCTGCGTCGCGGATCAGACTGGGAGATGAACCTGCGTCTGCGGCAGGCGGGCTACCGGGTGATGTTCGACCCGAAGCTCTCGGTCGCCTACTGGCCCCGCGAGAGCTGGATCCAGCTGTACCGTCAGTTCCTCGCGACCGGGCGGTGGCGGGGCGAACTGGTGCGCCGTTACGGCTTCCGCAACTCGACGCGATACTTCGCCCCGCCGGCCCTCGTCGTGCTGCTCGGGGCGGCGGCGCTCGTCGCGAGCCTCCGCGTCGGCGGCGTCGTGCGCGGGGCGCTCGCGGCGGTGCTGAGCCTCGTCTTCGTTCCCGTCGCCCTCTACGCGCTCGTGATCGCCGGGTTCTCGGC
>Ga0302349_1000808_pt1 | contig 31020 bp, 28 predicted proteins | sample PhyAR1_FD_202176 | JGI IMG/M metagenome (GOLD analysis project Ga0302349, IMG submission 202176) | Leaf surface microbial communities from alfalfa plants in UC Gill Tract Community Farm, Albany, California, United States - DLSL A.R1... | ecosystem: Host-associated > Plants > Phyllosphere >...
GTCTGATAAATTGTTAAAGAGCAGTGAGTTAGGCGCTTTCGCTTGCTAACTCGAGGTGGCGTATATTACGCTTTCCTCTTTCAGAGTCAACCCTAATTTTCAGGATTTTTTCTCTGCGACCCCCGGAGACTCTGTGAAGTTGTTCACATGTTCCGTGTCGATGGAGGCGCATTATAGGGAGTTCCTCGCAGGCCGCAACAGGTATTTTCAGCAAAAACGATCGTTAGCTGCATTCCACAGCAAAACCCCGCTTTATACCCACTTGCACACAGTGTTATCCACAGATGCGATTTGTACGGAAAATTTACGAGCGCCACGCAAACGTTTTCGCTACAATTCCCCGCGACGAAACGATCCCCCTTTTTACGGGGGCGTTACCTGAATTTGTGCCTGTCCCTCCCTTTATAAGGCAGAAAACCGCGCTTTATAGAGAGAACGAGGTGGACATTCACGTAACGCTCTTTAATTGCGACTCAAAGCCAAGGGATAAAACCATGCAACAACCTCGTCCAATCCGCCGGGCTCTGCTCAGCGTGTCTGACAAAGCCGGTATCGTTGAATTCGCCGAAGCGCTTTCCCAGCGCGGCGTTGAACTGCTCTCCACCGGCGGCACCGCCCGCCTGCTGGCAGACACCGGTCTGCCCGTTACCGAAGTTTCCGACTACACCGGCTTCCCGGAGATGATGGACGGACGAGTTAAGACCCTGCACCCGAAAGTTCACGGCGGTATCCTCGGCCGCCGCGGCCAGGACGACACGGTCATGAATCAGCATGACATCCAGCCTATCGACATGGTGGTCGTCAATCTGTACCCGTTCGCCCAAACCGTGGCGCGCCCAGATTGCTCGCTGGAAGACGCGGTCGAAAATATCGATATCGGCGGCCCGACCATGGTGCGCTCCGCCGCCAAGAACCATAAAGACGTCGCCATCGTGGTGAAGAGCAGCGACTACGCCGCCATCATTACCGAGATGGACAACAACGACGGCTCGCTGCGCTATGCCACCCGCTTCGATCTCGCCATCAAGGCTTTCGAACACACCGCCGCCTACGACAGCATGATCGCCAACTACTTCGGCGCGCTGGTGCCGGCGTACCACGGCGAGACCGAACAGCCGTCCGGCCGCTTCCCTCGTACCCTGAACCTCAACTACATCAAGAAGCAGGATATGCGTTACGGTGAGAACAGCCACCAGCAAGCCGCCTTCTATATAGAAGAAGAGGTAAAGGAAGCGTCCGTCGCGACCGCCGAGCAGCTGCAGGGCAAAGCGCTGTCCTATAACAACATCGCCGATACCGACGCCGCGCTGGAATGCGTGAAAGAGTTTGCCGAACCGGCCTGCGTGATCGTCAAGCACGCCAACCCTTGCGGCGTGGCGATCGGCGACGACATCCTCGCCGCCTATGAGCGCGCTTACCAAACCGACCCGACTTCCGCCTTCGGCGGCATCATCGCCTTTAACCGCGAGCTGGACGCCGCCACCGCGCAGGCGATCATCAGCCGCCAGTTCGTGGAAGTGATCATCGCGCCAAACGTCACTCAGGAAGCGCGCTCCCTGCTGGCCGCCAAACAGAACGTGCGCGTGCTGGCCTGCGGCCAGTGGCAGCAACGCGTGGCGGGGCTGGACTTCAAGCGCGTCAACGGCGGGCTGCTGGTACAGGATCGCGATCTCGGCATGGTGACCGCCGCCGATCTGCGCGTGGTATCCGAGCGCCAACCGACCGAACAGGAACTGCGTGACGCGCTGTTCTGCTGGAAAGTGGCCAAGTTCGTGAAATCCAACGCCATCGTTTATGCACGTGACAACATGACCATCGGCATAGGCGCCGGCCAGATGAGCCGCGTTTATTCCGCCAAGATCGCCGGCATCAAAGCGAGCGACGAAGGGCTGGAAGTGAAAGGATCCGCCATGGCCTCCGACGCCTTCTTCCCGTTCCGTGACGGCATCGATGCCGCAGCTGCAGTCGGCATCACCTGCGTGATCCAGCCTGGCGGCTCGATCCGCGACGACGAAGTGATCGCCGCCGCCAACGAACACGGCATCGCGATGATCTTCACCGACATGCGTCATTTCCGCCATTAATTCCTTTTGCCGCGTGCGCTCCGGCGCACGCCATTCGTGGAGCCCCTGATGAACATTTTGATTATCGGCAACGGCGGGCGCGAACACGCGCTGGCCTGGAAAGCCGCCCAGTCTCCGCTGGCGGATAAAGTCTACGTTGCGCCGGGCAATGCCGGTACCGCGCTGGAAGCCAATCTGGAGAACGTGGCGATCGCCGCCACCGATATCCCCGCCCTGGTCGCTTTCGCCCAGAGCCATGACATCGGTCTGACCATCGTCGGGCCGGAAGCCCCGCTGGTGATTGGCGTGGTCGACGCCTTCCAGGCCGCCGGTCTGAAAATCTTCGGCCCGACGCAGGCCGCCGCGCAGCTCGAAGGCTCCAAAGCTTTCACTAAGGATTTCCTGGCGCGCCACCGCATCCCGACCGCCGAATATGAAAACTTCACCGACGTGGAGCCGGCGCTGGCCTACGTGCGCAGCAAAGGCGCGCCGATCGTCATCAAGGCCGATGGCCTGGCGGCCGGTAAAGGCGTGATCGTCGCGATGACGCTGCAGGAAGCGGAAGAGGCGGTGCGCGACATGTTGGCCGGCAACGCCTTCGGCGACGCCGGTCATCGCATCGTGGTGGAAGAGTTCCTTGACGGTGAAGAGGCCAGCTTCATCGTGATGGTCGACGGCGAGAACGTGGTGCCGATGGCCACCAGCCAGGACCACAAGCGCGTCGGCGACGGCGACACCGGCCCGAACACCGGCGGCATGGGCGCCTATTCTCCCGCACCGGTAGTGACCGACGAAATCCACCGGCGCGCCATGGACCAGGTGATCTGGCCGACGGTGCGCGGCATGGCGGCGGAAGGCAACACCTACGTCGGCTTCCTTTACGCCGGCCTGATGATCGCCGCCGACGGCCAGCCGAAGGTGATCGAATTCAACTGTCGTTTCGGCGATCCGGAAACCCAGCCGATCATGCTGCGCCTGCGTTCCGATCTGGTGGAACTGTGCCTGGCGGGAGCCGAAGGTCGCCTGAACGAGAAAACCTCCGACTGGGACGAGCGCCCCGCGCTCGGCGTGGTGCTGGCGGCCGGCGGTTATCCGGGTGACTATCGCAACGGCGAGGTGATCCAGGGGCTGCCGCAACAGGAAAGCGCCGACGGTAAGGTCTTCCATGCCGGCACGCGCCTGCAGGGCGATGACGTCGTCACCAGCGGCGGTCGCGTTCTGTGCGTGACGGCGCTGGGCGACACCGTGGCGCAGGCGCAACAACGCGCCTATCAGCTGGCGGAAGGCATCCAGTGGCCGGGCAGCTTCTGCCGCAAAGATATCGGTTATCGCGCGATTGCGCGCGGCAAGTGATTTGACCTGATAAGGTCATGACAAGAGGCTCCGCAGCGCGGGGCCTTTTTTATAGCTGGTCTTCTTTCGGTTCCCAGCTGCAGAAGTCGTCATTCGCCACCAGCAGCAGCTCGCTGCCTTCCGGCGCTTCCAACCAGGCGACGCTCACCGGCCGGCTGCTGCTGCGGGCGCGTTTTTCGATCCAGGCGATGGCGGAGGCATCCAACCCGGGTTTTAAGCGCTGCCCGTCGCAGGTTTGCACTTCGCCCTGCAACCAACGCCCCTGCAGCAATTTGACCTTGCCAGCGCGCAGCGCATTGCTGACTTCGAGGATACGTCGCGCCTGATATTGATACAGGGCGATTTCATCGCGGGTCAGCGGCTCGCGGCGTGTCGCCAGCTGGCGCTGCATAAAGCTCACCGTGCCGTCGTCGGCAAAGCGCAGTTGAATGGAATCTCGATCGCCGTCGGCGTCGTTGCGTTTGATTTGGCGCAGCACGTCGCCCTGATAGGTGTACAGCGTGGTGATGGTACCCGGTCCGCGGTAGGGACTGTAGACGCTGACCAGCACCTGCGGGCGATGTTGCTCATCGTCTTTACGCCACAGGCGTATCACGCCTTGATCGGCCACAAAGCCGCTGGCGGTAAAGCTGGGAATATCGGAATGGAAACTGCAGGCGCTCAGACCGAGGGCGATGCCGGCGGCCATGAGCACCCGACGAGTAAACAAAAGGGGCGCCATCGCCCCTCTGTTTAATCTTTTCACCGAGGCGCGGTCTTATTTAACAGCGTCTTTCAGTGCTTTGCCAGAAACGAACGCAGGCACGTTGGCTGCTGCGATTTTGATTTCTTTGCCAGTCTGTGGGTTGCGGCCAGTGCGCTCGCTACGATGGTTTACTTTGAAAGTACCGAAGCCAACCAATTGTACTGCATCACCTTCTTTCAGAGACTCAGTAATAGCAGCCAGGGTGGATTCCAGAGCCAGTTTAGCTTGTGCTTTGGAAAGGTCAGCCTTGTCCGCGATTACATCAATCAGTTGAGTCTTGTTCATAAGTTATCCTTACAGTGTGTTTATCGTTTGCAAAGCATCGAGTGCGACGGATATGCCGATTGACAGCACTCTCCTGCATACACGCACCGATAGCCACTTTTTTTACGCCCCCCAAATGTAGACCAGACAGGGTGCGGATGTGAAGCCTTAAGGCATGACAAATCAGGCGTTAAATCACGTTTTGTTGCCTTATTGCGCTAAATTTATCCCGATGTTGCTGACACCGGCCTCTCGCAGGTCGGATCGCAGCCCCTTGATCAGGTCTATATCGCGCTCTTCACAGGCGTCCAACAGGCGGAAAATTTCCCATTGAATGTCCCATTCTTCCTCTACCGCAGGCAAACTTCCCAACTCTTCGTCGGTCATTTCCCTACCGGCTTGAGTCATTTCCAACATCGCCACGGTGCGAATCGATGTTTCGCTGATGGCGATGGCGTGCTCCAGCGTCTCCCCGCCGAGCCGCGAATGGATCAGTTCCCCTAATGCGATACAGGCATCAATTGCCGGGTAAACGCCGTAAAGATCGTAATCTTCCGCCGACGGAATCGCCTCTTCCAACTTCTCGAGCTGGCTGTCGAAGTTGACCTTGGCGTCCTTCACCACCAGCGTTTCCCACACCAAATCCAGAATGCGGCGATAAATCGCCGGATCGCCGAACTCGGTCTGTTTGCAGAACATCTGGTAATTCGGGTACATACGCTCGCACAAACTGGCCATAAAGGTCAAATGTTGCCAAGCCTCGTGCCGTTCCAGACGTAAATGAATCGGGTTACGTAGCATGCTTTACTCTCTTACGCGTTATCTGCGGCGCAGTGTACCCGAAATCGCTCATGGCGACACCTCCGGATGCTGCTGCAACCAACGCTGAAACGCCGGACGGCGCGAAGCGATGGCGTCGGCCCAGCGGGTCGGCTCCGGCAAACGGTAGCCCGCCATACAGCGCTGCACCCACGCCAGCGCGCTGTCGGCGCCCACGCGGTGACCGGTAGAGATGAACAGCGGGTTGCAGCGCGCCTTACTGCGCCATACCCAGCCCAGCTGTTCCCCCTTATCTTCCAACGGTGCCAGCGCGCCGACGGCGGCCTCCAGCGGCGCGAATTTGCCGCACAGGCGCTTCTTGGCCACGCCGATGGTCGGTACATCGACCAGCAGGCCGAAATGGCTGGCGACGCCGAGGCGCCGCGGATGTGAAATGCCATGCCCATCGACGAAGATCAGCCCCGGCTTTTGCCGCAGCTGTGCCCAGGCGGCCAACAGCGCCGGGTATTCGCGAAACGACAGGAAGCCCGGGATATAAGGCATGACGGTGGCGATGCGCGCCACCTGATATTCCACCAGCTCCAGCGACGGATAGCGCAGTATGGCGATAGCGGCACGCGTCACCGCCCCCTCCTGCTCGAAGCCCACGTCGGCGCCGGCGATGAAGGCCGGCGGTTCAGCCGGCAGATCGTCGTAGCGAATGACTTCAGCAGCGCGCCGCAGCTGTTCGGCGCGCAGGGCCTGCATATCGGTCACATCGAATCCTTAAAGGTGGTATTTCGCCGACTGCGCGTGCACCGCCTCGACGAAGGCGCCGGCGTGCTCAGGCGGCACATCCTGGTGGATGCCGTGGCCCAGGTTGAACACATGACCGTTGCCGTGGCCAAAACCGGCCAGAATGGTCTCCACCTCTTCCGCGATGCGCGCCGGAGAAGCATAGAGCATCGACGGATCCATATTGCCCTGCAGCGCCACTTTGTCGCCCACGCGCCGACGCGCGTCGGCGATATCGGTGGTCCAGTCCAGCCCCAGCGCATCGCAGCCGGTAGCGGCCATCGCCTCCAGCCACTGCCCGCCGCCTTTGGTAAACAGCGTCACCGGCACGCGGCGGCCGTCATTTTCACGCAGCAGGCCATCGACGATCTTGTGCATGTAGTGCAACGAGAACTCGCGGTAATCGCGCCCGGTCAGCACCCCGCCCCAGGTGTCGAACACCATCACCGACTGCGCGCCGGCCTTGATTTGGGCGTTGAGGTACAGGATCACGCTGTCCGCCAGCTTGTCCAGCAACAGGTGCAGCGTGGCCGGTTCGGCATACATCATTTTTTTCAGCTTGGTGAAGGCCTTGCTGCTCCCGCCTTCAACCATATAGGTAGCCAGCGTCCACGGGCTGCCGGAGAAGCCGATCAGCGGCACTTCGCACTTCAGCTCGCGGCGGATGGTGCGCACCGCGTTCATCACATAGCCCAGCTCCACTTCCGGATCGAACGCCGGCAGTTTGTCGACGTCGGCACGGCAGGTGATAGGTGAGCTGAAACGCGGGCCTTCGCCGGCTTCAAAGTACAGGCCAAGCCCCATGGCGTCGGGAATGGTGAGAATGTCGGAGAACAGAATGGCGGCGTCCAGCGCATAGCGGCGCAGCGGCTGCAGCGTAACCTCACAGGCCAGCTCCGCGTTCTTGCACAGCGACATGAAATCACCGGCCTGGGCGCGGGTCGCCTTGTATTCCGGCAAATAACGACCGGCCTGGCGCATCATCCATACGGGGGTCACATCCACCGGCTGGCGCAACAGCGCGCGCAGGTAGCGATCGTTCTTCAACTCAGTCATTTATGGGGCTCCCTTAATAATCTGCCGGCCATTGTACATTATTCTTCCCGGCACAGCGCCACGGTGTCCTCAATCAACCGGCGCGCCACGGTGCCGGGCGGCGGCAACAGCGGCAGTTGGTCGTAGCGATACCAGCCTGCGTTGAGCAGCTCCTTGGGATCGTGACGAAGGTCGCCCTGATGGTAATCGGCCATAAAGGCCATCATCAGCGAGTGTGGGAACGGCCAGGGTTGTGAAGTGACGTAGCGCAGGTTCTTGATTTCGATATTGCTCTCTTCCATCACTTCGCGCGCCACCGCCTGCTCCAGCGTTTCGCCCACTTCGACGAAACCGGCCAGCACCGTGTGGATACCGCCGCGATGGCGCACGTGCTGTGCCAGCAGGATCTGATCGTCGCGCCGAATGGCGACGATCACGCAGGGCGCAATCTGCGGGTAGTATCGTTCTTTGCAGTGGCCGCAGAGGCAGGCGCTTTCGGTGCGGCTGAGATGCATCTCATGGCCGCAGTAGCCGCAATAGCGATGGGAGCGGTAGAAATCCGCCAGCTGCACGCCGCGCCCGGCAAGCTGGAACAGACCACGATCCTGATCCAACAGCTGACGCACCGATCCCATCTCCCGCGGCATCGCCTGGCGCACCAGCCAGACCGGCGCGCCCTCCCACTCACCGATGATGCGCGCCATGTGGCCCTGCAGCCCGAGGGCGGCGGCCGTCCCCGACGGCAATTCACCGTTCGGTAACCAAAGTTTGCTTTCATGGCTGACGATCCACCAGCCGTTTTCATTGCCCGTTAATGCAAGTTCCATATCGTTGTTGCACAACCTCAGCTTCACTGGCACTCTACAAATCGGCTTTGTTATATTTTAATAACTTACCGGTTACTTTTGTTACTTACACGGAGTCAAACATGCTCAACCGTTTGGAAAGGCTGACTCAGCGCGTTGGCGGTAGTAATGAATTAGTTGATCAATGGCTTCAGGCCCGCAAGCAGTTGCTGGTCGCCTACTGCACGCTGGTAGGCCTCAAACCGAATAAAGAAAAGCATACGCCGCTGAATGAAAAAGCGCTGGAGAACTTTTGCCATAACCTGGTGGATTACCTCTCAGCAGGGCATTTTCATATCTATGACAGAATTATCAAACAAGTGGAAGGCGCAGCCAGTCCGAAAATGTCGCTGGCGGTGAACATCTACCCCAAGCTATGGGCCAATACCGAACAGATCATGGCGTTCCACGATCGCTATACCGAAGTGGATATCGATCAGGAGGTCTGTCTGGAATTCCATCAGGCCTTGTCGGATATCGGCGAAACGCTGGCGGCGCGCTTTGCGCTGGAAGATAAGCTGATCCTGTTGGAAGCGGAGGCCGCGCAGCAACCGCTGCCGGACCAGGCGCTGGATCCGGCGCGTTAAAATTTTATAGTTTTTTTTCTTATCCCTCCTATACTGGGGGGCATCTTGTCGGAGTGCCTAGCGCCTGATTTGTTCATCGAATCAGCCAGGCTGAGACCGTTAATTCGGGATCCGCGGAACCTGATCGGGTTAATACCCGCGAAGGGAACAAGAGTAATCTATCGCCACAGGCACGGCCTTCCCCTTGCGGGCGCCCAGCCTTATCGGCCACCATCATTACTCCCTCCGAGCTCCAGACAAGCAACTTTCCCAACCCAACACACTGGTAGGAACTTGCTATGTCTAACGTTAATCCACCGCGCGCCCGTAAAGCGCAACGCGAAGCCGCCCAGCAGTTTATCGACACGCTGCAAGGCATGGCTTTCCCAAACTCACGCCGCATCTACCTGCAGGGCTCGCGCCGCGATATCCAGGTGCCGATGCGCGAAATTCAGCTCAGCCCGACCCTGGTCGGCGGCAGCAAAGATAGCCCGCAGTATGAACAGAACGAGGCGATCCCGGTATATGACACCGCGGGCCCGTACGGCGATCCACAGGCCGAGCTCGATGTGCACGCCGGCCTGGCCAAGCTGCGCGCCGGCTGGATCGACGCGCGCGGCGATACTGCGACCCTGAGCGGCGCCAGTTCCGGCTTCACCCAACAGCGTCTGGCGGACGAGGGGCTGGATCACCTGCGCTTCGAACATCTGCCGCTGCCGCGCAAGGCGTTGCCGGGCAAGTGCGTGACCCAACTGCACTATGCCCGCGCCGGCATCGTCACCCCGGAGATGGAGTTCATCGCCATCCGTGAAAACATGGGGCGCGAACGCATTCGCGGCGAGGTGCTGCGCCACCAGCATCCGGGCCAGGGCTGGGGCGCCAACCTGCCGGACAACATCACGCCGGAGTTCGTGCGCCAGGAAGTGGCCGCCGGCCGCGCCATCATTCCCGCCAACATCAATCACCCGGAGGCGGAGCCGATGATCATCGGCCGCAATTTCCTGGTGAAGGTGAACGCCAATATCGGCAACTCGGCGGTCACGTCGTCGATCGAAGAAGAGGTGGAGAAGCTGGTGTGGGCCACCCGCTGGGGCGCAGACACCGTGATGGATCTCTCCACCGGCCGCTACATTCACGAAACCCGCGAGTGGATCCTGCGCAACAGCCCGGTGCCCATCGGCACCGTGCCTATCTACCAGGCGCTGGAGAAGGTCAACGGCGTGGCGGAAAACCTCACCTGGGAGATGTTCCGCGATACGCTGCTGGAACAGGCTGAACAAGGGGTCGATTACTTCACCATCCACGCCGGCGTGCTGCTGCGCTACGTGCCGATGACCGCCAAACGCCTGACCGGCATCGTGTCGCGCGGCGGCTCGATCATGGCCAAATGGTGTCTGTCGCACCATCAGGAAAACTTCCTCTATCAGCACTTCCGTGAAATCTGCGAGATCTGCGCCGCCTACGACGTTTCGCTGTCGCTCGGCGATGGCCTGCGCCCCGGTTCGATTCAGGACGCCAACGACGAGGCCCAGTTCGCCGAGCTGCATACGCTGGGCGAGCTGACCAAAATCGCCTGGGAATACGACGTACAGGTGATGATTGAAGGCCCGGGCCACGTGCCGATGCAGATGATCCGCCGCAACATGACCGAAGAGCTGGAACATTGCCACGAAGCGCCGTTCTACACCCTTGGCCCGCTGACCACCGATATCGCCCCGGGCTATGACCATTTCACCTCCGGCATCGGCGCGGCGATGATTGGCTGGTTCGGCTGCGCCATGCTGTGTTACGTCACGCCGAAAGAGCACCTCGGCCTGCCGAATAAAGAGGACGTCAAACAGGGCCTGATCACCTACAAGATCGCCGCCCACGCCGCCGATCTGGCCAAAGGCCATCCGGGCGCGCAAATTCGCGATAACGCCATGTCCAAGGCGCGTTTCGAATTCCGCTGGGAAGATCAGTTCAATCTGGCGCTCGATCCGGCCACCGCGCGTGCCTATCACGACGAAACCCTGCCGCAGGAGTCCGGCAAGGTCGCCCACTTCTGCTCGATGTGCGGACCGAAATTCTGCTCGATGAAGATTTCACAAGAGGTGCGCGACTACGCCGCCGCCCAAGAGGCCGCCAAACCGATCGAGGTGCAGCTGACCGGCATGGAGAAAATGTCCGCCGAGTTCCGCGCCCGCGGCAGCGAGCTGTATCACAGCGCCGGCAACCTGCAGGAGGAGACGAGCAATGACTGATATCACGACGCCCTTCCCGGCGACGCCCCACAAACTGGGGCTTTACCCGGTCGTCGACAGCGTGGCGTGGATCGCTCGCCTGCTGGAGGCCGGCGTTACCACGATCCAGCTGCGCATCAAGGATCTGCCGGACGAGCAGGTCGAAGAGGATATCGCCGCCGCCATCACGCTGGGTCGGCGTTATCAGGCGCGGCTGTTCATCAACGATTACTGGCGGCTGGCGATCAAGCACGGCGCCTACGGCGTGCATCTGGGCCAGGAAGATCTCGATACCACCGATCTGGCGGCCATTCACCGCGCCGGGCTGCGGCTCGGCGTTTCCACCCATGACGATGCCGAGCTGGCGCGCGCGCTGGCGGTGAAACCCTCCTACATCGCGCTGGGGCACATCTTCCCCACCCAGACCAAAGACATGCCTTCGGCGCCGCAGGGGCTGGCGGAGTTAAAACGCCACATCGCCGGTTTGGCGGATTACCCGACGGTGGCGATCGGCGGGATCAGTATCGATCGCGTACCGGCGGTGCTGGCGTGCGGCGTCGGCAGCGTGGCGGTGGTCAGCGCCATCACCCAGGCGCCGGACTGGCGCGCGGCGACGGCCGAACTGCTGCGGCTGATCGAAGGTAAGGAGCCGAACGATGCTTAACGATCGGGAGTTCCTGCGCTACAGCCGCCAGCTGCTGCTGGAGGATGTCGGCCCGGAAGGTCAGGAAAAACTCAAGCGCGCCACGGTGCTGATCGTCGGCCTGGGGGGGCTGGGGTCCCCGGCTTCGCTGTATCTGGCCGCCGCCGGGGTCGGCACGCTGCTGCTGGCCGACGACGACACGTTGCACGTCACCAACCTGCAGCGGCAAATCCTGTACCGCAGCGCCGATACCGCCACCGGCAAAGCGGCGCTGGCGCAACGCCATCTGCAGGCGTTGAACCCGTTGGTGGAGTCCATCCCGCTGGCGCAGCGGCTGCAAGGGCAAGCGCTGCGCGACGCGGTCGCCCGCGCCGATCTGGTGCTGGACTGCTGCGACAACATGGCGACCCGCCATGAGGTCAACGCCGCCTGCATCGCCGCCGCCAAGCCGCTGATCAGCGGCAGCGCAGTGGGTTTCAGCGGCCAGCTGCTGGTGCTCGAGCCGCCCTATGCGCACGGCTGCTACGCCTGCCTGTACCCGGAGCAGGAAGAACCGCAGCGCAACTGCCGCACCGCCGGGGTGCTCGGCCCGGTGGTGGGCGTGATCGGCACTCTGCAAGCGCTGGAGGCCATCAAGATGCTGGCCGGCCTTCCTTCCTCCCTCAGCGGCAAGCTGCGGCTGTTCGACGGCAAGCAGCAGAGCTGGAGCACGCTGCAGCTGAGCCGGGCCCGCGCCTGCCCGGTCTGCGGAGGCGCCGCATGAAGATCCGTCTGAACGACCAACCGCTGGAGCTGGCACAGCCGCTCAGCGTCGCCGCCCTGCTGACCCAGCTGGAACGCCACCAGCCGGGCACCGCGCTGGCGATCAACCAAACCATCATCCCACGCGCCGACTGGGCCGACCATCAGGTGCAGGACGGTGACGACATTTTGCTGTTTCAAGCGATCGCCGGAGGCTGACATGCTGAAAATCGCCGATACCACTTTTACCTCGCGCCTGTTCACCGGCACCGGCAAGTTCGCCACCCCGGCGCTGATGTTGGAGGCGCTGGCGGCCTCCGGCTCACAGCTGGTGACCATGGCCATGAAGCGCGTCGATCTGCGCGGCGGCAACGACGCCATTTTGGCGCCGCTGCAACAGTTGGGCGTCAGGCTGTTGCCCAATACCTCCGGTGCCAAAACCGCCGCCGAAGCGGTGTTCGCCGCCCGACTGGCGCGCGAAGCGCTCGGCACCCACTGGGTGAAGCTGGAGATCCATCCCGATGTGAAATACCTGCTGCCGGATCCGATAGAAACGCTGAAGGCGGCGGAAACGCTGGTGAAAGACGGTTTTGTGGTGCTGCCCTACTGCGGCGCCGATCCGGTGCTGTGCAAACGGCTGGAAGAAGTGGGATGCGCGGCGGTGATGCCGCTCGGCGCCCCTATCGGCTCCAACCGCGGTCTGCGCACCCGTGACTTCCTCGAAATCATCATCGAGCAAGCCAAGGTGCCGGTGGTGGTAGACGCCGGCATAGGCGCGCCAAGCCACGCGCTGGAAGCGATGGAGCTGGGCGCCGACGCGGTGCTGGTGAATACCGCCATCGCCGTGGCGCGCGATCCGGTGCAGATGGCGCGGGCATTTCGCCTGGCGCTGGAGGCCGGCGAGCTGACACGCAGCGCCGGATTAGGCTCCAGCCAGCGCGGCGCGGTCGCGTCCAGCCCGCTGACCGCTTTCCTCAGCCAGCCAGAGGAGGCGCAGTGATGACCGACGATTTCAGTAGCCGCTGGCAACAGCTGGACTGGGACGACATTACGCTGCGCATCAACGGCAAAACGGCGCGCGACGTGGAACGCGCCTTGAACGCCGACAAGCTGACGCGCGACGACTTTATGGCGCTGATCTCCCCCGCGGCCGCGCCGTATCTGGAACCGTTGGCGCAACGCGCGCAGTTGCTGACCCGTCAGCGGTTCGGCAACGTCGTCAGCTTCTATGTGCCGCTGTACCTGTCCAACCTGTGCGCCAACGACTGCACCTACTGCGGCTTTTCGATGAGCAACCGCATCAAGCGCAAAACGCTGGATGCGGCGGAGATTGCGCGCGAGTGCGAAGCCATCAAGGCGCTGGGGTTCGAACATCTGTTGCTGGTCACCGGCGAACATCAGACCAAGGTCGGCATGGACTATTTCCGCCAGCACATTCCGGCGATCCGCCGCCACTTCAGCTCGCTGATGGTGGAAGTGCAGCCGCTGGCGCAGGAGGAATACGCCGAACTGAAAACGCTGGGCCTGGACGGCGTGCTGGTGTATCAGGAAACCTACCATCCGGCCACCTATCTGCAGCACCACCTGCGCGGCCAGAAACAGGATTTCCATTGGCGCCTGGCCACGCCGGATCGCCTGGGGCGCGCCGGGATCGACAAGATCGGCCTCGGCGCGTTAATCGGCCTGTCCCACAGCTGGCGAACCGACTGCTATCTGCTGGCGGAACACCTGTTCCACCTGCAGCAAACCTATTGGCAGAGCCGCTACTCGATCTCGTTCCCACGCCTGCGCCCCTGCGCCGGCGGCATTGAGCCCGCGTCTATCATGAGTGAGCCTCAGCTGGTGCAGCTGATCTGCGCCTTCCGGCTGTTCGCGCCGGACGTTGAGCTGTCGCTGTCTACCCGCGAGTCGCCGTACTTCCGCGATCATATGATCCCGGTGGCGATCAATAGCGTCAGCGCCGGATCCAAGACGCAACCCGGTGGCTATGCCGACGACGTACCGCCTGAGCTGGAACAGTTCGAGCCGCACGACGGCCGCACGCCGCAGCAGGTCGCCGAGGCCATCAGCAACGCCGGGCTGCAGCCGGTGTGGAAAGACTGGGACGATTATCTGGGACGCAGCGCGCAATAAGCGGCAACGTTTACCGCCGTGCGAAGAAAACGCTGGAGCGGTCGCGCAATGCCGAACGGTGGCGCTGGCGTCGGCAAACGCGCCAATTATAGTGACGTTGCCGACCGCCAAACCCGGTGTCGGCCGGGGCCGTTACCCTCTCGATGGCCCCGCCTTATCCAACCCCGGATCGCGCACAGACGCTCTTGCGCGACTCCGGGCTCCCTCGGGCCCCTGCCATCACGCAAAATGGCGTCATGCGTTTTGACAAAACAAACTGGTTTGACCACAGTTAAAATCTGACCACCTTACTGCTCTGACAATCCTGCGGAATACTGACCATGAACCTCTACCTGCGTTTGATCTGGATCTTGCTCTCTTCACTGTGGAAACCGCGCATGTCGATGGATGCGCTGACCAACCAACTGGCGACCCGCGTCTGGCTGAATGACATCGATATCAACTTGCACATGAACAATGGCCGCTATATGACGGTATGCGACCTGAACCGGGTCGATCTGTTTATTCGCACCGGCCTGCTGGCGCTAATGCTCAAACGACGCTGGTCACCGATCGTCAGTCAACATACGATGGACTATAAAAAAGCGCTGCGGCCGTTCCAACGCTATCGGGTCAGCATGACCATTACCCATTGGGACGAACGCTACTTCTATGCGACGCATACGTTCAGCATCGGCGAACGAATCGTCGCGCAGGGCACTTCACAAGCAGTGATTTTGGGGCAGGAAGGCGTGGTTACGCCCGAGGTGGTGGTAGAAAGCGTTCGACAATATCAGCAGGCCCGAACATGACAGCGAGCCATTTTCGAAAAAGTGCCGGTCATCTTCAGTACTGCCAATGGCCCTGGTGTTGGCCGTCGCGTTTTTTTGCCGCCTGCTCCCTGCTTACAGACAAGAGCAGGCGGTTTATTTTGTGAGACTGGCAACCCCCCCAGGACGCGAATCACACAGTATGTGCGCTAATTAACCATACAAACGATTAAATGTGAATGTCTTTTGAGTGTTTTTTTATTTGATATCGAGTGTATTCTGAGTTTACCAAGGAAAATCAAACTGATATCACCGCAACCTCCGGGGCATCATCTATAATCCAGCACGGGTCCTCGCGCAGATTTGCCACGCTCGCGGTCAACATCAAAAAAGCCAAGGTTGTCATGAAGAAAACGCCAAATTACATCGATGCAATCAGCGCGTTGCTCACTCTTAAAGGGGTTGGCGACAGAAAACATGCCTCCACGATGGCCAACATACTGAACCTTCAGTACAACAGCGCCAAGCAGAAGCTGGATGGTAAAAGGGGCATCACCCTCGACGAAGTCAGAAAGGTGTTTCAGTACTTCAACGAGCCATTCGCCGGCCAAAGAACGCATAACGGCGTTTTTATCATGAACAGCATTCACAAACGCTGTAAGGTTGAAGTCGACGAACACCCGGTGACACAGCTGGACGACGACGAAACCTACGCCTACAAAAAAGATGACCTTTTCATCATCAATACCAGCCGGGATACGCAGGCCGACGTACCGCTGTACAGAGTCAACAAGATAGACTTTCTGCCGGCGCCGCGCATCGCGATCCTGGACAACGACAGCGATATCCTCGAGCTGTTGAAGAAAATCGCCTGCCGCTACGGCATTGAGACCGAGACCTTTCAAACGGCGGATGCCATGCTGGCCGCACTTGAGCAACAGTCCTTTGAGGCGTTTATTCTGGACTGGCTGTTGGACTTCGGCGAAACCTCAGAACGCGTCGTGAAGAAAATAAAGGACACCCTCGATCCGCACGCGCGCATCATCATTCTGACCGGCCAGCTGAATCACTATGAGAAGAATATCGGCGATATGATCCTGCACTATGACGTGCACCTGGTGGAAAAACCGACCAAACCGCTGATTATCTCCTCACTGCTGCTGTCGAATTTATTCTTTAATTAGTTTGACCGGAATGCGGATGAAAAACGATGAGCCAACGCCTTCGGTGGATTTGACCCTGATGGCGCCTTTCAGCGTCGTCACATAATTCTTGATAATAGTCAGCCCCAGCCCCAGCCCCTGCCGCGTTTCCCTTTCTACTCCCTGATTGAACGCCTTGTACAACCGTTCCAGATTATTAACGTTAAATCCGATGCCGTTGTCTTTGACCCATAAATACAGATTGCCATGGCACACCTTCACGTTGAGGATGATCGCGCCGTGGTGAGTAAATTTGTCCGCGTTGCTGAGCAGATTGGCCAATATTCGGTAGAGCTTGTATTTGTCGGAGCAAATCAAACCAACATAGGATGAACGACGCACCACGATGCGATTACCGCGCCCGGCGCTGATACTGGTCATGGCATCGTCCACCACCTCATGCAGCCGAAAGGTGGAAATATTGACGTTAACCTCCCCCATTTCAAACCGCGAATAATCCATCACCTCACGCGTTTGTTCGGCGATCTTGTTGCCGTGGTAGGAGATCAGGCGGGCCTCCTTTTTGAGCTCTTCCTGCGCCAGCTCGTGCTCCATGATATCCGCGGCGATGACGATGGCCTGCGTCGAACCGGCGATTTCATGGTAGATGGATGAGATAAAGATGTTCTTGTTCTTGATGATCTCTTTTAACGAGAAGGCGTTTCTCACCACCAGGAACATCATCAGGAACACCAAAATCAGCGATAAGACGGCGAACATCTCGGCTTTTCTCGAATTATCCTGGATGATGCCTTTAACCTCGGTGAAGTTTTTAATTTGTATCCGATAAATAATCTCCTGGATATCGACCAACGTGCCCTCGATGTCATCCATATAAGCGAGGATATCCGCCTTGCTTTTCCGCCCTGCCAGCAAACCGACGGAAAGATCGCCCAGCGTTCGGTACTGTTGCTTCAGCAGAGCGACGTTCTTGATAAATTCGTCGTCGTAATAGAAAGAGTCGCTGAAGGTGGAGCGGCTCTCCAGGATTTGGATCTTCGAGTAAAATATTTTCTTTTTGATCAGGAAAGCGTCGTAGTCGTCGTTTTCACTGAGCAGCAGCGCAGTTTTGGTTCTTTCAAACGCCAGAAACAGGATCTCGGCCACCGAGTAGTTATCCAGATTGGGTTCGATCTGCTTATAGCGCTCTTTTACGCCACCGAAGTTAATGGCAATCAGCAAAATTAATAAGGAGAAGATGGCAACCAACGCGATAAGAGTACCGATCAGTTTCTTGCTCATCTCATTTAATCTCCAGCCGTTTGACTTGCCAGACGGTTTTCGCGTTCACGTCCAGGTTATTCAGCTCAGGGTATTGATCGCGCGGATAGATAATAGCGAACGGCCCCAGCTCCCCCACGTCGATCGGCTTACCGCCGCGCAGATAGGCGACAATCACGCGATATTTAATCATCTCGTCAATCGGCATCGAATAGGAATAGTCGTCCCACGCGAAGGCGCGCACCGACTTCCCTTGCAGATGGTACGCTTTCACCAGCTCCGAAAACTCAACGCCGGTGAATGCCTCTTCCGGGGTAAAATTGGTCGAGGTTTTAATCGTGTGCGACGGCATCGCCTCCAGCATCTGTCGGGTGACCTTGATCTTCTCGCCGTCCGCCGGCTTCAGGTAAAAAAAGTCAACGGCCGCGTACAGCGGCGCGCTGAACAGCGAAAGCAGCAGTAACGTCATCAATCCTTTGATTTTCATTATTCACCCTCTTTGCGTTTCACCAGCTCCGCCTGACCGAACTCATCCCGCCCGATCACATCCCAACCGTGATGTTGATAAAAACCTTCGGCTTTAGAGCCGGGATCGGTGGTTAAGTGAATGGCTTCGGCGCCGTGCTCAAACATCCAGGCAGTGACGCGCGCCAGCAAGGCAGAACCCATTCCCATTGATTGGTATTCCGGCTTCACGAACAGTCCGCCGATCAACGGTTCGGGGATGAACAACCCGAATCCAACGCCGGCATAGTCCTCGCCATACTTGCAGATCCAGCCACCGCCCTGGTTGATGTCTTCCAGCGCCTGCTTGCGCTGCAGATACTGGATCTGATGCGGATGCAGCAGGTTCTCTTCGACGGAAAAGCGGATCTCATACAGGTAAGGCAGGTGTTTCGCCGTCAGTTTTTCGAAGGTAATGAGGCTGTCCATGTTTCGTACTGTCCTTGGTTGTCAGGTAAAAAGCGCCGGTCAATTTCTGCTGTAACCATAGTAGCAAAGTTTGTCATAACCCGGCGCGAGGCGAAAAAAAACCGCCCCCGAGGGAGCGGTTTATCTGGCGATAGGCCCGGCGTAGCGGGCCCACGGCGCGGATGACGATTACTCGTCGTCGCTGCCGCCCAGACCTGCGTTGAGCAGTTCGGCCAGGTTCGCGGTCGCTTCTTCCGCGCTGACTTGCGGAACAACCGGCGCTTCGCCCTGAGCACGACGACGCATGCGATCCTGATGATAAGCGTAACCGGTACCGGCTGGGATCAGACGGCCCACGATGACGTTCTCTTTCAGGCCACGCAGTTCGTCGCGCTTGCCGGCTACGGCAGCTTCGGTCAGAACGCGCGTTGTTTCCTGGAACGATGCGGCGGAGATGAAGGACTCGGTCGCCAAGGAAGCCTTGGTGATACCCAGCAGATCGCGCGAGAAGGTTGCCGGGATCTTACCTTCAGCTTCCAGCTGACGGTTGGCAATCTTGACGCGAGACACTTCAGCCTGCTCGCCTTCCAGGAACTCGGAGCCACCAGCGCTAACGATAGTGCCTTTACGCAGCATCTGACGAACGATAACTTCGATGTGCTTATCGTTAATCTTAACGCCTTGCAGACGGTAAACTTCCTGCACTTCGTTGGTGATGTAGCGGGTAACCGCATGCACGCCACGCAGACGCAGAATGTCGTGCGGAGACTCTGGGCCGTCGGAGACGACGTCGCCACGTTCCACCACTTCGCCTTCGAACACGTTGAGCTGACGCCATTTCGGAATCATCTCTTCGTAAGCGTCGCTGCCGTCCAGCGGAGAAATCACCAGGCGACGTTTGCCTTTGGTCTCTTTACCGAACGAGATAATCCCGCTGATTTCAGCCAGGATTGCCGGCTCTTTCGGACGACGCGCTTCGAACAGGTCGGCAACGCGCGGCAGACCACCGGTAATATCCTTGGTACCGCCGGATTCCTGAGGAATACGCGCCAGGGTATCACCCGCACCGATCTGAATGCCGTCTTCCAGCTGAACGATCGCTTTGCCCGGCAGGAAGTATTGAGCAGGCATATCAGTACCTGGGATCAATACGTCTTCGCCCTTAGCGTCAACGATTTTCAGTGCCGGACGCAGGTCTTTACCGCTACCGGTACGCTCTGCGCTGTCCAGGACAACCAGAGAAGACAAACCGGTCAGTTCGTCGGTCTGACGAGTAATCGTCTGGCCGTCGACCATGTCGGCGAAGCGAATGAAGCCGCTGACTTCACTGATGACCGGCATGGTGTGCGGATCCCAGTTAGCAACGGTTTCGCCGCCGTTAACTTCTTCACCGTCGCCTTTGCCCATCACGGCGCCGTAAGGCACCTTGTAGCTTTCTTTGGTACGGCCGAATTCGTCGATCAGTTTCAGTTCGGTGTTACGCGAGGTGATCACCAGCTTGCCTGCGGCGTTCATAACGAACTTCGCGTTGCTCAGCTTGATGCTACCCTTGTTTTTCACCTGAATGCTGGATTCAGCAGCCGCACGAGATGCCGCACCACCGATGTGGAACGTACGCATCGTCAGCTGTGTACCCGGCTCACCGATGGACTGTGCCGCGATAACGCCGATGGCTTCACCTTTGTTGATGATGTGGCCACGTGCCAGGTCGCGACCGTAGCAGTTTGCACACACACCGAAGTCGGTTTCACAGCTCACCACGGAACGGACTTTAACGCTGTCGACAGAGTTCTCTTCCAACAGGTCACACGCCTTCTCGTTCAGCAGGGTGTTGCGCGGCACCAGAATGTCCGCCGTACCCGGCTTGAGGACGTCTTCTGCCGTCACACGGCCCAGAACGCGTTCACGCAGCGGCTCTTTCACGTCGCCACCTTCGATAACCGGAGTCATCAGGATGCCGTCGTGGGTGCCACAGTCGTCTTCGGTCACCACCAGGTCCTGCGCCACGTCAACCAGACGACGGGTCAGATAACCGGAGTTCGCGGTTTTCAGTGCGGTATCCGCCAGACCTTTACGAGCACCGTGAGTGGAGATGAAGTACTGGAGTACGTTCAGACCTTCACGGAAGTTCGCGGTGATTGGCGTTTCGATGATGGAGCCGTCCGGCTTCGCCATCAGACCACGCATACCGGCCAGCTGACGAATCTGAGCGGCGGAACCACGCGCACCGGAGTCGGCCATCATAAAGATGCTGTTGAAGGAAACTTGCTGTTCCACTTCGCCGTCACGGTTAACCACGTCTTCTACCGACAGGTTTTCCATCATCGCTTTCGCAACGCGTTCGTTCGCGGCAGCCCAGATATCGATCACTTTGTTGTAGCGTTCGCCGGCGGTCACCAGACCAGACTGGAACTGCTCCTGGATCTCGGCAACTTCGGTTTCCGCTTCTTCGATGATCTCCGCCTTCTTGGCCGGGATAACCATGTCGTCGATACCTACGGAAGCGCCGGAACGGGCTGCGTAAGCAAAGCCGGTGTACATGATCTGGTCAGCAAAGATAACGGTCGGCTTCAGGCCCAGGATGCGGTAACAGGTGTTCAGCATCTTGGAGATCGCTTTCTTGCCCAAAGGCTGGTTAACGATCGCGTACGGCAGACCTTTCGGTACGATCATCCACAGGATGGCGCGGCCGATGGTGGTGTCGATGATGCTGGTCTGAGAGGTCCACTCGCCTTCGGCGTTCTTGACGTCTTCGGTGATACGCACTTTAACGCGCGCATGCAGCGACGCCAGGCCGGCGCGGTAAACACGCTCAGCTTCTTTGGAACCGTTCAGCACCATGCCTTCGCCTTTGGCGTTAACACAGTCGCGGGTCATGTAGTACAGACCCAGTACAACGTCCTGAGAAGGAACGATGATTGGCTCGCCGTTCGCTGGGGACAGGATGTTGTTGGTGGACATCATCAGCGCACGCGCTTCCAGCTGGGCTTCCAGCGTCAGCGGTACGTGAACGGCCATCTGGTCACCATCGAAGTCGGCGTTATATGCCGCACAAACCAGCGGGTGCAGCTGGATCGCTTTACCTTCGATCAGAACCGGTTCAAACGCCTGGATACCCAAACGGTGCAGGGTTGGTGCACGGTTCAGCAGTACCGGGTGTTCGCGAATCACTTCGTCCAGGATATCCCAAACGACGGCTTCTTCACGCTCAACCATTTTCTTGGCGGCTTTGATGGTGGTGGCCAGGCCACGCAGCTCCAATTTGCCGTAGATGAACGGTTTGAACAGCTCCAACGCCATCTTCTTAGGCAGACCGCACTGATGCAGACGCAGGTATGGACCTACGGTGATAACGGAACGGCCTGAGTAGTCAACGCGTTTACCGAGCAGGTTCTGACGGAAACGACCCTGCTTACCTTTGATCATGTCGGCCAAAGATTTCAGAGGGCGTTTGTTGGAACCGGTGATCGCACGACCGCGACGGCCGTTATCCAGCAGGGCGTCTACCGCTTCTTGCAGCATACGCTTTTCGTTGCGCACGATGATGTCCGGCGCAGCCAGATCCAGCAGGCGTTTCAGACGGTTGTTACGGTTGATCACGCGGCGATACAGATCGTTCAGATCCGACGTCGCGAAACGACCGCCATCCAGCGGAACCAGCGGGCGCAGATCCGGCGGCAGTACCGGCAGCACGGTCAGGATCATCCACTCCGGCTTGTTACCGGACTGTACGAACGCTTCCAGCAGCTTGATACGCTTGGTCAGTTTCTTGCGCTTGGTTTCGGAGTTGGTTTCGTTCAACTCTTCACGCAGCTGCTCGCACTCGGCTTCCAGATCCATGTTTTTCAACAGGGCCTGAATGGCTTCCGCACCCATCTTGGCGTCGAATTCGTCACCGAACTCTTCCAGCGCGTCCAGATACTGCTCTTCGGTCAGGATCTGACGACGCTCGAGGTTGGTCATACCGCCTTCGACCACCACATAGGATTCGAAGTACAGTACGCGTTCGATGTCACGCAGCGGCATATCCAGCAGCAAACCGATGCGGGATGGCAGCGATTTCAGGAACCAGATGTGCGCAGTCGGGGAAGCCAGCTCGATGTGGCCCATGCGCTCACGACGCACTTTGGTCTGGGTCACTTCAACGCCGCACTTCTCACAGATCACGCCGCGGTGTTTCAAGCGCTTGTACTTACCGCACAGGCACTCGTAATCTTTTACCGGCCCGAAGATACGGGCGCAGAAAAGGCCGTCACGCTCTGGTTTGAACGTACGGTAGTTAATGGTTTCCGGCTTCTTAACTTCACCGAACGACCACGAACGGATCATGTCTGGCGAGGCCAGAGCAATCTTGATCGCATCAAACTCTTCGGTCTTAGTTTGCGCTTTCAGAAACTTCAATAAGTCTTTCACGGATTGGCTCCTGTCGGAGTTAAACCTGTTGGGCACCCACAACCGCAGTAGGTACCCGTGTGACCTGAACAACCACCCTCAGGCTCCCTTAGGCGGGGAGCCTGAGCCGGAATGACGATTACTCGTCTTCCAGTTCGATGTTGATGCCGAGCGAGCGGATTTCTTTCAACAGTACGTTGAAGGATTCCGGCATGCCTGGCTCCATCCGGTGATCGCCATCCACGATGTTTTTGTACATCTTGGTACGGCCGTTAACGTCATCCGACTTAACGGTGAGCATTTCCTGCAGGGTATAAGCCGCGCCGTATGCTTCCAGTGCCCACACTTCCATCTCACCGAAGCGTTGACCACCGAACTGCGCTTTACCACCCAGAGGCTGCTGAGTAACCAAGCTGTAAGAACCGGTTGAACGGGCGTGCATTTTATCGTCAACCAAGTGGTTCAGTTTCAGCATGTACATATAGCCGACAGTAACCTGGCGCTCGAATTGCTCACCGGTACGGCCATCGAACAGCGTGATCTGACCGGAGGTCGGGATACCGCCCATTTCCAGCAGCTTCTTGATTTCAGTCTCTTTCGCACCGTCAAACACCGGCGTTGCGATCGGCATACCTTTTTTCAGGTTCTCTGCCAGACGCAGCACTTCGTCGTCGCTGAAGGTGTTCAGGTCAACTTTCTGGCAAACGTCGTCGCCCAGATCGTAGGCCTTCTGGATGAACTCACGCAGCTTGGCCACTTCCTGCTGCTGCTTCAGCATCTGGTTGATCTTCTCACCGATGCCTTTCGCAGCCATACCCAGGTGGGTTTCCAGGATCTGACCGATGTTCATACGTGATGGTACGCCCAGCGGGTTCAGTACGATGTCTACCGGCGTGCCGTTTTCATCGTAAGGCATATCTTCGATCGGGTTGATCTTGGAGATAACACCCTTGTTACCGTGGCGGCCCGCCATCTTGTCACCCGGTTGGATCTGACGTTTAACGGCCAGATAAACCTTGACGATTTTCAGTACGCCCGGCGCCAGATCGTCGCCCTGAGTGATCTTACGACGCTTGGCTTCCAGCTTCTTCTCGAAGTCGGATTTCAGTTCGTCGTACTGCTCAGCCAGCTGCTCCAGCTGGTTTTGCTTCTCTTCGTCGGTCAGGCCCAGTTCCAGCCAGCGATCGCGCGGCAGCTTGCTCAGCTTGTCGGCTTCGATGCCACCGGCAACCAGTACCGCGTGGATACGCGCAAACAGGCCGGCTTCCAGGATCTGCAGTTCTTCAGTCAGGTCTTTCTTCGCCTGCTTCAGCTGCATCTCTTCGATTTCCAACGCGCGCTTGTCTTTTTCCACGCCATCGCGGGTGAAGACCTGCACGTCGATAACCGTACCGGAAACGCCGTTCGGCACACGCAGAGAAGAGTCTTTAACGTCAGACGCTTTCTCACCGAAGATCGCACGCAGCAGTTTCTCTTCCGGCGTCAGCTGGGTTTCGCCTTTAGGCGTTACCTTACCGACCAGGATGTCACCGCCGGTCACTTCAGCACCGATATACACGATACCGGACTCATCCAGCTTGGAGAGCGCCGCTTCACCCACGTTAGGGATGTCGGCGGTGATCTCTTCAGGCCCCAGCTTGGTGTCGCGAGACACGCACGCCAGTTCCTGGATGTGGATGGTGGTGAAGCGATCTTCCTGCACCACGCGCTCGGAGACCAAGATGGAGTCTTCGAAGTTGTAGCCGTTCCAAGGCATGAACGCTACGCGCATGTTCTGGCCCAGCGCCAGTTCGCCCAGGTCTGTCGATGGACCATCCGCCAGCACGTCGCCGCGCTCGATTGGCTCACCCAGATTCACACACGGCATCTGGTTGATGCAGGTGTTCTGGTTAGAACGGGTGTACTTGGTCAGGTTGTAAATATCGATACCTGCTTCGCCCGGGTACATCTCGTCTTCGTTAACTTTGATAACGATACGGGAAGCATCCACGTACTGGATCACACCGCCGCGTTTGGCAACGGCAGTTACGCCGGAGTCAACCGCTACAGCGCGTTCCATACCGGTACCGACCAGCGGCTTATCGGCGCGCAGGGTTGGTACGGCCTGACGTTGCATGTTCGCACCCATCAATGCACGGTTGGCGTCATCGTGTTCCAGGAATGGAATCAGTGAGGCACCAACGGAAACGACCTGCTGGGTGGATACGTCCATGTAGTCAACCTGATCGCGGCTGAACAGGCTTGATTCGCCTTTGTTGCGGCAGGTGACCAGGTCTTCTACGAAGCGGCCTTCTTCATCCAGGTTGGAGTTCGCCTGGGCGATAACGAAGTTGCCTTCTTCAATAGCAGACAGGTAGTTGATTTCATCGGTCACCACGCCGTCACGCACGCGGCGGTACGGGGTTTCCAGGAAGCCATACTCGTTAGTCTGTGCGTACACGGACAGGGAGTTGATCAGACCGATGTTTGGACCTTCCGGCGTTTCGATTGGGCACACGCGGCCGTAGTGGGTCGGGTGTACGTCTCGAACTTCAAAGCCGGCGCGCTCACGGGTCAGACCGCCCGGGCCCAGTGCGGAAATACGACGCTTGTGCGTGATCTCGGACAACGGGTTGTTCTGGTCCATGAACTGGGACAGCTGGCTGGAGCCGAAGAACTCTTTCACCGCCGCCGAAATCGGTTTGGCGTTGATCATGTCCTGAGGCATCAGGGTATCCAGATCGCCCAGAGACAGACGCTCTTTCACCGCACGCTCAACACGCACCAGACCTACGCGGAACTGGTTCTCGGCCATTTCGCCGACGGAGCGGATACGACGGTTGCCCAAGTGGTCGATATCGTCCACTTCGCCCTTGCCGTTACGGATATCGATGAGCTTCTTCATCACTTCAATGATGTCGTCTTTGCTCAGGATGCCCGAACCTTCGATCTCGTCGCGCAGCAGAGAACGGTTGAACTTCATACGGCCAACCGCGGACAGATCGTAGCGGTCTTCGGAGAAGAACAGGTTCTCGAACAGGCTTTCGGCAGCTTCGCGCGTTGGCGGCTCACCAGGGCGCATCATGCGGTAGATTTCTACCAGCGAGCTCAGACGATCGTTGGTCGGATCGACACGCAGCGTTTCAGAGATGTACGCGCCGTGGTCCAGATCGTTGGTGAACAGCGTTTCGATGCGCTTGTGGCCGGACTGGCTCAGCTTGGCCAGCAGATCCAGCGACAGCTCCATGTTGGCTGCGCAGATCAGTTCGCCGGTATTGGTATCGATATAGTCTTTCGCGACCACTTTGCCCGCGATGTACTCTACCGGTACTTCAATGCTCTGAATGTCGTCTTTTTCCAGCTGACGGATATGACGAGCGGTGATGCGACGGCCTTTCTCTACGTAGATCTTGCCGTTGGCTTCGATATCGAACGAAGCGGTCTCACCACGCAGGCGCTCTGGCACCAGCTCCATCTGCAGCTTGTTGTCGCGGATTTCGAAGACGATCTTGTCAAAGAACAGGTCGAGGATCTGTTCAGTGGTGTAGTTCAGCGCGCGCAGAATGATGGTCGCAGGCAGTTTGCGGCGACGGTCAATACGCACGAACAGGTTGTCTTTCGGATCGAACTCGAAGTCCAACCATGAACCGCGGTAAGGGATGATGCGTGCGTTGTACAGCACTTTACCCGAGGAGTGGGTTTTACCCTTATCGCTGTCGAAGAATACGCCAGGACTACGGTGCAACTGAGATACGATAACCCTCTCAGTACCGTTGATCACAAAGGTGCCGTTTTCGGTCATGAGCGGAATTTCGCCCATGTAGACTTCTTGTTCCTTGATGTCTTTGACCGTACCTTCAGGCGCTTCGCGCTCATAGATAACCAGGCGCAGTTTTACGCGCAGCGGTGCAGAGAACGTCACACCACGGATCTGGCACTCTTTGACGTCGAAGACCGGCTCACCAAGACGGTAGCTAACGTATTGCAGCTCCGAATTGCCACTGTAGCTCTGGATAGGGAAAACAGAACGGAATGCGGCTTCAAGGCCGTACTGCCCTTCTGGATCTTGCTCGATAAACTTCTGGAACGAGTCAAGCTGGATAGAAAGGAGATATGGTATGTCCAGCACTTGTGGACGTTTACCAAAATCCTTACGAATACGTTTTTTCTCGGTATAGGAGTAAACCATAGGGTTCCTCAGCTCGCTGATCAGTGACCCAATCTGTCCGTCCGATTAGGGACAGTTCATGCAACACCGTTTTGTCGACCGGAAAGCGGGAACACTTTCCGCAATATCTCTTGCTATCACGCTTAAACCATTTCATCGCGCCTTCCCCCAGAACTCCTGGTAGTGCAAAGACCGCGGTATATTAAGTCGTCGATAGAAACAAACATTGGGAGGCGAAACCAGCAGCCAAACAGTGTGAAACGCTACTGGCGCCCTACAGCGCAAAAAGGCTGGTGACTAAAAAGTCACCAGCCATCAGCCTAAAAGACTAGGCTGCAACCGGAAGGGTTGGCTTATTTAACTTCAACTTCTGCGCCAGCTTCTTCCAGAGATTTTTTCAGAGCTTCTGCGTCATCTTTGCTCACGCCTTCTTTCAGAGCGGCTGGAGCAGATTCAACCAGGTCTTTAGCTTCTTTCAGACCCAGGCCGGTAGCGCCACGTACTGCTTTGATAACAGCAACTTTGTTAGCGCCTGCAGCTTTCAGGATAACGTCGAATTCAGTTTTCTCTTCAGCAGCTTCAGCTGGGCCAGCAGCTACAGCTACAGCAGCAGCAGCAGAAACGCCGAATTTTTCTTCCATAGCGGAAACCAGTTCAACAACGTCCATTACGGACATAGCGGCAACTGCTTCCAGGATTTGGTCTTTAGTGATAGACATAACAATTGTTCCTAAAATTCAGAAATAGTTTAAATACGTTAGCAAAGGCTAAGAAAGAGTGGCTTACGCCGCTTCTTTCTGATCGCGTACTGCAGCCAGAGTGCGAACCAGTTTGCCGGCAGCGGCTTCTTTCATGGTTGCCATCAGGCGTGCGATCGCTTCTTCGTAAGTTGGCAGCGTCGCCAGGCGGTCGATTTGCGCCGCTGGGATCAGCTCACCTTCAAAGGCCGCAGCTTTAACCTCGAATTTTGCATTCGCTTTCGCGAACTCTTTGAACAGACGAGCAGCAGCGCCCGGGTGTTCGTGAGAGAATGCAATCAAGGTTGGACCGACAAACGTGTCTTTCAGGCATTCGAATGGAGTGCCTTCAACTACGCGACGCATCAGGGTGTTGCGAACAACACGCATGTAAACGCCAGCTTCACGACCTGCTTTACGCAGTTCAGTCATTTTATCTACGGTAACGCCGCGGGAATCCGCAACAACCGCAGACAGCGCGCCTTTGGCTACTTCGCTGACTTCAGCAACAATCGCTTGTTTGTCTTGAAGATTTAATGCCATTAGCTTTTTGCTCCTGGATTAGCCGGGGAAAATCCCCCGGAACTCACTTCACTCGGCGCTTTGTAAAACGCCACGCCGAGCGGCTTAACACGGTGAGCAGAATCCAGCAAAGACATTCTTTTATAAAAAAGAAAAATTTTCTTAGGCTCTGTCACCGTCTACGCAGGAAGGATTAAGTATCTTGCGATACACCTGCGGTCTTGGACGGAGGCCTGGATAGGCCAGGCTCCAACCGAAAAATCTTTGTTTTGCCTACGGCATAGCCAATAGCAAAACCTTGGGGCATAAGATTCTAGACAAATCTCGGCCCCAAGTCAAAGCGATAATCGCAAGTGCGATTAGTTCGCTGCGGCAGACAGACCGCTTTGATCGATAGCAACGCCAGCACCCATGGTGGTGGAGAGGCTAACTTTCTTGATGTACATGCCTTTCGCCTGAGAAGGTTTTGCTTTTTTCAGCGCAACCAGCAGGGCTTCCAGGTTTTCTTTCAGTTTGTCTGCGTCGAAATCAACCTTACCGATAGTGGTATGGATGATGCCGTTTTTGTCGTTACGGTAGCGAACCTGACCTGCTTTAGCGTTTTTCACTGCTTCAGCAACGTTCGGAGTAACGGTACCCACTTTCGGGTTTGGCATCAGGCCGCGTGGACCCAGGATCTGGCCCAGTTGACCTACAACGCGCATTGCATCCGGAGAAGCAATAACAACGTCGAAGTTCATTTCGCCTTTCTTGATCTGCTCAGCCAGATCGTCCATACCTACCAGCTCTGCGCCGGCAGCTTTCGCTGCTTCAGCGTTAGCGCCTTGGGTAAATACGGCAACGCGAACGGAACGACCGGTGCCGTGTGGCAGAACGGTAGCGCCACGAACGTTTTGGTCAGATTTACGAGCGTCGATGCCGAGGTTAACGGCAACGTCAACGCTTTCTACGAATTTAGCGGTGGCCAGCTCTTTCAGCAGAGCAACAGCTTCAGTGATGTCATACTGTTTAGTAGCATCAACTTTGTCACGGATCACGCGCATGCGCTTGGTCAGCTTAGCCATCTCTTAATCCTCCACTACCAGGCCCATGGAACGAGCGGTACCTTCGATGGAGCGAGTCATCGCTTCAACGTCAGAACCAGTCATGTCCGCAGCTTTGGTTTCTGCGATTTCACGTACCTGAGCACGGGTCACTTTACCTACTTTGTCTTTGTTCGGCTTACCGGAACCAGACTTGATACCAGCCGCTTTTTTCAGCAGAACTGCTGCTGGCGGGGTTTTGGTAACGAAAGTGAAGGAGCGATCAGAATAAACGGTGATAACAACCGGAATCGGCAGACCTTTCTCAACGCTGTCAGTTTTAGCGTTGAATGCCTTACAGAATTCCATGATGTTAACGCCCTGCTGACCCAGAGCTGGACCCACTGGTGGGCTCGGGTTAGCCATACCAGCTGCAACTTGCAGCTTAACGTAGGCTTGTACTTTCTTAGCCATTTAAATTTCCTCGGTTTGGGTAGTATCGCCTCGTGAGAGGCTCCCCGTGTTTAACCTCGCCAGACAAACATCAGGCAAGGCATCTAAAAACAAAAGGCGCGAAATTGTAGTTCAATTTCGCGCCTTTGACAAGCGGCAACGGACCGCTTATTGCTGATTATTCGATCAGCCTTTTTCAACCTGGCTGAAGTCCAGTTCCACCGGCGTTGCACGGCCGAAGATGGAAACGGAAACTTTCAGGCGGCTCTTCTCGTAATCGACTTCTTCGACCACGCCGTTGAAATCGGCAAACGGGCCGTCGTTGACGCGCACCAGCTCGCCCGGTTCGAACAGCGTTTTCGGACGCGGTTTGTCACCGACCTGCTGCAGGCGGTTCATGATCGCATCAACTTCTTTATCGCTGATCGGCGCAGGACGGTCAGACGTACCGCCGATGAACCCCATGACACGCGGTACGCTGCGCACCAGGTGCCAGCTGGCGTCATTCATCACCATCTGCACCAGCACGTAGCCAGGGAAGAATTTACGCTCGCTCTTGCGACGCTGGCCACCACGGATTTCAACCACTTCTTCCGTAGGCACCATCACTTCGCCGAACAGCTCTTCCATATCGTGCAGTTTGATGTGTTCACGCAGCGATTGCGCTACGCGACCTTCAAAACCGGAAAACGCCTGAACGACGTACCAACGTTTTTTTGGAGCTTCAGACATTTTAGAACCTCAGGCCAGTAATAAACGACACCAGACGGACCAGAATACCATCCAGCCCCCACAGAATCAGTGACATCACGGCGGTTACCGCGGCAACGATCAACGTGGTGTGTAGCGTTTCCTGACGAGTTGGCCAAATCACTTTACGTACTTCGGTACGCGCTTCGCGGGCAAACGCAACGGTAGCTTTGCCTTTGGTGGTCATCAGAGCCACTGCACCTGCAACGGCGATGATCAGCACAACTGCCAGCGCGCGCAATGGCAGGCTTAAATCACGGTAGTAATAGTTACCGACAATAGCCACAACCAACAGAACGGCGACGATCAGCCACTTTGCCGCTTCCAGGCCGCGTCCGCTCCCTTGAGCCTCGGTATTCGCACTCATAAACCAACCTGTCACAATGATGATTCAGAACAAACAACTTTGCCTCGCATTGCGAGGCAAACCAAACCGATCGGATACCGCACTAGCGATATCCCGGTGTTTTACGCCATGACGTATTCAGTCAATACGGTTTAAGAGCCCATCTCACCAATGATTATGACTGCAAAATCGCTGATGAGATAGGTTCTAGTTCACAGCGTAGAAAAAGGGCATCAAATGATGCCCTTTTACCGCGTGTCGCGTCAAACTTTATCAGCGATTAAGCGATAACTTTAGCAACAACACCAGCGCCTACAGTACGGCCGCCTTCACGGATTGCGAAACGCAGACCGTCGTCCATCGCGATTGGGTGAATCAGGGTTACAACCATGTTCACGTTGTC